>Ga0105046_10013314_pt1 | contig 12743 bp, 15 predicted proteins | sample MAT03_FD_78385 | JGI IMG/M metagenome (GOLD analysis project Ga0105046, IMG submission 78385) | Freshwater microbial communities from Lake Fryxell liftoff mats and glacier meltwater in Antarctica - MAT-03 (megahit assembly) | ecosystem: Environmental > Aquatic > Freshwater > Ice > Liftoff... | reverse complement strand
TGGATACCCGTATTCGTACCGCCGCGCGCGTCGCGGACATCGAACCCTTCCACGTGATGGAAGTGCAGACGGCCGCCCGCGCGCTGGAAGCCGCAGGCCGCACAATCGTGCACATGGAAATCGGCGAACCCGATTTCCCCACGCCCGCGCCGGTGCTGGCTGCCGCGCAGACGGCCATCGCCGATGGCGACATCTATTACACGTCCGCGCTGGGCCTGCCCGAGTTGCGCCGCGCCATCGCGCAGCACTACGCCGACCACTACGGCGTCAACGTGTCGCCCGAGCGCGTGATCGTCACGGCGGGGTCCTCCGCCGCGCTGCTGCTGGTGGTGGCACTGCTCGTCAATCGCGACGAGCAGATCCTGCTGGCCGATCCGGGTTATCCGTGCAACCGCCATTTCGTCCGCGTGCTGGAAGGCGAGGCCGTGGGCATTCCGTCCGGACCGGACGCCAACTATCAACTGACCGCGGCCATGCTGGAAGAAGCGTGGACCCCGCGCACGCGCGGTGCGCTGATCGCATCGCCATCCAATCCCACCGGTACCGTTGTTCCCCGCGATGAGATGCAACGCATCGTCGACGTGGTGGCCGTGCGCGGTGGGCAACTGGTGGTCGATGAAATCTACCTGGGACTGACCTATGACCGGAAGCCGGGCGAGCGCCCGCAGAGCGTGTTGTCGCTGACCGACGATGCGTTCGTTATCTCGAGCTTTTCCAAGTACTTCAACATGACCGGTTGGCGCCTGGGTTGGGTGGTGGCACCCGAAGGCTACGTGCGCGACATCGAAAAGCTGGCGCAGAACCTCTATATTTCGCCCGCTACGCCATCGCAGCGCGCCGCGCTCGCGTGTTTCGAACCCGCAACGCTCGCGCTGCTGGAGGAACGCCGCCGCGCGTTCGAGGCGCGCCGCGATTACCTGGTGCCCGCGCTGCGCGCGCTGGGCTTTCGCATTCCCGTGACGCCCACCGGTGGCTTCTTCATCTACGCCGACTGCACGAAGTGGAGCCACGACAGCAGGCACTTCTGCCGCGACGTGCTGGAAGGCGCGGGTGTTGCCATCACGCCAGGCATCGACTTCGGCCGCCATCGCGCCGACGAGCATGTGCGCTTCGCGTACACGATCGACGATGCGAAGCTTCGTGATGGCGTCGAGAGACTCGCGAAATTCCTGACCCCGTGAACATGCGGTTCATGCTCGCCACGGCGGCACTGTCGATGCTGGCCGGATGCGGCGCGATGGAGTCCGCCGGCTACTATTGGCAAAGCGCATCGGGCCAGCTTGACGTCGTGTCGCGGGCCAGGCCCATTCCCGAAGTCATTGCCGAAACAACGGATGCTGCGCTCAAACGCCGGCTGCAACGCGTGCAGGCGATGCGCGCGTTCGCGTCCACCCACCTCGCCTTGCCGGACAACGCGAGCTACACGCGGTACACGGACCTCGACCGGCCTTTCGTCGTGTGGAATGTGTTCGCGACCCCCGAACTGTCGCTGCAGGCGCGGCAGTGGTGTTTTCCGGTCGCGGGGTGCGTCAACTATCGCGGCTACTTCCGCGAAGACGAGGCGAAGGCGGAAGCGGATCGCCTGCGTGCGGCCGGCGATGACGTCGCGGTGACTGGCGTACCGGCGTATTCGACGCTGGGCTATTTCGACGACCCGGTGCTCTCCACGTTTGTGCGCTGGCCCGAGCCCGAGGTGGCGCGGATGATCTTCCATGAACTGGCGCATCAGGTCGTCTACGTGAAGGATGACACGACGTTCAACGAATCCTTTGCCGTGGCGGTGGAGGAGGCGGGGCTCGACCGCTGGCTCAAGGCCGAAGGGGACGCCCCCATGGAGCAGTACCGAGCCCGCAGCATGAAACAACGAACCGCGTTCCGCGAACTGACCCGACAGGCGCGCGCTGAGCTCTCCGCCATCTACGCCAGCGCCGCGACGGACGATGAAAAGCGCGCCCGTAAAGCGGAAGTGCTAGCTGGGATGCGCGAAGGCTATGAGCGCGCCAAGGCCGGTGAGCCCGGGTTGGCCGGCTACGAACGATGGTTCGCCGGATATGCCGGAGGTGGCGCCAACAACGCCAGCCTGGCCTCAACGGCGCTCTATTCCGCCCAAGTGCCTGCGTTCCGGGCGCTGCTCGCCGAAGAAGGGGGGGACATGGGCCGGTTCTACGGTCGGGTGAAGGCGCTGGCCGCGCTGCCCAAGCCCGAGCGCACCGCGGCGCTGCGGAAGCTGGGCGGGGAGCCGTAGGCAACGGGGGACTGGCGGTAACGCTGTGGGTGAGGCGGTAGGCGAGAGGCGGTAGGCGGTAGGCGAAGGCTTCAGCCTCGCTTGTTCACCGCAACGGGGCGGGCCGCGAGGCTGCAGCCTCGCCTACGGGCTCAAGGCGTATGGTCTTGATCGGTAAAGAAAAACCGGCTATACTCTCTGGCTCTCTTGCCTCACCCGCCGCAGACGGGGAGGCCGCCGGCAGCGCATCAAGGCGCCTACACGCAAAAAAGCGCGCTGCCACCCACCGACCGAAAGGAGTGTTCTGCATATGCGTCATTACGAAATCGTATTCATCGTGCACCCGGACCAAAGCGAGCAAGTGCCCGCGATGGTCGAGCGGTACCGCACGATGGTGACGGGTCACAAGGGCCTGATTCACCGCCTCGAAGATTGGGGCCGCCGGCAACTGGCCTACCCGATCCAGAAAGTGCACAAGGCGCACTACGTCCTGATGAACATCGAGTGCAACCAGGAAACCCTGGGCGAGCTCGAGCACGCGTTCAAGTTCAACGATGCAGTGCTGCGGCACCTGATCGTCGCCACCGGGGAAGCCAAGGTTGCCCCGTCGCCGATGATGAAGGAAGAGAAGGCCAAGTCGCTCACCAACCGGGATACTCCGCGCGATGGCGATGCTCCGCGTGCCGCTGAAGCTCCGGCCTCAGTTGCCACCGCGACAGCGCCCGCGCCTGCTCCCGCAGCTGCTGACTGAACACGAAGACAACGAGACGAACAGCAGCCGACGTGTCCGGTTCCAACCGGCTTACGCTCTCTGCCACTCTGACGCAGCGCGGCGACCTTCGCTACACACCTGCCGGCATCCCCGCCATCGACTGCACGTTGTTGCACCAGTCGACGCAGGCCGAAGCCGGTGGTGAACGAAAGGTCGATTGCGAAGTGTTCGCGGTGGCGTTTGGTGACGTAGCCAAGAGGTTGGCCGGAACACCGGTCGGTGGCGAAATACGCTGCGAGGGTTTTCTCGCGCGCCGCTATCGGACTGGAATCACTGTCGCGCTGCACATTACGCACATCGATTGATCAAAAGGACACACCATGCCCCGCCCAGTTGGAAGAGGTAAAGGTAAAGGCAAGAAGGATCTCAAGAAACGCGACCGCGGCAATGCGCTCTTCAAGCGCCGCAAATTCTGCCGCTTCACCGCGGAGAAGGTCACGGAGATCGACTACAAGGACATCGATGTCCTCAAGGACTTCGTGCAGGAAAACGGCAAGATCATGCCGGCGCGCGTCACGGGCACCAAGGCCAAGTGGCAGCGCCAGCTCGGCACCGCCATCAAGCGCGCCCAGTTCCTGGCGCTGCTGCCGTTCACCGACCGTCACTAAGGAGCGATCATGCAAATCATCCTCCTCGAGAAAGTCGGCAACATCGGCAACCTGGGTGACGTGGTCAAGGTCAAGAACGGCTTTGCCCGCAACTTCCTGATTCCCCAGGGCAAGGCCAAGCGTGCCACGCCCGAAAACCTGAAGCTGATCGAAGGCAAGCGGACTGAATTCGAAGCCGCTGCCAACGCCAAGCTGGTGACGGCGCAGGGCGTGGCCGCGAAGCTTGAAGGCCTCGTCGTCAAGATCACGCAGAAGGCTGGCGTCGATGGCCGACTGTTCGGCTCCGTCACCAACTTCGACATCGTCGATGCGCTGAAGGCACAAGGCATCGAGATCGAGAAGGCCATGGTCCGGATGCCCGACGGCCCGCTGAAGCAGGTCGGCGAGTTCCCGCTGGTCGTGGCACCCCACCATGACGTGGTGGCCAACATCACCGTGAACGTCATCGGCGATATGGCGCAGGGCTGAACACCGCCTGGTAGCACCGCAGCATCGAAAGCCGCGCCCAAAAGGCGCGGCTTTTTCTTTTGGCGGCGCCGGCTGGTGTGTCCGGTGGGCCCGCGCCGCAGTAGAATAAATCTTCAATGAAAGTGCGCCCGTGCCCGACGACCCCCAACTAGAAGCACTGAAGCTCCCGCCCCATTCACTGGAGGCGGAGCAGTCCATTCTGGGCGGCCTGCTGCTCGACAACGAGGCCGCCGATCGCGTCGGCGACGTGTTATCCGAGAGCGACTTCTACAGCGAGGCCCATCGCCTCATCTACCGCGAGATCACGCAGCTCAACAGCGACGGCAAGCCGGTGGATGTGATCACGCTGTCCGAGGCGTTGCTGTCCATTGAGAAACTCGATTACGTCGGTGGGCTCGCCTATTTGGGGGCGCTGGTTCAGAACGTCCCCACTGCCGCCAACATCCGGCACTACGCGCAGATCGTGCGCGAGCGCTCCATCTTGCGGCAGTTGGCCGCGACGGCTGGTGAGATCGCCGATTCTGCGTTCAATCCGATGGGGCGGAGCGCCAAGGCCGTCCTCGACGAGGCCGAAGCCAAAGTGCTGCACATTGCCGAGCAGGGCTCGCGCGGCGCGGCGAATTTTCAATCGTTGTCATCGCTGTTGCCTGCTGTCGTTGATCGGATCGAGGCACTGTTCAATCGGGATGATCCGTCGGATGTGACCGGCGTGGCGACGGGGTTTACCGACCTGGATCGGATGACGTCCGGTTTGCAGCCGGGAGATCTTGTGGTTGTTGCCGGCAGGCCGTCGATGGGCAAAGCGCAGCCGCTCGACGCGCGAGTGCGTACCGCACGCGGCTGGAAGCCGATGGGCGAGCTCGTAGTGGGCGAGGCGCTGGCATCGATCGACGGCACGCCGTCGGTAGTCAGCGGCATCTTTCCACAGGGCGAGCGGCAGGTGTATCGCGTCACGTTTTCCGATGGCCGCTCGACCGAGTGTTGCGCCGAGCATCTGTGGCGTGTGCATTACCGCATGTGGGATGCGCCGCGCATCCTGTCCACCGAGCAGGTCACCGCCAAGCTGAAGGCCAAGCGCTATCAGGGTCGACTGTGGGTCGACATGGTGAATGGCCAGTTTGGTGGCGACGCTACGTTGCCCGTCGATCCGTGGGTGTTGGGAGCGCTGCTGGGGGATGGTTCAATTGTCGGCGCATCGATGAAGTTTTCGACGGCGGCCGATGAGATGCTTGAACGCCTCCATGAGCGGCTCGATCCTGAACTTGAGCTTTCGTATGAGGGCGCCTACGACTGGCGCATTGTTCGTTGGAACCGTGCGGCTGCCCATGGGGCTGGAGGCGCTGTCCGCGCCAATCCATTGCGTGTAGCCATCGAGAAGCTTGGACTTTGGAAGAAGTTGAGTCACGAGAAGTTCATTCCCCGTCCTTATCTTGATGCGTCACGCGAGCAGCGCCTGGACGTGCTGCGAGGCCTGCTCGACACCGATGGCTGGGTCGAGAAGTGGGGCAGCATCCGGTATGCCACCACCAGCAAGCAGTTGGCCGATGATGTCGCCGAGCTCGTGCGGTCGTTGGGCGGCTGGTGTACGCAACGACTCAAGCACTCGCATTTTGTCGTGCATGGCGCGCGACACGAAGGTCGCGACAGCTACGTCCTCAACATCGGTCATCATGATCCCAAATCATTGTTGCTGTTGTCGGAGAAGCAGACGCATGCCAAAGCCGGCCTTACGCGCCTGCGCCGACCGACGTTTGCGTCCGTCGAACCCACGCGCGTCGCGCCCGTGCAGTGCATTTCCGTCACGCATCCATCGCGGCTGTATGTCACCGACGACTACGTCGTGACCCACAACACTGCGCTGGCCGTCAATATCGGCGAGCACGTCGCGCTGAATCTCAAGTTGCCGGTCGCGGTGTTCTCCATGGAAATGGGCGCATCGCAACTGGCGCTGCGGTTGATCGGCTCGGTAGGCAGGCTCGACCAGCTTGCGTTGCGTACCGGACGCTTGAAGGGCGATGACTGGGAACGGTTGTCCGCTGCGCTGGGGAGGCTCAATGAAGCGCCGATCCTGATTGATGAAACGCCAGCTTTGAATGCGATTGAAGTGCGTTCGCGCGCGCGGCGCCTGCACAAGCAATACGGCCAGTTGGGATTGGTGATCGTCGATTACATCCAACTGATGCAGGCCAATTCCACGGGCGAGAATCGTGCGACCGAAATTTCCGAAATCTCGCGCGCAATGAAATCACTCGCCAAGGAACTGAAGGTGCCGGTGATGGCGTTGTCGCAGTTGAATCGATCGCTGGAGCAGCGACCGAATAAACGGCCGGTGATGTCGGATCTGCGCGAATCGGGAGCGATCGAGCAGGATGCAGATGTCATATTGTTCATTTACCGGGATGAAGTTTACAACCCGGAAACGCAGGACAAGGGTACGGCGGAGATCATCATCGGCAAGCAGCGGAATGGGCCGATTGGAACCGTGCGGCTGACGTTTATGGGCGAGCACACTCGGTTTGAGAACTTTGCTTCGCCGGGTAGTTATTAGGCTCTCTATTCCACGTTACGCATCGTAAACACCATGACCCCCACGCTGCTCGACGAAGTTGATGGTTATCGTCAGCACTTCGACGCTATGTACGTCGGTGGAATTCCTCGCCTCTTAAACGAAGATGGCGCCTATCTAGCGTTCCTAGCGATCGTGAGCGCAACAGACACTCTTGCAGGACTGTTTGCGCCTACCAGGCGATCAGGGGAACGCTTCCGCGCATTCGTAGAGACCTACTTCCCTGAGGATCATCGCCCTTTTGCAGAGCGACTGTGGGAACTTCGCAATGCCATCGTGCATTCGTTCAATCCTGGCCCGTACTTCGGCTTGACCTTTCATGCTTCGAGACAACATCTTAAGTCACCTGTCGGCCACGTCACTCTTAATGCAGAGGATCTCTTTGCTGCGCTTCTTTTCGCTTCGCGCGCTTATTTCGATTCGCTCCTGATTGACGTGAATCTGCAAGCAAACTTCCAGAAACGAGTCAACGCCACAGACGGCGGAGCTCCTGAGACTTACCTAGTTCAGCAGCATGCGCGTCCGCAATGACGATGCCTAAGCCGTCGCTCGAGCGGACTCCACAGGCGCATGGCTTCGCCACCGTGCCGGGTAGCCGCTTAGCCTGCTTTCGTTAGGCTCACTTATGACTAAGCTTACACAGCGTCGCGCACCACTCATTTGGTTTATTTTTGTCTCTTTGCATCTTCTACTTCTTGCGCTTGTTGTCTTCACGTCGATCTTTCGGGATACGCCGTTCGAAGCTTTCGGTATTACCGCGCTAATGGTTCCCTATATCTTGCAGGATGTCGGTTTACCTGTTTTGGAAAATAACGGCTTGAGTGGCTGGGGGTGGCCATCACCAAATCTTTTCGGTTGGCTTCTTTCAGCCGCTGCTTGGCTTGCATTTTACTGGTTAGTTGCCATTGGAATAGAGCGCATAGCCCGGCGCTCAAGCGGGACGGCGCAAAAGCGCGCCGCCCCTTAGCTCCACGTTAGGCCCAACAGAAACACTGGCCAATAGGGGCGGCGTAAACTAGTCGGGCAGGAGGTCGTCTTGGAAACATCCCTAGTCAGTCGGGACCGCAAAATCATGAGTGGCGCGCTTTGCTTCACCGGCACGCGTGTTCCGGTGCAGAATCTCTTTGACTATCTCGAGGGAAGCTTTTCCCTTGAAGATTTCTTGGAAGACTTTCCTTCGATTAAACGAGAGAAGGCGGTGGCGGTACTCGAAGCGGCGAGAGAGCGGCTATACGCAGATGCGCCTTCTACTTGACGAGTCGGTACCAAGCCGATTTCGACGCACGCTGCCCTCTCATCAGATTCGAACTGTTGTTGAAATGGGTTGATCTGGTGTCGAAAATGGCAAACTCCTTGCCCTTGCCGCCCGGGACTTCGACGCTTTCGTAACGATAGACAAGAATCTGCCGCATCGGCAAAATTTGACTGAACTTCCAATCGCAGTGGTGGTGTTGGATTGTTTCTTCAACGACTTGCCCGCGCTGCTGCCATTGGTTCCGGAGCTAGAGGTCCAGCTTTCTAAGCTAAAGCCACGCACGCATGTCAACGTCAGCGTACGCAGTGGAGCCTAGCCCCACGTTCAAATCGGACGCGCCGATATACGCCTTCGTTCTCAGTAAGCGGCCGGGGTGGCGCGCCGGTTACCTCATTCGACAGGCGTGCCGGCGTCACGCGGCAAGCCAAGGCAATGTGATTTCACTGTGGCCGAAAGAAGGAGATCCAAGTTGAAAACGCGATTGACCGAAGCCTTGGGAATTCTTTATCCAATCGTGTGTGCCCCGATGGCGCTCGTAACTGGTGGATGTCTGGCTGCCGCCGTATCGAAAGCCGATGGACTTGGAATAGTTGGTGGTGCTACGCCGGTATTCTTGGAGGTGAGCCAGACCTCAGGCAAGAACTGGACCATGTCCGAGGCCATCGATTCGGTGTCGGGTTCATTACATGGGCGCTGGAGCGGGCGCCCGGGGTTCTCGACACAGCCCTGAGCTATTCGCCCGAATTTGTATTTCTTTCGTTTGGCGACCCGCGGCCCTTTGCCGATCGCATCCGAAGCGGTGGAGCCCGGTTGGTCTGCCAAGTGCAGTGTTTGCGGCACGTGGACCAGGCGCTCGGAGCGGGTGCCATCGCAATCGTCGCGCAAGGGACGGAGGCGGGAGGCCATGGTGGGGATCGTTCGACACTGCCGTTCGTTCCGGAAATGGCCGATTATCTGGTCAAACACTCGCCATCGACACTGCTGCTCGCGGCGGGTGGAATTGCAGACGGCCGCGGGCTCGCTGCGGCGTTGATGCTCGGTGCTGATGGCGTATTGGTCGGTTCGAGATTCTGGGCTTCGGAAGAGGCTCTGACCCCGCGCATTGCAACGGATCGGGCGATGTCCGTTACCGGCGATGAAACGGTCCGGACGCGATCGATTGACGCCCTGCGAGGAGTACCGTGGCCCCAGGAATTCTCATTCCGGATTGGTAGGAATAAACTTACCGAGCAGTGGGCGCATCGCGAGGAGGAGGCTACGCAATCTTTCGGAACACTGGCCGAGACTTACGCGGAAGCACGACTGCGGCAGGACCTCGATATAGTCGTCACTGTTGTTGGCGAATGCGTAGGAATCATTCATGATCGCGGAAGTGCAGCTAGCATTGTCGACGCCATGGTGGCGGAAGCTCAGTCACTGCTTATGCGCGGGGCGACCCTTGATTTTCGCAAGACCACGGTGAACCACTGGTTCAACGCGGACGCCCCGCTCGCGGGGCTGTGCCCGCTTGGCGGGCCGGCGGTTACCTTGGTTCGTTAGCCACCTGACGGCAGCAAGCCGTTAGAGCAGGGCGAGCGCATTGGGGTCAAACGTGACTCAAAGGGCGAGTGAATTCTGAATTGGAAGATTGCGGCAAGGCGAGTTCATTGCGCCAACCAACGGGCCCTGCCGCCAAGTACCCGTAGGTTGACCATTACGGTAGCCCCACGATGCCCATCGACGGCTTGCTCACCAAGTGGAATGACGACCGCGGGTTCGGATTCATCACGCCCACCGTCGGCGGTCAGGAAATATTCATACACATTTCGGCCTTTCCCAAGGACGGTGAGCGGCCGAAGGTCGGGGAGCTGCTTTTTTTCGAAATCGAAACCGACGCGAATGGAAAGAAGCGCGCGAAGTCCGTATCGCGTCCCGCGCGCGCCGGCACCGTCTGCGTAAGGCCGCGCGAATACGCAGCGCCACGAAGGAAGGGAGGCCTGCTGGGGCGCATAGCTTCACTTGTGATCATGATCGCCGTTGGCATCTACGGATTCAACCAATATTCGCGCAACCGGGATTACGTTCCAGTTGTCGATGATGCCGCCCCCATGCACGCTGAAAGTCCGGTCACTGTACCGGCACCCACAACCAACTTCCAATGTGATGACCGAAAGTATTGCTCGCAGATGAGGTCCTGCGCCGAGGCGACGTTCTTCCTGAAGAGCTGCCCGGGAACGCAGATGGATGGCGACAACGACGGCATTCCATGTGAACAGCAGTGGTGCTAGCGATGCGCGTCCACATCACCGGCGCCTCCGGTTCCGGAACTTCCACGCTGGGCACGGCGTTGGCCAATCACCTGTGCGTCGCGCACTTCGACGCCGGTAATTTCTACTGGTTGCCAACCGTCCCACCCTACACCGCCAAGCGCGACCCGGCCTCACGGCTGACGTTGCTCGTGCCGTCACTGTGCGAAGCCGGCAACTCGATCCTCTCTGGATCGGTAATGAATTGGGGCAGCGAGATCGAGGACTCCTTCGACCTGGTCGTCTTCCTCTATCTGGATGCATCGATCCGGGTCAAGCGTCTGCGGAAGCGCGAGATCGAGAAATTGGGCCACGCGGACCCCGAGTTCCTGGAGTGGGCAGCGCACTACGATGTGGGACCGAAGGAGGGGCGCAGCCTGGCGAAACATCGGGCGTGGTTGCGCGAACGCCACTGTCCGATCCTTGAACTGGAGGGCGACATGACGGTGAGCGATCGAATGGCCGCTGTGCTCACCCGCATGCCGGGCCCGATGAATTAGGCGATGAGCAGGGGTTGGCGCAGGGATCACCCCGGCACCACCTGGCGCGCAACCACCACCATCGCCCCCCGATGCCCGTCCGGGTTTATGATCGTTCCCCGCGCTCCAGCTCCAAGACCGCCATGCCATTGACCGAACTCAACCATTATTTCGTCCGGTCGAAGGATCTGGAGCGTTCCCGGCACTTCTACTGCGACATCCTCGGCTTCGAGGAAATGGCGCGGCCGAATTTCCCGTTCCCGGGTTACTGGCTTGGTGTCAACGGCAAGATCCAGGTGCACATGGGGCTCGATGGCATTGCGGATTCCGACGTCTTTTACTTCGGCACGACCGCGCAGTCGGCCCGCGACAATTCCGGCGTCGTCGACCACATTGCGTTTCTCGCGACGGAGCCGGAGAAATTCTCCCAGCGCTTCGGCAAGGCAGGGCTGCCGTCACGCAATCGGTATTTCGCCCAGATCCAGTTGTTCCAGATCTTCGTTACGGACCCCGATGGGCTGACCATCGAGCTCAATTTTCCAGACGTAGCTGTCGAGCCCACCTGGGCGAACGTCTCAACCAACGGTTGATTCGAAATGCATTGCGGCGGTTGGGGCGCCCCTCCATGAGAACCAACCACATTCTCATCGACTTCGAGAACGTCCAACCTATGGACCTCTCCAGGCTTGGTGACGGACCATTCAAGATCGGTTCGAGCATGAGTCGGTTTCCGTGTTCCGGACCTTCGAGCAATTCCAGAAGATCAATCCGGTCGTGAAGGCGCCGTCGCTGATCTGTGACAACGGTGATGTGCTGATGGACTCGACGCTGATTCTTGAGTACGCGGAGGCACTGGCGCGTCCCCGCAAAACGCTGATGCCCACGGCGATCCCTGACGTGCACTACTACGAACGTGAATTGCGACCCGTCGACAAGCAGCACCAACCCTGGTTGACCCGCGTCACCGGTCAGGTCCTGGCGGCCTATGCTGCGCTGGAAGCCGAAGTGTCGGCGCGTCCGCTTGGCGCAACCACCGAAACGATCGACCAGGCAGGTATAACAGTGGCGGTCGCGTGGCACTTCACACACGATGTCATGCCGGGTGTGGTTCCGGCGGCCAACTGTCCGGCACTGGGCAAGTTTGCGGCAGAGGTGGAGGCACTGCCGGCGTTCCGGGCGGCCCCGCATGGCGCCGGAACATACCGTCACGCCGGTTAGGTTGTTGCAGCATCGTCATTCGTTATAGGGTTACGTGAAGGAGCCGGACCAAGATCGGGCGCGGGTTCAAACATTCGAGGAGAAGTGCAATGAGCGTCATCGATTCAAGGGTCGTCAACATCGACGCGCTGAAGCTCGAACACTTCACCAAGGGTGACACGTTCGAGTGCAATGCCGAGCGCATCGGTCCGCTGCTGGGCGCGAAGGACCTGGGGTACTCCTACGACGTCGTGCCGCCAGGGAAGCGCTCATGCCCGTTCCACAGCCATCGCGCGGAAGAGGAGATGTTCTTCATCGTGAAGGGCATGGGTACGTTGCGCTACGGCAACGAGACGCGGAAGATCCGCGCCGGTGATGTGATCTGCTGCCCCACGGGTGGCCCGGAAACCGCGCACCAGATCATCAACGACTCGGACGCTGACCTTGCCTATCTTTCCGTCAGCACGATGTACCCGGCGGAAGTCTGTGAATACCCGGATTCGAAGAAGATCGGGTCGTTCGGCGGTGGGTTGCGGCACATGACGCGTACGGATCATCATCTGGACTACTGGACCGATGAGGTGCCGGAACTCGAAGGCCTTCGCGCAAACGAATCTTCCACGTGAATTGAGTCAACGCTGCCAAGGAAATGCCTGGATGCCTCTTCCCATCACCCATACCCCCAGTCTCACACTCGACCTGGTCTTCGAACGCACCATCGACATCGTGCCCGAGGCCGTCTGGAAAGCCTGGACCACGCCGGAACTGATCAAGCAATGGTTCACGCCGGTGCCGGGGAAGGTGCTGGACCAACTGCTGGCCATGGTCAAGGCAGCGAAGGGTAATTGACCCCATGCGCCCCAATCTCGCCCTCGGCCCGATCGACGGC
>Ga0105046_10013313_pt1 | contig 12743 bp, 13 predicted proteins | sample MAT03_FD_78385 | JGI IMG/M metagenome (GOLD analysis project Ga0105046, IMG submission 78385) | Freshwater microbial communities from Lake Fryxell liftoff mats and glacier meltwater in Antarctica - MAT-03 (megahit assembly) | ecosystem: Environmental > Aquatic > Freshwater > Ice > Liftoff... | reverse complement strand
TAGTTTAGCTGAGGCCACTTCTTGTACTTGTTGATGCCAACAACAACCGCCCAGCTTTCCCGATAAAGCGATGAAGCATCTGGTGCCACCAAGGTTTCGGCATCATCAGGCACAGAAAACCCGCGACCGTTCCAATCGGCAAAACGGTATCCCTGCTTCTTAAGTTCTTCCAGAATGAGCGGCAGGGCAGCCACAGTGCGGGCGTGAATGTCGTGAAACAGCACGATGCCGCGGTTTTCTTTGCTCAAGTTTGCAACCACCCTTGCAGCAATCGATCGGGGAACAGGATCGGCCCAATCTAGAGAATCGACATTCCACAACACGGTCTTCATCTTGCGTGTGGTTGCGGCTTTCATAACGTTGCTATTGCGCGCACCATAGGGCGGACGAAACAGAATTGGTTCAGCATTCAACACACCCCGCAGACCTGCGTTGGTGTCATCGAATTGCTTGTCCAAACGCGCCGCTGTGAGTTTGGGTAAGAAGGCGTGATCGTAGGAGTGGTTCGCCAAAACGTGCCCGGCATCGAGCACCTTGCGGCTGCCGTCTTTAACGCCCTTAACGTTGCGCCCGATCTGAAAGAAGACGCCTTTGATCTTGTAACTGTCGAGAATCTTCAGGATCTGATCCGTGTGCTTTTTGTGAGGACCATCGTCAAAGGTCAACACCACTGTTTTTTCGGGCAAGAGTCTGCCTACGATCTCATCGTCGTTGTCTTTCCAAGGTGGTTCGTTGCTACGGACGTTGGACAAAACCGCAGACCATTCGCTTTCGTAAGCTTTGAGAATTTGTGTTCGATCAAAGCGCCCCTGCAGAAAGCGTAGATACTGCGACCACGCTTCTCGGCGATCCACCAACCCGCGCGTGCCCAGTGGCACAAAAATGCGGGAGATCTCCGCATCGTAACGTTTTGCTATGCCATCAAGCACAGTTTGAAGCTTTTGAACGCGGGCGCTTCCGGGAAGCGCGCTTACAACTTCGCGAAACGCCAATCGATCGCCATCGCGCAGTTCCGGATCGGTTTCTATCCAATCAAGAAACTTGGCGGCCAAGGGCGCTGATTCAGAAACAGCGTTAGACGAGGCTGCCACGTGTTCTTGCAGCTCGCCGAACAGAAGCTTCCCCGTCAGCGAAGCGCGGGCGTCAACTTCGTGGTCGGCCAGCAGAACGATGATGCGTCGGTGATCGTCCAGAACGCTACGAAGCGTGCGCATGCATTTCAGTCTCAGCCGGGGGGGGTAGCGGGCGCAACGGACCACCACAAGGCGAGGAACGAACAAAGGATGAGGCCAACAACGCGTTTCATAGATCGGCCACAGTTTACCTTTGTAGCGTCAAGGCAGCCACAACGGGGCGGACCTAGTTGCATTTAGGGGATATGTCGGGCTACCCTCGATTCCGAAATGTTTTGCAAAAGCCATCAACGAATGTGCCGCGGGATCGTCGTAGCAGCTTTGGTCTGCCTTACGGCTTGCGACGATGACAGCAGCGGAATCCCCAAAACCGATGCCGCTCCGGTGGTTTCCGGAGGCACTGACGCAAGTGTAGATGTGTCCGTTAACATGATGGACGCCAGCAAGGGCGACGCACAGCCCGTGGACACTATGATCAAAGATGCTGCCGTCATTGATGGATCTACTTCCGACGCGCAAGGCGACACAGCTCCATTGCAACCGGGCGTCATCGTCCCCTACAACTATTTGAAAACTGGCGACAGTCCTTTCGGCAACGTTGCTTTCGATTGGTTCTACCTGGAAGATTTCGAAGACCACCTGTTCAACGTGCCGGGTGTATCGAATGGTGGAGGAAGATTGTCGAGCTCGTTTGGCCCATCACTCATCGATTCAGTGGACGGAGACGACGGCAATCCGAAGGACAATCGTTGCATCAAGGCACAAGGCACTTGTGACTCTTGGTGGGGCAGCGGATCGCTGAAACTAAACTTCAACGCACAGGTATTGGGCGCATTGCCCACACATGTTGGCGTTGTGTGGACGGATGGCGGAGGAAAAGTCAGCTTCGAGGCCTTCGACGCTCAAGGCGCTTCAATCTACAAGTTCGGCCCGTTCTCTGAGCCCGGTTTTCCTGACAATACGTCCAATAGCTCAACCACGGAAGATCGATTCTTCGGCGCGTATTCCCCCAGTGGTATTGGAAGCATCATGATCTCAAACACCGAAGGTGGAATTGAGATTGATCATTTGCAGTACGGGCGGCAGCGTTAGTTAGACACCGCTTACACGCTGCTGGATTTCGCGCTTTATCGCCAACTGACGCTCATCGGCACCTTCGCGCCGCATGTGGTGATACCAACGTTGGTAGCGCGGAATCGCAAGGGTGCAAACCAGCGTTAAAGCTACCAGAGTTGCGCAGAAAAAGGCGTGATCGACCAGCACCGTGCGTAGAGGTGTGGTGCCGTGGCCCACCGCCACAAGAATAAATGAAAAGGCAGCGCCGCTCCAATACTCTTGGGGGAAGGGGCCCAACCAAAGTTTTCCCAGCCACCAGACCTGACCGGGCCGAAAGCGCGCCCAACCAAACGGGGGGTTGAATAGGAACCAGATCACGTCCCAGATGATGATCCAAAAGAAGAAGCGCGAAAGGACGGTGGCTTCCGTTGCAACCGACCATGGCTGCCCGAAGGCGAAGCCTACGTGGAAGCTAACAAAAGTAAGGGGCAACATCACGGCGTGGTAGCCGGTCAGCGGCTTGCCGGCCATCACGAAGGAAAACAACCGCGCGTACCAGGGGGTCACACGGAACCACGTGGGCAAGGCTTCCGCCCAACCCGAAGGTCCTTCGATCTCAATCTCGGCAAGCGCAAAGAGAAAGGCATAGAGAAACAAAAGCCCATGCCCTGGCAAAGACGAAAGTAGCTGGCTCATGCTGAAATCATGACCTGGTTTTGCCCCCTGTGGCGTTACAATCTAAGCATGCGGATTTTATACGGTGTTGTGGGTGAAGGCATGGGACACGCCATGCGGTCGAGGGTCATTCTAGACGAGCTAGTTAAGGAACACACCATACAGGTTGTGGTTTCCGGCCGTGCCTATGACTACCTGGAAAAGCGCGCCAGTGAGCAACTATCGGTAAAGCAGATCTGGGGTTACACTTTGGTCTACGAAGACAACGAGGTGCAGACTTGGAAGACCTTGGCAGCCAACCTCAAAGGAGCTGTTAGTGGCTGGCCGAAGAACATCCGCGCTTACTACGACATCGTAAACAAGTTTGAACCCGACGTGGTGATTTCAGACTTTGAAACCTGGAGTTATCTATTCGCGCAACGTCACAACATTCCCGTGATCTCTGTCGACAACATGCAGATCATCAACCGCTGCACACACGCGCCGGAAATGTTGCAAGGCGTTCTGAAAGACTTCGAGCTAACTCGTGCCATCGTGAAAGCGAAAGTGGCAGGCGCGTTTCACTACCACATCACCACATTCTTCTATCCAACCGTACGCAAGGAAAACACAACCTTGCACCCGCCAATCCTGCGCCCCGAAATATTGGCGGCAAAGCCGGGCAACGGAGATCACCTGGTGGTGTATTCCACCAGCACCACGAACACTGAACTTCCTGAGATCCTAAAACGATCGGGTCGCGAATGTCGCGTGTATGGTTTGCGCAGAGATCTCAAAGCAGAAGTGACCGACGGCAACCTTCGCTACATGCCGTTTAGCGAAGCCGGTTTCATTGAAGATCTGCGCACAGCCGCAGGCGTGATTGGCAGCGCTGGCTTCACGCTAATGGGGGAAGCCGTGTACCTGCAACGACCAATGTTGGCGGTGCCCGTGCAAGGGCAGTTCGAGCAAATTTTGAACGCGCGTTATCTTGAACGTGATGGCTACGGAATGTCAGCGCCAACCTTGGACGATCAAGCGATTGGAAAATTCATTGAGCGCTTGCCTGATTATCAACGCAAGTTGGCCGGATACACCCAAAACGGCAACAGCCACTTGCTAACCGCCTTACAGGGCAGTTTGGCAGCGGCTGTTGCGTCTAAGGTTTAGGCCCTTGCGATTTCGTCGACGAGTTGTACTCGTTCTTTTAATCGCTGCCACTTCGTGCAAGCCGAAGGCACCGCGTGAGCTAGAGGCGGGGCCAGGCGATGTTGCGGAACTTGTGCAACGAGCATCGAAAGAAGCACAGGCGTTGGGGCAAAACTTGGTGGTGTATGTCTCAGCCCCGTGGTGCGCCCCTTGCCAGATGTTCCAGCAACAACTTCACGACGGGGCCATGAACGCGACATTGGCACACCTCACGTTTCTGAAGTTCGACGAAGATCGGGATGCGGAACGGCTGAAAGCGGCAGGCTATGGCGGAGAATACGTCCCGCGGTTCGTCTTGCCTGAAACCGACGGGAAAGCCAGTGCGAAGCGCTTTGAAGGGGTGATCAAGAGCAACGACATGATTGCTCAAATACGCAGCCAACTTACCCAGCTTGTGCCCCCGCCCTAGCCGGGATTAAACCTTGACGAGTACGGCGTCACAAGTTTTAGATCACGCCCTTGCTTTGCGCATATTGGCGCAAGCTATCAACGTAAGCTGTTGTGTCATCGCTGTTCTCGGCAGGAGCCCACGGCGCAAATGTTTTGTCGTTGCTGGCAGCGTAAGGGCCCGTCTTCACTTCGTAGATCGTGGTATCGGGTTCCAACGCAATAAAACTGTGAAACACGCCGGGTACCAGATCCACGCCGAAGATCTCACCCCCAGCGCGGGCCAGAACACAATCGCGAACGCTGCCAGTATCATCGAAAGTGAAGAACACCAAAGCTCCAGAAAGCAGGACCCAAGCCTCTGCTTTGGGGGGATCAAGGTGCCGGTGAGGCCGAATGTAACTATCCGGTTGCACTACATTCAACATTCGATGCAGCGGGTCGGCATTGGTCTTGTGAAAAGGCTGGATAATGCGGCGACGCGGGCTTAGCCGCGATTGCTCACGGGCGGTCTGCAGGAGTTCTCGGGAGAGGAACGAAAGCTCACCCTCAGGCGCGGGCAAAGCCAAGGGAAACGGAGGTTGCATAGGGTTGACATAGCGCACCTCACAAGGCGAGTCTTGGGTTGGCTCGAACGCCAGCACCAACCTGAGGATTCAGCTGCATAACATCGATCCCAAGGCGCACGGGCATCGCACAGAACGCAACGGAGCCTCGTTGCCGATACGCCCCCCAACCAACGCGCGCGCTGCCTCCGGTTAGCGAACCGCCTATGACGCCGCCTTGAATTTGTGTCGATGGCGTCCAGGCAAGTTCAAGTTGCATTATAGATCGCTGTGAATGTTGTGCAGCCAACAATGTAGGCCCCGATAGCCAGGACAATGCCTCACTGCCTTGGAGTGACGCTGCGTAACCCGCAGCAAGAAAGGGATGCCATGCGGGTTCGTGTTCGGGTGGAACGACGGCTGCGCGCTCACGTAGGGATACTGGCGCTGCGGGAACAGGCGCTGCGACAGCAGAAGACGGCTTTACCGTGGCTGTAACTGCCGGTGCTTTTTGCAGATCTGTTCTCGCAAGCGGCAGGATTGCCCGGCGCTGCAACAACGTTGTTCACGCGCGATGGGTGTCAACTTTCAGATCCGACATGCGACGCACCATTGAGCTTTGAAGTGGAAGCGGTGGCCCAGAATGGAACAACATCGTTTGTCGCCGGCGCGGCAACAGCCATGCCTCCACCAGCGCCGCCGTGGCTAACCCAACCATTGCCGATAGATAAGGGAGGCTGGGGGTTCATTGGTGCCACACAAGGCAACGTGCCTGCGTGGGCTCGCACCTTAGGTGATCGATTCATTCGCCGCGTTACGGATATTCACGTCATGGGCAACAGCTTGTTGGCTGTGGCATTGGGATCCGTTTCTGCCACTTCGGATGAGGCCGACAGCCCACCCGTGTTGTGGCTGTTGAAACTTGATCTTGCAGGCAATATTTTGCGTGCGCGTTCGTTCTTGACCAGCGACGGATTCGGGATGCCACGTATTGTGGTGACTGCAGCAGGCACGGTGGTGGTGGGTTCATATGCAGTGATTTCGACGTCGCAGGGAAAATCCTTTCGACCACCAGACCGGCAGATACCTTTGTTTTGGCTGTATCTGATGCCGATTTTGCACCACGCTGGGCGCTTTCTCTGGGTGGCAATTTTGCGACGTCTGGAGGACACGCGGGGTTGGCAATGGCTAACGGCGATGTTGTGGTGGCTTGCGGAACCTGCGTGAACCCGGATGGCAGCGGCTCAGGCAACAGCGACGCAAACGGTCCCGGATTGGTTCGTCTGGCCACCGATGGAACCCCGAAAGCATTTGTGCCGTGGCTATCAAACGGGGTGGTGCGCATCAACGCGGCGGCTCTTTCCAACAAGCAAAAATCAGTTGTGGTTGCCGGAGCGTTCACAAAAACGCTGACGATTGCGGGAAGCATTGCTGCCACCGCCAGCGCAGCGTTCGACGGCTTCGTGATGCAGGTTACCGCGCCTTAGTGCTAACGCCGCACAAAACCCTGAATCGCTCGGCGCACTACCTTCTTGCCTCGCGCGACGGTCATGTCACCGCCTTTGACAGCGACCTGAAAACAAACGCCGTCTATCAAAGCCACCAAGTGCTGCGTCGTTTCTGTTGTATCGAGATCGTCAGAAAACGATCCATCTTTGACGCCAGCTTTGATCAAACGGGCCACCGTCGCGTGCCACGCACGGTAGCGACGTGCGTGCGTACGAGCGAGTTTAGGTTCGTGAACCGCTCGGGACCAAAAAGCGATCCAAAGTCGCCATTGGCGAAGTGTTTCGACATCATCGGGCATCACAGCGTCAACAAGTGAGGTAAGCCGCTGCATCGCCGATCCCTTTTGTTTCTCTTTGGTCAACGCCTCTGTAAACCGAATGGACGCGAGTTCCAACGATTCTGCCAACAGTTGATCCACCGATTCGAAATGGTGAGTTAACGTGCCAAGCGAAATGTTTGATGCTTCGGCAATCCTCCGCATGGTCGCGGCCAGTAACCCCTCGTCCGCGATAACCCGGGCCGCGGCATCCAACACCATCGCCCGACGAACATCGGGAGAATGCCGCGGGGTAGGTAGGTTCGCTTTTGAACGATCGGCTTTTGGATCGGTTTTGGGCATTGGCTACCGCGTGATGAATCGGAATGGCCGGGTCATGAAGGCGTAGTAGCTGTCTTTTGGAGCGGGCGGTTTTGTGAACTGTGAATAGTCACCCGAAAACAGCAGCGTTCCTTGCAAACCGTCGGCGCTAAGCCATTTCGATGGTATCTGCGGCAAGTACGCCACATGAGCCCCTTCCCACTTTTGCTCATGATGCACCAGCGCCCAAGGGCCCCACGGCGTTGGGCCTTCAACAATCGTAAGTTGGCGCGCGCGGTGCCAGGTTTTCGCAGCAACGTCAGGCATGGTTGCCAACGAATGCGGAACAACATCGCTAAAGTAGGCAAGTAAGAAACAGCCGAGCCCTGCGTTCCAGGTCATGCTGGGATGCCCCACTTTTCCCGGATCGCTAAGGATCGGACGCGCGCGAAATTCTTCGTTGGTCCATGCTGGCTCGCCTGCGACCCCCGCATAGAACTCCCACGCAGAGCGATCCAAGATTCGGTTCCGTAGAACTCGCGCCATAAATATGTTGTTTCCCGTTTCCCAGTTCTCGTCGTTCGACAACGCGTACACATACGAGCCCAGACTTTCAGGGAGGCCCGTGTATCCAGGTCCAAAGCCAACAAACGCCAGACCGCCAAAATTCGGCCCAAGAAAGTAGGGCGTTTTTCCGTCGGGAACATTATTCCACGTCTTGCCGGAATCATCGGAATACATGATGCCCGCCACGCCAGCGTGCGACGACACAGCGTCAAGCAACGTGGTGGCGGCGTCGTTGCGGATGGGGTCGTTGCCTTGTTTGTCAGTCACCCGCCAACGTTCATTCCCGGGAAACGAATAATCATAATCGTACGCTGCCACATACAATCGGTTGTCGACCGCAAGCGCGCCAGAGACGTAGCGGACCTTGCCAGTGCTAGGCCGACCCAAGCCGGGAAAACGAGAAACTTCTTCAATCTTGTGCGTGGGCGGCGCGCCGGTGACGCGAAGCAAGTGTGCAAAGTTCCAAGGGTTTCCGAAGTTGCGGCCGTCATCGTCAACCACATAAAGGTCACCGTCTGCTGCCCAAGTCCACCAATGCATGTCAGTTCCCGTACCAGGGTACTTGAATGCGGGTCCTGTGAATTCCAGTCCGCGTATCAATTTGCTGCGGGGCAAGGGCGGGCCACTGGCCGATCCCTTGAGGGAAGCGGTGGCTCTACGAGGCGCCACGAGGCCGGTGAACGACGCCAGAGCGCCAGCGGTTCCGTGAATGAAACGTCTTCGATCGGGACGCAGGATAGCCATTGGGCTAATCGTACCAATGTACGGTAAATGTTCAAGACCTCCACTGTTCGTGCTCCGGCAGTTCCCTCACAAAGGCAAGCGCTCGCTGTGGTGGGCAAAAAGCCATCGGTGTCTGCGGGAATCGTTCCACGAAAGTTCTTTGCGTCGTTGCTCAAAGTCCTTCAAAAAGCGCGCGGCGTGTAGCCCGTCATCTCAAGATACCCCTCGCCCCATCCGGGCGCTTTTCCTTGGGCCTCGGCCGTCACGGCGCCCTCCCAGTAAGCCACGCTCACGTCAAGCTCTTGATCCGCGCGCCATGGCCGAATGTGAACATCAGCGAGCCCTGGATCGAGACTTCCGGCGCGTAGGCGAAACCCGGCGGGGTAGCGTTTTTTTGTGCGAGGGCTGATCCACAAACCGAGCGGCTCGAAGGAAAAGGCCGGAGACGTCACGCTGCGGCTGCGGCCATCGCTCTCGATCAGTGTGGCGCGGCTTTGGGCGCTTGTGCCCCCGCTGTGCGTGCGAAGCCGGTAAACCATCAGGCTGCGTCCATCGGATAGGTGCAGCGACAACCAATCCCACCCGACCACATCGGGGGGCAGCGCGCTGGTGCTCCACTCGCGATCAAACCAACTTTGCCCCGTCACTGAGACGGGCTCACCGGCCAAGGGTGTGATCGTGCCCTGGGTTGCCATATGGACCAGAGAGTAATAGTAAGAAGCGTTTCCCGCTTGCGCGCCCTTTGCAGAGAGGCCCTGATCGCCTTGCAACACGGGCGGCGACGACAGCGTGAGTTCAAGATCAACCGAAACCTTGCCGTGGACACGCACGCGCCAAGTGGAATCGGAGCCACCAGCAATCTCCCAATCGTCGACGAACACCTGGAATGGTTCCGCCTGTGCGAATGCGATGCGAGAATCGCCTCGCGCGAAGCGTTCCTCGGCGGTGAACGAATCATTAGCCAGATCCGTAAAGGCAAAGTGAGCCATATAGACGTCACGGGTTGCAAAAGACGACGCAGGTGCAGGGCGCGTGGGGAGCTGGGCGGCCAGCGCTTGTCGGAAGATGGTCAGCTGGTAGCCATAACGGCGCTCAGGCTCGTTGGTAGCTCGTAAAGTTCCTGTCACATACCACCACTCGCTGCGGAAGGTTGGGTGAGGACCATGATCGGCGGGAAACACAAACGTACGTGGTGATAAGGCCCGTTCGAAACCTGCGGGGCTCTGTGCCCCCAACAACGCCTGTAGATCCAAGCTTGACGCACCACTGGTGGGTCGCGCTTCGCAAGCAGCCAGCGCCACAAGCGCGACAAGGCCGAAACGGCGGTAAATAAGGGGATTCATTCGTCCCTCAAAGCCTCGGCTGCGGAGGTGCGTCGTGCGTGCAACAGGGGTGGCAACCCAGCGACACAGGCAGCAAGCGCGCCGAACAGCGGCGACAAGAGAAGCGTTGCGGGAGCAAACACCAGATCAAGACTCCACCCAAAGGAACGCTTGTTGATGACAATCACGAGCACAGCCGAAAGCAAAAGCCCAAGAGGCGCGGCCCACAATCCCGCCATCAAGCCCACCAAAGCGTTTTCGTAACCCAGCAACCTACCGACGCCATTCGGGGTCAGGCCTAAGGCGCGCAAAACTCCGAGTTCACGCGTGCGCTCCCAGGCTCGTGCCAACAACGCTCCCATCACGCCAAGGCCGGCAACCAACAAGGACAAAACTTGCAGCACGCGTGTGACAGCGAAGGTGCGATCAAAGATCACCAAAGACATTTCGCGTAGCACGCGGCTTGGGCGAATTACTAAAGCTTCGTCGGGCCGCCGAATGCGTTCGGCAGCCCGTGCGAGTGCATCGGGCGAAATGCCAGGGCGACCAAACAACGCGATGGATGACGGTGGTGGTGCAGGTTCGTCGGGTGCCGAAAACAAGCGGTGAGCGGCCCGCGCATCGATCATCACGGTGCCGCCTTCAGAACCAAAGTCGCGGAAGACGGCAACAATTGGTAGCGTCACGTCACCCGCACGAGTTGGTAAACGAACCACACCGCCCACGCCACGTTGGCGCTTTTGCGCCCAAGGTTCTGAAACAAACACGCCGTGTCCCGCATCGAACGATTTCCACGCGGGCTCGGGTGCGCCGTCGATAAAGTGAAGCGCCGCTTTTTGCCGCACATCCAGATCCAACGCCACCAAAAAAGCCCGCCCCTGCGTATCCGTGACGAATGAGCCCCGGTATGTCGACGCGCCGTCTACTTCAGGCAACGCACGCAAGCGGTCGTATAGATCGCGAGGCAGATGCGACTCGCTTCGCGATGTCACCAATTGCGGTGCGGTGACGTAAACATCGGCCACCAGCGTGGCGTTCAGCCAATCTGCAACCGACGTTCGAAAGCTTTGCACCATCACTGAAACGCCGACGCTCACTGACAGCGCTGTAGACAACGCCGCGGCGGCGATCCCTGTGCGAGACAGTGAGCCACCGATGTTCGCCAACGCCAAACGGAAGATCGCACCCCGAGACGGAGGCCCGGCCCGGCGCAAAAGCCACAGAAGCCCTTGCACGCAGAAGGCCACGGCTGCTGGCGCCAGCGCGGCCGCGCCCACAACGAGGAAGAATAGGCCCGCAAACGCCAGACCCAAACCACTGCCGGGCAACGCCACCAGCGCCCCCGCTAACACAAACGAAAGCAGACCCCACCACGCGAGTCGAGAGGCTGTGCGGCGTGACGTGGCTTCGAGGGTTGACCGCAGCAAGGCCATGCGTGGCGTTGTATGTGCTGCCTCGCGCGCGGCGGGCCAGGCGGCGACCACGGCGCCCCCGCACCCAAGCGCGAGGCCCACAACAAAGGGTGTGGTGGGCCACGACACGCCTTGAACGTCGACGACGAAGTAGAGGTCATTGATCGCGCGCGACACAAGCTTCACCAAGATTCGCGCCAACCCCGCTCCCAAGGCCACGCCCAAAACGGCACCCAAACCACCGAGGGCCGCAGCTTCCCACAGAACGATGCTCACGACTTGCCGTCGCGTGGCCCCAATCGTTCGCATCACAGCCAAGTCACGTCGGCGTCGTATCACCGCGAAAGTGAGTGTGTTGGCAACAAGAAAGGCCCCCACCAACAAGGCCAACAAAGACAGCGCCGTGAGGTTGAGATCGAAGGCGCGGGTCATTTGCGACAAAGCACCGGCCCGCGCCCCCGCAGGTTCCAAGGTGGCATCGGGAGGTAACCGTGCCCGCACTTTGGCGAGTGCCGCAGCATTGTCTTCTGCACGCACGTCGATGCGACTCAAGCGCCCCTGCATACCCAAGAGCTCTTGCGCGGTCGCAAGATCTGCGAGCGCGAGGTTGTTGGTACCAGCCAACCCTGCAGCATCGCCGTTGCCCAAGATGCCGACGACTTGCAAGACTTGCAAAGCGGCCCCGGCACGTACGTGCACGCGCTCGCCAACCTTAACGCCAAACCGTTGTGCAGTCGCCACAGGAAGCACGATCGCGCCAGGCTGGGTTAGCAAGGCGGCGACCCAACTGGCTGGCATCGGCTTTCCCGGACTGCCACCAGCGTTTGTTGCCATCAAGGCGGGACGAACCGCAGCTTCGGAAAACACGTCGATGCCGAACACATGGATAACTTCACCCGTGCCTTCTCGAAGCACATCACCTTCAACAACAGGAGCGATAGGCACGCCGAGCCCCGCACGCCGCAGGTGTGGCCACAAGTTTTCCGGCAGGCCAAGGGGACCTCCCACGATGACGTGTGTCGACGCGCCAGCCAAGGTTTGTGCCGACAACAAAAACGCCCTACGCACACTGGCGTTCGCGAGCGTGATGCCGACGAACAACGCCACGCCCACAGCGATGCCAGCCACAGACAGCGCAACCTGACCCGGATGGCGGACGGCGAAGCGAATCGAGGCGGCGCGCAGAGGTCGCACTATGAAGCCCGCAGCAAACCCGCTTCAAGCGACAGAACGCGATGTGCGGCGCGGGCCACATCATCGCTGTGGGTAACCATCAAGACGGTGGTCTTATGTGCGGCCGCTAGATCAAGAAGCAGCTTAAGCACCACCTTGCCCGTGGCGGCATCAAGGTTTCCTGTGGGTTCGTCTGCCAGCACAAGCGCGGGGCGATGCACCAGCGCCCGGGCCACCGCGACCCGCTGTTGCTCGCCGCCCGAAAGCGCGTCTGGAAAACCCCGTTCACGGCCCGCCAGACCTACGGCCTCAAGCAACTGCCGTGCACGCAAACGTGCGGCATCATCAAGGCGGCCATCGAGATCCACAGGTAAAAGCACATTTTCTTCTACGGTGAGCGTGGGCAACAAATTGAAGAACTGAAAGACAAACCCCACGTGACGACGCCGAAACTGGGTGCGCGCAGACTCTGTGGC
>Ga0105046_10013312_pt1 | contig 12744 bp, 11 predicted proteins | sample MAT03_FD_78385 | JGI IMG/M metagenome (GOLD analysis project Ga0105046, IMG submission 78385) | Freshwater microbial communities from Lake Fryxell liftoff mats and glacier meltwater in Antarctica - MAT-03 (megahit assembly) | ecosystem: Environmental > Aquatic > Freshwater > Ice > Liftoff... | reverse complement strand
GTTCGGCGATGTGACGCCCGACCTGGACGACCCGGCGCAGCTCAAAGCCCTGGTGGCCGCCATCAACCAGTTGCGTGCCGAAGGCAAGCTGCTGGCCTACCACGACCGCAGCGACGGCGGCCTGTGGGCGGCGGCCTGCGAAATGGCCTTTGCCGGCCAGCAGGGCATCAGCCTGAACGTGGACCTGCTGGTGACCGAGGGCGACGGCATCAGCGACAGCCGGACTGATGTGGGCGACTCCAAGAACTGGGCTGGCCAGGTGGGCGAGCGCCGCAACGAGCTGACGCTGAAAGCCCTGTTCAACGAAGAGCTGGGCGCGCTGATCCAGGTGCCACGCAGCGAGCGCGATGCGGTGATGGGCGTGCTGCGCATGCACGGCCTGTCGCGCCACAGCCATGTCATCGGCAAACCCAATCACCGCGGCGTGGTTGAAATCTGGCGTGACGCCAAGCCGCAATTCAGCGCGCCGCTGCGCGACTTGCAGCAGGCCTGGGACAGCGTGAGCTGGCGCATCGCCCAGTTGCGCGACAACCCGGCCTGCGCCGATGCCGAACACGCTGCGGCCGGCGCGGCAGGTGACCCCGGCCTGCACCAGCAGCTGAGCTTCGACCCGGCCGAAGATGTGGCCGCGCCGTACCTCAACCTGGCGCGGCCCAAGATCGCCATCCTGCGCGAGCAGGGCGTCAACTCGCAGGTGGAGATGAGCTTTGCGATGGCCCAGGCCGGCTTCGATACCTTCGACGTGCACATGAGCGACCTGCAGGCCGGCCGGGCACGGCTCGATCAATTTCAGGCGCTGGTGGCGTGTGGTGGCTTCAGCTACGGTGACACCCTGGGCGCTGGTGAAGGCTGGGCCCGCTCGATTTTGTTCAACCCGGCGCTGGCGGCGCAGTTTGCGGCCTTCTTCGCCCGCCGCGACACCCTGGCGCTGGGCGTGTGCAACGGCTGCCAGATGATGGCCGCGCTGGCCGGCATCATCCCCGGCACCGAGGCCTGGCCGCGCTTCACACGCAACAAGAGTGAGCAGTTCGAGGCCCGGTTCAGCCTGGTCGAGGTGCTGGACAGCCCGTCGCTGTTTTTCACCGGCATGGCCGGCAGCCGGCTGCCGATCGCCGTGGCGCATGGTGAAGGTTTTGCCGATTTTTCGCAACGCGGCGATGCGGCCCAAGTGCAGGGCGCGATGCGTTTTGTCGACCACCACGGCCAGGCCACCGAGGCCTACCCGTTCAACCCCAACGGCAGCCCGGGCGGTTTGACGGCGGTGACCACCGCCGATGGGCGCATCACCGTGCTGATGCCGCACCCCGAGCGGGTGTTTCGCAATGTGCAGATGAGCTGGACCGGCGGTGATGTGTCGGCGCTCAGCCCCTGGGCGCGCATGTTCGGTAACGCGCGCCGCGCCTTGGCTTGAGGTTCGTCCTTGAACCGGCGCAGGCCGTCAAGGCCTGAAAGGGCGACCAAACCGGCCGTGTTTGGGCCGATGGTGGGGCGGTGTGCGGCCTAGCATGGGCTGGTTCTGCCCTTGCTGCCGGAGGCCCACCTTGCCTGTTCGTTCGATCACCTTGTTGCCCGTGCCGGGCCATGGGGCAGCCACGACTTGAACGCCCCCTATGCACCGGCCGCCGTGGCCGGGCTCGATCCGCCGTGCGAGCCGGCCCAGGCGCAGTTGCTGGCGCTGCAGCAGCGCCTGGCCCAGGAGCAGTACCGCCGCGCGTTGGCCGAGCAGGTGCTGACCGAGCGCACGCTGGAGTTGCGCGGTGCCTTGCAAACTGCGCGCGACAGTGAGCGCCGGTTGAACCTGGCGCTGTGGGCCACCGGCGAAGGTATCTGGGAATGGGATGTGGCTGCCGACCGGGTGAAGGTGGGCGGCCTGGTGACCGGTGGCCAACCGGTGGACCTGGCCGCCGTCACGCTGGACCAGTTGCTGGCCGGCGTGCACTTCGGTGACCAGCCCACGCTGCGTGCCGCGCTGGACCAGCATGCCCAGGGCGAGCAGGCCCAGGTTGATATCGACTTCCGCATGCGGCTGGGGGGTGAATGGCGCTGGTTGCATGCGCGGGGCCGCTCGCTGCAGCGCGACGACCAGGGCCTGGCAATGCAGGTCACCGGCACCATCCGCGATGTGTCCGACCAGCACGAGGCCGAGCACCTGCGTCGGCTGATGGCCCATGCCTTTGCCAGCACGCTGGACGCCTTGGTGGTGGTGGACGCGGGCTGGGCCGTGGTGCAGGCCAATGCCGCCTTCGAGGCGCTGATGGGGCTGGAAGGCGGCGGGGTGGCCGGCCAGCACCTGCAGAACCTGCTGCGCTTCGTGCCCGACCCGGCGCAGCCGATGCCCTGGCGCGGCGAGGCGCTGATGCGCGACGAGCAGGGCGACCGGGCGCTGGAAGTGGCCATCACCCGCATCGAGCCCGTTGCCGGCGGCCAGCAGCAGCACCTGGTGGCGTTGCGCGACATCAGCGAGCGCCGCCGTGCCGAGCAGGCACTGGAGCGCCAGGCGCTGTTCGACAGCCTCACCGGCCTGGCCAACCGGGCGGCGATCAACCAGCACCTGGCTGCGCGGGTGGGGCGCGCCGATGCACCCGGCTTTTCGCTGCTGTTCATCGACCTGGACGGCTTCAAGGCCGTCAACGATTCATTCGGCCACCGTGCCGGCGACCAGTTGCTGCAGCAGGCCGCCGAGCGCCTGCGCACCGGCCTGCCGCAGGCCTTCATCGGCCGCTGGGGTGGCGACGAGTTCGTCATCACGCTGACCGATGGCGGCGACGATTACCTGCTGCGCGAAAGTGCCCAGGTGATCATTGCCGCGCTGGGCCAACCCTACCTGATCGACGGCCACCGCATGTCGGTGACGCCCAGCATCGGCGCCGTCAACCACCCCGCTGACGGCACCGACGCTGCGCTGCTGGTGCGCCGCGCCGATGCGGCGATGTACGCCGCCAAGGCGCAGGGCCGCAACTGCCTGGTGATCTACACGGCCCGGCTGGACGATGGGGTGGCGCGCAGCAGCCGGCTGCAAAACCTGGTGCGCAGCGATGCCGAGCGCAATGCCTTCCACTTCGTGGTGCAGCCCAAGGTGAATGCTGCCGGACGCACAACCGGCGCCGAGTTGCTGATGCGCTGGACGACCGAGGAGTTTGGCGCGGTGTCACCGGCCGAGTTCATCCCGATCGCCGAGCGGATCGGCATGATCCCGTTGATGGGCCGCCACGCGCTGCATGCCGCCGCCCGCATCGCCAACGAGGTGCGCGCGCTGGGCAGCGACGCCAGTGTGTCGGTCAACCTCAGCCCGCGCCAACTGCTGCGGCCCGACCTGGAGCGCACGGTGCTGCACGCCTGCCAGCACAACCGCACCGACCCGTCGCAGATCGAGCTGGAGCTGACCGAATCGGCCTTGGTCACCGACATCGGCCATGTTGAAAAGCTGCTGATCCGGCTGCGGCGGCACGGCTTCAAGTTGTCGCTGGACGACTTCGGCACCGGCTACTCGTCACTCAGCCACCTGCGCAACCTGCCGTTCCACAAGGTCAAGATCGACCGCAGCTTCGTGATGGACCTGGAGCGCTCGCCCAAATCCCGGGTGATGCTGGAGGGCCTGGTGCGGCTGTGCAGCAACCTGGGTATGGGCACGGTGGCCGAGGGCGTGGAAACCGAGGCCCAGTTTGCGCTGCTGCGGGCGATGGGCGTGGACGAGTACCAGGGCTTTTTGTTCGCCCGGCCGCAATGGCAGGCGCAGTGGATCGCCAAGCTCCGCCAAGAACTGGCCGGTTGACATGGTGCGCCCGGCTTCGGCCGGGCTTATAGGCCACGCCCCACCTCGGCCAGCAACTCGTAGGAATGCAGCCGCGCCGCGTGGTCGTGGATCGCGCCGGCCACGATCAGCTCGTCCGCATCGGTCTGCGCCACGATGGCGGCCAGTTGCTGGCGTAGCGTGGCCGGCCCGCCCACCGCGGCGGCGGTCAGCATGCGCTGCACGCCGGCTTTTTCGCGCGGGTTCCACAGCGTGTCCATCACCGCCGGGTCGATCGGCCGCGGCAGCGGCCCGCGCTGGCCGCGCTGCATGCCCAGAAAGCGCTGCTGGATCGAGGTGAACAGCACGGCGGCCTGCTCGTCGGTGTCGGCAGCCACCACGTTGATGCCCACCATCGCGTGGGGTTTCGGCCAATCGGCCGACGGCCGGAACGTTCGGCGGTAGATGTCCAGCGCCTGCAGCAACATGTCGGGTGCAAAGTGCGAGGCAAAGGCAAATGGCAGGCCCAGGTAGGCCGCCAGTTGTGCGCTGTACAGGCTGCTGCCCAACAGCCAGATCGGCACCTTGGTGCCCATGCCCGGGATCGCCCGCACCGCCTGGCCGGGCGCGGCGTCGCCCAGGTAGGCCTGCAGTTCCACGACATCCTGCGGAAATTGGTCCTCGGCCTGCGCCAGGTGCTGGCGCAGCGCCCGGGCGGTGAGCTGGTCGGTGCCGGGCGCGCGGCCCAGGCCCAGGTCGATGCGGCCCGGGTACAGCGTGGCGAGCGTGCCGAACTGCTCGGCGATCACCAGCGGCGCGTGGTTCGGCAGCATCACCCCGCCCGAGCCGACACGAATCGTCTGCGTGCCGCCGGCCACATGGCCCACCAGCACCGCGGTGGCCGAGCAGGCCACGCCGTCCATGTTGTGGTGCTCGGCCAGCCAGTAGCGGTGGTAGCCCCAGGCTTCGGCGTGGCGGGCCAGATCCAGCGTATGGCGCAGCGATTGCGCGGCGGTGCTGCCTTCGACGATGGGGGCGAGGTCAAGCACGGACAAGGGCAGGGGCAGGGTGGTCATGTTACGAATGATGCCTCGCGCCGGGCCGCGGCGTTGGCGGCGGGTCTTGTCACGGCGCCTGTGGCGGCGGGCCAAGTTCATGAGGCAAGATGCCGGCAGGCCGCCCCGCTGCGGATGGCTTGGAGTTCTGCCTTGCACCGTGTTCCGCCGATGGCCGCCCCCGTTCTTTCACCCACCCGCCCGGCCGCGCCGCGCCCCGGGCGCTGGGCCGCGTTGGCCGCCGGCCTGCTGCTGATGACCGCCTGCCAGGCCCAGCCGGGCGCCACGCCATCGGCCGAGGCGGCAGTGCTGGCGCGCATCCGCACGGAGGTGGGCGACGCCCGCTGCAGCACTGACAGCCAGTGCCGCACGCTGGCCATCGGCGCCAAGGCCTGCGGCGGGCCCGAATCCTGGCTGGCCTGGTCCACCAGCGCGGCGCCCGGCACCACGGGCCGGGCTGATCGTCTGCAAGCCTGGTCGGTAGAGCTGGCCACCCTGCAGCGCCAGCGCCAGCAGGCCAGCGGCATGGTGTCGAATTGTCAGTACAACGCCGACCCGGGCGCGGTGTGCCAGGCGCAGCGCTGTGGGCTGCAAACGCCCAGCCAGGCCCGGTGACGGATGCAAACATCCGCCGAGTAGTGCACCAAGCGATGCGGGCTTTCAGCCCCGCAGCAAGCGCGCCGCCGCGCCGTCGATGCTGGCCTTCAGCTCGGCATAACTGCGGTTGACGGGGTACTGCGGAAACTGCGCCACGATGCTCTCGGGCGGGTGGATGAAAAACCCCGCGTCGGCCGCCCCCAGCATGCCGGTGTCGTTGTACGAGTCACCGGCGGCGATCACCTGGAAGTTCAGGCCCTTCAGCGCGTTGACGGCATGCGCCTTCTGGTTGGGCTGGCGCAGCCGGTAGTCGGCCACAAAGCCGTCGGCGTCGACCACCAGCTGGTGGCAAAACAGCGTGGGCCGGCCCAGATGCACCATCATCGGGTCGGCAAATTCGTAGAAGGTGTCCGACAGGATGATCACCTGGAAGCGGCTGCGCAATTCGTCCAAAAAATCCTTGGCGCCGGCCATCGGCGCCATGCCGGCGATCACCGCCTGGATGTCGGCCAGCTTCAGGCCATGCTGGCGCAGCAGCGCCAGGCGGTAGTGCATCAGCACGTCGTAGTCGGGCTCTTCGCGGGTGGTGCGGCGGAATTCGGCAATGCCGGTGCGTTCGGCAAACGCGATCCAGATTTCAGGGATCAGCACGCCTTCGAGGTCGAGGCAGACAACTTGCATGGTGGGGGCCGGGGCGGTTGAAAAGGGCGGGCGGATGGTACCCGAGGCGGTGCCGGCAGCCGCCACGCCGGGCGGCGCGATCGCCGCAGGCGCGGTGCCTCAATCGCCGCTGCTGAGCAACACCGCCTGCTTGCGCCGGGCACCGGCACGCCACAGCATGAGCGTGACGCTCTCGCCCGGCTGGCGCTTTTCCAGCAGCGTGAGCATGTCGTCGACGTTGGCCACGGCCTCGTCGTCGATGGCGGTGATCACGTCACCGGCGATGATGCTGCCGTCCCGCGCCCGGGCAAAGGCCAGCAGGCCGGCACGTGCCGCCGGGCCACTGGGTGTTACCTGCACCAGCGCCACGCCGTCGGGCAGGCGCAAGGCGCGCCGCACGGCGTCGGATGCCGGGGCGATGCCCAGCGCCGGGCGGCTGATGCGGCCGTCGCGGATCAGCCGCGGCACCACCCGGTTCACCTCGTCGACCGGAATCGCGAAGCCGATGCCGGCCGAGGCGCCGCTGGGGCTGGCGATCTGGGTGTTGACGCCGATCAGGCGGCCGGCTGAATCCAGCAGCGGGCCGCCCGAGTTGCCGGGGTTGATGGCCGCGTCGGTCTGGATCACGCCACGGATGGTGCGGCTGTTGAAGGACTCGATCTCGCGGTTGAGCGCGCTGACGATGCCGGTGGTCAGCGTCTGGTCCAGCCCGAAGGGGTTGCCGATGGCGTAGACCTTCTGGCCCACCAGCAGGTCGCGGCTGATGCCCACGGGAATAGCCGGCAGCTTGGCCGCCGGTGCGTCGATCTTCAGCACCGCCAGGTCGCGGTCGGGAAAGGCACCCACCAGCCGGGCCGGCCAGCTGCTCTGGTCGGCCAGCGTCACCCGGGCGCCGCTGCCCTCCTGAATGACGTGGAAATTGGTCACGATGTGGCCGCTGCTGTCCCACACGAAACCGGTGCCCGTGCCGCGTGGAACCTGTTGCACGCTGCGGTTGAAAAAATCACGCTCGGTGGCCAGCGTGGTGATGTGCACCACCGAGGGCGAGACGCGCCTGAACACCTCGATGTTGGCCAGTTCATCGGCCGCCAGCGCGCCCCGCTGCGTGGCCGGCCGCGGTGCGGGGTCATGACGCTGGGGCTGGGCCTGGGGCCGTGCACTGGCCAGGCAGGCGAACAAGCACAGGGCGGCCCGGCGGGTGGGCAAGCACTTGGGCGGGCGGGCGTACATGCGTGGGGGTGGCAGGGGTGCGGCAACAGTGGGCAAGGGGCAGGCCGGGATCATAGGCACAAGCTCAAGTCCGCCGGGCATTGGTCGAAATCCGGGCCTATGACCGCCCCTTGCCTGCCCAAGCGCACCTGCCACCCCGGCGCCAGCCCATTGCCCGCCTTGATCGCCTGGTGCGGCCGATGCTGATGTCGGCCTGGATCGTGTTGCTGCGCGGTGCCAGCGTGGCCTGCGGCTTTGCCGCGGTCGGCCTGGCGCTGTATGCGCAGAGCCCTGCGGCATCGGCGGTGGCTGGCCTGTTTGCCGGCTTCGGCTTCACGGCGGGCCTGATGTGCGGCGGTCTGCATGCGGTGTTTGACGTCAAACCGGCGGCCCAGCCAGCCGCGCTGCCGCCCCAGGCGCTGGCCGCGCTGGTGCGCGCCACGCTGGCCGGTGCCACCGCCGAGCGACAGGCCCGCACCGGCACGGCGGCCGACCGGCGACCCACGCCGGCCCAGCTGGCCAGCAGCGCGCTGGCCGGCGCAGCGGCATCGGCACTGGCGGCCGTGCCGGCCGGGGCCGCGCCGGCCGGGCCCGCGCTAGCCAAGCTTGAAACGCGCCGCTTTGCCAGCAGCGAATTCGGCGGCTGACCGGGCTTGGCCACCTTCCCATCGACCCTTTGTGAGCACAGCCCGACCATGATCCAAGTGCAAATCGCCAGCCAGGTGACCGCCGGCGGCGTGGGCGGCATCCGCTGGGTGCTGGTTGACGCCGACGACGATGCGGCGGCTGCGCCGACGGCACCAGGCGCCTTGCCGGCTGCTTCAACGGGCGCCGCAGTGGGCACGGCAGCCACTGCCCCGCAGCACGTGCCAACCCGCCCGGCCGTGCCGCTGGCCCTGTTGAAACTGGCCGTGTTGGGCTTGAGTGCCGGCTTGGCCATGTGGTTTGCCCAGGCATCGTTCGGCCCGGTGACCGCGCCGGCCTGGTCGGCCACCGAGCGTGCCCAGCCGATTTTGCGCATCACCCCGCCACCACCGCCGGCGGCCACCCAGCCGGTGCCGGCTGAGCCGTCATCGCCGGCCTCGGCGGCTGCGTCGCTGCTGACTGCGGAGTTGAGATGAAGCACGTGCCCCAAACCCCCGACGCCCCCTTGCCCTGGCACGACGAAGCCGACGTGCTGGGCGTGCGCGTGCGGGTCTACTTCTTCGACCCGGTGGAGGTGGATGCCCGCAGCGATTTTGTCGGCCGCCAACTGCCCATCCTGCCTGGCGCGTCGACGCGCCTGCTGGCACCCGTTGGGCAGCGCGACAGCTACCGCACAAGCGGCCTGCTGGCCCAGCCCGACGCGGTGCTGGCCCACGGCAACGGCCTGCTCTGTCTGACCTACAAAGGGGGCGACGGCCGCCTGCTGGTGCCCGCGCTGTGGCGTGGCCAATGGCGGGTGGACGTGATGTTGCAGTGCATCGCCTCGGCGATGGCGGTGGCCGGCCAGTGCCAGCAGCCCACGGCTGCGCTGTGGCGAGGCGCCAATGTGCTGTGCCAGTTCGACCCCGGCCCAGCGGTGCTGGAATGCCTGGCCACCCACATCGCCGCCGCCCAGCAGTACTGGAACGGCGCGCCGCAGGTGAGCCCGGCTCAGCTGGCCAGCTTTTGCGAGCCCCGGCTGCGGCTGCTGCCCGGCGTGGCAGCGGGCGAGCCCACCCCGGCCTGAGAAACTGAGAGACTCTGAAGCGCCCAGCCTTCGGTGGCGCACTCGCGGCTCAGCCAGCGGCTGCCGCCCACCACCAGCTGGCGCTGGGCCGCACGCTGCAGCAGCAGTTCACAGTCGGCCGCGTTCAATCGCGTGGCCAGGCGTTGCCAGCGGCGGTTGACCAGGGCATCGGCCCAGCTGTCTTCCAGCGCATGGCGCAGCGCCTGCGGCGTGGGTGTCGGGCCCACCGCCAGCCGCCGCGCCAACAGCGTGTGCATGAAGATCTGGAAGGCTTGCCGCGCCTCGTTGCCCGGCATCAGCGCGGCCAGGCCCAGCAGCCGGCGGGCGTAGCCGGCCTGGGTGAACTGCAGCGTCAATACCACCTGCAACGCCTGCACCGGGTTGATCACCCGCACACCGTTGGGCGGCAGCACCCGCAGCGGCAGCAGCGCCGCCTGGGCATGCGCCAGCGGCGTGGCAAAGCTGGCCAGCACGGCCGCGCGGATCCAGGCGGTGTGGTCCAGGCCGTCCAGCGCCGGGGCCTCGCTGGCGTGCAGCCGCTCGGCCTGGCCTTGCGCGAAGGCCCAGTCACCGCGGGCCATGGCCGCGGCCACCGGGGCACTGACCACTGCCAGGTTGCCGGCCGCGTAGGCAGCGTTGGCGTTCAGGCGGGTGACGGTGGCGTCGTCGGCGCCGCCGGTCAACAGCATCAGCGGCACGCGGGCCACGGGGCAATCATCGGCATCGATGCGTGACAGGAAGGCAGGGTTGACCTGCACCTCCTCGAAGGCCTGGCCGTGCTGCCAGGCCTGCAGCCGCAGGCCCAGCCACAGCCGCACCGACGCGCCGGGCCGCAGCGTGCGGCCGCCAAACGCCGCCCGGCCGGCGGCCCAGCCCTGGCGCACCGGGTTGTGGTCATGCAGGTGGCGCAGCGGCGGGGTGAGGCCGCGGTGGGCATGGTCCCAGCCGATCTCGAAGCCGGTACGGTCCAGCGCGGTGGCATCGGCCGGCAGGCCAGCACGGTGGGCCAGGCCGAGGATGGCGGTGGTCGTGGCTGCTGCGGCGGCAGCGTTGGTGGCGTTGGTGGCGTTGGTGGCGTTGGTGGCGTTGGTGGCGCTGGTGGCGCCCGGCACACGGCTGGCGCCCCGGCCTGGCTGGCTGCAAGCGGCGGTGTCGTTGGGCGGGCTGAACTCGAAGGTGGCTTGGGCCATGCGGTGCTCCTGGGCGCTGCGCCGGGACATCCCCGGTGAACACAGTCTCTGCGCTAACTGGCTCAACGCATGAGCCAGCTGAAAGAAGTTGAGATCGACAGCCTTTTCATCGGCTGGCTCAAGCCCTGAGCCAACGGCGTGGCAGACTGTCGGGCTGGCGCCCTGGCCGCATCGGCGCCCAAGCCACCAGCCTCCAGCCACCTCCACCTCCACCTCCACCACCACCGCCCACATGCCCAAGACCGCCCGCCTCTACAAGATCGAGTTGCTGATTCGCCAGCGCGGCAGCGTGAGCTTTGCGCAACTGCAAGAGGCGCTGGAGGTGTCGCCCGCCACGCTGAAACGTGACCTGGAGTACCTGCGTGACCAGCTGGGTGCGCCCATCGAGTACGACCGCGACAGCAATGGCTACCGCTTTGCCACCGCCACCACGCTGGGCGCGGCCGGCGCAACCGCCGCCGCGGCCGGCCGGGGCCCCCGGCATGAGCTGCCCGGGCTGTGGTTCAGCGAGCGCGAGCTGTACTCGCTGCTGATGGCACAGCAACTGCTGGCCGGGCTGGACGCCGATGGCACGCTCAACCGCCACCTGCAGCCGCTGCTGGACCGCATCCACGGCCTGCTGGGCCCGGCCGGCGAGACCGATGCCCAGGCGCTGATGAAGCGGGTGAAGATCATCAGCGCGCTGCGCCGGCCGGTGCCGCCCGAGAGTTTTGAGCGCATGGGCGAGGCGCTGATGCGCCGCCGCCGGCTGCAGATGCGCTACCTCAGCCGCTCGCGCGGCGAGGTGGGCGAGCGCGAGGTCTCACCGCAGCGGCTGGTGCACTACAAGAACACCTGGTACCTGGACGCCTGGTGCCACAGCCGTGACCGCCTGCTGCGCTTTGCACTGGACGCCGTGCAGGAGGCCCGCCTGCTGCCCACCCGCGCCAAGGACGTGCCGATGCGCCAGGTGCAGGCCGAAATGGACACCGGCTACGGCATCTTTGCCGGCGGCACGCGGCAGGACGCCACGTTGTTGTTCAGCCCGCAGGCCGCGCCCTGGATCAGCCGCGAAGAGTGGCACCCCGGGCAAAAGGGCCGCTGGCTGGACGACGGCAGCTGGGAACTGACGCTGCCCTATGTGGACGAGACCGAGCTGGTGATGGACATCCTGCGCCAGGGCGAGCAGGTGCGGGTGATCGCGCCGGCCAGCCTGCGCGAGGCGGTGCAGCGGCGGCTGGCAGCGGCGTTGGCGGTGTATACCTAGGGGCGGCCAGGCCAGGCCAGGCCAGGCCAGGCTACAAGGCACCGACGGACGAGGTGCGTCACCGAACAGACCGTTACAAGACGAACGACCAGCATCCGGTTTGTTGCGCCACCGGGCGCGGCCTCACCGCCGTGACAGAAAACAGCATGCAATTTCCACCAATGCCATCAGCCGCAGCGCCTGATCGAGCCGGTCTGTACCTGGGCATCGCCCTGTGGGCGGTGCTGGGCGCGCCCACGGCCCTGGCCGCACCGGCTACGGCACCGACACCTGAAACCACCACGTCGGCAACCGAACCCAGCCAGGCTGACACCAATCAACTCGCGGAGTCCGCCCGCCGGTCGGTGCGCGCGGCCACCGAGTGGGTGGCACGGGGTGTCGATAGCTGGTTCGGAAACCAACCCTTCGAGGACGGCGGCCAGATCACCAACGGCTACATCAGCCTGGCCCTGCTGCAGCGGCAGGGCGAGCCTTTGGACGCCGCCCTGCGCTTCAACGTGCATCTGCGCCTGCCCAACGTCGAGAAATTTGCGTATGTATTCCTTGGCCGAGACGACCCGCGTGACGTCATCACCGACAAGCCGGCCGAATTTTCGCGCCAGCAGCGGGTAACGCGCGACCGCGGCCAAGCGCCGTCGTTCGTGGCGGGCCTGGGGCTGAACCTGCCCAACTCGGTGGATCTGCGGCTGGGCATGCGCGGCGGTCTCAAGCCCTATGCCCAGGCCCGCTACATGCGGGTTTGGGTCTGGCCGTCGGGCACCTCGGCTGATTTTCGCGAGACGGTGTTTTGGGCCCAGGACGACCGCTTCGGGTCCACCACGGTGCTGTCGCTGGAACACGCCCTGTCGCCATCCCTGGCGGTGCGCTGGCTGGCGGCCGCCACCATCACCCAGGAGGCGCCAAAGTTCGAGATGAGCAGCAGCGTCGGCGCCTACCAGTCGTTCAGCGGCCAGCGGCTGCTGACCTTCGAATTGCTGATGGACGGCAAACAGGGCGCGGGCGTTGGGCTGTCGGACTACGGCGCGCAGCTCAAATGGCAGCAGCCGGTGTACCGCGATTGGCTGCTGGTCGAAATCCTGGGCGGTCACTTCTGGCCCCGCCCGGACGCTGCCAGCCCACGAACCCGGGCCTGGACCGTTGGCAGCAGCTTGAAGATGCGGTTCTGAACCCGGCTCAGAGGCTGAGAGTTTTTCGGGTGTGCCAGAGCGGCGCGCCAGAAGGCGCCCGATCTAGGCGCAAAGCGCAGCCATAGCGGGCTATGGCGAGCATTTGCAACGACGTGCGGGGGACTTTTGGCGTGATGAGCGGGCATGAACGAAAGACTCTCAGTCTCTCAGGCCACCTCG
>Ga0105046_10013310_pt1 | contig 12744 bp, 5 predicted proteins | sample MAT03_FD_78385 | JGI IMG/M metagenome (GOLD analysis project Ga0105046, IMG submission 78385) | Freshwater microbial communities from Lake Fryxell liftoff mats and glacier meltwater in Antarctica - MAT-03 (megahit assembly) | ecosystem: Environmental > Aquatic > Freshwater > Ice > Liftoff... | reverse complement strand
GTCGGATGCTGCTACCAATTAAAAGTATGTAGAAGCTCCCTAAATTTATCATGCTCAATTATCCGGTTAATAATTTCCATTCATCAATATAGTTTTTGATGACTGCTGCTTCTTTTGATGTACTCGCCCCAAGTGAGGTTGTCGGCTCCTTCTACATGCAACTGAGCTCTTTCGATAGCATAGTTGGCAGAAGTTTCCACCACCCAATCAAAATTTTCCTGACCCACACTGGTTACCTCTGCATCTGGTGCCGGATTGCAAAAATCAATAGCGTATGGAACCCCATCTCTTAAAGCCAATTCCACTGTATTAAAATCGTAGCCCAGGTATTTACAAATACGCAGTACAATGTCTTCCATTTCTTTGTGACGTTCTGGTGAAGGAGAAAAATCAGCTACATAACGCAGGTGGTGCGGATTGCGCGGCTCATACGGCATGATGCGTACATGTTTGCCGCCAATGCAATAACACCGATAGTATTCGTCGAACTTTATTTCTTCCTGTAACATCATCACCAGTTGTTCAGTTTCTGCGTGTTTTTCGAAAAACTCATCTAAGCTGTTTAACTGATATACACTTTTCCAACCACCACCAGCGTGGGGTTTCATGTAGGCAGGGAAACCGATGTATTTAAAAATGCCATCCCAATCGAGTGGGTAGGAGAGATTGCTAAAAGAATCTGTACTGGTATCAGTTGGTAAATCTCTGGATGGGAGGATCACCGTTTTTGGTACAGGTACACCGATTTTTGTAGCCAAACAGTTATTAAAGAACTTTTCATCTGCACTCCACCAAAAAGGATTATTGATGACCGCTGTGCCACACAAAGCTGCATTTTTAAGGTATGCCCTGTAAAAGGGTACATCTTGCGAAATACGATCAAAGATCACCGCATAACCTGCATCTTCACCCTGCATCACTTTGTCTATTTTTACGGGCTCTGCAGTAATGCCATCAATATTTTTACTGTTGATACGTGCCACGAGTGCCTCCGGAAAACTTCGTTCTTTACCATGTAAAACGCCTATTTTCTTCATAATGGAATTGTTTTGAGATGAGAAATTCTGAAAATATTTATTGTATCAAATATATTTTGTAAGAATCAATAAAACAAATTATGTTTTCACGTCACCAAATGATAAGGAATGAAACGGTTTTCTTATTTTTGGCGCTTATGCACAGTAATCCCGTTTCAGAGGTTAATATTGAGCAGCATTTGTTGCATTCCACTCATCTAAATAGGGTAGTCATTGTAGATTGTTACATACCCGACGGATTGATTTTTAGCCAGCCCGTGAATATGCTGTTGGTAAACGACGGTCAGGATTTGGTGAAGATGGCTTTTGAAGACATACTCGAAAAGCTCTATGCTGCAAATAAAATAGTCCCCCTTTTCTGTGTGGCATTGCATTGCTCATCCGACAGAAAAAACGAATATGGTACCGCCAATATTCTTGATTACAAAGGCAGAGGTGCCAAAGCATTTCTATACACCAAGTTTATCATTCAGGAGTTGATTCCTTTTATCCGAAAAAATTATGCGATTGAAAGTTTCAGCGAAAAAGCCTTTGCTGGTTTTTCGTTAGGAGGCTTGTGTGCATTGGATATTGTGTGGAATTACCCCCACGAGTTTACCAAAGTAGGCGTTTTCAGCGGGTCGTTGTGGTGGCGCGATAAAGACCAGGCCGACGCTGACTTTGATGAGGAGCAACACCGCATCATGCATCGCCAAATAAGGGAAGGTAATTATGCCTCCTGGTTACAATTTTTCTTTGAAGTGGGTACCCAGGATGAAACTGCTGATAGAAACAACAATGGCGTAATTGATGCTATCGATGATACCTTAGGGCTAATTGATGAATTAGAAAAAAAAGGGTACAAAGCAGATAAAGATATTTATTACCTGGAGCTGGCAGATGGTAAACACAATGTACCTACTTGGGCAAGGGCTTTCCCCACTTTTTTAACCTGGGGCTGGGGAACAACAAAAGAATTATTATCCGAAACAATATTATAACCACGAAGAGCTCTTGTTTTTTTTGGAGCTTTTTGTTAAACTATCTGCAAAAAAATAACCCCCGGATATTTCCGGGGGTTATTTTTTAAGCTGTTATGTATTAATTAGAAGAACAATCTCAAACCAAGGTTCATTCTCCAGGTATTACCCACAGTAACGTTACTGGCATAGGAGCTGGTAGCCAACGCTCCACTCACCAAGTTCATTCTGTAAGTAGCGGCGTTGGTAACTGTTGGTGCAGAAGCTACCGCAAGGATGGCTCCATTGTTGTAGTTCAAACGCTTGGTTACGCCCCAATCGCTGTTCATCATATTGGTGAAGTTTTCTACCTCCAAACTGAATTGCAAACCATAATTTTTGTGGTTGTTGAAAGGAATAATGTCTTGCAAAATTCTTAAGTCAACATTGCTGAACCAAGGTAATTTACCGCCATTTCTTTCAGTAAATTGACCTTTGCGCTTGCTTAAGTATTTGTCTTGGTCAACGTATGCAAAAAATGCATCACTTTGTTGTTGTGGAGTGAATGCACCGTTGGCAACAAAAGTAATTTCAGAAGGATTTGCAGGAACGTAAATCAAATCACTAGTAATACCATCCTGATTAAAATCATTTGAGTACCTGTAGCTGAATCGGTTTTGCTCATAACCCATGTACACCAAAGTGAAAGTTGTTTTCAGTTGTTTGATCAACTCTAGGTTGTAAGAACCATAAGCGATTACACGGTTAGGGGTACCAAAGTCACTGTAAGCAATATCAAGGTTGTTGTTACCTCTCAAACTTTGGATATTACTCCATGCACTCGCTGCTTGTGAACCAGGGTTACCACTCAAGTCAAGAGATTCTGTGTGAGTGTAAGCAACGCTGAAATCCCAGTTTTTGCTGAAACGCTTGGCAATTTGTACCGTTACAATTCCTGCTCCACCTCTGCTGGTATTGGTTAATACCATGGCTTCTGAAATTGAAGTGTTGTATCTTCTGGTAGCGATGGTATTACCGAATAAAGGTCTTGAACCTGGACCAGCAGTTTCACCAATGGGGGCTCTTTGGTTAGCATTGTATTGAAATAATGCATTGATGTCTTTGTTATAAATACCTTCTAAAGTCAAGGTCCAGTCTTTACCTAATTTCTTTTCTACCGCTGCACTCATTCTCAATACCTGCGGCATTTTGAAGTCTGGATCAACGATGGCCAAAGAACCTGGAGAACTTGTTCCTGGTTGAGAAGGGAAGTTAGCTACGTACGCATTTGGATCTGGGTTGAACAAGTAGCTAGCAGCGTTGGCTCCTGTAAGTTCAACTGTGTTTTGAATTACACCACTGTTGGTAGGTTGATTGGTAAACCAAACAAACGGGAATCTACCGGTGAATATACCTGCACCACCACGAATGATCAGGTCTTTGTCGCCTTTTACATCCCAGTTAAATCCGACTCTTGGACTGATATACGTTCTTTCTTTAGACCAATTGCCCACGTTTAATTTTAAAGGTTGATTGTTCAAATCGCCGAAAGTAAGTGCACTAATGGCAGGGTTGTTGGTCAACTCGTTTTGGAACAAAGGCTTGTCGGCTCTTACACCAACGGTCAATTTAAAACGATCGTTGAATTTAATCTCATCCTGTGCATAAACGCTGATTTGTCCGAAATCTAATTCCACAAACGGTTTTTGACCAGCGTACGGATAAGTGATCGCAAAAGCATTTGGCGCAGCATTGTTTAGGAAAGCTGAAACAGAAGAAAATCTGTAATAGCTGGTACCATAACGCAAAAACTGGTTCTTTACATAAATGTTTTCGTAAGCCAAACCACCTGTGATGCTGTGTTTGCCAGTTGTATAAGTCAGGTTGTTGTTAAAAGTAAGGGTATTGTTTTGTACTTCATTCCCAAAGGAGAACAACTCATAACCTGCAGCTATGTAAGAATCGCCACCTTCTTGAATGTCAATGAAAGGGAAAATACCAGAACGGCTACTTCTTCTGGGATCATTGGCTTCTGTATAGGTAGCAATGAACTGGTTAGATAACCGGCTGTTGAAATTACTTTTAACTTCTAAAGCATATGAATTTAGAACATTGGTATTGGCATAGTTAGAGTTTTCAAAACTCATACTATTTTGGCTCCATCTGCTACTTGCACTTCTTGGATTGGGAGCACTAGTACCATTCAGCAATTGATCATCTTCTGTTTTAGAGTAGTTGTAACGAAGAGATACTGAGTGCTTTTCGTTTACGATCCAGTCTAAACGACCCAAGATTTTTTTATTTTCTGTGAAGAAGTTACCTAAGTTTTCGTAAGGACCTGTTTCATAATTAAATTGAGTTCTCAGATAGTTACTTACTGCATCAAGGTCAGCCCCCTGCGTTCTTGATTCGTTTGGATCAGTGGTTGCAGCACCTCTTCTGGCTTTCCAGTTGATACCTGGTTGATCTACTTCCACAGTTTCTCCACTCAAGAAGAAGAACAATTTATTTTTGATGATTGGACCGCCAACAAACGCTCCAAAAGTTTTAGAAGTGGATTGGACAATAGGAGGCACTTTTTGGCCTGTTGCTGTTCTACCCAGAAAACCTTCGTCTCTATAAAAAGTATAGACCGCACCTTTGAAAGTGTTGGTACCTTTTTTAGTAGTAGCGTTGATTCCAGCACCAGTAAAATTCGCCTGACGAACGTCAAAAGGACTCACATTTACAGAAATCTCATCAATGGCATCTAAAGAGATAGGTGAAATAGCACCCCCTGGTAATGGGTTGTTCGACAAACCGAAGTTATTGTTGAAACTGGCTCCATCAATCTGTATATTGTTGTAACGACCATCTCTGCCACCAAATGAGTTACCGCCGCCCGCTTGCGGCGTTAAGGTAGTAATGTTGGTGATGCTTCTTGAAATGTTCGGTAAAGCATTGATCACACGTTGGTTAAAGTTAGACGCAGTACCGGTTTTTACCGTTCTTGAAACAGCAGAACTGCTTACCAATACGCCTTCGAGTGTGTTAGAAGATGAAGACCCTAGAAAATCTAAGACCTCATCGGTACCCAGTTGGAGAAAAATATTTTCTCTTGTAGGGATTTGTTGTCCTACGAATGTAACCGCGACTGTATAAGGTCCGCCTGCATCAAGGTTTGGGATTGCAAAGCTGCCGTTTTTATCAGTCTTGGTTTGCTTTATAGAACCGTTTTGAGTGTTGGTTACTTTTACAGTAGCTCCATCCAAAACGGAACCCTTGTCATCTTTTACTGTACCACTGATGGTACTGGTTGTAACCTGTGCCATCATTAATAACGGAATTGCAAAAAATGCAATGACCATTGGAACGATTTTTTTGAAATGCATATTAATTCTTGTTTTTGAACCGCAAAGAAACTAAATAATCCCCGAACCGACCCTAATTATTATTAACAAATTATTATCAAATGCTGCCGTTTATAGTTTGGCCGATAATATTCCTATTTTATTAAAATTATTAAAATAAATAATATATTTTATTCGATAAGAGAAAACATAACAAGGCAATGTGCAAACCTTAGTAACTTTGCGCTGTTAAATACAAAAATCAACCATGTTAGATACCATCGAGTCTGCCATTGAAGACCTCAAAAACGGAAAATTGCTTATTGTTGTAGACGATGAAGATCGTGAGAACGAGGGCGACTTTATTGCTGCGGCCAGAAATGTAACCCCTGAAGTGATCAACTTTATGAGCACACACGGTCGCGGGCTGATCTGCGCCGCCATTACAGAAGAAAGATGCTCGCAACTTCAACTGCAACCAATGGTGCCCGACAATACTTCGTTGCACGAAACGGCTTTTACTGTTAGCATCGACTTGTTGGGAAACGGTTGCACCACGGGTATTTCTGCACATGACAGGGCTAAAACCATTCAGGCGCTGGTGAATCCCGCTACAAGGCCCGAGGATTTGGGCAGGCCAGGGCATATTTTTCCACTGAAAGCAAAAACCGGTGGTGTGCTCAGAAGAACAGGTCATACAGAAGCAACCGTTGATTTGGCCAGGCTGGCAGGTTTTGAACCCGCAGGTGCATTGGTAGAGATCATGAATGAAGATGGCAGCATGGCTCGTTTGCCGCAATTGTTGGAGATTGCCAAAAAATTTGACCTCAAAATAGTTTCCATTAAAGATCTGATCGAATATAGACTTAAAAAAGAATCGCTGATAGAAAAAGAAGTCACTGTTCAAATGCCTACCAAATATGGCCAGTTCGAACTGATTGCCTTCAAGCAAATCAATACAGGCGAAATTCACCTGGCCATGAAAAAAGGCGAATGGAAAAAAGATGAACCTGTATTGGTAAGGGTTCACAGCAGTTGTATGACGGGTGATATTTTGGGATCACTCCGTTGCGACTGTGGCGAACAGTTACACCATGCCTTGCAAATTATTGAAGCAGAGGGCAAAGGGGTGCTGTTGTATATGAACCAAGAAGGCAGGGGAATTGGCCTGGTCAATAAACTTAAGGCTTATAAATTACAGGAACAAGGGTTAGATACCGTAGAAGCCAATCTGCACCTAGGTTTTGGAATGGATGAACGCGATTATGGGGTGGGTGCCCAAATTTTGCGCAGCTTGGGCGTTACTAAAATGAAGCTGATGAGCAACAATCCCCGTAAGCGTGCGGGTATCATGGGATATGGTTTGGAAGTTATAGATACCGTTGCCATCGAAATGAAACCTAATCCGCACAACGAAAAATACCTTTTTACCAAAAGAGATAAACTAGGCCACGAAATATTGAATGGTTTATAAGTGAATCGTGAATGCGTAGAAAAGATGGATTCAAACCTTTTTAGAATGGTATAAAAATGGAACAGAAAGCTGTTCCATTTTTTATAGATATGATATGGGAATTAATCTTGATAGACCCTTTCTACTTTCGTTATTCTCACACTGTCAGATTTATCCATTTCTCTTATTTTTTTCGGGCTTTTAAAAATATCCGAAAGCTTGTTAAAGTCTTTGCGATATGAGAGCTGTATGCCAGAACGGTTTCTTCTGAAGCTGGTTAAATCTACTCCCGTTCTGTTAAAACCTACCACCCTTAACGAGCCATCGTTATTGAGCAACCATTCTATAGTAATGTCCGGTGTTACGATACCAGAGTTGGCTAAAAAAGGATTATTGTAATCTAAATTTCCACCTAAAATGAGGTTGACCCTGCTACTAAAAAAAATCTTTAAACCTGCTCTCACATTGGCTTGTAACTGCCTTGCAGTGGTTTGTAAATCTACAGTAGGGTTGATATCTACATAAGTAGAAATGACGCCATTGGTAGCCCTTTCTAATTCTTTGTTCAGCAAACTGGTCAGGAAACTACTTACTACACCACCCAAAGTACTGGCTGCTAAGTTGATGGTATTTCCTCCGGATAAAAAGGCTTGGTCACCAATAAATGCGTTTACCAGTAGCAAACTTGCCACCTGCCTGTTTGTTTCATTTTCATTGTTTTGAAAATCAGCAAGTTTTTTAACAGTGAAATAGTCTCGTTTCAGTTCGCTATTATCTGGCAATAAAAATTCAAAAGTGATGCTGGGTTTCGTAAGGCTTCCAGATAAACGGGATACGATGATGATGTCTTCATTTCTTTTAACATCAGTATTTAAGGTGATGCTGCTTACGTCTACCCGCTCTGCTGTGTACCTGGCTTCAATATCAATTAAGGCAAGGTAAGGGTCACCGTTCCAGGTGATAGAACCATTTTTAAGTAAGAATTCTTTTTTAATAAAAGTTTGAAAGTTGAACGTGTATCTACCTTGTGTAATTTCGTATTTGCCTCGGATGCTCAGAGGTTCTGTTGAACCCACTCTGATGTTTAATTTTCCGTTGCCCTGTCCCTTGATGATATCCCCGGTTTCCTCATCCAGTATCACATCAACCTTACAGGCTGGATTCGCAGTCACATTCATATTTACCAAAATATTGGTGGCTTTTTTACCAAATTGGTTCAGGTTCATTTCGCTACCAAATTGGGTAAATTCGATATAATCTACGGCGGCATTTTCCCGGGCACTAACATCTGTGTTGAGGTAAAGCTGGCTACTATCCAGTGAACTCGGTTGACCATCGATGTTCATTACCAGATTACTAATGTTGCCATTCATGGTCATCAGGGCATTGCCGATAACGGTACCGTAAAATTGCGCGTTGTCTTTCTGTGTTGTGTTGAGGAGTAACATTTTTCCGGTTTCAACGCGGATATTTTCGAAACTGAAATCGTTGAAAAATTTATGGTACATTTTGCCACTTACTGTTCCCGTATTTTGAAGTGTATCGCTGATACGGATATTTCCGAAATCGATCACGTCTCTGCCAAAGATAATTTTTTCGTTGATAAAATTGTACTTACACTGTGTGAAACCCACTTTGATAGAGGCCGTGTCTACCGTTACGTCTCCTACAAGCGTCATGTGATCCGTATCTTTATCTGTAATGAGTAAATTGGCTTTTCCGCTTCCGTCTATTTTATCAAACACACCGATCAAAAAAGGCTCTAATAAATTCAGGTCGATCTTATCTGCAATCAGTTGGGTATTCATTTTATTCCCGGTACTGTCTTTGTAATTGTAATTTCCATCTATAGCAAATGCATTGTCTTCTCCTTTGGTATTTACTTTATATGTCACTATTCCGGTAATGGTATTTACACCGCCGTCTAACATTACTTTTCCAACATATCGTTGATTTAAAGAAAAACTATCGGCAACACCTTTAAATACAATTTTTGGACTGCCCATCGGGTCAGTAATAGTAGCGGCGCCGGTCAGCTTTCCTCGCATGTCGGGGTTGGTAACCCAAAAAGGCAGAAAGTCTTCAATCATTACATTTTTCAACTTGGCAACCAAGTGCACATCATCCGTAACACTGTCCAATTCAGTTCCCAACACTATTTCTTGGTCATCGTTTTTAAAGCGTATTTCATTGGCATCTATGTAATTCTTTCGCAGCGTAAGCTCCCCGTCTTTTTCAAGTGTCCATTTTTTATTTTTTAAAACAAAGGAAGACGGGAAAAAAGAAAGTCTTACGCCATCTTCCAGGGTTTGCACGCTGGCGTTGATGGAAGCTGCATTGAGGGTTTTGCCTGCCCTGGTATTTAATTGTACCAACGATATATCATTGTGGGCTACCAGTTTCATGGTTGTTTCCGGAAAATGCAAACTATCGTTAATGGCAATGTCGCCCACACTTACATCTGCAAAAAGCGTATCTCTGTTCCCATTACTTACGAGTTTGGTGTTAGTAAATTCTTTCCCATCATAACTAAATGATGGTACCACAGCATTTACATACAATTCATTGTTGCTGAGATTGAGTCTGCCATTGATTTGTGAATTATTGAAACCTTCAATTTTTTGATCAAATAATTGAAGGTATTCATCTATTTGATAGGTATTGATTTTGAAACTAAAATCCTGATTTTCTACACTTGATTTGGGAGCTTGAATGTAAGTAGGATAATACCTCGATAAAAATTCTTTAAAGGCGTCTGGCAGCTTCAATATTTTAAAATTACCACTGATCGTTGCATCTACTTCATTGGATTGTAAGGTCAACGTTTTTTCACCATTCACGATGAATGAACGGAGCGCCAATGAATCGAAAGACAACCTCGTATTATCGTGTTCTAAACTCGCATTAGAAACAATAGCAGAGCCCAGAAACTCATCAATATTATTACCCGTGAAGTTCAGGTTAAAAACGCCTGATAAAATTAGTGGGTCGTTCGTTAGCCCCAGATTTTTAAAATCGATTCTTTTAAGATTTGCATTGGCGTTAAAGGCGAGGGTTTTACCGGCAAAACTAAACTCGCCATCCAAATCTGTAATTTGAATATTAGGATCATCAATGGCAAACTTGCCTTTAAACAAACGATTTTTTAAATTACCGTCCATACTGATATTCCTGTAAGAATATCCGCCGTAGTCAAGTCGCGCAATTTTTCCATTAAAATCTGCATCCAGTTTTTCGATTGAAAAATCCCTCCCTTTAACCGCACCGTTCAACGCAATGGTGCCAAAATTTTTGTCATTCAAAAATGCGCCCAGATTAAACCCTGCCGTATTTATTTTACCTGAATAAACCGGCGATGCATCATCGGGTAGTTTCATATTCAAATCTGCAGTGAGGTTACCCAGGTTTGTTTTGATATTTCCGAATGCAACAAAGTCGTTGATAAAACCGGTAAAATTTCCGGCATATTCAATGGCACCGAGTTTATTTAGAGCAGGAGTTTGTACTTTTTTGAGCGATGGTATAATAGCAATTAGTTCGTTGTAGTTGGTTTTAAATAATCTAGCACTAAGATCGATGAAAGTGGTATTGATATCTGGCAATCCCCTCATCGATAAATCTCCGTCCAGGTAACTATCTCCCGTTTTGATATTCATCTTTCTGGCAGAGAAATTATCAAGGGTTCCTTTGGCATTTCCTTCAAAGTAAAACACCCGCTTCATACTCAACAATGCGGGTGCAAAAATAGCCAGGTCATCTGAACTCAGCACACTTTCTTTGAAGTTTGCTTCCAGAATTACACTATTGATAAATTTTCCCATATCCTTGTTAAAGGAATTGAAGCGCATAGAAAAATAGTTACCCAATTTGCTTTTGTTGGTTTGCAAATCTAACCGCTGAAACTCCATAAAAACGGGGGTAAAGCGCATGTGGCTTTGCAGTTTTTTGATGTTGAGTCCACTTCTTTCTTTGGCTTTTAAAGAAATATCGGCCTGTAAAGTATCATTGATAAATGTGACATTGCTCAGGCTTCCATTGATGCCGCCGAAGCCAATGTGTAGTCCATCAAAGTGATCGGTATAAGGTGCTCTTTCCGTTTTTTTATTATTGATAAAACTTCCGTCGACCACATTCAGTTTGCCAATCTTAATTTTCCAACCCGATTGGTTCCATTTAAAAGCATTCACCACCGGAATGGTATTCAAAATACTACTGAGGTTGGGCACGGGTGGTTTGTTGCCATCGAAATCGGCTTGTGAAAACAGGGGTTGTTCCAAATTGATGTCGGTGATGATGACTTCTTTTTTATCTAAATCTATCTTTTCGATGTTCACCTCTAACTGCTTCAGAAAAACCATCATGTCTTGTCCGACCCATTTATCTAGTTTATTAAAACGGATATTTTTTAGAAATATATTTTCAACATTGATGTCTACACTTTTCTTTTTGGGCCTGTTTGGATCTTGTGGGCTGCTAAAATAATCTACCAAAAACTGATAATTCCAAACTGAGTCTGTGCGATGCATATTAATCACCGCATCTTCTAATCCGATCTTATACAGGGTAACTTTATCTTTTACAAAGAACCAATCGGTAATATTGGCACTGGCGGTGCCAGCAAATAAAAGGGTATCTTTTTTACGATCTTCTACCATTAAATCCTTGAGCAATATCTTGTCAAAAAAATGAACATCCACTTTACGGATCGTGACTTTCGTATTGAGTTGCTTAGACAGATCTCCGGCCACTTTTTTAACCAGCCATGTTTGAACAGAAGGAAGATGTAATAATCCGTACAAGATACCGACCAGTAGAATCAGTACCAGAAAGGTCCATTTTAGTATTTTGAGGAATTTGCGCAGAAAAAATTATTATTTATAAAATTAGCCAATAGGGAATCTACAGCAATGATTGCGCAAAGATTTGTGATTTCTTTACAGCCTCCTGCCCCTTGATTTGCAAAAATACAATATATAATGTATGGTTCAATAGCCTGCTGCTGAATCATCTCCCCGTTTGTCGGCGATGGCTGTTATTTTTCTTCCATTTTCGTAGGTGATCCTGATGAGTTCTGTTCTACCAATTTCACCTCTGAAGTTTACTTTGTAGCCCATGGTATTTAATTCTTGTATCACATTCTCAGGGAAACCTCGCTCTACATCTATTTGGTCGGGCAACCATTGGTGGTGAAATTTTGGTTTGTTCACGGCATCTTCTTCACTTAAACCAAACTCTAAAATGTTGACCAAACTTTGAAACACACTGGTGGGGATCGTGGTACCGCCGGGGGTTCCAACTACGATGTAAGGTTTGTTATCTTTTAGAACGATGGTAGGCGTCATGCTGCTCAGCATTCTTTTGCCGGGTGCAATGGCATTGGCTGCTTTACCTACGGCTCCGTACATGTTGGGAGCGCCGGGCTTCACACTAAAATCATCCATTTCATTATTTAGTAAAAAACCAGCACCTTCTACTACGGTGTAGCTGCCATAACTTCCATTGAGGGTTGTAGTAACAGCCACTGCGTTCCCAGCTTCGTCTATAATGCTGATATGAGTGGTTTCCTCGCTTTCTGCCACAAGCCCTTCTTTGGTAACTGAGCTACTCCCTGCTTTTCCCGGTACAAAATCGCTCATGCGTTCCCGTAAGTAGGCTTCACTGCTGAGTGTTTTAACCGGTACTTTCACAAAATCCGCGTCTCCCATATACGTTCCTCTGTCTGCAAATGCTCTGCGCTCCACTTCTGTCATGAGTTGAACACTGGCAGCCGTTTGAAAACCCATTGCGGCTATGTTTTTATCTGCAATCATTTTCATCATTTGTTCTACCAATAAACCGCCACTACTTGGCATGGGCATTCCCAATATCTCATATCCTTTGTAAAAAAAGGAAGTTGGGTTTCTCTTTTTTGCCTGGTATTGTTGTAGGTCTTTGAGACTGATGATACCCTTGCTCGATTGCATGGTTTTTACGATCATAGCGGCAGT
>Ga0105046_10013309_pt1 | contig 12744 bp, 9 predicted proteins | sample MAT03_FD_78385 | JGI IMG/M metagenome (GOLD analysis project Ga0105046, IMG submission 78385) | Freshwater microbial communities from Lake Fryxell liftoff mats and glacier meltwater in Antarctica - MAT-03 (megahit assembly) | ecosystem: Environmental > Aquatic > Freshwater > Ice > Liftoff... | reverse complement strand
ATTTGCGGAAAACTTTCCGGCGGTGAAAAACGCCGCGTGGCATTGTGCCGTTTGCTGCTATCGAAACCCGATATGTTGCTACTCGATGAGCCGACCAACCATCTGGATGCCGAATCAGTCGAATGGCTGGAACAATTTCTCACGCGCTTTACCGGCACCGTGGTCGCGGTTACCCATGATCGCTACTTCCTGGAAAATGCCGCCGAATGGATTCTGGAACTCGATCGCGGCAAGGGCATTCCATGGAAAGGCAATTACACCGCTTGGCTGGAACAAAAAGGTGATCGCTTAAAACGCGAAGAATCGTCTGAGAGCGCCCGTCAAAAAGCGCTCGCCAAAGAACTGGAATGGGTTCGCAGTAACGCCCGTGGCGGTCGCAGCAAAGGCAAGGCCCGCTTGGCGCGCTTTGAAGAATTGAATGCGCAGGATTATCAAAAGCGCAATGAAACCAATGAAATCTTTATTCCGCCGGGCGAACGTCTGGGCGATAAAGTGATCGAGTTCAAAAATGTCTCGAAATCCTTCGGTGATCGTTTGCTGATTGACGATTTAAGTTTAGCCATCCCGCCGGGCGCGATTGTCGGCATCATCGGTCCGAACGGTGCCGGTAAATCGACGTTCTTCAAGATGATTACCGGCCAGGAAAAACCTGACAGCGGCGAAGTAAACATCGGCCACACGGTAAAAATGGCCTATGTCGATCAAAACCGCGATGCCTTAGCGGGCGATAAAAACGTCTGGCAGGAAGTGTCCGGCGGTTCTGACATCATCACGATTGGCAAAGTTGAAATTCAATCGCGTGCCTATATTGGCCGCTTCAATTTCAAAGGTGCTGATCAACAAAAACTCGTCGGCACCTTATCCGGTGGTGAACGCGGGCGTTTGCATTTGGCGAAAACTTTATTGCAAGGCGGTAATGTCTTGCTGCTCGATGAACCCTCGAATGATCTTGATGTGGAAACCTTGCGCGCTTTGGAAGATGCATTGCTAGAATTCCCTGGCTGCGTGATGGTGATTTCGCATGATCGCTGGTTCCTCGATCGCATCGCCACACATATTCTGGCGTTCGAAGGTGACTCGCATGTTGAATTCTTCCCAGGTAACTATAAAGAATACGAAGAAGACAAGCGTCGTCGTTTGGGTGAGGAAGGTGCCAAGCCGCATCGCTTGCGTTACAAGGCATTGAAGTAAGACACTGACATCCCGGCCCGCGCCGGGATGTTGCTAATAAAATCAGGAAATTTTTGTCCGAGGTTTCAATGAGCTTTATCACCACACTCCGCGAAGCACAGAAAAAGAACCAGTCACTGGTTTGTGTTGGACTTGACCCCGAGCTCTCGAAATTCCCGAAGCACCTGCAAAATCATCCGGATGCGTTGTTTGAATTTCACAAGGCCATTGTCGATGCCACCGCCGATTTAGTGTGTTGCTACAAACCACAGATAGCTCATTTCGCAGCATTGAGTGCAGAAGAATCTCTGCTACGCACCATCAGCTATATTCATGAAACCTATCCCGGCATTCCTGTCATTCTGGATGCCAAACGTGGCGACATCGGCAGCACCGCCGAGCGTTATGCTATCGAAGCCTTTGATCGCTACCAGACCGATGCGGTTACGCTGAATCCTTATCTTGGTCGCGATTCGATTCAACCTTTCCTTGATCGCAAAGACAAGGGCGTGATCCTGCTTTGCCGCACCTCCAATAAAGGCGCCGGTGATTTCCAGGATTTGATCAGTGAGGGCAAACCGCTTTATCAACACGTTGCAAGAACGATTGCCGAACAATGGAATGAACACGGCAATTGCATGCTGGTGGTCGGCGCGACTTGGCCACGGCAACTCGCCGATGTGCGCAATCTTGTTGGCGATATGCCCTTTCTGGTGCCGGGTGTCGGTGCGCAAGGTGGCGATGTGGAAGCCATGGTCAAGAATGGTAAAACAGCGAATGGCGATGGATTGGTAATCAGCTCATCGCGCGCGATTTTGTATGCGAGTTCGGGTGAAGATTTTGCCCAAGCTGCACGCGAAGCGACGCTGACTATGCGTGATGAAATAAATCGTTATCGTTGATGCGCGTAGGAGGGCCCTTGGGCCCGACCATGGTCAAGCATGTGCAACATCGCCCGCAAGCGGCCTCCTACGGAGACATCAGAACCGGATTTTTCCGGTCAGCATGTCTTTGTACATCACCCAATCGCCGAGCAGTGAGTAGAACGGATATTTAAATGTGGCGGGTTGATTTTTCTCGAAGAAAAAATGTCCGGCCCAGGCGAAGCCATAGCCCAGTATCGGAATGGCCCAAAGCCAAACCAGGGGTAATAACTGCGCGATGACCAGCGCGGCAGTAACCACAATGCCGCTGGTGCCGATGAAGTGCAGGCGGCGACACGTCAGGTTCGCGTGTTCACCCAGATAGAAGGGATAGAAATCCTTGAAGCTGCTGTACTGGCTCATAGCTCACCTCGTTTATCTTCGGCTTTTGCGGTATTCCAGAGCGCATCTTGCTGCTGTAAATTTAAATCTGTAAGTTCTTTGCCTTGTTGATGAATCAGGACTTCCATTCGGCGAAACCGCCGCTCGAATTTCTGATTGGCCCGACGCAGCGCCGCACCAAAATCGACTTTGCCATGCCGCGTTAAATTAGCGGCAACAAACAGTACATCTCCCAGCTCGTCTTCGAGCTCAGCATGGCCGATGCCCTTGGCAAACTCTTCGCGCAGCTCTTCAATTTCTTCATGCAGTTTATCGAAGACCGGATTCTGGTCAGGCCAATCGAAACCGACCGTTGCCGCGCGCTTTTGCAATTTCACCGCACGCTGCCATTCCGGCATACCTCGAGAAATGCCGGACAAGATGCTGTCGTCTTTGCTGCCGTTTTTTTCTTCCCGTTCCCGTTTTTTCTGCGCTTCCCACAAACGGGTTTGCTCATCGGCATCTTCCACAGTGGCGCCAGCGAAAACATGTGGATGTCGGCGCGTCATTTTGTCGCAAATACTTTCGATGACATCAGAAAATTTGAAATGACCGGCTTCTTCCGCCATGCGTGAGTGAAACACCACTTGCAACAACAAATCGCCAAGCTCGTCTTTCAAATCATTCATGTCGTTGCGATCAATAGCATCGGCCACTTCATAAGCTTCTTCAATGGTGTATGGCGCGACTGTGGAAAAATTCTGTTTCACATCCCAGGGACAACCGCCTTCGGGATCGCGCAGCTTTGCCATGATATCGAGCAAATTTTGAATATCAGTCATGCAACCAGCTCCGCCATGGTAATTCACTATTTGCCAGGGCAATAAAATGAGGATTCAATAAATTGTCTTTGGTGTTGTAGCGAAACGGGCTGCCGTCTAGATTCAAGACAACACCACCGGCCGCTTCCAGAATGGCCTGGCCTGCGGCCGTATCCCATTCGGAGGTCGGTGCAAAACGTGGATACACATCGAGCGCACCTTCGGCAATACGGCAGAATTTCAAGGATGAGCCCATGCTCATGGTTTCCACTTCGCCTATGCGTTTCAAGGCCGCAGCGGTAGTTTGATCGAGATGCGAACGTGAGGCGGCAACCCGTAGGCTCATGCGAGCAGATTTATCAACGGCAATTTTTCTAATCTCGCTACCTTGCTGCATGAACGCACCCTGCACCTCATCGCCCCACCACAATAGTTTCAGGGCGGGTGCGTAGATGACGCCGAAGGTCGCACGGCCCTCTTCAATCAAGGCGATATTGACGGTGAACTCACCGTTCTTTTTTACAAACTCGCGAGTGCCGTCGAGTGGGTCAACCAGCCAATAGCGTGGCCATATTTTTCGTGTTTGCCAATCGATAGCGGACGATTCTTCCGATAGCACCGGCATGCTGGGCGTCAGCACATTCAAGCCTTGTTCGATGATGTGATGTGCTGCCAAATCGGCGGCAGTAAGTGGCGAATTATCGCCTTTAAATTCGACAGCGAAATCCTGCGCATACACTTTCATGATGACTTCGCCAGCATCGCGAGCGATTTGCAGAATCGCTTTTTCCAAATCCGAATCCATTTTCATTTTCTGACTTTTAACCAATCTCGAACGATATACATCGCAGCCAATGAACGCCCTTCGGAACAATCTTCGCGCAGCATCAGCTCGTGGAAGTTATCGAATTTCCAAGGCAATACTTCCAGTGGCTCGGGTTCATCACCCGGCAATCGCTCTTCATACAAATCTTCTGCCACTACTAGATGAATTTCATGGCTCATGTAGGTGGGGGCCAGACTAATTGAGCGCAGATGCGTCAGTTTCCGTGCGCCAAAACCGACCTCTTCCTTCAACTCGCGATTGGCGGCATCTAGAATACTTTCACCGGCATCCATGCGACCTTTCGGTAAGCCGATTTCATAGCCATGTTTTCCGGCTGCGTATTCACGAATCAGTAAAATGGTGTCGGGTTGTGGAATCGCGGCAATGATCACGGCGCCATGTCCCCGACTTTTCAAACGTTCGTAGCGCCGACGCTCGCCGTTGGAAAACTCCAGATCCAGTTTTTCTAGGCGGTAAGGCCCGAGGTCCTGTTCCTCGCTATGATGAATGACCGGTAATCTCGACATCTAAACATCCTTAAAAAGCGCGATGGTATGGACACGCAGCACACGAGCCGACATCATGGCACCATGAAAAATTTATCTAGTGATATTTCTAATGCCGATATGCTAACAGAGGCGGCGGCTTGGCGGCAGCGTGATTTGGCCGTGCTGTGGCATCCGTGCACGCAGATGGCGGAGCATCCCGATACGCTGCCACTGGTGCCGATTCGCCGTGGCCGCGGCGTGTGGCTGGAAGGCGTCGATGGCAAGCAATATCTGGATGCCGTCAGCAGTTGGTGGACCAATATATTTGGCCATGCCGAGCCTCGTATCGCAGCAGCCATCGCCGAACAGGCGAACACGCTGGAACATGTGATCTATGCCGGATTTTCACATGAGCCGGGCCTAAAATTGGCCGAAGCATTGGTGGCGGCGACACCAGCGGGTTTGTCTCGAGTTTTTTATGCCGATAATGGCTCTGCCGCGGTCGAAGTTGCACTAAAAATGAGCTTTCATCATTTTTATAATCGCGGTGATTTCAAACGTAAGAAATTTATTTCGCTCACCAATGGTTATCACGGCGAAACCTTGGGGGCTTTGTCGATGGCCGACATTCCGCTTTATCGAAAAGTCTATGCGCCGCTCTTGCTAGAGCCTTTTTTTGCACCCTCGCCCGACGCCTATGAAGCCGAGCCTGGTGAAATTTCGGAAAGCCATGCGTTACGTGCCGCAGAAAAATTACAGGCAATCTTCGAACAACATGCAGGCGAAGTCTGTGCATTGATTCTCGAACCCTTGGTGCAATGTGCTGGCGGCATGCGAATGTATCATCCGGTTTATCTGAAACGTGCGCGTGAAATTTGCACGCACTTCGGCGCGCACTTGATTGCCGATGAAATTGCGGTTGGATTTGGCCGCACCGGTACTTTATTTGCTTGCGAACAAGCCGATATCAGTCCAGATTTCATGTGCCTGTCGAAAGGATTGACCGGCGGCTTTATGCCGATGTCTGCCGTACTCACTACGCAACATGTTTACGAAAGTTTTCTGGATGATTCGCGTGAACGGGCGTTTCTACATTCGCATAGTTACACCGGAAACCCTATCGCATGCGCTGCCGCTTTGGCGACATTAAATATTTTCGGCAGCGATAATACTCTTGAAAAAAATAAAATTACCGCTAACAAGATGGCGGCACATGCTGAACAGTTCAAAGCACATCCGCATGTTGCCGAAGTGCGGCAAACCGGCATGATTCTCGCTATCGAAATGGTGCGGGACCGGAAAAATAGAATCGCATTTGCTGCCAGCGAGCGTCGCGGCCTGCGCGCCTACCAACATGCGATTGCCAATGGTGTTGTATTGCGGCCGCTGGGAGATATTGTTTATTGGATGCCGCCATATTGTATTGATGATGAAGCGCTACAACATTTATCATCGGTCACCGCATCCGCTTTGGACGAGGCAACCCGCTAGTGCGTATTATTCGTAGCTATATTACTGAAGCCCTACATGTCGGCCAAGAACTGGTTTTACCCGAAGCGGCAAGTAATCACCTGGTGCGCGTTTTGCGTCTTGGCGTAAATGAAACTTGCGTACTGTTCAATGGCGATGGATTTGATTACCAGGCAAAAATAATCGGTGTCGCCAAGCGCGGCGCCAGCGTTGAAATCACTTCATCGCACGCTGTGACAAACGAATCGCCAATTCACATCACCCTAGTGCAAGGCATCGCACGAGGCGAAAAAATGGACTGGATTTTGCAAAAAGCCACAGAACTTGGTGTGCAGCGCATCGTGCCCGTGATCACCGATCGAACCGAAGTAAAACTCGATTCCGAGCGCTCGGATAAAAAAATGAATCACTGGCTCGGTGTTGTGGCGTCAGCCTGTGAACAATCCGGCCGGGCACGCCTGCCTGAAATTCTGGAGCCCTGCCCGCTTTCGTACTGGCCATTGCAGGACAAGAATTTCAATAAATTCGCGTTAGACCCTGCTGGCGTATTCGGCTTTGCCGATCTCGCGAAGACCAAACCGGTTGCGGTCAGTCTGGCCATTGGCCCCGAAGGCGGCTTCAGCGAACGCGACCTTGCCGCACTGAAAGCCGGTGGTTATGAAGGTTTGCGGATGGGGCCAAGAATTTTACGCACAGAAACTGCCGGGCCAGCGGCAATTGCAGCATTGAACGTATTGTGCGGGGATTGGAAGTAGGGGCGCATGCTCGCTGCGCCCAGACATTACGACAGACCATGGGCGCAGCAAGCAAGCGCCCGTAAAGGAATATTTATAGGGCGCAGCACGCAAGCGCCGCTAAAAGAATATTTATAAGGCGCAGCACGCAAGCGCCACTACGGTAATATTTACGCAGCTTGGTTAAGCGCCTTATCGATCATCAATTCGACCGACAACATGTCTGGCACGATGGCAGCGTCGTCGTTGAGCATCACTTTGGAATAAATACCCAGTGGCAGGTCTTTGATGTCATGCACTTCTTGCAGATTAGTGGTACTCACCGTGACCAGTCGCGGGAAGCCGGTGGATAACACGGCAAAATAAGGCAGCTTCGGGTTATTGCCGAGCGCTTTGAGTACAGCAACCTTGGTACCGAAGGTGCCGACTTCCGTGCCCCAGCCTGCGAACATCGAGAAAGACATCAAGGGCAGGCGCCAGCCGCGCCAGCGTACACGACCCAATAACCAGTCCGGCGCATTTTCTACGGGCTCTGGATCGGAGAAGGTAATAATTTCGGCAATGTTCGCATTGGGCAATAAAATACGGCCTTCTGTGACGCTGATTAATACGCCTCGGACATCGGCTTGTTTTACAGTGCTCATGTTACAACTCCAAAATTTTTTCCAGTGCCACTCAATATCTTTCAGCGTTTGAAATACTCGAGCACCATCTCGGCCAGCGCAGGAATTTCAGCGGTTTTTCCGCCAAGTTTTACCAATGCATCCGATGCAGCGGGTTCAAAACAATTTGTTGGGTCTTGCGCCAAAGCCAGACCGCCTTGGCTCTGCACATAGGCCGCTTCAGCCGCTGTTTCATAGGCAGCGCCACTTAATACGATGACTACACTGTGTTTTGCCGGCAATGTTGCCACCAATTCTTGCTGGCTATCGGCGCCGCCAAAAAACAATTCGTTCTCTACTAAATCCAGACCCACGCCCACAGGCATAACCGCTACCTGACCGGCCTCGGCAGTTTGACCTTGTACGGCCAGATACACCGGCAAATTACTGACTTTTTGCAATTGCGCTACTAGGCGATCATGTTTGCCAACTTCAAGATGTTGGTACAACAATACCGGCACATTCAAACTGTCCGGCAGTGCCTTCAATAGCTGGCGCACGGCATCGGGGCCGCCCATACCGGCCAGAATTAAAACGGCACCAATATCGGACAAAGGTTTTTCAGACGGCTCTTCACCTTCGATCGCTTCGAGTGTGAATTTATTTCGTTTCAGTAAAGCGCTGGTCGCGGCAACTGTTACAGCGCCATGAACCGGAATTTCTGCATCCATATCCAGCAAGCTAAGCGAAGAGAGGTCAAACTTCGGCATCTCTTTTGTGACTTGCTCCGTTCCGGAATTATTATTTGCCGTTTCTTGAACCGGTACAGCATTTGGACTGCTTTCTTGTAGATTGCTGAAATCCATATTTTGCGCAGCAGCACGATTATCGTTTTTCTCGAATTCATCGAGTTGCGCGGCCAAAGCCGCAACGTCATCGTCCATGTTGCTGCTCATTTCAACAGCATCGTCAGACTGGTACTTCGAAAAGGCGACTGGTTGTTCGCTCAATTTAAAATCAGCTAGCGTGCTGGCGTTTTCTTCAAAATCGAGAGTCGCATCATCTTCGAGAGCGACAGCAGTTTCGGCGTTTTCAAGTGCCGACAAGTCGATATCAAAATCTGAATCATCGCCCAAGCTGATTTCATCTTTTATTTCGGCTTGCGAATTATCAAAGCTGATGAAGTCATCTTGTTCGGAGTTGGTGTTGATGACACCTTGGTTTGGCTCCGCTAATGCATGGGCCTCAAGTTGTGCAAAATCTTCAAGACTCAGCTCCGTGTGCACTTCTGCTTGAGGTGCAATAAAATCGTTACCAATTTCTGCCGCAGCCGTTGCTGCGGTTTCCGAAGACATAAAGCCAGCAAACTCATCTAACTCGAATTCATCAACGGTTGGGGCCCTGTTTTCGATTTCTATTCTAGATTCCGGCAAAGGCTCGTGTTGATCATCAACGACATTCGAGCGCATTGCATGTTCAAGATCATCCAGATTCACATCTAAACTGGTTTCAGGTTCTGCCTCCGTTTGAAGTTCAGGCACGTCGCGTTGCAAGGCATCCGAATAACTTTCATTCACCGGAACATCGGTGGCAAGTGATTGGGTGTCGTGCAGATAATCTTCTAGCTTGGCATCTGCCATCGCTTCAGCCGGAGTTTCCGGTGCGCCTGGTTGCGGTTGCCATTCATCATGCGCAGCCATCGCTGAGCCTGCCGGTACCGGCGGCATTAAATCGGTACCAATAATTTTTGCAGCGAGATGGCGGGCCCAGCGGTTTAAGTCCCAACCATTAAGTTGACCGCTGACTTCGGCGTCATCATAGACCACTTCAATATTCGAGCTGCCTAGCAGCTCGTCGAATTTATCCAGAGCCGCTTCGATGCTGGGCTCTAAGCTTACCACCAGCACTTTTGGATTTAGCTCACTGACCGCACTCGGATTTAACTCGGTCGGATCACCTTCGCATACCAAGTCCGCACCCAAATCTTGCAAGGCAGTGCGGAGTTGATCGCGAGATTCACCCGCTTTGGCTAATAGGGCAACGCGTACGCCTGCATCAGCCATTGACCGGCTCCATGCCTAGAATTTCAAACACGTTACGCATTAATTCGTTTTCTTGGTAAGGCTTGCCGAGATAACGATCAACGCCCAGATCCATCGCACGCTGACGATGTTTATCGCCGGTACGCGAAGTAATCATGATGATTGGCACATCTTTCAAGCGTGGGTCGGAACGCATATGTTGCGCAACTTCGTAACCGTCCATGCGTGGCATTTCGATATCGAGCAAGACCAGATCCGGCGCTCGCTCTGCCATTTTTTCGACCGCGTCAACACCATCTTTTGCGGTCAGCACTTCAAAATTATTACGCTCCAAGACCCGTCCAGTCACCTTGCGCATGGTGATCGAGTCATCCACCACCATCACAGCGGGTACGCGCTTGATTTCAGGTGCGGCGACCGCTACGACTGCCGAGTCTTCACGACGAACCACGTTGAAGCGGCGCACCAGTGGTGCTACGTCGAGAATCATCACCACGCGGCCGTCACCCATAATGGTGGCGCCAAAGATACCCGGAATTGAGTTGACTTGCGGCCCGACGGGCTTCACCACGATTTCGCGGCTGCCCATGACTTGATCGACACAGATAGCGGCTCGCAGATCACCAGAACGCGCGAGTAATAATGGCATTTGCAAACTGTCTGCTGCTTTTGCGCTGCCGTGACCGATCAAACGACCAAGATCGTGAATGGCATAGTCTTCACCCGCGTAAGCAAACACCGGCGTGTCGGACGCCAGCTGGGTTTCCAGATCACTACGTCCAATCCGGCCCACACCCTGCACCGAGGCAATGGGTACGGCGAAATTGGTATCGCCAATTTTTACGAATACTGCCTGGGTTACCGCGAGTGTAAACGGCAGGCGGATAATGAATTCGCTACCCTTGCCTTCGTCGGAATTGATTTGCAGCGTGCCGCCGAGCTGGCGAATTTCGCTGTAAACCACATCCATGCCCACGCCGCGGCCGGACAAACGACTGACGGTTTCGGCGGTCGAGAAGCCGGTTTCCAGAATCATGGCGTACAGCGCCGAATCGGAAATTTCAGCATCGGCGACCAACAAGCCACGCTCGATGGCTTTACTGCGAATCGCTTCTTTGTTCAAGCCGCGACCATCGTCAATAATTTTTAATACGACTTCTGAGCCCTCGCGTTGCACCACAATACGAACGGTGCCTTCTTCGGACTTTTTCGCCTTACGGCGGTCAGCAGGCAATTCCAGACCATGTGCCATAGAATTACGCAGCATATGTTCCAGCGGTGCGGTCATGCGTTCAAGCACGTTACGATCCATTTCGCCGGAAGCACCATCGACTTTCAGTTGTACTTGCTTGCCGGTATCGGAAGCGGCTTGTCGCAATACACGACGCAAACGCGGTACCAGGGCATCGAACGGCACCATTCGAGTGCGCATCAAACCTTCTTGCAGATCCGAGCTAACTCGTGCTTGTTGCAGCAACAAGGTTTCGTATTGACGGGTTAAATCGTCAAGCGTGGTTTCCAGATTGATTAAATCGTTTGCCGATTCGGAGAGGGAACGCGACAACTGTTGCTGCGTGGTGAAGCGATCGAGTTCGAGCGGATCGAAAGTTTCGCCTGTGTCTTCACCTTCACGTTGATAACGGGCAACAATTTGTGCTTCTGTTTCAATTTCCAGACGACGTAACTGTTCGCGCAGACGTGTGGTGGTTTGTCCAAGCTCACCCAGTGCGCCACGGAAGGCGCCCAATTGTTGTTCCAAGCGAGCGCGATAAATTGCGACTTCACCAGCGTAGTTGACCAGCTTGTCGAGCAAGTCGGCACGGATGCGCACTTGTTCTTGCGGAGAACGGACACCGGTGCCGTCATCGTCTTCGATAAAGGCATCGGTCGGCGCCGACAAAGGTTTGAGTGCAACCGGTGCAGCTTTCTCGACAGGTGTAGGTGCAAGTCTAGATTTAGGTGCAGGCGTTGCGACAACGGCATCGGAAACCGGCGCTTGTTCGCTGACGGTTTGAGCAAGTTCTTCTGGCGTGGCCGTTTCACTATCGGCAACGGTTTCGAGTGTTTGGCCGAGCGCCAGTGTTTCAAACTGTGCGATCAGGTTACTTGGCATTGCCAAAGCTCTGCGCTCGCCAACACGCGTGACCATACTATGCAGGCGATCGAAGCCGCGTTCCAGCACCACAACGCCGGTGTTATCAAGCGGCACGCGACCCTCGGCAACGGCTTCGAGCAAAGATTCCATGGTGTGGCCAAGTTCGCCAACCGGGAAAATGCCGGACATGCGAGCGCCACCTTTCAAAGTATGCAGGTCACGTTGCAGATCAACGATCAAATCCATGTCTGTTTGGTTGTTGCGCAATTTCGCGAGCACACCATCGGAGTGGTCCAGAATATCGCCGGACTCTTCCAGGAAAATATCGAGCAATTCGGCGTCTAGATCGCTCATGTCCAAAGCTTCATCCGGGTCGCTTGGATCGATAGCGAGCGGCACTGCAGCGCGGCTAAAGCTGGCCATCGGTGCAGCCACTTCTTCGACTTGCGCTAAGACTTCTGCCGGTTGATCTTCAGGCTCGTCGGTATAACGAAGTTCTTCTTCAGCTGCAGCTTCTTCTAAAATGGCTTCATCAACGACAACAACTTCTTCGGCAATAATTTCTTCAGCGAAAACTTCTTCGTCCGCGATGGATTCTGGCATTGGTGCTGAATCGCCAGGCGCGGTGAGCGCATCCAGCTCATCTAGGCTCATGCCGTAGTAATCTTCATCGGCCATGGCAGCTTGGGTAACTGCGCTGTCTTCCGATTGTGCAGGCACAACTAAGCCATTATCGGTTTCAATATTAAATTCTTCAGACGCGGCAACTGCGCTTGTTTCGGTGGAGTCAACGACGACAGCGTCTTCTTCGGCAAAAGCGGCCTGCGCTTCGATGCTTGGTTGTTCGCCATAAGCGGCGATCATTGCAGAGAGTGCGTCATCCGCTCCGCCAAATTCCGGCGCAGGCTCTGGTGTTGCTTCAAGAGCCGCTTCGACCTTCTGTATAGAAACAGCATCTTCCATAACGAATTCAACTTCATCGACCACTGTTGCGGGTTCGATGATTTCAATTTCGCTGACACTAAGCTCGCTACTTTCAGGTTCCATGCTCAAGAAGGCGTCGAGAGAAACCAGTTCGGTCTCCGGCACATCTTGTGGAATTTCGAGCTCGCTAGTTTCGGCTTCTGCGGCTTCTGCTGCTTCTGCTGCTTCTGCTGCTTCTGCTGCTTCTGCTGCTTCTGCTGCTTCTGCTGCTTCTGCTGCTTCTGCTGCTTCTGCTGCTTCTGCTGCTTCTGCTGCTTCTGCTGCTTCT
>Ga0105046_10013308_pt1 | contig 12745 bp, 11 predicted proteins | sample MAT03_FD_78385 | JGI IMG/M metagenome (GOLD analysis project Ga0105046, IMG submission 78385) | Freshwater microbial communities from Lake Fryxell liftoff mats and glacier meltwater in Antarctica - MAT-03 (megahit assembly) | ecosystem: Environmental > Aquatic > Freshwater > Ice > Liftoff... | reverse complement strand
GCGGGGAACTTCGAGGTCATCAGCCCCGTGCGCGTGGGGCAGCAGGTGGCACCCGTGGCGTAGAACTGCGTGTAGCGCGTGCCGTCGCGCGCGAGGGAATCGATGTGGGGCGTCCGTGAATAGGGATGCCCGTAACAATGTAAGTCGCCCCCTCCGAGGTCGTCGGCGAGGAGGAAGACGATGTTTATCGCTTGAGGTCCGGCATTGTTTGCTGCGAAGGCGTTGCCGGCGAGAAGCAGCAGAGATAAGGCGGCCAGACGAAGGTTGATCGCGATCATGGAATACCTCCTCGTGAAAAGAATCGCCCGTTCACGACTTGCCAACATCCGCGACATCCATCGCGCGGATCTTGAGGTTCTTGAAGAACTCGTTCGCCTGGAACGCGCCGGCTCGTGTGTCCTTGCCGCTGCTCCACAACAGCGTGCTGGTGACGTCGGCGTGCCGGAGGCGAAGGTTGTCGAGGTCGATGGTGAACGTGCCAGGGGTGCCGCCGTTGAAAACGACGCCGTGCTTGAATCGAGCGGCCCTGGAGCGAGCCACAGATTTCGCACTCTGAGTTGCGATGTGCAGTCGCGGGGTCGCACGCTCCCGTCACTGCCATTCCGCCTCGTTCGCCTTCGCTGGTGCGGCGGGATCACGAGAGACGCATTCCGCGAACTTTCTCCCGATCACCCATGTTGATTCTGAGCCAGCGATTCGATGCGTTCCAGTACGCGGCGGATCTTGCGGTCGTACGAGCCCAACTTCTCGGCGATCTCCACGGTCGAATAGCCCTGGAGCTTCATGCTGAGAACCTCGCGGTCCATCTTGGGAAGCTGGCCCATGAACTTCTCGAACTCCTCGATGAGCGCCACCTCCACCTCGGGTGGTGGCTCGTCAGCGGCAATCTGCTGCATCATCTCCTGGGCGTCGCTGGCCTGGCCCGCTTCCATCTCGGGGTTACGCTTGGCCGCCCGGTGATAAGCAATCTGGCGGAGCGCCTTATTTACTGTGAGCCGAACGAGCAGTTTGAAGAGATCATCCTCGGCTTCAAAGGTGAACTGATCCGTTTTGACGCGGACGAAGAAGGTGCGAAACGCGGACTGGATCACATCTTCGGGATCGACCCGGCTCGTCATCCGCTGGCCGATGCGCCGCTTGGCGAGCTTCATCAGCCGCTCGCAATATTTGTCGAAGAGCTCTCGGGCGGCAGATTCGCTGCCAGCTCGAAACTCCGCAACCAATTCGCGATCATCCGTGGGATGCTCGGCCATCGAAGGGCTCGAAAGAGCGGGGCGATACACAGCAATACCTGAAAGATAACAGCAGTTCTAACCCCGGTCAAATCGTTATGAACGATCTTGGGCTTTCAGGAGACCTACACGAGATTCTCACGACGCTGGGGGCTTGCCGTTCCGCCCTGGGCCGGGGTCGCCTCCAAAAACCGCTCGATGCCGATGGTTTTCCGCTGGATAAGATGACCCCTGACCGGATAAACTGACGTATAATGTTCGCAAGGCTTGATCTCCCCGCCAAACGCCTTTGCCCGATCGGCTTCCCTGGCGAAGCCCTTACCTCACGCAACACGGATCGCGAGACTCGTCGACAACCTTGTTGGAAACAGGATGCTCGCGGAATCCGGATCCTCTTCGAGAGCCCCCTTATGAAGTGCCTCGCCAGGTGGTTTAGCGTTGCTTTGATGGGACCGCTGGTCACCGCGTCGTTCGTTCGTGGTGAAGGGGCGGATCCCGCGAAGGTGGAATTCTTCGAGAAGAAAATTCGCCCCGCTCTCGCCGAACACTGCCTGAGTTGCCACTCGGACGAGGCCGCGAAGGCGAACAAGCTTCGCGGCGGGTTGCGGCTGGACACTCGCGCCGGCTGGCAGAAAGGGGGCGACACCGGCCCCGCGATCGTGCCGGGCAAGCCGAAGGAGGGGACGTTCCTTCCCGCCCTGCGGTATGTCGGCGAGGTTCAGATGCCGCCGAAGGGGAAGCTGCCCTTGAGCGTCGTCGCGGACTTCGAGACGTGGATCGCGGACGGAGCGATCGACCCCCGCGGTGAGCAGGCTCCAGCCGCCGCCGTCGCAGGCATCGACCTTGAAAAGGGGAAGCAGTGGTGGGCGTTCCAGCCGCTGTCCTCGCCGAAGGTTCCCGCACCCTCCTTGAAGGGCTTCCGCGCTGCGAGCGCGGTCGACTCTTTCCTGGCCGCGGGCTGGGTGGATAAGAAGCTGAGCCCCACCCCGGAAGCCGACCGGCGGACGCTGGTCCGGCGGGCGTATCTTGATCTCCTCGGCCTGCCGCCGACGCCGGAGCAGGTCGAGGCGTTCCTGAACGACACGTCGCCGGGGGCCTGGGCGAAGCTGATCGATTCGCTGCTGGCGTCCCCGCACTACGGCGAACGCTGGGGCCGATACTGGCTCGATGTCGCTCGCTATGCGGAGGACCAGGCCCACACGTTCGGAGTGAAGCCGAAGACCAATGCGTTCCGGTACCGCGACTGGGTGGTGGCAGCCTTCAACGCGGACATGCCTTACGACGAGTTCGTGCGTCGGCAGCTGGCCGGGGATCTCATGCCCGTGGGCAGCGAGTCGGTTTTCACCCGCCTGGCCGGGCTCGGATTCCTGGGGCTCGGGGCGGAATACTACAAAAACACCGCCCGCGAGCAGGCGATCGCGGAGGAGTTGGACGACCGCGTGGACACGATCACTCGCGGGTTCCTGGGGCTGACGGTGAGTTGTGCCCGCTGCCACGATCACAAGTTCGACCCGGTGCCGACGCGGGACTATTACTCGATGGCGGGGATCTTTTACGGCTCGAACCTGACGGAAAAGCCACTGGCGCCCCCGGAGACCGTGAAGGCGTACAACGACGCCCAGGCAAAGGTCAAGCAGGCGGAGGACGCCACGAGCCAGTTCCTCAAAGGCGTCGGCCGGAAGGCCGCCTCGGTGGCCGTGGCGAAGACTTCTCGCTACCTCGTCGCCGCTCGCAAGATCGCGGACCCGAATCTGAAGGCGAAGCCCGACGTGCTTGCCAAGGCGGAAGCACTCGATCGCTATTTCCTCGATCGCTGGGTGCAGTTCCTCCAACCCGCGAATGCCGCCAAGGCGCCGGCCCCGTTCAAACCATGGTTCGCTCTCAAGGCGGACGCCTCGGTCTCGGAAGTCGAGAAAGTCGCGATGGCCGTGCAGACCTCCCTCGCCGACGTGGCGATTCCGGACCTGCCTGCGAACGGCAAACCACTGAAGGGGAAGAAGGCCAACGCCAACGACCCCCTCACCAAGGCGATGTTCGTCGATCAATCCGCTCCGCTCTTCATGACGCCTGCGAACGCCGAGAAGCTGTTTCTCACGGCCGAGGACAAGCCGAAGCTGGCGGAACTCCGGTCCGTGGTCGCACAGAAGACGAAAGAATCTCCGCCCGCCCCGCCGATGACGCCCGTGATCGCTGGCGGTGGGCAGGGCATGAAGGTGTACATCCGCGGCAACCCGGCCGCGAAAGGCGAGGACGCTCCCAAGGGCTTCCTTCGCGTGCTCGATTCGACCATTCCCAAGGCGGACTTCTCCCGGCTCGAACTGGCGGACGCCATCGTTGGCCCGGCGAAGCCGCTGGCGGCTCGCGTGATCGTGAACCGAGTCTGGGCCTGGCACTTCGGTCGGGGGCTCGTGGGCACCCCCAGCAACTTCGGCAAGCTCGGTGACAAGCCCAGCCACCCCGAGTTGCTCGAATATCTCACCGAGGGCTTCGTCAAGAATGGTGGCTCGCTGAAGTGGCTGCATCGGCAGATTATGGGCGCTGCCGCGTATCGCCTTTCCAGCGAAGCGAACGCCGAGAACGCGAAGATCGACGGCGCCAACGTCTACCTCTGGCATGGCACCCGCAAGCGGCTCGATGTGGAAGCGTGGCGCGATTCGCTTCTGGCGATCAGCGGCACGCTCGACCCGGCAATCGGTGGCCCGACGTTCGACATGAAGGAAGCGGACGCCCGTCGACGCACGGTGTACGCCAAGGTCAGTCGGCACGAACTCAACGGCCTGCTGCGGCTCTTTGACTTCCCGGACGCCAACGTGACCGCCGACCGTCGAACAGTGACGACGGTGCCGCAACAGCAATTGTTCGCCCTGAATAGTGACTTCGTGATCAACCAGGCGAAGGCCTTCGCCAAGCGGATGGAAAAGCTGGGAGCCACGGACGCCGAGCGAATTGCGGGAGCCTATCGCCTCGCCTATGGCCGGGCTCCGGATGCGGCCGAGCGTGATCTCGGCCTGGCGTTCCTGCAACGGCCGACGACCCCGGACGACAAGCTCACCCGCTGGCAGCAATACGCCCAGGCCCTGCTGATGAGCAACGAAGTGATGTACATCGATTGATTAAAGATTCCTGGCGAACCCGAATCGTAAGCGCCGGGGTGGTGAGCACAACCACCTGGCGAACCCGAATCGTAAGCACCGGGGTGGTGAGCGCAACCACCTTTCCATATTCACCAAGTCCGCGAATTCTAGAGCACTACCCCGCGAGGCTTCTATGTCTTCCCCCTCCAAGTTTGAAGTTCCGAGTCCCGAGTTTCTCCCGTCGCGTCGCGACCTCCTCGCACGCACGGGCACGGGCCTGGGCTCGCTAGCCCTCGCGGGGCTGCTCACGGGTGAATCGCAGGCCGCGGTGAATCCGCTGGCGCCGAAGGTGGCTCACTTCCCGCCACGGGCCAAGCACATCATTCACCTGTTCATGAACGGCGGACCCAGCCAGGTCGACACGTTCGACCCCAAGCCGATGCTCGACAAGTACCACGGTCAGCAACCGCCGGGCGCCGACCTCAAGACCGAACGTCGCACGGGCGGGCTCTTCAAATCCCCCTTCAAGTTCCACAAGAGCGGGAAGTCCGGCATCGAGGTCAGCGAGATCTTTCCCGAAGTCGCCAAGTGCATCGACGACATCTGCGTCATCCGCTCGATGCACACGAACATCCCCAACCATGAGCCCGGCCTCTTGCTCATGACCTGTGGCAACACCCAGCCGATCCGACCCAGCATGGGAAGCTGGCTGCTGTACGGCCTTGGGACCGAGAACCAGAACCTCCCTGGTTTCGTCGTGCTCTGCCCCGGCAAGCCGGTCGTGGGCCCGCAACTCTGGAGCAATAGCTTCCTGCCCGGCGTCTTCCAGGGCTGCCATATCCAGAACCTGAATCCTGCGAAGGTGATCGACCACATCAAGAACGCTCACGTCGGCTCGACCACGCAGCGCGAACAACTCGACCTGCTCAACGGCCTCAACCGGATCCACATGCAGAAGCGAGACGGAGACGATCAGCTTGATGCGCGGATTCAATCGCTCGAGATGGCCTTCCGCATGCAGACGGAAGCGACCGACGCCTTCGACGTGAGCAAGGAAACTCAGAAGGTCCGCGAGGAGTACGGCAGCGGCTACTTCGCGGATGCCTGCCTCACCGCTCGCCGGCTCGTGGAGCGTGGCGTGCGAATGGTGCAGGTCTTCTACGGCAGCGGCCAGCCGTGGGACGATCACGGCGATGTCGAGAAGGGCCACCGCAACAAGGCGAAGGACAGCGACAAGGCGATCGCCACGCTGCTCCGCGACCTGAAGCGAACCGGCCTGCTGAACGAAACCGTCGTGCTCTGGGGTGGCGAGTTCGGCCGCACGCCCACAAGCGAAGGGCAGAACGGCCGCGACCACAATAACCACGGCTTCAGCGTCTGGCTCGCGGGCGGCGGCGTGAAGGGCGGCCTGGCGTTCGGCAAGTCAGACGACTTCGGCTTCGCCGCCGTCGAGAACAAGGTGCATGTCCACGACCTTCACGCGACCCTGCTGCATCTGCTCGGCATCGACCACGAAAAGCTCACCTACCGCTACAGCGGCCGAGACTTCCGCCTCACGGACGTCCACGGCCGGGTCGTGAAGGAAATCCTGGCATAGCGTTCAGCCGCGGAACGGCGACGGTTGTTAGCCAGGGGCGCAAGCCCCTGGAAGTCACGCCCCAGCCCCCCAGCCCCGTAGGGACGAAAGACAACGGGGCCAAAGTTCGCGTGGCGATTCTCTGACGGCTTCACATTCCTTGGGGTCGTCGCCCGCCACGAAACCCCACCCCAGGACCGACATCTCATGATTCATGTCATCGCGACCATCGAAGTTCATTCCGGGAAGCGAGCGGAGTTCCTCGAGGAGTTCCACCGCCTCGTTCCGCTGGTGCTGGCGGAGACCGGTTGTATCGAGTATGGCCCGACCGTGGACGTGACAACTTCACTCGCCGTGCAGGGGCCCGTCCGTGAAGATGTGGTGACGGTCGTCGAAAGATGGGCGGACCTTGCGGCCTTGCAGGATCATCTCAAAGCTCCGCACATGGGCGATTATCGCGAACGAGTCAAGGATCTTGTGCGCGGCGTTCGGCTCCAGGTTCTCCAGCCGGCATAATCCAACCTTGGCCGACGGTGGGACTGGAACCGTGGGAGAAGTCGGCTTCTTCCATGGTTCCGCTTCAGTGCTTCGAGCCCGTTGGTTCGGCATAACAATCCGTTGATGGGTTTGATAGTACAACCCGCACGATCGATTTTACGCTTTCGAGAGAGTATTTCTCCGGATCCACTTCGTTCCCAATCCTCAACCGATACCTCCTGCAGGTTCGATGAGTGGGGTGGGAAAGGCACTGCCTGCTTGAGCCAAGGAATGAGGCCAGGAGGCAGACGCCAACGCTTGCGAGGAACTCGCGGGTACCCCGGGTCGGATGGTGACCCGTTGGAAATGTGTCCACGGAAGGGAGCACCATCGCTCCCGAACCGATTAACCACTGTCACGGACGACTTATGCTTACCGATCTCTTACTTGCCACGGTATTGGGCGTCGGCCAGGCGCCCGCGATGCCGATCCCTGTCGCCAACGTTCCGGGCCAACTGCCTCACGGCGGCATGGTCCTGCTCATGCAACCGAACGGGACGCCAGCACCGGCTCCCGCTCAAGGCCACCTCGGCGGCGTGGAAGCCATGCCTGCTGACCCGGCTTCCGAACAGAAGGCTGAAGAAGGCGCCGAGCCGGCCAAGAAGTACCTCGTCATGAAGACCCTCGAGGGCTCATGGCTTGGAGACAAGCTCGATAAGAAGGGCATCTCCATCTACGGCTGGTCCGAAGCCAGCTACACCGCGAGCTCCACGCGGCATAGCAACCTGCCCATGACGACCAACGACTGGGCCAACGAGTTTCTGAACAACCAGAACTACCTGGTCATCGAGAAGGCCATCGACACCGAAAAGAAGGAAGTTCAGCTCGGCTGGCGCATGGACTGGTTGTTCGGCACCGACTACCGATTCACTCTTCCCCGTGGTCTCTGGAACAACCAGTTGACCAGCAACAACGGCACTCCCGAGCTTTACGGCGTTGACCTCTTCCAGGCGTACGCTGACCTCTTCCTGCCGAATCTGGGCGAAGGTACGACGGTTCGTGTCGGTCGTTTCGCCACGCCGATCGGCTATGAACTCGTGCAGGCCGTCGATACGCCGTTCGTGTCCCGCTCGTATAACTTCCAGTACAATCCCTTCACCCATTCCGGCGTCTTCGCCACCACCACGTTGAACGATACGTGGAGCATGGGTAACGGTTTCGTGCTGGGTGCGGACAACTTCTTCAATAGCAACACCAGCCGCCTCAACTACCTCGGTCAGTTGAAGTGGGCCCCGAAGGATGGCGACACGTCCGTGGTCTTCAACGCCTTGATCACGAACCCGAAGTACGATGTGAATGAGAAGTTCACGCAGTTCAACTGCTATAACATGCTCTTCACCCACAAGCTCAGCGACGACCTGACCTACGTGCTCGATACGACGGTCAGCCATACCTACAACGTGCCGGACATCGGCACCGCTTGGTGGTACGGGTTCGCGAACTACTTCGTCAAGAAGCACAACGACACCCTCGCCAGCACGGTTCGCATCGAACTGTTCGACGACGTCGAAGGCTTCCGTACCGGCTTCAAAGGCCTGTACACCGCAGCGACCTACGGCATGACCTGGAACCCGACGGAAGCCGTGCTGGTTCGCCCGGGCGTCCGCTACGACGTGAACTCGCAGTCCTCGCCTTTCGAAGGCGACAACGCCATGTTCACCGCGTGGTTGGACATCATCTATCGCTGGTAAGCCCGCCTGCCTCTCCTGCGGACACGAATCACCTCCGGATCTCCGGAGGTGATTTCATCGACATCTCCTCACTCCACCGTCCACTGTCCTCTGTCCTCTGTCCACTCTCCTCTGCCTTCGAGTTCAGCAGCGACCTCCCGATTCGCGGGCATCTTGTCCGAAGCCGCTGAGTCGGGGAATCGTCTTCGCTCTCTGCAAGTCACTTCTCAGTAGGTGATTGCGATCATATCGATAATTCTTTTCCTATGGGTACCGGAGTTGCCAAGTCAGGGCTGTAATCCACAGTCATCCTGATGGCGAGGCTCCACATGCGAAGTGTGTTGGCGGTGATAGGTCTTTGCACGTTGACTTGTTCCGTGCAGGCCCGGCTTGGGAATCAGCGCGATGCGGACCTGGATCGCAAGCTGGCGGTGACGTCGATGGTGACCGCGAGCCTCGCGGTTTACGCTGTGCCCGTTGATCCGCCGGGGGAAGTGAAACTCTCGAAGAATACGAAGGTGTTCCTCAATGGCGTCGCCACGGAGATGTCACGGGTGCCTATCGAAGCAGAGATCACAAGAATGGAGCTCGACTCGGATGGCCAGACGGTCCTCCGAATCGAGTTTCGTGTTGCGAAGTGACAGCTTGAAGCTTCAGATCTTCTTGGAAGGCGTCGTGGCGGGGGCCGTCGGCATCGGAGCCGGAGGCATGGCCGCGGGAGGCGTGGTACGAATCGCAGCGGGCGACTGACCGCCCTGGCCCTGAGTCACGACCGCGGTGCTGGCCAGCGGATAAGTGCGAAGCACGCCATCCGCTCCGCGGACCGTGACCGTCTGGCCCAAGGCCGACTGTCCCGAGACTGAGGATGTCGAACGGAAAGCCGTGGAACTCGTGGCCGCTGGTGTCGCCGTCGAGCCGCGAAGACCGGCATGGTCGCTCCAGCGCAGGCCCGGGGGAGGGGCGGCGTTGAGGCTCGCGAGGGTTACCACAGCACCGAATCCTGCGAGAAGCATTTTTCGAGAGAGAGTCATTGTCCAACTCCTGTCGGGGTGAATCGACAACCAGAACTGAGGGAGAGAATTGGCCTGGGCTTTGCGAATGGCAGCGACAAGAGACTCAACGCAGAGTGCCTGTCGAGCGTCGAAGGGCAGCGAACTGTCAGCCCCGTGGCATGAGGGCTTAAAGTCGTTCCTGTTCACCTTCAGGCTCGATGGCCCATGGGGACGGAAAGCTTCAGCACGTCTTCCATCGGTTCAGGACTTAAAACGGCGTGGACGACACCGAGGCTGATCAACAGGCTTTCCGCGTCGGTCTCCCGTCCTGGCCTATTATAGCTCTCTCAACCGGAACCATCGCGACAAATCCCTGCGTGCGGTCTTTCCCCTCGAGTCTGGTAATTCGTTCTAACCCTGACCATTGTTCAGATAGTTCTCCAGATGTTGTAAGCTCGCTCTCGAACACGCGATGACTCAGCGAAAACTGGCGGAGAGGTCTGAGCTGTTCCTGATGTGCCTGCGTAAAGTGATCGTTGAAGCTCTCGGTTTGCAGTACCGCCTTGATACTCTCATCATTTGTTGTAGGCTGAGGCTTGGCGAGAATTCCCCCTTCGGACGATGGCCCGGAGACGGCGTGAGATGCCGATGGTCCTCGACTGGAGCCCCGCTGCAAATCGAGACGACTTCACAGGTCGTGTGAGGGATACTCTTCTCGCAAACCAGGCCGTACTGGCTTTCACCACCGATCACGCTCTGTTGCTGCTGAATCCGTCGTCTCCCTTGACGGTTTCGCAGATTGAAGCTTGTTCGTCGCTTCATCCTTCGCCGACCCTGCTGGCGTATGGCCCGGAGGATGTCGAGAAACTGGGCGTGCCAGTGCCGCGAATCGCCCAGCGGTTGATGAACCGCGGCTGGCCGGGCCCGTTGACGATTCTGCTGCCAGCCCCGGACGGCTTGGCGTTCCCCACCGGCGCTAACGAGAATCTCGCAAGCCGATTAATCCGCGACGGCGAGGTCGCTTTCGCCTGGCCGGATCACCCGCTGCTTTCGACGATCGTTTCTTCGCTGGGTTTCCCCGTCGTACTCCTCCAGTTTGCGAGCGAAAAGCTGGCCGAGGCGGTCGAAGCGTTGGGGGACCTGGAGAGCCTGATCGTTCGAGATGTCGAGGGACACCCGATCGCCAAGCCCACCATCATTCAGGCGAGGGAATCTGACTGGTCGGTGGTGGAAGAAGGCACGCTCAGCGAGACGGTGATCGCCCACCTGGCGGCCCGGATCGTGCTCTTCGTGTGTACGGGGAACACCTGCCGCAGCCCCATGGCGGAAGCGTTGACGAAGCAACGGCTGGCGGAGAGTCTGGGCTGCGGCGTGGACGAGTTGCCCGGTCGCGGCTATTGGATAATGTCAGCGGGTGTGGCGGTGTATGGCGGCGATCCTCCGTCCCCGGGGGCGGTGGCGGCCGTGGCGGAACTCGGTGCGGATCTGAGCGATCACGAGAGCCGACCGGTGAACGCCCAGGTTCTGGCCGACGCGGACGACGTGATCGCCATGACCCAGAGTCATGCCGCGGCCCTGGCCATTCGCTTTCCGCGGCTGGGCCCACCGGTGCGGTTGCTTTGCGACGACGAGGATCTGCTGGACCCCATCGGCGGCGACAGCAGTGTGTATCGTGAATGTGCTCAGACCATTCGCACCCATCTCGAACGCCTGATGAAGGAGTGGACGGCGCCATGAAGATCGTTGTCGGCAACGACCACCGAGGCGTGGAGGTCAAGCAACGGCTGCTCGCACTGCTCAAGGAACTTGGGCACGAGGTTCAGGATTTCGGAGCCGCCGGCCCCGCCTCCGTTGACTATCCGGACTACGCCGTCCCCGTGGCCCAGGCCATCGGCTCTGGTAAGGCCGAGCGTGGCATTCTCATCTGCGCCACCGGCCATGGCATGTGCATCGTCGCGAACAAGGTGCCCGGCGTCCGCGCTGCCAACTGTCGCGACATCGTCGACGCCGAGTTCAGCCGACGACACAACGACGCCAACATCATCTGCCTTTCCGCCGACCTCATCGGCGACACGCTGATCGAACGCATGGTCCGCGTCTGGCTGGTGACGGAATTTGAAGCCGGCCGGCACACGCGACGCATCGAGAAGATCGCCGCCTTCGAAAAGCCGTAGTCCTTTGCCACCCTTATCGAGCAACGCGGACAAGGACCTCATGCGTCGCGGCTAGCATGGCCGCGAGCGTGATGGCGAACCAGCCGATCACTTCCAGTCCCAGCCATTCCACGAGCAGACCCGCGAGCCCTGGCATCAGCGCCGCTCCCAGCATTCCCGCGCTGACCTGAAACCCCACGGCATGGGTGGCGTAACCGGGCTGCAATCGCTGCGGCGTTCGCGCCATCAGGCAGGGAAAGATCGGGGCCAGCCCCAGGCCGACCAGGATTAAACCGCCGAAGGCCGCAATGGCGGGCGATCCCAAAGCCAGGAGTGCCGCACCGGCGAGCACGGTCAGCATCGCCAACCGGAGCAAGCGATCGAGTTCGAGGTGGTGGGTCACGACTCCCGCAAGGATTCGCCCCACGCCTATGGCCGCATAGTAGCACCCCGCGAGAATCCCGGCGACCTCGGCCGAGACGCCCCGGGCTTCCGTGAAGAGCGTGAAGCACCACTGGCCGACCGTGAACTCCAGGCCGACGTAAAGGAAGAAGAGCACGATTTGCAGCCAGACGAGTCCGCTGGCGAGGGCCGTTCGGAGATTGACGGACGTCTTCGCTTCGACATCGATCGCGGGCGGCTCGTTCCAGCGTCGCCGTGTGAGCAGGAAGATGGCGGTCATCCCCAGGAGCAAGCCGCCCACGAGGAGATAGCCGAGCCGCCATGATCGTGCATTCAGCAGCATGGTCGTCATGAGGAGCGGGCCGAGTGTCGCGCCCAGGCTGTAGCATGCGTGGAGCCAGTTCATGTGGCGAGCCGAGAAGTGGCGAGAAGCGTAAGCGTTCAACCCCGCGTCGATGCCGCCCGAACCGATCCCCCAGAGGACCGCACACGCGACGAAGGCCGGCCAGGCGGCTGCGAGCCCGCTGCCGAGCATCGCCAGTGCGACGCAGCCGCTGCTGATCCACAGAAGGTTGCCAAGCCCAAGAGCGAGGGTGAGTTGGCCGCCGAAGAAGCCCGAGACGCAGTAGCCACAGCCCAGGGCGATAAAGATCAGCCCGAACCCGCTCTGGGGCAGGGCGAATGTGTCTCTGACGGACGGCCAGGCGACTCCGGCAAGCGGGTCCGGCAGCCCCAGGCTGATAAAGCCCAGGTACGCAATGGCGAGGAGGAGGCCCGGCTTCATGGAGGCTTTTCCCTAGTAGCGATGTCATCGTGGGGAATGCGTGCAATCAACGGGCCAGGGCGAATCTCTGCAAGACTTTACACATCCCGGCAGATCACGTGATGCGAGATCGCGCAACAGTGGGCCGAGGAATTCCCGAAGGTGAAGAAACTTTACGACCCCAGAAGTGTTGAAGTAGATTCAAGCAGACATTCGCTCAAATTCTGACCGACGATTTCGGCCCGCCAAGTAAGCACGAAGAGGATCTGACTTGATAACGAATCCCTCGAAACCCACGCTCCCCCTGCTCGCCGTTCTGTTGCTGGCTTTGCGGCCCCTCTCGCTG
>Ga0105046_10013305_pt1 | contig 12746 bp, 11 predicted proteins | sample MAT03_FD_78385 | JGI IMG/M metagenome (GOLD analysis project Ga0105046, IMG submission 78385) | Freshwater microbial communities from Lake Fryxell liftoff mats and glacier meltwater in Antarctica - MAT-03 (megahit assembly) | ecosystem: Environmental > Aquatic > Freshwater > Ice > Liftoff... | reverse complement strand
CCAGCGCAAGGACCCCGGGGCGGTGGCAAGCAACGCGCTGGCCCGTCATGGCAACCCCTACCCGCGTGGCGACTTGCGCTACGCACCCACTTTCGACGAAATGGAAGCCGACGTGAAGGCCGTCACCGCCGAGCAGCTGCGCGCCTTTCACCAGCGTTTCTACAGCGTGGCCACGGCCGAGTTTTCAGCCGTCGGCGACCTCGATGCCAAGGGGGTGAGCACGGCGCTGCAGGCCGCCTTCGGCGACTGGCGTCAGCCTGCTGCCGGCCCGTTGCCCTACGTTCGCGTGCCCAGCCCGCTGCGTGCCGTGCCGCCGGTGCGCCTGCTGCTGAACACGCCGGACAAGCAGAACGCGAACCTGGAGCTTGCGCAGGTGCTGCCGATGAACGACAGCCATGCCGACTATCCGGCGCTGCTGATGGCCAACCAGCTGTTCGGCGGCAATCCGTCGTCACGCCTGTGGCTGCGCATCCGCGACAAGGAAGGCCTCAGCTACGACGTGCGTTCGATGATCGACTGGAACCCCTTCGAGGCCCATTCGCGCTTCATCGCCACCGCCATCTTCGCGCCGCAGAACCAGCCCCGGGTGGAGGCCGCGCTGAAGGAGGAAATCGCCCGCGCGCTGAAAGACGGCTTCACGCAGGCCGAACTCGACTCCGCGCGCACCGGCTTGCTGAATGCCCGCCGGCTGGGCCGTGCGCAAGACGCTGCGGTGGCCGGGCAGCTGGTGCAGAACCTGCGGCTGCAGCGCCGCTTCGAACGCGCGCAGCGCAACGACGACGCGCTGGCGAAGCTGACGCTGGAGCAGGTGAACGCCGCTTTCCGCAAGTACATCGACCCTGCGACCTGGGCCGTGGCCTGGGGCGGCGAGTTCAAGGCGCCCTGAGGAACGAGGCGGCCCGATGCCGCCATCACGCGGATCGTAACGAAGAACAATGCGTGGCCGGCAGCGCCGGAACGCCTTGATCAGCCGTAGAAGACGTCCAGCGTCGGGAAAGCAGACCGTCCGCGTTGGCAGTCCCAAAGGTAGATCGCAAAGCCGGGGTCGCCGGTCCACAGCGAGTAGCGCATCTGCCCGTGCAACGCGGCATCGGCCTCGGTTTGCGCGATGCCGTGCATGGCGAAGGCGCGTGCGCGATCCAGCCACAGCGGGTCTTGCGTGCGCTCGTACAGCTTCAGGAAGGCGTAGCCGTTGCCGCCGGTGCCATGGCAGAGGTTCGAGCCCTTCGTCAGCGGGCCGGCGGCCCACACGGCCCGGCCTGCGGCCAGCAGAAGCTCGTCGAGCTCACGGCCGGGAAATTCAGCCAGGCAGATGACGAAACCCGGTGCGCCATGGCAGAACTGCATCAGGCTGCGCGACTTGCGCCCGCCCGGAAGCACCAGATGCGCGGGCCAGTTGGCCATGTCGCCTTCCCGCACGGCCGTGCGCGTGATGGTGTTGGCGATGCGCGACTGCCAGGCCGCCCAGGCCTCGTCGCCCAGCAGGTGGCGGCCGCGGATCAGCGGGGACGCGGTGGCGACGAATCCGTGCACGGCGTCCAGATAGGTGGACTGCGTGCCGTACAGGTCTTGCGTCCAGTAGTGGCAGCCGTGTTCGGGGGACCATAGCAACTGCGACCACAGCCTGGCGGCGGTCTGCCTGAAAAGCTCGGCCCAGCGTGGCGCGCCGGTACGTTCGTGCAGGAACAGCGCCGCCAGAAGGGTGCCTGGCGAGCCCCACATCAGCTCGCGGGCCGGATGGTCGAGGTTGCCGGCGATCAGCGCGCTCAGGCGCTCTTCACGGGCTGCTTCGGGCCGCTCGCCGAAGGCCAGCATGTCGATGGGTGTGTCGCCCATCAGGTAGGAAGCGAAGTCCTCGCTGCCCCAGGCCTTCAGGGTCAGCCGGTTGAGCCTGCGCAACTCGTCCAGCTGGCCCACATAACTGCGCGACAGACGGGTCGCGCCCACCGCCTGCAGGTAATGCAGAGCCCAGATGACGCCGCAGGCACCGAAGTACAGCGTCGTCGACACCTGGGCCGGATCGTCGTCGCCGTCGAGGTCACGCGGGTGCGTCGGCCAGTACCGATCAGGCGTGAAACGCGCCTCCGTGTCGCTCACGATCCGCTGAATGGTTTGCTCGGCCAGGCCGCTGTTCCAGGCGCGGGCCTGCAGCGGTTCGTGGCGTGCGGGGTCGTGGAGCACGGCTTGCCCTCCAGCGGGTTCGAACGTCGGGCGGCGGCCCTTGCGCTTTGGCGCTTATTTCAGCGACTCGATCAGCTCGCTGTATTCCGTCATCGCTTCGTCGCTGGTCTTGCCCTTGGCCGCCGCCCAGGCGTCGTACTTGGCGCGGCCGACCATGTCGGTGAAGCCGGGGCGCTTGCCTTCCACGTCGCCTTCGGTGGCCTGCTTGTAAAGCGCGTAGATCTTGAGCAAGGTCATGTTGTCTGGCTTTTCCGGCAACTTCTTGCTGTCGAGCACGGCTTGATCGAATGTGGCTTTCGGCGTGGACATGGTGCGGGTCTCCTGCGTTGCGTGGGTGAAAGTCTGAACTTGACGCATCGGATGTTACCCAGCATCGTGCGGCATTCCGACAATAACGATCACATCAGGAGAACCCGAATGGCACAGCCGGTGGAGCGCATGTCGCGTGTGGACACCGCGTGGCTGCGGATGGACAACGACGTCAACCTGATGATGATCGTGGGCATCTGGCTGCTGACGCCGGCCATCACCCTGCCGACTTTGCGCGAACGCATCGAAAGCAAGCTGCTCAAGTACGACCGCTTTCGCCAGAAGGTCGTGTTCGATGCGATCGGCGCTAATTGGGAGTTCGACGAAGAGTTCGACATCGAGCGCCACGTGGTGCGCGAAACGCTGGCGCGCGAGGAAGGCCGCAGCGAACGCCATGCGCTGCAGGCGCGCTGCGGCGAACTCGCCACCGAGGCGCTGGACCACGCCCATCCGCTGTGGCAGTTTCACCTGATCGAAGACTACGAGGGCGGCAGCGCGCTGATCGCTCGCATCCACCACTGCATCGGCGACGGCATCGCGCTGATCTCGGTGATGCTGTCGATCACCGATGGCGGCAATGACCCGCCGCGGCGCCGCCGCAAGAGCGAAGACGACCCGCATGAAGGCGACTGGCTGGCCGACGCCGTGCTCAAGCCGCTGACCGAATTCACCGTCAAGGCGATCGGCATGTACGGCAACGGCGTCGTCAAGTCGATGGACATGCTGGCGCACCCGCAGGAGCCGATGATGGGCTCGCTGGAGCTGGCACGCAACGGCCTGCAGGTGGTAAAGGACGCGGTGGCGCTGGCCGCGATGTCCGACGACTCGCCCACCTTGCTGAAGGGCAAGCCGAGCGGCAAGAAGATCGTCGCCTGGAGCGAGCCGCTGCCGCTGGACATGGTGAAGACGATCGGCAAGGGCCTGGGCTGCTCGGTGAACGACGTGCTGCTGGCGTGCGCGGCCGGCGCCATCGGTGACTACCTGCGCGACCATGGCGACGACCCCGAGGGCAAGGAGATCCGCGCCATGGTGCCGGTCAACCTGCGCCCGCTCGACAAGGCCTGGCAACTGGGCAACCGCTTCGGCCTGGCGCCGCTGGTGCTGCCGGTGGGCATCAGTAATCCGATCGAGCGTGTGTACGCGGTGCGCACGCGCATGAACGACATGAAAGGCAGCTACCAGCCGCTGCTGGCCTTCGGCATCCTGGCGTTGACGGGGCTCTTCACCAAGCCGGTGCAGGACCTGGTGCTGGGCATGTTCGCCAAGAAGACCACGGCGGTGATGACCAACGTGCCGGGGCCCGCGGTGCCGCTGAAGTTCTGCGGCTCCACGCTTCGGCAGAACATGTTCTGGGTGCCGGCCTCGGGCGAGGTCGGCATGGGCCTGAGCATCCTCAGCTACGGCGGCGGAGTGCAGTTCGGCCTCATCACCGACCGCAAGCTGTGCCCCGAGCCACAGCAGATCATCGATCTCTTCGTGCCCGAGTTCGAGCGCCTGTTGCTCGTGACGATGATGCTGCCCTGGGCGGGGCAGGAACTGGCCTGAAGCGGGTCACGCCATGCCAGGGCTTCCTGCCTGGCCCCAGGACGTCGATCAGTCTTCCAGTTCGGCCTTGGCCATCTCGACGTCGAGCCGCTCCATCGCGTCCAGCGGCGTGCTGGCGGCGGCCTCGGCGTAGAGCTTTTCGGCGTCGGCCATGCGCTTGTCGCCTTCCAGCATCACCAGACCGTTGGCGTATTCGATCATGGCGATCGCGCTGGTCGCGTTCAGCTTCATCGCTTCCTTGTAGAGCTTCAGCCCGGTGGCGGTGTCGGCGCCCTGGGTGCGGCCCAGCAGCTTGCCCACCTTGTCGATGACCTCGGCGTGGAAGGAGGCGAGCGCGATGTGGGCGTCGGCGTGTTTGGGCGCCAGCTTGATGGTGGTCTCCAGCGCATGCTTGACCTTGCCACCCAGGCCCTGGGCGAGCGCCTTCGTCACGCTGATGCCCTGGCTGTAGCGGCCCAGCGCGTAGGCCTGCCAGTAGTACGCGTTCGGGTTCTTCGGATCGCTGCCTTGCTGCGTCTCGGCCCGGGCCGAGGCCTCGAGGAACATCTCCAGCTTGGTCTTCTCGCTCTTCTCGAGGTAGTTGGCGTAGATGCACTGCGCCTTGTTGGCCACGGTGATGCCCGCCCCGCCCGCCTTCACACCGGCGTCGAAGGCCTTCTGGTAGTCGCCGGCATGGAACAGGGACCAGGCCGCCAGCACCTTGTCGTCCTTCGAGGCCGTGGCCCAGGGTTCCACATCACCGGCGTGCAGCCGCGCCCAGTGTTTTTTCAGTGCGGCGGCGTCCAGGTTGTAGCGCGCGCTGTCGTAGGGGAATGCGGTCCACTTGGCCATGTTTTGTCTCCGGTTGTCGGTGGGGGGGGTCAAAGAGTCTGGTACGAGCCTGCCAACGTGTGCAGATGGCTGCGCGACGCGGGCGCCAGGTGCGGCAGAAGCAGGCTCAGCACATGGAAGGCACCGCGGCTGAGTGCGGCTTCGGCGGTTTCGGGTTCCAGCGCGCGGCGCGGGTCGCGCACGTATTCATAGCTCAGCCAGTAGGTCAGCACGACCACCATCGCAGTGGACACCGGCCCGGCTTCATCGGCGCCCAGGGTCATGGCCTCGCCGCGCACCAGGCCGTCGAGCACGGCGTGCACGGCGCGACCCTTGTTCTTCAGGATGAACTGGAAATGGGTTTCCAGCCGGCGGTTCTTGCTGAGCAGATCGTTGAGGTCGCGGTAGAGGAAGCGGTACTGCCAGATCAGCTCGAACAGCATGTGGAAGAACAGCCAGGCGTCCTCGACGTTGGTGACGTCGTCGGCGGCCTGCAGCAATTCGTTCAGCGCGGCCTCATAGCGGCCGAACAGGCTGTTGATCAGCTCGTCCTTGGCAGGGTAGTGGTAGTACAGGTTGCCCGGGCTGATATTCAGCTCGGCCGAGATCAGCGTGGTACTGACATTGGGCTCGCCGAAACGGTTGAACAGGTCGAGAGTGACCTCGAGGATCCTCTCGGCGGTGCGGCGCGGCTTTTTGGCTGTGGCCATCACCAGCGCCCCACGGGGAGGCAGCGAACGAAATGAAAGCTTGGGCAATGCATGAACGATTCTGGCACCGGGCGGGGCGCCCCGGCCTGCCTACAATCCCGGCCCCATGCCTGCCGTGCGTTTCGCGAACATCACCAAGACCTATGCCGGCGCACGCGGGACGCTGCGCGCGCTCGACGGCGTCTCCTTTGACATCGAAAAGGGCGAGTTCTTCGGGCTGCTGGGGCCGAACGGCGCCGGCAAGACGACGCTGATCTCCATCCTGGCCGGCCTCTCGCGCGCCAGCAGCGGCAACGTGACGGTGATGGGCCACGACGTGGTGACCGATTTGGCCGAGGCGCGCATGGCCCTGGGCATCGTGCCGCAGGAGTTGGTGTTCGACCCTTTCTTTACCGTGCGCGAGGCCCTGCGCATCCAGAGCGGCTATTTCGGCATCAGGAACAACGGGCTGTGGATCGACGAACTGCTGCAGAACCTGGGCCTGGCCGACAAGGCCGACGCCAACATGCGGCAGTTGTCGGGTGGCATGAAGCGCCGTGTGCTGGTGGCGCAGGCGCTGGTGCACCGGCCGCCGGTGATCGTGCTCGACGAGCCCACCGCGGGCGTCGACGTCGAACTGCGCCAGACGCTGTGGCAGTTCATCGCGCGCCTGAACCGGGAAGGCCACACCGTGCTGCTCACCACGCACTACCTGGAAGAAGCCGAGGCGCTGTGCGGCCGCATCGCCATGCTCAAGCAGGGCCGCATGGTGGCGCTTGACCGCACCTCGGCGCTGCTCGCCGGCACCGTCAGCACCATGCTGCGCTTCAAGACCGACGCCACCCTGCCACCGGCGCTGGCCGCGGTGGCGCGCATCACCGGGCGCATCGTGCAGCTGAAAGCGCAGGATGCGGCCGCCGTCGAACAGCATTTGGCCGCGTTGCGCAGCGCGGGCATCAAGGTCGAAGACCTGGAGATCGGCCGTGCCGACCTCGAAGACGTGTTCCTCGAAATCATGCACGGAGGCCGGCCATGATGCGCGGCACCGGCACCTTGCTGGGCAAGGAGATCCAACGTTTCTGGAAGGTGGGCTTCCAGACCGTGGGCGCGCCCGTGCTGACGGCCGTGATGTACCTGCTGATCTTCGGTCACGTGCTCGAGAACCGCGTGCAGGTGTTCCCCGGCATCGGCTACACCAGCTTCCTGATCCCCGGACTGGTAATGATGAGCGTGCTGCAGAACGCCTTTGCCAACAGCAGCAGTTCGCTGGTGCAGAGCAAGATCACCGGCAACCTGGTGTTCCTGCTGGTCTCGCCGCTCTCGCACTGGGCGTGGTTCACTGCCTATGTGGGCGCCTCGATGGTGCGCGGGCTGGCGGTGGGTGCGGGGGTGTTCGCGGTCACCGTGTGGTTCGCGCCTTTCCATCTGGCCGAACCCTTGTGGGTGCTGATCTTCGCGACGCTGGGCGCGGCCATGCTGGGTTCGCTGGGCCTGATGGCCGGCCTGTGGGCCGAAAAGTTCGATCAGATGGCCGTGTTCCAGAACTTCATCATCATGCCGATGACGTTTCTCTCCGGCGTCTTCTACTCGGTGCATTCGTTGCCGCCACTGTGGTTGACCGTCAGCCACCTGAACCCGTTCTTCTACATGGTCGACGGTTTCCGGCGCGGCTTCTTCGGCGTCAGCGACGTCTCGCCCTGGCTGAGCCTGGCGGTGGTGGGCGGCAGCTTCGTGCTGGTGGCTGGGCTGACGCTGCATCTGCTGCGCACCGGCTACAAGCTGCGAACCTGATCGCATCCGGCGCCATAACCACCCGTGCAACGCAGGTACCGCTGGTCGCCATCCGTTCCAGCCTGATAGCCTGACCTGCCGTCAGGTCTTTCGGGCTGGCGTTGCCGCCTTCCCGACCCTGCCCCTCTGCTGCAAACCTTCTTGCCCCGGGAGCGGACATGGAACTGTTCAGCGCACTGCTCGGTCGTGGCGACTACCTTCCCCATGGCATCTGTTTCACCTGGACGCCCGGTCTGCTCTGGGCGATGGTGGCTTCCGATGCGTCGATTGCGGCGGCCTACTTCTCCATCCCGCTGGCCATCGCGGCTTTCACGCGGCAGCGGGCCGACGCCTCCTGGAAAGGCATGGCCTGGCTCTTCAGCGCGTTCATTTTCGCCTGCGGCGTCACCCACCTGATGGACATCTGGACCATCTGGCAGCCCGACTACGGCGTGCAGGCGCTGGCCAAATCGCTGACGGCGATCATCTCGGTGCTGACCGCGGTGGCGCTGTGGCGGTTGATACCGAAGGCTTTGAAGATTCCCTCCGTCGAACAGCTGCAGGGCGTGATCGCCGAGCTGGAGCGCGAAGTGCAGAAACGACAGACGGCCGAAGGGCGCCTGGCCGAACTGCAGCAGAGCCTGGCTGTCACGCTGGACAGCATCGGTGCCGGGTTCATCGCCACCGACCGCACGGGCGGGGTCACGCTGATGAACGGCGTTGCCGAAGAGCTGACTGGCTGGCCGCCCGCCCAGGCAATGGGGCAAAGCATCTGGGTTGTCTTCGACCGCGAGGGTCGGCCGGCGTCCTACGCCGGGCTGAACCCGGTCGACGTGATGATCGAACAGGGTGTCACGGTGGACAACCCGCATCATGTGACGGTGAAAGCCCGTGATGGCAGGCGCACCGCGGTCGAAGTCAGGGCGGCGCTCACGCACGCGGAAGACGGCACGGTGCGCGGCCTGGCGATGGTCTTCCGCGACCGCACGCGGCTGCTGCAGGCCGAAGCCGAATCGAACCGCCTGGCCGCCATCGTGGAATCGTCGAACGACGCCATCATCGGCAAGACGCTGGACGGCCGCATCACCAGCTGGAACGGCGCCGCGCAGGTCATGTTCGGCTACAGCGCCCAAGAGGCCGTGGGCCAGCCGGTGCAGATGCTGATGCCCGTGGACCGGCAGGCCGAGGAAATGCACATCCTGGCCGAACTCGGCAGGGGCCGGCTCGAACCGGCCTTCGACACCGTGCGCATGGCCAAGGGCGGCGCGCTGCTCCAGGTGTCGGTGACGATTTCGCCCATCCACGATGACCTCGGGCGCATCATCGGCGCCTCGAAGATCGCTCGCGATGTCACGGTGCAAAGGCGCGCCGAGGCGGCTCAGCGCGACAGCGAGGCGCGCTTGCGCTTCACCGTGGAGTCGGCCCACATCGGCGACTGGGAACTCGACCTGGCGAGCGGCGAGTCACGGCGGTCGCTGCAGCACGACCGCTGTTTCGGCTACGACGTGTTGCAGCCAGAATGGCGTTTTGAGGACTTTCTACGCCATGTGCATGCCGACGACCAGGCCGAGGTCGAGCAGGGCTTCCACGCCGCCGTGGCCGGACGGCAGGACTGGCGCGCCGAATGCCGAGTGGTCTGGCCGGACGGCACGCCGCACTGGATCAGCCTGCATGGCAGCCTGCGGCTCGAAGGGGGGCGGCCCGCCCGCATGCTGGGCATCGTCACTGATATCACCGCTCAACGCCAGGCCGAGGCCCTGCGGCTGAAGGCGCAGCGGCTGGAGGCCGAGAACCGGCAAATCACCGACGCCAACCGTCTGAAGAGCCAGTTCCTGGCCAACATGTCGCACGAGTTGCGCACCCCGCTGAACGCCATCATCGGTTTTGCCGACCTGCTGCATGCCGGGGCGGTGCCCACCGATTCGCTCAAGCACCGGCTGTTTCTCGGCCACATCGGCACGAGCGGACGCCATCTTCTGCAACTCATCAACGATGTGCTCGACCTGTCGAAAGTGGAGTCAGGACGCTTCGAGTTCTTTCCCGAACCGGTGCAATTGCCGCTGCTGGTGGGTGAGGTCAAGGACATCCTGCAGACGGCGATGCAGCGCAAGAAAATTGTCTTCAGCGTCGACATCGACGGCGCGCTCGACGGGCTCGTGGTCGATCCGGCGCGGCTCAAGCAGGTGCTCTACAACTACCTGTCCAATGCCATCAAGTTCACCCCCGATGGCGGCCATGTCGGCGTGCGCGCCGTCGCCGAGGGTGAAAGCCACTTCCGGCTGGAAGTGCACGACAACGGCATCGGCATTCATGAGGTGGACCTGCCACGCCTGTTCGTCGAGTTCCAGCAGCTCGATGCCGGCCACGGCAAACAGCACCAGGGCACAGGCCTCGGGCTCGCGCTGACACGCCGGCTGGTGCAGGCGCAGGGCGGCTCGGTGGGCGTGCGCAGCGCGCCGGGAGTGGGCAGCGTGTTCCATCTGGTGCTCAGGCGTTGGCCCGCCCTCGACCCTGCGGCCGGCCGCCGGCTGCTGCTGATCGACGACGGGCAGCTGGAGCAGGCGCGACTGGTGCAGGCGCTGTCAGCGGCCGGGTACAGTGTCGACCTCGCCGCAGACGGCGCACAGGCGCTGCGTCAGGCCAAAGGCCAGGCCTACGACGCCATCACGCTCGGGCTCAGGCTGGCCGGGCAGCCGGGCCTCGGCCTGCTGGCCGACATCCGCAGCCAGGGCGCGAGCAGCCGCGCGCCCGTGGTCGGCGTGTCGATGCCCGGCGAGGGCGGTGCCGGTGCGGCGGCCACGTTCCACGTCGCCAATGTGCTGAGCAAACCGCTGTGCACCGAAGAAGTGGTGGCGGCGATGGCGGGATTGCAGCGCCCGCTCGCAGGCCCGCTTTCAGGCCCGGTCAGGGTGATGGTGGTCGACGACGACCCGCTGGCGCTGGCGCTGATGCGCGCCACGCTGGCCGGCTTGGGGGTGGAAGCGGTGTGCGTGCCGGGCGGTCGCCAGGCGCTCGCGGAGATCGGCCAGCACCGGCCCGACGCGATCATTCTCGACTTGATGATGCCGGAGTTCGACGGTTTCGCCACGCTCGACGCCCTCGGGCGTCTGCCCGTCTGGCGCGACACGCCTGTCTTCATCTGGACCAGCCTGCTTCTGACCGATGAGGAATACGCGCAACTCTCGCGTTCTGCGCAGGCCATCCTGAGCAAGGGCGGCGGTGGGCTGGCCGATCTGCTCGACGGTTTGCGTCGCTGGCGCCATCCTGCCCGGCTGGCGGCCGAAGGGAAGCCGCAGTGAGGGCGGCGCGGGTGCTGATCGTCGACGACAACGCCATCAACGTCGATCTCGTTACCTTCGTGCTGGAAGCGGCCGGCATGCAGGTTGACTCCGCTGCCAGCGCGGGCCTGGCGCTTGGCTGCATGGGCGCCTCGGCGCCCGACCTGATCCTGATGGACATCCAGATGCCGGGCATGGACGGTATGGCGCTGACCCGTCTGCTGAAGGCCGACCCGGTCACGAGTCATATCGTCATCGTGGCCTTCACCGCCTACGCGATGAAGGGTGACGAAGAGAAGATGCGGAACGCCGGCTGCGACGGCTACCTGTCGAAGCCGATCGATGTCGGCAATTTCGCGGCCAGCGTGTCCGCGTGCCTGGCGGCCGGGGCCGTCCGCGGCAAGGCGGCTGCGGCTTGAGCCCGTGCCCGCGCGACGTTGCGGGATAATCAGTCGCATGTCAGAACCCACTCCCCAGCAGGTCAGCGACTTCATCGGTGCCGGCCTGCCTTGCCAGCATCTCGACGTCGAAGGCGATGGCCGCCACTTCTTCGCCACCATCGTGTCCGCCGAGTTCGAGGGGCTGTCCCGCGTGCGCCGCCACCAGCGGGTTTACGCGGCCCTGGGCGATAGAATGCGCGAGCAGATTCACGCCCTGTCGATGAAGACTTTCACACCTGCCGAGTTCTCGGCCCAGGCTCACCCCCATTGACACCTGCCTGCGGTGCACCGCGGGTGGCGAACTCATGCCTCTGCGGCGTGACGAGCCTTCGCCCGCTGTGCAGCGCGAGCCACGCCACAGCATGGACAAACTTCTCATTCGCGGCGGCCGCCCGCTCCACGGCGAGGTGCTGATTTCCGGCGCCAAGAACGCGGCGCTGCCCGAGCTTTGCGCCTGCCTGCTCACCAGCGAAACCGTGCTGCTGAAGAACGTGCCGCGCCTGCAGGACGTGACCACCACGCTGAAGCTGTTGCGCCAGATGGGCGCCAGCGCCGAGCGCAGCGACAGCCGCCCCGACGAAGTGCAAGTCTGCACCGGCGAAGTCAGCGACCCCGTGGCGCCTTATGAGCTGGTGCGCACCATGCGCGCGTCGATCCTGGTGCTGGGCCCGCTGCTCGCGCGCTTCGGCTGCGCCACGGTGTCGCTGCCCGGCGGCTGTGCCATCGGCTCGCGGCCGGTCGACCAGCACATCAAGGGCCTGCAGGCGATGGGCGCGGTGATCAACGTCGAGCACGGCAACATCGTCGCCGCCACGCCCGGCAGCACGCCGGGCCAACCGCGGCGGCTGCGCGGTGCGCGCATCACCACCGACATGGTCACCGTCACCGGCACCGAGAACCTGCTCATGGCCGCCACCCTGGCCGAAGGCGAGACGGTGCTCGAGAACGCCGCCTGCGAGCCAGAGATTCCCGACCTGGCCGAACTGCTGATCGCCATGGGCGCGCAGATCGAAGGGCATGGCACGCACCGCATCCACATTCAGGGTGTGGACCGCCTGCACGCGCCGGCCGGCGGCCACCGCATCGTGGCCGACCGCATCGAGGCCGGCACCTTCCTGTGCGCCGTGGCGGCCACCGGCGGCGACGTGCTGCTGCGCGGCGCGCGCGCCGACCACCTGGACGCCGTCATCGAGAAGCTGCGCGACGCCGGCGCCATCATCGAAGCGGGCCGGAACGGCGACGAGCCCTGGGTGCGCGTGTGCGCCAGCGGCCGGCCGGTCGCGGTGAGTTTTCGCACCAGCGAATACCCGGCCTTTCCCACCGACATGCAGGCGCAGTTCATGGCCGTCAACTGCATCGCGATGGGCAGCGCCAAGGTGTCGGAGACGATCTTCGAGAACCGCTTCATGCACGTCAATGAACTGCTGCGCCTGGGCGCGCGCATCGAGGTCGAAGGCCATCTGGCGGTGGTGCAGGGCGTGCCGCGTCTGTCGGGTGCGGCCGTCATGGCGACCGACCTGCGCGCCTCGGCCAGCCTGGTGATCGCCGGGCTGGTGGCCATTGGCGAAACCACCGTCGACCGCATCTACCACCTGGACCGCGGTTACGACCGCATGGAAGAGAAGCTGCGCGGCGTGGGTGCCGACATCGAGCGGGTCAGGTCATGACGAGTTGCATCGGCGGGGTGTCGGCATGATCACCCTCGCACTCTCCAAGGGCCGCAT
>Ga0105046_10013304_pt1 | contig 12746 bp, 10 predicted proteins | sample MAT03_FD_78385 | JGI IMG/M metagenome (GOLD analysis project Ga0105046, IMG submission 78385) | Freshwater microbial communities from Lake Fryxell liftoff mats and glacier meltwater in Antarctica - MAT-03 (megahit assembly) | ecosystem: Environmental > Aquatic > Freshwater > Ice > Liftoff... | reverse complement strand
TATTCATGAATAAGCGTTATCCCATCCACAACTCCTACCCCTTCCCTAATCTCCAAAATAGCTGGACAATAAGTTTTAATCATTTGTACAAGTGCATTTCTAACCGGCTCTTCATTATCTATAATTGCGGCTCTCATTATTTTGCTTTTAGACTGGGTAAAACTAAAACAATTTAATAGCCTTTACCATCAACACCTTCTAAAACCTCAAATCTGGCTTTTGAACGCCTGTGTTCGTTTATTAAACGCAATCGATCGGTAATAATTTGAATAGCCCTCGACGGGTATCCCAAATGGGTTGATTCTTTATTTGATTTGGTTCCATTATCAAGAATGACAACTCTTAATTCTTCACCAACCTCCATAAAATTAATTTCTATCAGTCCCAAATAATTGATATCATGAAATCCATGTTCGATTGAATTCTCTATGAATGGTTGAAGTATCATCGTTGGCATTTGAGTTTCATAAGTATCGAGCTTTTCGTCCATAATAATCTTATAGTCAAACTTCCCTGGGAAACGAAGCTTCTGAAGCTCCATATACTTTTCAATATATTCAATCTCCTCATCAATACTAATCATTTCATGGTATGTATTTTCGAGTGTCAGTCGCATAATTTTTGAGTAGGTGCCCAAATATTGTGATACCTCGTGCTGACGCTTTGGGTCAAGAGAAAGGTTTTGCAAAGAAGTAAGGGCATTAAAGAAGAAATGAGGATTCATTCGCGATCTATTGAGGCGTTCTTCAATTTCCATTTTTAATTGCCGCTGTTTCATCATTCTTTGACGAATGATAAAAATAGCAATAACAATCATCAAGAAAACAACAATGATTATACCTATTAATGACCTAAGCTGCAGATCGGAAACTTTTTGCTTAGCTGTTTTTATTTCATTTTCCTGACTAAGATCGTTGATTCTTCTTTCGTTGACTTCCTTATTATATTTTTGCTCAAGCTCTGCAATTTGATCGGAAGTACTTACGGAGGTTACACTATCTCGAATAAAGATTCCTCTTTGATAATAGCCAAAGGCTGTTTTATAATCACCAGCCAATGCATAGATCTCTGCCCCGTCTGTATAGCCTATGGAAGTTTCATAAGGTTGATAATAATTGATGAAATAATACAAAGATGAATCATGTTCAACAAAGGCATTTTTAAAGTTATTCATTGAAATATACTCCCAAGCCCTACCCAAATGAATACGGGCCAAAAGTTTTCCATCTATCTTATAATTGGCCATCATCAATGCCGAATCAAGGTACTTAAGCCCTGTTTTATATTCTGCCTGATAATAATAGGTCATATCCATCGATAAAAGATTTTCAAGCAAGGCCGATCTATTCCCAAATTTATTGGCAATGAGTTTTCCTTCTTCACAAAGCAACTTCATCGTATCCAAGTATGCCTGATCTCTCGTGGCATTATAAAAAACATCATAGTGTTTTACCAACCAATTGATATGATCCGCTTTATTATATGAATCCGTTGAGCTCATAATCAATTGATAGTTTTGAACCACCACCTGCGCCGCTTCCATATCCCGATTCATATAACTAAGCGTTTGAACCAAAATTTGTTTCGTCCTCAAAACCCCTTCAATATCATTGAGCTCCTTAAAAATAGACACGGCCTTGTAACAATAATCAACTGCGACTGAATAATTACTCGATTGATAATTATAAATAGCAGTATTCAAATAATAATCGCCAATCCATTTAAGACTATCACATTCTATCAATGAAATCAAACGAAATTCTTCCTTTAACAGTGCTTCCGTTTTCTTCCACTTTTTTTTGTGGAATATATGTTTTAATTAAATCATCAATCCCTTGAAGTTTGCAAATTATTGAGGACTGATCGATTACCTTTATTAATAATTCTTCCGCCTTTTCATAATTAGCCTCATTTATATAGGTCTGAATTTCCTTTTGCTGTTTGGAATAATATTCGCAACGGCAATTTTGCGAACACATATTTGTCGCAAAAAAAAGACATAGAAATATAGATAAAGACAGTTTCATATAATTGATAAGCAAATGTAAGCAATTCCCAGCATGAACTTTGGTACAAGTGGATAGCTTGGAGGAAGTGCGAAGCACTAGTAGGGAATAACGTGGGTCGTTCGAGCCAAAAAGAGAAGCGAATACCGTGACCCTCCAAACAAAAAAAGTTCGTTCATAAAGAAAAGGGCTGCACATGCAGCCCTTTTCTTTAACTCAAACAAAAAATATTATCTAATCAATTGAAGATTTCCTTTTGAATCAACAGGAACATTTGTATCAAATCTACGATACGTAATCTTGTACACATAAACACCTAGTTGAGCAGGCTGATTTTTATACATTCCGTTCCATCCTTTATCCATCGAATCGGAAGTGAATAATGATTCACCAAATCTATCAAAGATTTCCATTCTGAATTCCAAAACATTACGTCCATAAGCAGTGAAGAAATCATTTACACCATCACCATTAGGCGTAAAGCTATTTGGAATGTATAGGAAGCTTGGACAATTTGCAGTCACCTCTATTGAATCCGCTGAGGAACATCCTACACTATCAATCACCGTTAATAAATAAATTCCAGGAGAAGTTACATCTAATGTTGAGTTTGATGAACCATCGTTCCATAAATAATTATAAGGTATCACTCCACCACTTACACCAGGAATTATGAGGATATTCGTTAAGTCACAGATAGAAGTATCTGTTACCATATTAATGGATGGGCTTAATCCAGAATTGATTGTAATTTGTGTTGCACCAGTATCTGCACAACCTAAATTATCAGTTACAATTACAGAATAGATTCCGCTTATTGTTGCCAAATTGGTGCTGGCAGTAGTAGCGTCGTTCCATAAATAACTATAAGGAGTTGTACCACCACTTACGGATGGATTGATGAGAATATTTACTACTCCACAAACAGAAGTATCATTTGGCATAGTAACAACAGGATTTGAGCTTACTGAAATCACAACACTGGCTGTATCTCCATCAGCACATGCAATTCCGTTTGTTCCAATAACAGTATATGTGGTGGTTCCTGCAGGTGGAGTAAATGCCACTCCATTTGTAACACCACCGCTCCATGCATAATTATTTGCACCGGATGCTGTAAGTGTAACTGTTCCTGAAGAACATAATAAAGTATCAGAAGCAACTATGCTAACTACAGGAGCATTTAAGATTGTGATGTCTACATAAGCAGAATCCGAACAACCAAAATAATCAACATATACCCAATATTGTGTATCGACTAAAGGAGTTACTGTGTACATAGAATCATTTCCTAAGGCAGGATTCCATGAGTAAATAATACTGTCGGTTAAAAAAGATGGGGTAACTGTAGCATGTGCTAATAAATCAACAGAAGCACCCGGACAAATTGAATCATCACTTGCCGTTAAGTTAACCGTAAGTTGGGTTAACGGAATAGTAATTGATGAACTATATCCCCAATAATCTTCAGAAGATGCTCCTACTATACTATCAACTGCGGTAAAGGTTGTAGTTGATGTTAAAGGTCCATATACAAATGGTGATCCTGTTCCTAATAAAGTTCCTGATTGATCAAACCAAAAAATAGTAGCCCCAAAGTCTGCAGTAGAAGTAAGAATTACTGAATCACCATAACAAAATGGTTGAAAAGTTGCTGATGATGTGTCAACTAATGTTCCGTTTCCATAGTACGCATTAATTACCTGAGTATATGGTGGACGATACGCTGCTAAAAAGCCATCCTGGCCAGACGCAGTTTCATTTTGTACTGGAACCATTCCATCAAAGTCAACAGTATTATTAAATTGTCCAACAACGTTGATAGATTTATGCGGAACATTTGTATTTATAGCCGCAGTATAATCATCAGCTGCAGATCCGATAGCAATTGAATTAAATAAATTAGGATTTACAAAGTCATATCTGGTTACAGTAAAATCATAAAGCCCCGCAGTAGTATATGGGGTAATTCCTGCATCAGGATCAAAATCAACTGCAACACTTTTAAAATTTGCAACAGCAACCAATTGACTTCCTCTGTAAAAATCAATATCTTTAAAATAATCATCGTTCACAGTTCCTATTCCAAATGACCAAACATGATTTCCGGAAAGATCATAACGACCCATAAAACCGTCATACATTCCACCGTTGTTTACATTTTGAACACCTCCACCAAAATCCATATCAAGTGTTGGTGTATTATAAAGACCTGTAACATACATTGCATTGTTTAATGTATTCACTTTTACAGCTGTAACTTGTCCTCCATTATATACTCCATGCCAAACATAATTTCCAAGATTATCATAACGAGCTACGTAGCTTGTAGGCACTCCGGTACTTGTTACTGTTACAATTCCTGGTCCCGGGTCAATATCCGTACCACCATCAGTATAACCAGCAATATAAATGTTACTTGAATTATCGATTGCAATGTCTAAAATAGGATGCCATCCACCGAAAGTTGAAAGAAAGGATTTTGCAAAAATTAAATTACCTGCAGCATCAAATTTTGCAAAAACACCATCGTTCACAAAAACTGGCACAGAAGCTACGGCAACACCCGGATCAAAATCAGTTCCTACTCCTCCACTCACAAATCCTACATATAAATTATCGGCATTGTCCACTTCAATATCCATTACATGGTCATTGTTAAGAGAACCAGCCGTTTTAATCCATATATAATTTCCATTAAGATCATAACAACCAAAATATGGGCCCAAGTTTCCAACTGCAGTAACGGTTGCAACTCCCGGTCCCGGATCAAAATCGGCAGATCCAAGAAAGGTACCTCCTATGTAAATTCTACTGTTTTTTACTTTTATTTTTGTTGCAGCTACTCCCCAACCTGTATTACCCATGTCAATCTGTTTTACCCAAATAAAGGCTCCCGATGAGTCATATTTAGCAAAAAACAAATCGTTATTTCCTGTAGCAGATTCATTGGCTATGGCAGCACTTGGGTCAAAATCCACAGTACCAAACATCCGTCCCACAACATAAACATTCCCGTTCTGATCACGGCTTACATCATCCACCATTGCCTCTCCAGGCCCCACAAAAGGGTCAGACCATAAATAGTCAATACCCGACTGGGCTTGTATTTGGGTAATTATACCCATTAAAATAGAGAGAAGGAATATTTTCGATTTCATTAGTTTCGCCTTAGCTATTAGGTACTTTTCATAAACTAGATGGAAAACAAGTCTTAGTGGTTGCATTACTGCTCCATGCAATATAGGGACATTGCATACAAGCAATATTCAGAAGCAATTAGTAATGGTTATCTATTATCATTTACAAGTTTCACACATCCAGCATATATGGTGAAGCATTCCGACGAGTACATCGTTTAACATAGTTACGCAAACGATAAAAGCTTCCATTCATTCACAAATTTCATTCAGAATTGGTATAGCAGTTCTCTGTATGCTAATAATTGCATTTTCCAGCTGGCAACTTGATACGTCTTTTGATGAATCCAAAACTCTTCTGTTTATTGGTGCACCGATAATGCTTGCCTGGATATTAAGCATTATCGGCATTTCGAAAATTCTTAAATCCAGAAAAGAAAAAAAACATTCCAATGGTATTTCGGCTTGATGGTAAACAGAATAGTACTTCTAACTGTAATGATTGCTCTTGGTATCAATATGACAATAATAGCAAAATTTTTTAGCCTGATATAACCGAATAGCATATATTTATAAGCGTTAATTGCGTTTTATGATCAAAACCAGAATAGCCCTTATTTCTTTAATATTGATCTCATTACTCTCTTGTGGTGATAAAATGGTAAGGACATACGAAACCAAACCGAATGGGAAAACAAAATTATACCGGTAGTTTCTGATTCAAGTGCCGAATGTAATTTTGAGTTCTACAGTACAAAAAACAGCATTTTGCTGAAACTAGTTTATACCTCGTCATATAAAACAGCTGATGAATTGAAATTCATTGATGCCAAAATAGAAATCAAGAGTAGTGAGTTGAAAGTGAAAAGTAAAAAATACACAGCTCACGATGGTGATTATAAATTAATTGTTGGATATCGAAATAGTTTGACGCCAGATAAGAATTCACCCTGGGATAAATTGGGCACAAAACTAAAGATCAATGATAAGACGAATGAATACTTTAAGTTTACAGTTATCATGAGAAAAAAATACCAAGTAGAAAAACTCCCTAAAGAAATAATTCTATCAATTTTTACTGAAACCACTTTGGGCAAAAGGGACACCAGTGTGATAATGTATTATAATGAATACAAGGACACGAGAGCCCCATTTAGGTTTCACTAGGTTACAACCCTAATAAAACTTCGTTCGGGTTTTTACCGCCAAACAACATTTTCTCCGGAGATTCAAGCATTTCTTTCACCTTAACAAGGAATCCTACAGATTCTTTTCCATCAATGATTCGGTGATCATAACTCAAAGCAACATACATCATCGGGCGAATTTTCATTTCACCATTGATTACCATTACTCTTTCCTGAATTTTATGCATTCCAAGAATTGCTACTTGGGGAGGATTAATAATTGGAGTACTCATTAACGATCCAAAAACTCCACCATTTGTGATTGTAAAAGTGCCACCGGTCATTTCATCTAAAGTTAATTTTCCATCTCTTGCCTTTAATGCAAGGGCTTTAATTCCCGCTTCAATTCCAGCAAGACTTAAAGTTTCAGCATTTCTTAAAACCGGAACCATTAAACCTTTAGGTGCACTTACTGCAATTCCTATATCTGCGTAATTGTGATAAACTACTTGATCACCATCAATCATGGCGTTAACCGCAGGATAATGATTTAATGCTTCAGTAACAGCTTTGGTGAAGAAACTCATAAATCCTAAACCCACTCCGTGTTTCTTTTCGAAAGTTTCTTTGTATTGTTTCCGAAGATCCATCATAGCTCCCATGTCAATCTCGTTGAAAGTAGTAAGCATAGCGGTTTCGTTTTTAACCGAAACCAAACGTTCCGCCACTTTTTTACGAAGCATACTCAACTTCTCATTCCTCTTATCTCTTGTTCCGCCCCATCCGGCCGCAGAACTTGCATCAAATCCATTCGCCAAGTATGCAAGAACATCCGCTTTGGTTATTCTTCCTTTCGGACCTGTACCGTTAACTTTATCAGGATTGATATTATTTTCCTGCATCATTTTGGAAGCCACCGGCGAAGGACTTCCTTTTGCATACGATTTTTCATCAGCAACAACAACCGTTTCTTTTTTTGCTTCAGTCTTCATCTCAACTTTCGGCTCTTCTTTTATTGCTGCGCCTTCAGGTGCTTTTGCGTCCGTATTAATTTTACAAATTACGGAACCAACTGCCACCATATCTCCTTCGTTAGCCAAAGTTTCTAAGGTTCCTGATTCCTCCGCGGAAATTGCTAAAGTCGCTTTATCAGAATCTACAGAAACAATTTCTTCATCCTTGAAAACGTAATCACCCGTTTTTTTTAACCATTGGGCAATTTGAACTTCGCTTATTGATTCTCCCGGGCTGGGAACTTTCATTTCTAGTATCATAATTTTTTATTCTAATAGTTTATTACGGGTATTGGTGGTGGACAGATAATCATCTGTCCCAACTTAGTTCCTATTATTTTGTTCTAATATTATATAATACCTCGTCTACTTTCAGGATGGCACCTTCTTGCGCTACAATCTGTAGTATTCCATCTTCATCAGCAGGAATTGTATAAGTATCCATATCAGTTTCTATTTCCACAAGATCTTCATTCTTCTTGATCCCACTTCCGTCCTTCTTCAACCAATAAGAAACTAAGTATTCTTCAACTCCTTCTTCAATAATCGGTATTTTTATTTCTAGTATCATACTATGCTTCTACTGCTGTACCAATTGCTGCTTCAATAACTGCTCTTTGTCTGGCTGCTGCCATTTTTGGCGAACCTGTTGCAGGACTTGCACTGGCAGGAGGAGAAACAACTTCAATTTTCACTCCCTCATATCCTTTACTTAACAATCGTAAAATATATCCCCATGCTCCCATGTTTTCAGGTTCTTCCTGTACCCATTCTATCTTACTTACCTTGGCATATTTCTTTAAAATAGCTTGTACTTGTTCAACTGGCCAAGGGAATAACTGTTCCAATCTTACAATGGCGATATTTTTAACGTTATTCTTTCTTTTTTCATCTAACAACTCAAAATATATTTTTCCGCTGCAGAAAATTAATTTTTCTACTTGTTTTAAATCAACATCCTTGTCATCTATCAATTCCTGAAAACCTCCTGTAGAAAAATCTTCCATCTTACTTACACATTCAGGATGACGAAGCAAACTTTTTGGAGTCATAACAATTAATGGCTTTCTAAAGTCCCTTGCTAACTGTCTTCTTAATGCATGAAAGAAATTTGCAGGTGAGGTACAATTTACAACCTGCATATTCTGTTCAGCACATAAGGTTAAAAACCGTTCTAATCTTGCACTGCTGTGCTCGGCACCCTGACCTTCATACCCATGTGGAAGTAACATCACCAATCCATTTTGAGTTTTCCATTTATCCTCTGCAGCACTAATGTATTGATCAATCATGATCTGGGCGCCATTATTGAAATCCCCAAATTGCGCTTCCCATAAAGTAAGTCCGTTTGGAGTTCCTAAAGCATAACCATATTCAAAACCTAATACAGCATATTCACTCAACAATGAATTATAAATAATAAATTTCGCTTGTTTCTCATTAAGATTGTTCAAAGGTGTATATTCCTCTTCGGTATCTTCAAGTTTCAAAATGGCATGTCTATGACTAAAAGTTCCTCTTACAACATCTTGTCCACATAAACGTACCTGATTACCGTCATCCAGCAAACTTGCATACGCCAATAATTCCCCGAGTGCCCAATCCAAACGATCTTCTTTGATCATTGCGGCACGATCTGCAAAAATCTTTGTGATTTTTCTGTTGAAGTTTTTTCCTTCCGGTAAAAAATTAATTTTATCCGCTAATTCCTGAACTTTCTTTTTAGTTAACGCAGTTTTCGGACTTGATGTAAAGTCTTTGGTATCACTTTGTCTAAAATCCTTATATAAATGCTCAAGAAATAACTTCAGCTCTGTTTTTGCAGGCATTTTCGATTTCTCAAGGTTCTCTTCAAGTATTTTATTGAATTCTTTTTCTACTTGTTTTATTTCCTCACCAGTAAAAACACCTTCATCCATTAATTTTTTTGAATAAATCTGGAAAGGGTCAGGATGCTTATCTACCGCTTTGTATAAAATAGGCTGAGTAAATCTTGGCTCATCACCTTCGTTATGTCCGTGTTTTCTATAGCCAACCAAGTCAATAAAAATATCTTCGTTATAACGCTGTCTATAACTCATCGCAAATTCCATGGCTTTCACAACAGCTTCTACGTCATCAGAATTTACGTGAAGTACCGGGGCCAAAACCACTTTTGCAACATCCGTACAATAAGTACTGCTTCGTGCTTCTCTATAACTGGTTGTAAAGCCAACCTGATTATTGATTACCAAATGAATAGTTCCACCTGTTTTATGCGCAGGAAGATTTCCCATTTGCACCAATTCATAAACAATTCCTTGTCCGGCCACAGCAGCATCACCATGAATAACAATTGTGCATGCTTTATTGAAAGCACCTTTAAACTTGGTATCAATAATGCTTCTTGTTAAACCCTCTGCAACGGCAGCAACCGTTTCCAGGTGACTCGGATTCGGCAATAAATTAAGATCAACTTTTTTTCCTTCTTCAGTGGTTACCGAATTATTATATCCTAAATGATATTTTACATCACCATCAAACCTTTCGTCGTCGTGAACGTATCCTTCAAATTCTCTAAAGATCTTTTCGTAAGGTTTGTTAAAGATGTTTGCCAAAATATTCACCCGACCTCTATGAGCCATTCCAATAATAAATTCTTCCATTCCTAATCTTGAACCTTCGCTAACAGCAACGTCAAGAGCAGGAATTACACTTTCGCCTCCTTCAAGTGAAAATCTTTTTTGACCAACGAATTTTTTATGAAGAAATTTTTCAAAGCCAACTGCCTGATTCAATTTCTTAACAATCTTCAAACGTTTGTCTTTTGAAAAAGCTGGCTGATCCAAAATAGATTCAAATTGCTTTTTAATCCAGTCCACTTTTTCCGGATTACGTACATATAAAAACTCAAGACCAATATGTCCGCAATAAATATTTGATAAACGATCAATAATCTTTTGTAAAGAAGCCGGACCAATTCCAATTTCATTTCCCGCCTGAAATACTAGACCTAAGTCATTTTTATCAAGACCAAAATTTTCAATATCAAGAGTTGGTAAATATTTTCTTCTGTCAACAACTGGATTTGTTTGTGTAAAAAGATGTCCACGTTGGCGATAACCATTAATCAAAGCCATTACCTTAAACTCTTTTAAAAATTCAGAAGAAACTTCTCCACCAGGCTGTATGTCATAATTAATTCTTGCGAATTCAAATCCTTCAAAGAATTTTTTCCAGCCTTCCTCCAAACTATCGGGTGTAGCTAAAAATTGTTGGTATAAAGCATCAATAGCTTCGGGGGTTGCATTGCTCAGGTACGAAAACTTATCCATCTATGGTATGCTTATGAAATTAGGCAAAATTAGGTAAAATTTCAGAGTGTCATAAAGGATTTATCGTTTATTTTTTGTAAAAAATGGCAACCCTTCGGCACCGGCAATCCCTTTCGCAGCCCACTCAGGCCAGGCCTTTGGCAGTATACTTCGGCCAGCCGTTAAGCCCTACTAAACGACGGTTGTTATGCCCGCTATTATAAAACCTTAGAAAGCAAGGCTAACCGTCCGTCCTCCGGGGTACTGCTGTTTGTACCCTGTTGCACTTGGCTTTTACGAATGAAATGAGTGAAGCCTTAGTGCAATGGATGCTAATATATTGAACCTTACATTTTGCGCAGCGAAATGTTTAGGTGAAATTCGTTGGTACCCTGTTGCACTTAGCTTTTGGGAGTGACTGTAATTAATTATATTTGAATAATAAAATTCATTCAATGAAACGAACAGCCGGACTTATTTTACTTCTCATCTCTTTGGTGTTTTTGGTACTTGGACTTTACTATCCATTTATGACCATTAAAGTTGAAGTACAAATGCCAAGTGAAGGAGGATTCTTAGGTAATTTAATTGGAGGCAGTATTGCCGAACAATTTAATTCAACCACCAAATATAATATTCCTCAAGCCATGCAAATGTTGTTTAAACATAAACAATATTTTGTTGGAGTGCTTATTGGTTTATTTGCTGTTTTGCTTCCAATTGTAAAAACTGCTATGAGTTTTGTATTCATGTACAATAAGAATTTGAAACTATATAACTTTATGGGGACATTCGGTAAATTTGCTATGGCTGATGTTTTTTGTGTAGGAGTTTTCGTGGCATTCCTATATTCAAAATTCAATCAAACCCTAAAGGCTGATATAGAAATTGGTTATTATTATTTTACCATTTACGTAATCCTAAATATAATTTCGCTAATTTTACTTAAACCCGCAAAACAAAAAGAATGAAACAATTTGTAACCTCCAGTTGAATGTTATAATTCATTAGGTGCTTAGACATTGACACCCCTTGAATCCTTTGAAGAAAACCCATTACTTCAACTTCAATTATTTCCAACTCCAGCAATAGATATTCTCTAATTAACCATCCAGGATGACATTGAAAATTATCAGGTAAGATTTATGGATGTTTATGGAAGAATTGTAAAACAACAAAGATTAAATTCAAGTATTGATGTAAGTACTCTTTCTCCAGGAATATATTTTGTGGAAGTGTTTAGTAAAAAATATTATTTGCGAAAACGAATGATAAAGACATAAACAAGATTTAAAAACCTCTATTTTTTCTGAGGCAGTGCTCCGGAAATAAAACTAATTCCCAAATTCAAACTTAAGCTAAGCACTTCTACAAAACTAACCCTAATTTAATATCTATTTTCGTTCTATTGCTTTGGTACTCTTTTCGTTATTGGGAAAAACCATTTATAGTCCGTCAACTTGATACTTGCTCCTTCTTTCGCAGGAGTGACGGTATATTTAATTTACGTGTTGGGCCACAGTCGTGGACCAACACGTAAAACTTTTCGAAACGTCATTCCTGCGAAAGCAGGAACCCGTTGGTATATGAAGGAAAACAAAATTGGATAATGTTTTTTTCTTCATTTATTTTTTACATATTAAGCCAACTCAATTTGCTAAAAAATATGTCAAAAGGTGGAGGAGTTTACATAATCTCAAATAAGAACAGAACTGTTTTGTATATCGGTGTAACCTCAGATATTCATAGACGAATGTTTGAACACAAAAACAGAATAATCAATGGGTTCGCAAAAAAATGGAATTGCATGGATCTTTTATACTTCGAAGGTTTCTGGGACATTGGAGATGCCATAATCCGTGAAAAACAAATGAAAAAATGGAGAAGAGATTGGAAATTGGATCTGATCAAAACCAGCAACCCATTGCTTCTTGATATTTCTATAAGTTGGTTTGATGATAAATTACAATTGATTGATTCAAGTTGGAGTTAGTCATCTACTGAGTAACGCTATTTACCTCAATAATCTTAATCTCCACCCTTCTGTTAAGCGTATGCTCCTCTTCGTTACAAGTAACACCATCGTCGCATTTGTTTTTCAATTTAGTTTCTCCAAAACCAATTCCTACCGCTTTTTCGTTGGAAACTCCTTTTGAAATTAAATAAT
>Ga0105046_10013302_pt1 | contig 12747 bp, 8 predicted proteins | sample MAT03_FD_78385 | JGI IMG/M metagenome (GOLD analysis project Ga0105046, IMG submission 78385) | Freshwater microbial communities from Lake Fryxell liftoff mats and glacier meltwater in Antarctica - MAT-03 (megahit assembly) | ecosystem: Environmental > Aquatic > Freshwater > Ice > Liftoff... | reverse complement strand
ATGACGCGCGACGAGAGCATGACGACGCGCGACGAGAGCATGACGACGCGCGACGAGAGCATGATGACGCGCGACGAGAGCATGACGACGCGCGACGAGAGCATGACGACGCGCGACGAGAGCATGACGACGCGCGATTCCGAACCGACGGTGTCGCAGTTGATGGTGTCCAATTCCATAGACCTGCAGCGCCAAGAAGAGCCGAAGACGTTGCAGTCGATGCAGTTGCAGAACACGAGAGCGACGTGGGATGAGTATCCAGCCTTTACGCTGCAGGCGCGTGGTTTCTCGCTGAAGTCGATGACGGAGACTGCTGTTGCCCCTCAAACGCAGTGGTATCAGAACCTCGGATTGGCCATGATCTACAAGCTTTCGGATCACCATTCCGTAGGTGTGGAATTCGGCAGCGAGGTATTCCCACAAGTCTTCGACGGCACCCGTCCAAACGGTCAGATCGTCAAGTATGAGCAGCAGCCGTCGAGCATGTGGGCTGCGGCCGTGTATCGGTACAGCTTTGACGGAATTGGCGAGACAAGCTTCCGCCCCATGCTGCAGGGCTCGTTTGGTGGGACGAAGTACGGACCGATCGGTCGTGCCATGGTTGGCATGACGTACTCTCCCGTCGGACCCCTCTCCTTCATTCTCGGCATCGAAGGGGCCACCATGGCCTATCAGTATCAGCAGAACTGGTTCACATCCTCCAAAATCGGTCTTACGTACGGCATGGCCGTGCGCTTCTAAACGTCAATAACTTCAGGTTCTCCATGTTTTCTCGCAGTTGTTCAACCATCCTGGCCTTTGGCCTTGCCGCCTTACTGGCGAGTTGCGCCTCGCCGCTCGACTCGGATGCGCCCCGGAAAGAAACCCCCGTGACGGCAGCTCCCAAAGTCGTCCCAACGGCCGTCACCTTCGACGTCTCGAGCTCCAAGGGGCAGTACGCCTCGTTTGGCGCCCCCACCATCCGCGTAGACACAACAACGCAACCCTGCACCGTGTGGATCAGCAATATGCAGATGACGGTGAAGGCGGATTCGGGTCAAGTGCCTTTGCTGCAAAGCTTTACCTTGAATGCCGATTCCATTTCGGCCGATTCTCAGCTCGAAAACCTCCTCGGCTCGCAAATGGTGCTGGCGCTGAACATCGACGCCACCAAGCCCCCCTTGATCGTGAACGCCGACGCAGCGAATAACACGGCCAGCATGGTGATCTCAGAGATCGAACGGAAGCCAGGGGAGCCCCTGCAGATGGTGATCAGCATCTATATCATTGCCAACAAAGCGCTCTTGATTCCTGGCCAAAAACAGGAAGCGCTCTTTGGCGAGATACATATCACGATGTAGCACAATTACTTGTAACGCATGTCTACCCGGTGGATTCTTCGACCCGATTGATCATTGCATCTTTCGAGTTGAATTTTTTTGAGGAGTTTTTCTATGAGAACACAGTTCTCCTTCATTCGCACACTGGCCATGGCCGTTGTCGTTCTTTCGGCAAGCGTCGTGGCAGCATTCGCCGGCACCCCACTGCCACCACGCGAATACAACGCCTATGTTGTTATGGGCGATCAGAACAATCAGATTGTTCTTCTGAAATGGTATGCAACGCAAGATGGTGCGGCGGCAACGTCGTTCAACGTCTATCAAGCATCGGGTCAAACCGAAGCCATCACGATGTTCGACAAAATCGGCACCGTAGAAGCCAAGGCACAAGAGCCAAACACACCTGCCATCAAGTACACGTTCGAAGTACGTGATCTGAAAGAGGGCACCTACACGTTCTTCATTCGCGCTGTGAATGCAGACGGCGAAGGAGATCGTTCGGTGATCCGCGTGGTTGTGATCAAGCCTGTAGTTGTCAAAGAAGGCATCTGGTTTGTATCTCAGCCCGTGAACGAAGCATATGCAGGCAAGAAATACACCTACAAGGCACGCGCAGAAGCAAACCCTGAAGGAACGATTACCTATGCACTTGTGCAAGGTCCTGATGGCATGACGATCAACGCAAAAACGGGAGAGATCTCGTGGACACCAACAGCAGAACAAGCAGGCAAGGGCTACTGGATCATCATCAAGGCCTTCATTGATGGCACAGAGCGCTCAGTACTTCAGAAGTTTGAGATTTCGGTGAAGAAAGACGGCGGCGGCGATAAGCCACGCTTCTGCTCCTTCATCAAGGGTCGTGTTACACTCGAAGGAACAACAACTCTCGCATCGAATGGTGTAGTCACCGCGTGGATGCTGAAGAAGAGCGAAAAGGATCCATCACTTGAAGTATTGGTTCCTGTCTACAAGGCAGAGATCATGAAAGGCACATACACGATCAACCTTCCAGCCGGAACGTATAAGATTCGTGTTGAAGGCGCTGGTTTCTATGCAGAGTGGAACGAAAACGTCGAAGAGCCTGCTACTGCAACAGAAATTGTGACGGAATGCGATAAGACCATCGAACTACATTTTGTGGTTACCGCAAAACCAGAGCCAAAGATGTACATGGTATCAGGTCGCGTGACCGACGAAGCAACTGGCGAAGGCATCAAGGCTATCGTGATCTTCGAAGCAAAGAAGAAGGACGGCAATGTTATTGATACGAAGTACCTTCGCCTTGTTGTTGAAACAAATGCCAACGGCGAATACGAAGTGAAGCTTCCAGCAGGTGTAGACTTTGTTGCACGTGCCGAAGCAGCCGGTGGTAAGAACGAGCGCCCTGTCTACCTCGTAGAATTCTACAACGAAGTGGCAACAGCGAACGAAGCAACCGTAATCAACCTTACCGATGGCATGACAGGTGTGAACTTCACACTTGCGAAGCGTCCGGTATTTGCAAACTCGATCTCTGGCACACTTACAGATAGCAATGGCACAGCTGTTAGTGGTCGCGTATCGGTCTATCAAGTGTTCACCAAGGGCAACGAAACCAGCAAGCGTTTCGCAACAACGGTCGAGACCGATGCGAACGGTCACTACACTGTTTCGAATCTCGAGCCAGGCACCTATGTCGTCTTTGCGACGGCCGGTGAAAAGTCCATCTTCGTACCAGGCTGGTATGTAAGCGGCGATTTTGCATCGAACGAGTGGAAGAATGCAACGCAGATCACGATTGGCGAAGACACGAAAATCGACGGTGTGGTGATCAAGCTGAAGCAAGTTCAAGGCAAGCGTGGTAAGGGTCGCGTCCGTGGCGTGGTCTTTGGTCGCGGTGGCGAAATCAAGGTTGGCGGCGTGAGCCCACAAGCCAGCACGGGCATTGTCGGTGCCCTTGTGGTAGCCAAGGATGATAAGGGCAACGTGGTCGACTACATGATCAGCGAGAACGATGGCGCCTATGTGCTGGACGAGTTGGGCATCGGTACGATGACGATTATTGCAGATCGCCTAGACTACAATGCCGCAACAACTACGTTGGCCGTAGACGACGCGAAGAACTCCGACCACCAAGCCACACTGGAACTGCTGAAAACGGTAACAAGCGTCGAAATGCCAACAATAACTGTTGCATCGTTCAACGTCTATCCAAACCCAGCATCTACGGAAGCAACAATCCAATTCCCTGCAACAACAGGTACGGCTTCGGTGTCGATCCTGACGATGACGGGTATTGCTGTCGTAACGCAATCGGTTGATGTGCAAGAAGGCCTCACCACAGCGGTCTTGAACACCACGTCGCTCACAAGCGGACGTTACCTCGTTCAAGTATCGAATAACGGTCGCCTCTTCGCACTACCAATGACGATCGTTCGCTAAGCGCACGAACGCAGACATCTCAAAGCCCGAGCGATGTAATCGCTCGGGCTTTTTTGTATATGTTGGGGGATATGAGATCTACCATTGTCGGCATTGCCACGGCGCTTGTTGTGCTCGTCCACGTATCCCTTCGTGCACAAGGCCCGTCGCTCCCAACGGAGTTCATCCAACAGCCATTTGATGTGCAACGGTATGATGTGGCTGCGTACGTGAACGACATCTCGTCGAAGTTCATCCTAGGGCAGTGCGTGATCACCGTGAATTGGATTGCCGACAGCCCTGCCGCCACGTTCCCCTTCCATCTTCGCTCGCTGATTATCGATTCTGTGGTGGTCCGCAAGACGCACCTCACGGTCACCGACGTGGGCAAGCCAAGCGACGCGACGTATCATCACGAGATCTCGTTAGGTGCGCGCAATGCGGGCCAGGCCGACACGATTCGCATTCACTACCACGGAACGATGACGCAGGAACTCGGCACCGGACAGTGGGGTGGCGTGCAGTATCAAGACTCCGTGCTGTATGCCATGGGAGTTGGACTTCGCAACAACTACGTGAGCGCCACACAGCATTGGATGCCATGCTACGATCATCCTAGCGATAAAGCCACATTGCACACAACCTTCTTTACGCCCGTGAACATTCGCGTGGCTTCGAATGGTGTCCTGCAACGTGATACGATTCTCATTGGCACGCCCTCGAATGTACGCATGACGCAATGGGAAGAGTCGCACGATTGCGCTACGTATCTCATGACGTTCGTTGCCGCGCCGTATGCCGTGCTCGACTTCGGTGCGGATCCTGTTCCGATGCAGGTGTATTCGTTGCGGCGCGACACAACGGCTACACGCAAGAGCTTTCGGTACTTGCCCAGCATGGTTTCGCTCTTACAACAACGATTCACGCCCTATCCGTTCGACAAAGTGGGATATGCCAATACCACACGCGGCTCGATGGAGCATCAAACAATGATCTGCTTTGCATTGAGCATTTCGCAAAGCGGCGATACCGTGAACAAGACCGCGGCGCATGAGCTTGCACATCAGTGGTTTGGCGACCTTGTTACACCCATCGACTTTCGGCATGCATGGCTGACGGAAAGCTTCGCCACCTATAGCGAATCTCTGTGGCACGAACATCTCTTTGGCACCACAGGATATCAGGTACTGGAAGGCGGCAAGGCAAAGGACTACATGTTGCGCATTGCAAAAACTTCCGGCATCGGCAAACATGAAGGCGTCTTCCCTATCTACGACTTCCCTCGCGCTACCACGTCGAACTATCCAGAGACCATCTATCAAAAGGGCGCCGTTGTGCTGGGCATGTTGCGCGCGCTCATGGGCGAAGATGTGTTCTTTGAAGGACTGCGTCGGTACTTGAATGCACATGCCTATGGCACTGCTGCAACGTCGGACCTCGTTACGGCCTTGGATGTGAATACATCCATCGACGTGACGTCCTACATCACCGAATGGATCTACGGAAAAGGTTGGGCAAAACTCCGCGTTGAATTTCAACCAGGTGCAACTTCAACACGTGTTCGCATCTCACAGGTGCAGCACGATCTCGACACCTCGTGGACGCTGTATTCACAACTACCGTTGAACTGCACGTTCACCGACGCAGGTGGCGCACAACGAGATTCTCTATTTGTGTTTTCTGGAACAACGACGTTAGAGTTCGATGTTGCATCTGCCGCATCACTCAAGATCAACGAAGGAATGCAGTGCCGATCGCTCGTCGAAGTGGTGCAAACAACAAGCGTAGATCGTGAGACGCCAACAACGTCGTATGCCGTGAGCGTGGCACCCAATCCCGCACACACGTCATTCACCCTCACACGCTCATCAGCAACAGAGCGCTGTACGGTAGACGTCGTTACCGTGCTTGGTGCATCTTGCTATCATGCAACGTGGGACGCGGGGAGCACCACACTGCTTGTTCCCGCATCGGTCTGCACGAGCGGGTCGCACATCGTCATCATCCAATCGGCATCGCGCCGAACATCGCTTCCGCTCCTGCTTACACCTTCATGGTGATCCACTTAGCAATGTCTTTGAAGGTCGGTTTCCGTCCGTACGACAGAATGCCAATGCGGTAGATGCGCGAGGCGAGCCACACGGCGCCAAAGAAGAAAGCAATACATAGCGACATCGACGTTACCACTTGCCACCATGGCACGTCGGTAGCGGCCAAACGCACGGTCATCAAAATCGGAGCGAATAATGGAATCAGCGAAAGCACAACAGCCAGCGTCCCGTTGGGTGCAGCGATCACGTTGCCTATGAACATAATGGTGAAGATCACCGGTAGCGTAACTGGCAGCGTGAGTTGATTTGCATCGGCCTCTTGATCTACGGCCGAACCAATAGCTGCATACAACGTCGCATAGATAAAGTAGCCCGCAAGGAAGAAAAATAGGAAGAGCACGATGGTGCCAACGGAAATGGAGGGGAGGGCAAAGGGAAGTCCGCCTGCCATTGCACCACCACTCATCTGCATTTGCGCTTGTGCTTGTGGCATGTTCTGTACCATGCCCATGGCCTGATCCGGCTGGATCTGCGAGCTCAACACAGCGCCCAGTGCGAACACCACGCCCACGCCCAACACAGCCCATGCGGCAAGTTGTGTGAGTCCCACAAGGCCAATGCCGATCACCTTGCCCATCATGATATGGAACGGTCTGGCAGACGAGGCCAACACCTCGATAATGCGATTCGCCTTTTCATCCACGACGCCACGCATCACCATCGATCCGTACAAGAAGATCAGCATGTAGATTATAAAGCCGGCAAAGTAGCCCACCATGGCCGAGGCCTTTGAAGCATCTTCTTCCACGCCCTTTTCGGAGATCTTTAGTGACTGCATGGCCACGCCCTCCTCGACCAGGCGGATCACAGACGTGTCTGTGCCAACGCGACGAAGACGTCCGTTCACGACAAACGGTTCGATGGCGTCTTGGACGCCCGACTCAAAGGCAATGCCCGAGCCGCCGCGCGAGAACAACGTCACCGTGCCCGAGTCCAGCACATCCGACGGGATCACAACGTAGGCCTGAAGCCGTTCTTCGAGGACAGCCTTCTTCAGATCGTCATCGGACATCGAACCTGCCGACGTGAACTGCGAGGTGTCCGAGGCGATCAGCTGCGTTCCGATCTGTCCACTTCTGTCGACCACGGCAACCTTCCCTTCCGCCCCGTCCCCTGCCAGCATGGCTGCCACCACCGGAATGGCGATCAGAAGAGCCATGACCACGGGTCCTAACAGCGTGAATAGGATGAACCATTTAGTCTTCACACGTGTTTTGTACTCGTGTGCGATGATAACGCGGATCTTGGAGGGAGAGCTCATAGCGTAAAGCTACGAGTTGCGCGTATTTTACTCATCGTAGAAGCAGAACCCTTCGTATTTTCGAATGCTATACTGAAACCGACGGAGCCCCAGATGATCTCGAGCCTACACGACAAACTTCAAAAGACCGCAGAAGCACTTCGCGCTGCACGCACATCGCTCGTGAAAGAGCATGGCGAAACGGTCCTCAGCAGCGTTACGATCGAACAAGTGTTCGGTGGTATGCGCGGGGTGCCGGCCCTGGTCTGCGACACATCCAGTGTGTCTGCCGACGAAGGTCTGCGCATTCGCAACATTCCGATCTTGGAACTCACCGATGCCACGCCAGAAGAGATCTTCTGGTTGCTTGTGAGTGGCGAGCGTCCGAATGCAGAAGAGCTTTCTGCTCTGAAGGATCTGTTTGCACCGCATTATCAGATCCCATCGTACGTGATAGACACGCTCAAGGCCATGCCAAAGGATGCACATCCAATGGCGATGCTCAGCGCTGGATTGATGGCTCTGGAGCGCGAGTCTGCGTTCCGTAAGGCCTACGATGCCGGTGCGGGGAAGGACGAATTGTGGGAGGCCATGTTCGAAGACAGTATTCGCCTGATTGCTTCGATGACAGGATTGGCCGCGGCAATCTATCGCGTGCGCTTCCACGGTGGTTCTGTGATCGATGCACCGGCTGGCGAGAAGGACATGTCGAATGCCTTTGCACACATGCTTGGCATCAGTAACGATCCCGCATGGAAAGATCTTGTTCGCTTGTACTTGGTGCTCCATAGCGACCACGAAGGTGGCAACGTAAGTGCGATGACGTCGTACGTGGTGAGCTCGGCACTGAGCGACGCGTATTACAGCGTATCGGCTGCGATGTGCGGCTTGGCAGGTCCACTCCACGGTCTTGCAAATCAAGAATGTTTGCGCTTTATCATCGACCTCGAAAAGCAATTCGGTGGAGTACCAACAGAAGAGCAATTGCGTGAGTATGCATGGAACCGCTTGAATGGCGGACAGGTGATCCCGGGATACGGTCACGCCGTTCTTCGCGTCACCGATCCTCGCTTTACGGCCTTCTATGAGTTCGCAGAGATGCACAACATTAACGACGACAATGTGAAGATCGTACAGATGATCTACAACATCGTGCCGGGCATTCTCAAGGAGCAGGGCAAGGCAAAGAATCCATGGCCAAACGTAGATGCGGCCTCCGGTTCACTGCTCTATGCCTATGGCATGACGGAGTTCGACTTCTACACGGTGATGTTCGGTGTATCGCGCGCCATGGGCCTCTGTGCACAGATGATTGTGAACCGTATGATGATGTCGCCCATCGTTCGTCCGAAGTCACTCACGATCGCAGAGATGCAATCCAAGGCATAACACGTCTTCAATCATCCCAAAAACAAAAAAGGGCGCACAAACGTGCGCCCTTTTTCTTTCCTGTTTCCTCTCGTCCCTGTATCTTTGCCCCTTGCTACGGGGGACGAATGGGGACGTTCGATGTGGACCCTACTGGATTCGAACCAGCGACCTTTACGATGTCAACGTAACGCTCTAACCAACTGAGCTAAGAGTCCATCGTTCCAAGTGAGCTACAAAAATAGCACCTCTTCGGTCTCCCGTCCAAATGCATCGCGTTACACTCCAATGTCACACTTACGGACTGCTGTATGATCCCCACCATTCTTGCTCTCGGCGTTCTCTCGCTGATCGTGTCTGTTTTCTATCGTTCGCGCGTGATGGGCGTGAAGATCGAAGACGGAGCCGCATCGGCTGAAGAGGTTGCACGTCTTAAAGAGATCTCCACTGCTATTGCCGAAGGTGCAATGGCGTTCTTGAGTCGCGAGTATCGCGTACTCGGTCTCTTCATGGTGATCTTCGCCATCATCATTGGCTTTACGGTAGCAGAGGGATGGTACACAGCAGGTGCCTTCATCATTGGCGCAGGCATCTCCGTTCTTGCAGGATTCATTGGCATGAAGATCGCCACGATCGGCAACGTGCGTACGGCTTCGGCCGCACGTCAGTCGCTCGACAAGGCCTTCCAGGTTGCCTTCCAATCCGGCATCGTGATGGGCTTCGGTCTCACAGGACTCGCCGTGATAGGTCTTGCACTGGTCTGGCTCGGCATCGGTTCGCTCATCCCTGGCGTTGAGGCGCATGTGCAAATGGAGATCCTCTCCGGCTTCGGTCTGGGCGGTTCTGCGGTTGCCTTGTTCGCTCGCGTTGGTGGAGGTATCTACACAAAGGCTGCCGACGTGGGAGCAGATCTTGTTGGGAAGGTAGAAGCAGGAATTCCTGAAGACGATCCGCGCAACCCAGCCGTGATCGCGGATAACGTGGGCGACAATGTGGGCGACATTGCAGGGATGGGTGCAGACCTCTTTGGCTCTGTTGCAGAGTCTACCTGTGCCGCACTTGTGATTGGTGCTGTCTCGTTCGCAGCGTTGCCAGAAGAGACCCGCCTTTCCGCCCTCCTCTTCCCTATGCTTGTGAATGGCGTTGGAATTGTGGCCTCTATCGTTTCGATCTTCTTTGTCCGTCCCAAAACGGAGGAGAAGGTGGAAGGGGCATTGAAGACGGCCTTGATCGTATCCACGCTGCTGATGCTTGCGGCGTTGTATCCGGTAACGATGCAGATGATTCCAGCAACGTTCATCGTGGGCGTTACGCAGTACACGAACATGGGTGTGTTTGTGGCGCTGGCATCCGGACTCATTGCAGGTCTGGCCATTGGCTTGATCACAGAGTTCTTCACGTCGCACCGTTACTCACCAGTACGTCAGGTTGCAGATGCATCCAAGACCGGTGCTGCAACAAACATCATCTACGGTTTGGCTCTTGGCTATAACTCTGCCGTGATCCCCATGTTGTTGATCGCCGTTTCTGTGGTGCTTGGCTTTTCGTTTGCAGGCATGTATGGCATTGCGCTTACGGCCATTGGAATGCTGGGCACGATTGCCGTTGGTCTTACGATCGATGCCTACGGTCCGGTCTCCGACAACGCCGGCGGCATTGCAGAAATGTCGCACATGGGCAAGGACATTCGCAAACGCACAGACGCACTCGATGCTGCAGGGAACACCACGGCGGCTATCGGAAAGGGCTTTGCCATTGGTTCTGCAGCACTCACGTCGTTGGCGCTCACGAGTGCCTTCATCACGCGTGCACGCAGCGTCGATCCCACCTTCACCACCATAGACCTTCTCTCACCATCGGTGCTTGCAGGACTTCTTGTTGGTGGTGCATTGCCGTTCGCTTTTTCTGCAATGACGATGAAGAGTGTTGGAAAGGCCGCGTTCGACATGATCGAAGAAGTGCGACGTCAGTTCCGCACAATTCCAGGCATCATGGAAGGAACGGGACGTCCGGACTATGCAAAGTGCGTCGACATTTCCACGAAGGCCTCCATCCGCGAGATGATCGCGCCTGGTATGCTCGTCATCCTCACGCCACTGGTTGTAGGCTTTCTCTTTGGCGTGCACATGTTGGCGGGCTTGCTCATTGGAGCACTCATTGTTGGCGTGATGTTGGCCATCTCTATGGCTAACTCTGGTGGCGCATGGGACAATGCAAAGAAGTACATCGAGACAGGGATGCTGGGCGGCAAGGGATCGGACACGCATAAGGCGGCTGTCGTGGGAGACACGGTGGGTGATCCGTTCAAGGACACATCGGGTCCGTCCCTCAACATCCTGATCAAGCTCATGGCCATCATCTCGTTGGTCTTTGCTGGTGCATTCGCCAAGGATGGTGGCATCCTGCTGAAGATGTTCTCGCAATGACAATCGAAGATGGTAGAAAAAAAAAACGGGACACAGTAATGTGTTCCGTTTTTTTTGTTGTACCGCGTTTTACTGCGTAGACGTCACGTGCATCGTCACCAACATCTTTTCTGCTCTACCTGCCTCGATCCCCGGATTCACGACGGCCACGAAGTAGCGAGTGAGTCCGCCCGACGTGGTGGTCTCCACCACCAAGATTCGCGCGGCGGGAAGTTTCGTGGTGAACAAGTGAATCATCACGAAGCCGCCCGGATACACCTTTTTGATCGAGGCGCCTGCTTTTTTCGTCCCGGGCCAGATGGCATCGGCTGCGGCACTAATCGCGGCATCACCTTTACGCTTGCCTTGAAGGTCGACCACGGACACCTTTACTTCGTCGTACCGCGACCCCACGTTCCGCTTCCAATAGTACGTCGGCCAACCATTCGACGGCTCCACCAGCTTCAACTTCTCATGGCATTTAAACTTGATGCCCGATGCATTGTAGAATGGATAATCGGCGTGGGCAATCGTACTGAACGATGCGAGCAACACAAGGACGAGCAATGTTTTCATCGTGCGAAGGTACGGGAGGTTTGCCATTTTTTAAAAATTCCGTAAGTTGCCTCGCTTCCTTAGCTCAGCTGGTTAGAGCATCTGACTCTTAATCAGAGGGTCCGGGGTTCGAGTCCCCGAGGGAGCACCAGCACAGAGGCCGCATCGCAAGTCGTGATGCGGCTTCTTTCATTTTTGGCATATTTGATAGCCCAACATTCAATGCCACAAACACGAATACCATCCATCAAACATACCCATAATTGGCATCTAGTAATTATAGAGCCTTGGTGGCCCCCTGAAACGCGTCACTCGTTAAGCTACCTTCGTAGGCAAGTTGATCAACCTACCTAGTTCAGGTCTTCGCATCATTTTCAGGTTGTCGCTGTAAACAATCAATTCGCTTCCCATCATACGTTCCTGTGCACAATATTGGATGGCATACCGAATTTGTTTGAACGGCGAATAAAGACGTCGAATAGGTAGTACATCGTCATAGGATACGATCCACGGTGATTTGATCTTCGCAATACACTGTGCTAGTCTCACGTGATCGTTATGCTCGTATGAGTGGTGGTAGAGCGATCCGCCTTTCACATAGTACGGAGGATCTAGATACACCAGCGAATTCTGTCGAAGTCCATGGACGACTGTTTGAATAAACTCAAGAGCATCCAACTGGCACAAGTGAATCCGATTGCTATATCGCCCCACTTGCTCGATGCGTTGAATGATGTTTTCTTTGTCAAAACGTGCATCCAGCTTCCAAGGGCCACTTTGCAGTTCCCCGCCAATCACACCAGCCCTCACAATGCCGGATCTGTTTGAACGATTCATAAACAATGTGGCCATTGCAAGATCAAGAGGCTCAGGTTCAATTGACAAAAGGATGGATCGTTGACGATGCCATTCCGTCATGGTAAGTGAAATGTCTCGAATCCTTTTGACAAGGTCTTCCGTTTGTGTCAATGCAACTCGCCAAAAACATGCGATTGCAGGATCCAAATCATTGATCGACACATCACGTACCCATTCTCCAAATAGCAATGACAATGCGACGCTCGCGCCACCCGCATATACTTCTGCAGAATGACCATCGTTGATGCCATTATGCTCTATTAGCCTTGCAAAAAAAAGGTACAAGCTTACGTTTGCCGCCGGGGTACCGGAGTATGCATACGAGCAAGTGCACGTGGTATAGGATGATTTGATGAGTTAGGTTCGCACCATCACAATAGGGAGATGGTAGGATGCAAAACAGAGAAGCGATGTTCGTGCAGGTAGAGCAGTGGCAGCGCAGTGGAATAGGTAAGCAGAGGTATGCAGAGCAGCACGGAATCAAGTACGGT
>Ga0105046_10013301_pt1 | contig 12747 bp, 4 predicted proteins | sample MAT03_FD_78385 | JGI IMG/M metagenome (GOLD analysis project Ga0105046, IMG submission 78385) | Freshwater microbial communities from Lake Fryxell liftoff mats and glacier meltwater in Antarctica - MAT-03 (megahit assembly) | ecosystem: Environmental > Aquatic > Freshwater > Ice > Liftoff... | reverse complement strand
GAAATAGGGCAATTATGGAAACCCGAAGCGTAAGCGAGTGGGTGTATCTCGTCCCTCACTTACGTTTCGGGTTACCAAATCAACGGGGTAGCTGTCAGATATGCCCCCGCCGGTTGGAAACCGACGGTAGCCAAACCTAGGTCGATATGGACCTACAAAACATCTTGCCTCGGAGTTAAACGGGGTTAAACGGGGTTAAACGGGGTTAAACGACATGACTAAATCGCGAGCAGCAATCGGCTGGGGGCTTCTAGGTAAGCGATAATGTCGTTTAGAAATCTTGCTGCAGTCGCTCCATCGACCGAACGATGGTCGTAGGCCAAGCTCAAAGGCATCATCAGTCGCACCTTGATCGAGTCGTCTTCCATCACGATCGGCATCTTGCGTGACCGCCCCACTAGCAAGATCGCGACTTCTGGCACGTTGATGATCGGAGTCGAGTACGTTCCGCCGATCGCACCGAGGTTGCTGATGGTAAAGGTTCCGCCCCTCAGGTCACTGACGGCATAGCTGTTGTTGCGAACTCGCGACGACAAGTCAGACAACGCGTATGCAATATCGGGAATCGACATCCTGTCAGCGTTCTTGAGGGTTGGCACGACCAACCCGCGTTCGCCGTCGACCGCGATCCCAACGTTTATGTAGTCCTTGTAGATGATCTGTTCGTTTTCCATATCGATGGTGGCGTTCAGGGCCGGATGATGCTTCAACGCCGTTGCGACAGCTTTGATTAGGAAGGGCATCGTGGTCAGCTTGATGCCGCGCGAAGCATAGTCATCCTTGCTGGCTTGACGGATGCCTTCGAGTTCCGTGATATCGGCATCGTCAAAGTTCACCACGCGAGGAACGGTCGACCAAGACTTGTGCATCTGGGCGGCAATGGTCTTTCGGATCTTGGTCATGCGATCGACCCGGATCGGTCCATAGTCATCGTTAGCAACTGTTCCCGGTAATACGGGTCCTTTCGCGCTCGTCGCGGGCTTGGAAGGGGGTGCTTCGCTCGCGATGGTTGCGGTGTTGCTTGCCTGTGGAGTTTGCGGTGCGCTTCGAGCGCTCTGGTTTGCATGACGAACCACGGCCAAAATATCGTCGCGAGTGATGCGACCTCCGTCGCCCGTCCCGGGAATGCTGACCAGATCGACCCCTACTTCCCGAGCAAAGCGTCGGATGGCTGGACCTGCCGGAATGACGTCGTCGCTGAAGGGAGTGCCTGTATCTGCGGCTGCGGGTTCCGCGACGGCTTCCTGCGCCACTGGAGCTGGCGGAACCACGATAGGTGCTGCTGGCTTTACGGAAGCAGTGGGAGCCACCGGAGCAACGGGAGCAACTGGAACCACCGGAGCAACTGGAGTCGAAGCCTCTGGTACGGTTGCGGCAGGTGGTTTCGGTGTAACTGGCACTGGGGTCGAGGCTGGGGGGGGCGGGGACGCGGGTGCGGCGGCCTCGACAGCTTCAATGGAAGCGAGGGCCATTCCAATGGATACCGTTTGGCCTTCCTTGATCGCAATGCTCAAAATCTTGCCTGCCAAAGGGCTTGGTACCGAGACCGTCGCCTTGTCGGTTTCCATTTCGACGATCGATTGGTCCTTCTTGATGACATCCCCTACCTTGACCAAAATCTCGAGGACATCTCCCGATTCGATGCCTTCACCAAGGGATGGAAGTTTGATTTCAGTTGGCATTATTTATTTTTTGGTAGCAAGTGGATAGAAGGTGTTTTTGGTGATGAAACAATCGCGGCTTTGCGGGCTGGCCTGGCCCGTTATGCGAACAATGGGTTTTGCTTTTCAGGGTCGAAACCAAGGTCCTTGATGGCTTTGGCAACTTCGCTGCCTTGGATAGTCCCTTGCTTGCTGAGTCGATACAAAGCTGCAATGGTAATCGAGACTGCATCGACTTCAAAATGGCGACGCAGTGCCTGTCGCGTTTCGCTGCGGCCAAGCCCATCGCAACCCAAGACGTAGTAGTCGGAGGACACGTAGGGAAGCAATTGTTCTGCGACCGCACGAACATTGTCACTGGCTGAAATGATTGGTCCCTTGACGTCCGCCAAGACGGTCTCGATGTAACTCTTGCGAGGTGTTTGATCGGGATGAAGCATATTCCAGCGCTCGCAGGTTTGTGCCTCTCGGCGAAGTTGCGTATAGCTGGTCACGCTCCAAACATCGCTGGCAACTTGGTACTTTTCTGCCAGAATCTTTTGTGCTTCCAAAGCGCATCGCAGGATGGATCCGCTGCCGAAGAGTTGAACACGGGCTTTCGCTCCAGGCACCTCGTTCGATGAGAATTTGTAGATCCCCTTGATGATGCCTTCCTCGACCCCCTCTGGCATCGCAGGCATTTCATAATCTTCGTTATGAACAGTGATGTAGTAGATTCCCGTCTCATCTTCTTGGAAGAGGCGACGCATTCCATCCAGTATGAGAACTGCTGTTTCGTAGGCCCAAGCTGGGTCGTAGGCACGAACCGTTGGGAAAGCCATAGCGTTGAGGTGACTGTGTCCGTCTTGGTGCTGGAGTCCTTCGCCATTGAGTGTCGTTCGTCCAGCGGTGCCGCCGATAAGAAAACCCTTGGCCCGCATGTCGGCTGCGGCCCAAATCGAATCGCCAACTCGTTGGAATCCGAACATGGAATAGTAAATGTAGAACGGAATCATGTTGATCCCGTGAGCCGAGTAAGCTGTTCCGGCGGCGTTGAAACTGCTCATCGAGCCCGCTTCGGTAATCCCCTCTTCCAGGATTTGCCCGTCACTTGCCTCTTTATAATACCCAATCTTTTGTTCGGCGTCCTTGCGATCGATAGGTTCATATAACTGGCCAGCATGTGCATAGATACCAATCTCCGTAAACAAGCCTTCCATACCAAAGGTGCGTGACTCGTCGGGAACAATCGGAACGATATACTTGCCGATCGCGCTGTCTTTCACCAATCGCCCGAGCAATCGAACGAAGCCATTGGTCGTGCTGATGGACTTCCCTTCGAGTTGGGTGGACATGAACTTCCGATAGTCGGCAAGCGTCGGCGTTTCTATCTTGGGATGCTCCGTTGGTCGACTTGGAACCGGTCCACCGAGAGCACTGCGACGGTCGAGCAGGTACTTGATCTCATGACTAGAGATAGGTGGCTTGTAAAACGGCGCGTTTGCTACTTCCTCATCGGAAATTGGGATGCCGAATCGGCTTCGAAATTCCAGCAACTCCTTTTCGTTCATTTTCTTCTGATTATGTGCAATGTTGCGACCTTCGCCAGCTTCTCCCAGACCGTAACCCTTGATCGTCTTAGCCAAGATGACGGTCGGTTGACCTTTGTGCTCGACGGCAGCTTTGTATGCCGTGTAAACCTTTTCGGGATCGTGGCCGCCGCGTTTCATCTTTTCGAGTCGTTCATCGGAATAGTTCTCGACCAACTTGAGAAGCTCAGGGTACTTGCCGAAGAAGTGTTCGCGAATGTACGCACCGTTCATGCCGACATACTTTTGATACTGGCCGTCAACCACTTCGGTCATACGTTGTGCTAACAACCCGGACTCGTCTTTGGCGAGAAGTGCGTCCCAATCGCTGCCCCAGACAACCTTGATCACATTCCACCCTGCTCCGCGGAAGATGGCTTCAAGCTCTTGGATGATTTTACCGTTACCGCGAACGGGGCCGTCGAGTCGTTGCAGATTGCAGTTCACTACGAAGATGAGGTTGTCGAGTTTTTCACGTGAGGCAAGCGTGATCGCTCCGAGTGTTTCGGGTTCGTCGCATTCGCCGTCACCGAGGAATGCCCATACTCTTTGGCCGGATGTGTCCTTGAGTCCGCGATCCTTGAGGTACTCGTTGAAGCGAGCTTGGTAGATGGCCATGATCGGGCCAAGGCCCATGGATACGGTTGGGTACTCCCAGAAGTCGGGCATTAGCCATGGGTGCGGATAGCTACAAAGGCCACCACCCGGTTGCAGTTCCTGACGAAAGTTCTCAAGTTTGCCTTCGGGCAAGCGTCCTTCCAGGAAAGCTCTTGAATACATACCTGGCGACGCGTGCCCTTGAAAATAAATCAAATCTCCCGAGTAGCCTGATTCACCGCGTCCACGGAAAAAATGGTTGTATCCAACTTCGTAAAGAGTGGCACTGCTAGCAAATGTGCTAATGTGGCCGCCGACCTGTCCGCCGATAAGTCCACCATGGTTATCGGTCTTTTTATTGGCTCGCACCACCATGGCCATGGCGTTCCAACGGACAATGCTCTTAATTCGGCGTTCGGTTTCTCGGTTGCCTGGGTAGGCTGGCTGCTTGTCGGGTGGGATGGTGTTGACGTAAGGCGTGTTGGTTTCCATGGGGATCTCAACACCATCTCTTCTGGCACGATTCTCTAGAGCCTTGACTAGATAGCGGACGCGATCCGCTCCTTTGCTCTTGTAGACATAGTCGAGCGATCCAAGCCATTCGCTGGTTTCGGCGGGATCGACATCGACCTGTGCTTCGACTTGGCCTGATGCAGCCATCACCGCAGGGTCTACTTCGCCTAAGAGTTTCGCATCGGCCATAAGATTACGTTTCTTTCTCGATCAATTATTACAGGTTCGCCAACCAAACGCGGAGGGTGTGCGCGTTGGCGGCATTTACGATAGTCGCAAAACCCAGCATTGTCGCGAAATTGGGAGGCTGCGTAAAGATGCAACCCTATGGAGCGCAGTATCCCATCGATAGCATTTCGCGTTTTCCGTGGACCTGAAAGAAACTAACTCTTCCTTTATAAGCCTACAGAGGACGCGATGCCTCCGTTAAACGGTGGTTAGACAAAAACTAACCCTAACTGAAATCGGGAGAATTCAGTGCCTAGTGCTTCTTCCGTGCTAAATTTGGGGGGGTAGCGGAACTCGCCAAGAGTTTCGGTGGTTATCGCCGAAAGCCTACGCGGCTTCCGCTACGCAAGAGCCCCAACGCTCAGGCTGGAAGAAGCACTATCTGAATTCTCACGAATTCAGCCGCGACATGTCCTGAAATGCCAAGAATTTCCGCGCAGCCGCGAAAGCCCGACGTCGGCTATACTCTGGGTACGAATTTCCTTGGGAATTCGGCATTCCATTCTAAATTCGTTGTCAACTCACCTACCCAATCATCTCATGACCGAGGCCGCTCCATCCAAATCGACTGACTTGCAGGTGATTCGCGAAACCGTCGAGAGCCTGGCCGTGGCTTTCATTTTGGCGCTGCTATTCAAAGCTTTTATCGCAGAAGCCTTCGTCATTCCAACTGGCTCCATGGCTCCCACCTTGATGGGTGCTCACAAGGATATCAAGTGCGAGGAGTGCGGCTACCAATATCAATGTGGGGCCAGCGACGAATTCAACGATGTTGGTGCTCGAAGCGATGAAATGGTGGTTGCGACCACCTGCCCACTTTGTCGCAAACCCCAGGTCGCTAATCCCACAGAGTCCTCCAATCAAGCGACTTTTTCTGGGGACCGCATCCTCGTTAGCAAGTTGGCATACGCGTGGAACAAACCGCAACGTTGGGACGTCATTGTATTCAAGTTCATCCAAGATGCTCGCCTAAATTACATCAAAAGATGCATTGGTCGTCCCAACGAAACCATCCGAATTCGTGGCGGAAATATCTACGTCAAGCAGGATAAATCGGAAACGGAAAAAACGAACGTAAGCAACTCTTCCGCATTTGAAATCGCTCGCAAACCACCACATGTTATGAATGCGATGCTTCAGATCGTCTATGATTCCAAATTCGTTCCAAAGAGCCTTGTCAAAGCCGGCATGCCAAGCCAATGGCAACCCTTCCCGGCGGAAGAATCGAAATGGCAGGTCAACCAAACGGAAAACAAATGGTCAGCAACTATCTCGGACGTACCGGTTGGTTCAACCCATTGGCTTCGGTACTATCATCATGTTGTCGATCCGTTGGTATGGGAGTCCCTTCGGGAGACAGGAGCACTGCCAAACGCGATACCGCCGCGATCATCACGACTGATCACGGATTTCAACGCCTACAATGCTCGTTTTTCGATGTTCAATACGAGAATCAACAAGAATGATTTCCGTCCGCTTGCGGAGCAGTTTATTAGCACTGCCATTCAAAAGGGAATCAGCGGAGAGAAGAAAACCGTACCCCTCGAATACGATGGCATGCATTGGACTGGAGATCTTGCCGCCGATTTCGAGATCAAAACGGAACGGGATACCAAGTCGTTGGCCTTGCTGCTGGTCGAAGCTGGCGTCGAACACGAATGCCGAATCGACCTAAAAACGGGACAAGCGACAGCCACAGTAAAGGTCGACGGACAGGTTGTTGGAGCGTTTCAACAAGACGGGCAGTTGCTCGCCGAGAAAGCCACGGCGTTCACCAAAGTAAGAGCTGGTGGTAAGCATCGCCTTCGATTCGCAAATGTTGACGATACCCTCGTGTTGTGGGTCGACGGCACACCCGTGAAATGGTCGCCAAGTGGAAACCTCATGAGCGAAGCCTACTTACCTTTCGAAAATCGAATTCCGAAGAGCACACCTGGCAACCCTCTTGACTCCGCACCGATCGCAGTTGGAGTCGAAGGCGGTGCCGCAGAAATTGTTCGTACCCAGGTATTTCGAGATATCTATTACATAGCCCATGGAGCGGGGTATCAATTGTCCGACTATTCCGATTTCTACGGTACTCTACGGCAATCAACGACCTCGGAAAACAACGAACGCTATGCGCGTGAAGTCCACCACGTAAGCGCCAATGAATTAACAAAGAGAATGTCGATAGAGGGATTGAGCCGTAATGCGATCTTGTCCAACCCCAATTTGTGGGCGAGAAGTCCTATGGCGGAAAAACGACAAAAATTTGATTTCACATTGGAAAAGGATTGGTATTTCCCCATGGGGGACAATTCGGCTGCTAGCTCGGATGCTCGATCCTGGAGTCAGCACCACGCGCCCGAGCGGTTGTTTATTGGACGGGCGGTTATGGTCTTTTGGCCACACTACTGGAATGCTCCAGTGCCGTTTTTACCGAATTTCCAACGCATGGGATTGATTCGTTAGTCCACCCGCCTACTGTCCCCGAAAGGAATGGAACATGGATGTTCTCAATGTTGTTGGACTCGAAAAGACTTATGGCCGACGCAAAGTAGTCAGCGGCGTTAGCATGCGAGTGGGCGAAGCGGAGATTGTCGGCTTGCTAGGTCCCAATGGGGCTGGCAAGTCCACTAGCTTTCGAATGACCTGCGGTTTGGTCATGCCAGATCGCGGGCAGGTGTTTTTAGGTGGCGAAGAAGTCACTTACTGGCCCATGTTTCGACGCGCTCGCGATGGCGGGATGGGATACCTCGCCCAGGAATCTAGCGTTTTTCGACGACTGACTGTCGAGCAAAACATCTCGGCCATGCTAGAACTGCTAGGGGTTGGCTGGACGGAACGCCGAAAGAGAACGAACGAACTCTTAGCGCAGTTCAAGATCACGCACATCCGACGATCGCGCGCGTCAAAACTGTCCGGCGGTGAAAGGCGTCGATTGGAGATTGCACGATGCTTGGTTTCCAATCCTCGCATCATCATGCTCGACGAACCCTTTGCCGGAATCGATCCGGTAACGGTCCAAAGCATTCAACAAACGATCTTTGATCTTCGGGATACAGGCATATCGATTCTGATTACCGACCACGCGGCGTTGGAAATCTTAGCAGCCGTGGATCGATGCTACGTCATCAACAAAGGATCGGTCCTTTGCGAAGGAACTCCCGAGCAAGTGAAACAGCACCCCGAAGTGCGAAAGCAATACTTGGGCAACATCCAAGGGGATAACTAAGGCGAGGGGCAGTTTGAAATCTACCAATAAACTGGGTGGCACGGGTGCACGTGTGGCACGTCCCTGAGGTACGAAGGGCGTGGTGAATCGCTAGAGTCATTTGCCACACTTCCCACGCCCACGCTAATCGCCTAATCGCTTTGGGCGTGCCACACGGTGGCCTGGTAGTATTTAGCGATCATTCCAGAACCTTCATTTCCACATTTCGAAATCGGACTTCCGTCGGACCTCCGGAATGCAATTGCAACGCCATGATACCTCGTTTGGCTCCTTTGGGGTCATCTAGATCGACGCACAATTGCCCATTGATCCAGGTTTGGATTTTCGATCCCTTGGCCCGCACTTCGTATTGATTCCAATCACCGTTTTTGACGTGCGTTTCCCCCGACTTGTCCCAAAGTAGTGCTCGGCCCTCCTCCTCGTATAACTTGCCCCACCACCCAGGCCCCACGTCCGCTTGATAACCCAACATCCCCTTGTCGGTCTCTTGGCTTCGAAATTGAATGCCGCTGTTTCCAGCGTTGCCAACCAGTTTCACTTCGAGCTTCAAATGAAAATCGCTGACCAAGAATTCACTCACCAGGAACTCATTTTTCGCAAGTCCTGAGGTTTTTCCGACGATTTCATTTCCATTCACGCTCCAAAGTTTTTCGCCACCTCGCCAATACGACAGATTCTTGCCATTGAAGAACTCCTGAGCGTTGGATGCGGTCGCTAAGATCGGTATCTGGCGGTCGCTACCCAAATAGGCAATCAACGAACGGATTTCATGTTTGCTGAATAGCTTCAATTGGTCTTCAGGCATCATCGATTTGTCGCTGAGTTTGCGCTCCTCGATCTCATTGAGCGGTACCACTTCGATCGCATCCACTTTTTGCAGTGTGACCGAATTTGCATCTTCCGCTTTGACGATGCCCGTTACAATCCGCCCGTCACAATTGAAAATCGTTGGCTGATATTCCTTGGCCATGACGGAGCTTGGATCGACGATATTGCTCAGCAAATAATCCAGATTTGCCCGATTGGAACCCGTAAGTTCGGGACCAATATTGCCACCCGTTGCGAATAGCACGTGGCACTGCTGACAAGTCTTAGCAAAGACCGCTCGGCCAAGCGACAGATCAGGTTTTGGTTCCTTGGTGGATTGAACCAACGCTTTGTATTCTTCGACAAGCTTGGTCTTCTCGGCAGGCGATTCGCGGACCGTGCCCCAGTTCTTTTCCAGCAACGATTTGACTCGATCGTTTTTGAGGTACTCCAACTGTCGAACCAAATCAGCGCTGAGATCGCTGGCTGCGACTTTCTTGGCATCGATGGCTTCTAGCATCGCGATGGCATATTCGCTACGCGACGAGAGGGTTGTGAGCGCCCCTCGTTTTTCATTTTGCGACAGTTCTGAGTAGAGTGCCAGGATCCGATCGCTCGTTTTGGGGTCCGAGTATTGTGCGAGCCCAGCGATGGCAGCCGAACGAAGGCTCTTGTCCTTCAATAGCGACTGAAGCACGGGCGCGAGTTTTGGATCCTTGGCTCCCACCAATGTGGCGATGGCAGCCGTTCTGGCTTCGGTCGATTCCGTTGCCGACTCGAGGATGGTTCGAACGGAGGCCAAGGCGGTCTCATTGCCAAAGGTTACCCCCAATGCTTGCGAAAGCCGTTGAACCGTCGTAGATCCTTTCGCAAGCTTCGAATAAACCGCGTCCCACTCCTTGGGTGGCGCCACTTGTCGTCGGCCGGACAGCGAAATACGTATTGCATCCAGAAATGCGATTTGCACTTCTTCTATCGTGGCCTTGCCTAACCCATTGACCAATGTGGTTAGCGATTGCTCGTTATTCGTCGCACCGATACGGCGCAACATGTTGTTACGCACGAGTGGAATGGTTGACGTGGCAGATAACCCCAAAGCCAGAGCTCGCTCCGCGTCCTGTTCGGCCAGTGGTTCTGCTGCATACCAAACCATCAACGGCAGATTATGATCGTTCGCATCGCTCGCATGGGTTAGCAGGCTTTGCACCAGATCCCAACGTTGATCGAGTGGAATGCGCTGGGCAGCCGAAGCAAGATAAAGTCGAGTTACCGGCGATTTTTCACTCTGAGCCAACTTGGCTAGTTTGCTCGGAAGCACTGCACTCGCAGCCAGTTTGGATTCTAACCCCAATTGAACGCCCCAGCCTCGCACGAATTCGTTTTTGTCTAGCAACATTCCTTCGCAAGTCGCGGCATCTAGCTTTTCCATGGCGGCCAGCGCCCAAGCAGCCCGCAATCGCCGCGTTTCATCGGCCTCTTCCTTCGCCATCTTCTTCAAGCTTGCAACGGCCTCGTCGCTAACTTTGCCTGCTGCGGAACGCTCCTGTAGAACGCGTCGGCTATGCCGCACGTACCAGTCGTTTCGATTTAAGGTGTGCTTTACTAATTCCATATCAGTCGCTGTCCCCAGAGACACATTCCTCGGCTTCGCCAATTCACCATAAACAATTTTGTAAATGCGACCGTTGGTGCGGTCGTGCTTGCCAGGTTCGTTCAAGTGACAAGCTTGCATGTCATACCAGTCGATCATCCACGCTTGCCCATCCGGACCATAACGCAGATTCAGGATTTGAGACGCTTTGTCTCCGGTCAGCAAGAAGTCCGGTGAGTGACTTCCTACGTAACCTGAACCGTTTGGCTTGAGAACATCCACGTTCAATCGTTGTCCGTGAATATTATTCATGAAGATGCGATCCCGGTAATGCTCGGGCCAAGCTCCACCGAGATAAATCATGGCTCCCGCGTGTGCGTGTCCACCGCCGGCTTCGTCCGATCTACCATTCCCGCTGTGTGGAGTAGCACCAATATAATGACGATGGTCTGCGATGGTTTTGATGTCGTCGTACGTGTACGGATTGAAGTGCAAGCCACCTTGACGTTCGTAGCGTGCTCCTTGAATGATGTGATACAAGTGCGGAATAACACACGACGTGAGGAAAGCCTGGCCGCGGTCGTTGAAATCGACTCCCCACGGATTGCTCGTGCCGTGCGAAAAGACCTCGAACGTATGGCGAGTAGGATGGTATCGCCAGATAGCTGCATTGACGCCTTGCCGGTCTTTGTCCGCGGTCCCTGGTTTGCCCACACGAGAATGGGTAAACACTCCATGGCAACCATAAAGCCAACCATCCGGCCCCCAAATAAAAGTGTTCAATGTTTCGTGCGTATCTTGGTATCCCCAACCATCTAATAGAATCTGCGGTGGGCCATCCGCCGCATCATCACCGTTGAGATCAGGGATAAAGAGCAGATACGGGGCAGCCCCAACCCAGACGCCTCCAAAGCCAACCTCCATACCGCTGACCAAATTCAAGCCTTCGGCAAAGACCTTGCGTTTGTCGAGCGTTCCGTTGCCATCCGTGTCTTCGAAGATGAGAATGCGGTCGCGGCCTTTCCCTTCTTCGGCGCGTCTGGGATATTCATATGCCTCTGCAATCCAGACACGCCCGCGATCATCGATTGCCATGGCAATAGGTTGCTTTACGTCGGGCTCCGCGGCCCCTACCATCACTTGAAAACCTTCGGGCAATTTCATTGCCTTGGCTGCTTGGTCAGCATTCAGTCCTTCAAAGGGATACTCGTCTATGACCACGGGGGTCTCAGTCTTAGAAATAGGGCCTGGTTGGCTCGCATGCAGTTGAAATCCATCGAAATTCAAATGCCCCCAGCCTCCCTTTCCTTCGTCGACTAGACGAACAGCTAGCTCCTTATTCTGTTGCTTAGTTAAGTCCACAACGACCTGATGCATGTTCTCTGTCACTCGGCCCGACGAACGATGAAGGACTTTGTCGCTCTGCAAGTCGATAAGCTCCACGCGAACCGCATTGTCGTTACCGCCACCGACTAAATACGAGGCGTAAGGCTTGTCGACCACGAATGGGGCCGAAGTAAGGATGCCGGTCGTTTTGTCCCCTGACTTTTCAAACGTGCCAATCCAGTATTCGCCTTGATGCTCACTCCTCATGTCCTTGCGACGTGCTGCAACCGTATCCCCTCGAATAGGTTGACCAACAAATGCATCTCCCGTCGCAGTCCAATCTTCGAGCGACCCTTTTTCGAAGTCCAGGTTGAGTACTTTCCCGCTCTTGGATTTCGGTGACTCTCCTTTCGCAACTCCAAGCTGCACAGTATCCAGGCCGACCATATAGCCTGGGATAGCAGCCGAATTTTTTCCGACAATTTCAAACGTCAATTTGTGCATGCCAGACTTGATCTCGCTTTGACCGATGCGTACGACCCCGGTTGAAACGACATTAGGAGTATTGAAGCAATCGATCGGCTCCCCCAGCTTCACGCCGTCGAGGCTTACCTGAACGATGCCATAGTCCCTAGCTTTGGTGAAGGCCATGAGCACATCGAATGTACCAGCGGCTTCTACGGAAAGTTCCAAATCGAGCTTGGAACCGATCTTGCCGCCAGTCCACCAGAGTTGTGAATCGTTGCTCCAACGATCTGCGGCGAAGCCCCCCATTCCCTGCTCACTCGCGGAGCCGTCCGACACCGCGAGGACTTTTAACTTTTCCCCTTCGAAGATAAGGGCGCGATCGCTCAAGACAGGCTTGACGATTTGACGAACGGGCTGAGCTGCCTGCCATGCCTCTTCTGAGACGACGGTGCGTTGATGAAACAATGCGTGTGCACCTTTCATTCCACCGACGGTTATGTCCAAAAGTCCATCCTGATTGAGGTCAAACAGACCTATCTGTCGACCGACACCAGCTTCGTCGGCCGCCTTGAACGGAACCCAATCGATACCGTTTGTACCTCGTACCAATTTGAACCAGTAGACCACCGCACCCGCATCCCACATCGGACTCCCCTTGTGATGAGAGTAGTAAGTTTTGCCGGTGATGATATCTTTGAGTCCATCGCCATCGACGTCCGCCAAGTTGACCGAATGCAACTCGCTGAACACCAACCCATACGGATTGTCCTT
>Ga0105046_10013300_pt1 | contig 12747 bp, 11 predicted proteins | sample MAT03_FD_78385 | JGI IMG/M metagenome (GOLD analysis project Ga0105046, IMG submission 78385) | Freshwater microbial communities from Lake Fryxell liftoff mats and glacier meltwater in Antarctica - MAT-03 (megahit assembly) | ecosystem: Environmental > Aquatic > Freshwater > Ice > Liftoff... | reverse complement strand
GGTCATCTCGGGTCATCTCGGGTCATCTCGGGTCATCTCGGGTCATCTCGGGTCATCTCGGATCATCTCGGATCATCTCGGATCATCTCGGATCATCTCGGATCATCTCGGATCATCTCGGATCATCTCGGATCATCTCGGATCTACCCGACAAGACCGAGCTCGACACCTGGTGCCACCTCTCGCGGCGCCAGGCGGCGCTCTATCAGGAGGCGGTCGACGATCTCGCCGAGAAGCTCGCGACCAGCGAGGGCATCCAGCGGCGCGGCCTCGTGCTCGCGTCGCTGATGCGCTTGAAGCAGATCTGCAATCACCCCTCGCAGTGGCTCGGCGATGGCGACTGGAGCCTCGCCGACAGCGGCAAATTGCTGCGGCTACGCGAGATCGCCGAGACGATCCTGGCGACCCAGGAGAAGGTCCTGGTCTTCACTCAGTTCCGCGAGGTGAGTGAGCAGTTGGCGCGTTGCCTGACCGCCATCTTTGGCGCACCCGGCCTCGTGCTCACGGGGCAGACACGCGTCGCCGGACGTAAAGAGCTGGTGCGCCGCTTTCAGGAGGACGAGGCGATCCCGTTCTTCGTCCTGTCACTCAAGGCGGGCGGCACTGGCCTCAACCTGACGGCGGCCTCGCATGTCGTGCACTTCGATCGCTGGTGGAATCCTGCGGTCGAAGACCAGGCGACCGACCGCGCGTTCCGCCTCGGGCAGACGAAGAACGTGCTGGTGCACAAGCTCGTCTGCCGCGGCACGGTCGAGGAGCGCATCGATTGTCAGGGGCCGCATCGACGCGCTCGTCTCGGGCAGCAGCGTGTATCGCACGGCCATTACCATCGAGGCCGTCGCCGCGGAGCGTTGGCAAGGCTTGAAGGATAGTGCCGCCGGCACTATCGAGTCGCTCCTGGCACTCTTGCAGGGCAAGCTCGATAGGACCGTAATGACGCGTATGTGCGACCAGGCGACGGGTCTCTTTCCAGCGCCCAAGCAGATCGCGTTCTCGTGCTCGTGCCCCGATGTGGCGTCGATGTGCAAGCACGTCGCGGCGGTGCTCTACGGGGTCGGGTCGCGCCTCGATAGCGCCCCGGAGCTATTGTTTACGCTGCGCGGAGTCGACCCGGCCGAGCTCGTCACCACGGCCGCCGCGGCGACCTCGCGGACCGGCAAAAAGCGCTCGCTACGGGCGCTCGATCCGGGCAGTGATCTGGCGGCATTGTTCGCGCTCGACCTCGAGCCGCCGGCCGGCTTCGAGAAGGTAACAAGATCGCCAAGCGACCCTCGAGATCGAGGCGCGGCATCCAGTGAGGAGTGTGACTCCTACTCAAAGGTGCAAGAGGGGCTCAAGAAGCGGCACTCGAGACCCTCGTCGCCATGCTCGCCGACGAGCGAGCCGTCTTGGACGAGCAGGCTCCCCTCCCTCGTCTTGTCGGTGTAGGCTCCGCCGATGCAAGCAGATACCAGTAGGGCGATAGTCGGGCGGCGGGTGGTGGTGGGCGAGCTCGCGGCGGATCCAACGGAGGCTATCGACCGCATGAGCCTCGAGCAATTCGAGCTGCCGGAGGTAGGCGCGCTCGGGCCCGATGAAGTGCTGATCGAGGTGCGCGCGGCGGCGGTCGGGTGGGTCGACTTGATCATGGCGAGTGGGCAGTACCAGCATGTGCCGCCGCCCCCTTATACGCCGGGGCTCGAGTACGGTGGGGTGGTCATCGCGGCAGGTCGTGGGGCGGCTGGTGAGCTCGGCCGGCTAGGCCAGGTTGGAGACCAGGTTCTGATCGACGGGTTGCTCGCGGGGCCACGTTCGGTCGGGGCGTATCAGCGCGCGGGTGGCTTCGCGTCGCATGTGGTGGTGCCGGTCGCGGCGCTGCGGGCGCTGCCGCCGGGGTTGTCGCTCGACGAGGCCGTGAGCTTCTTTGGGAGCTACGAGACGGCCTATCATTGCCTCGTGACGCGGGGCGGGTTGAAGGCGGGCGAGACGGTGCTGGTGCATGGAGCGTCGGGATCGGTCGGGCTCGCGGCGGTGCACATCGCGAAGGTGCTGGGGGCGACCGTCATTGCGACCGGCCGCTCGGACGAGAAGCTCGCGGTCGTGAAGGCGCAGGGCGCGGACGTGGTCATCAACTGCCGCGCGACCGAACGCTTTCGTGACGAGGTCAAGGCGCTGACCGGCGGGGCTGGGGTCGATGTCGTGTACGACGGGGTGGGCGGCGACATCTCGCTCGAGAGTCTGCGCTGCATGAGGTTCGGCGCTCGCTTCCTGGTCGTCGGCTGGGCGGCGACGCCGAACGTCTCGCCCGGCAAGGGGTTACGCGGGGCGCCAAACGCCAATCAACTGCCGACCAACCTCATCATGATGAAAGGGTTGACGGTGATGGGCTGCCCGATGGCGATAGCGACCCTCATGGACCCTTCGATTCGCGCGGCGCGCGTCGAGGCCCTCCTGAGCTGGGTCGCCGCGGGCAAGCTGCGCCCGTACCTCTCGCATCGCTTTGCGCTGGGCGACTTCAAAGACGCGCTGCGGGCGAAGTGGCGCGGTGACGTCATCGGGGCGTGCGTGCTACATCCCTGACACCTGCTGAATGCTGAGAGGTCCCATGAGCGCCGAAGTAGAGCTGGTGGCCAAGGTCCAGAAGTTGATGAGCGAGCGATTTGGCGGCAGCGACGCCACGGCACGCAAGAAGCTCTTCGATGCGTACGACGCCGACGCGGATGGTCAGATCGATCGCGACGAGCTCGGACAGCTGCTGGCGGACGCGGGGGTCGGCAACGGCTTCACGCGCGGGGTCTGGGTGCGGGGCGTCGTCGCCAAGCTCGACGCCGACGAGAGCAAGACCATCAGCTACGCGGAGTTCGAAGGCATCCTCGGGTGAGGCGGGTGAGGCGGGTGAGGCCTCACGATTGATGTTCGGCCGCACGCCTGCTACACGGCTCCGACTCGCGCGGAGCCCAGCATGCAATCGAAGTTCGTAAGCGTTACTCTCACCCAACGATTTCAGCTGGTTCTGGTGCTGAGCGTGTTCGCATTCGGGGCCTGCGCCGATGCGGAAGCGGGCTCGTATGAAGCAGCCCCGCACATCCAGCTCGGTGCCGATGGGGTCGGTCTCGACGAGGCCGACGCGGCCTGCCGCATCGTGTTGCGTTCGGTCGCGCGCGTCCCGAATGGGCGTGGCGGCTATGAGACCGACTGCAGCAGCGGATCGTGCCGCTGGGTGTGGCAGGGTGAGATCGATGTCGCCGCCGGGCTGGTCGGGACGCCCGCGCTGCTGTTCAAGACGCAGCTCACGAGCGGCGCGTGGCTGTCGGTCGATGCTGTCGCTGGCGGCCCGGCTGTCGACGGCATGACGCGCTGGACGTTTCGCATCAGCGAGCTCACGCCGGCCGAAGGTGAGAGCGGCACGGCGCTCTCGCGAGCCCGCATCTGGCTCATCCCGTATCTGCGCACGACCGACGGCGGGCGCCTGTTCGACCACAATCGCGTCGCCGACCCCTTCGGCACCTACGAGCTCGCGGCCGACAACGGCTTCGCCATCACGGACGACGCCAACACCTGCCGCGCTGGCGCGGTCTGGCCGACCTGGCGCTTCTCGTTCCCCGACTTCGGTGAGCGCCTCGATGGTGGGCCGGTCATCGCCGGCGGTAGCGTACGGGTCGCCTACGACGGCCGCCGACTGCGCGAAGTGCAGAGCTGTTACGGGGCCCACGGCAGCGTGCAGGCGACCACGCTCGAGGCGCAATGGCGCTTCGACAACGGGGTCAGCGGCGCGGCCGAGGTCGAGCGCTGGGTCATCAATGGCGGGGCAGTGACCGCGACCGTGAGTGAGCCGTTGGTGCCGGTGCCGCTTGGGGCGCGCGCGCTCGATATCTGGTTTCGCTGCACGCCCGGCTTCGATGGGGCACCGAATGTGCGATGGGACTCGGACGAGGGTCGCAACTACCGGGTGCCAGTGGTCGCGGGGCCGCGCGCGATCGACTGGGCGGGTGACTGGGTGATGTTCCGGGGGCGCGCCGGCGATAGCGTCGCCCTGCCCGAGCCGATCGCCTATCGCGGCTTCTCGAATATGGCGCTGGCACCCCAGCTCTCGGTGTACGTCGAGGGCGTGACCGACCAGCCGATCGTCGACACGGCGCTCGTGCGCGCCTGGGTCGAGAGCGACGCGATCGATTGCCTGCCCGGTGGCACGCCGACCCGGCAGGAGCTGCCGCTCTGGAAGTCGCACCAGGGCGCGTATGGCAACGATGCCGTCTTCCAGTGGGGCTTCGAATCGAACCTCGGTCGCTGCCCGCGTGGGCAGTATCGCTATCGCTTCGTCTTGACCGGCGACGGTGGTCTCACGACGACGGTCATCGGCAACGCGGCGTCGAGCGATGCGCCAGGCGCCGACGGGTTCAGGACGATTCACTACGAATAGCAGCCGCCGCCCAACGAGCTGGGCGCCGCTTTGGCTGGAGGCATGAGCCGTGACGGGTGAGGCTCCTGGTTGGCCCCTCGTCGGCACGCGGGCGCTCCTGTCGGCGACCGCGCGTCACCTCCGCGGTCGCGATGGCTACCTCATGGTCTTGGCGCACATGCGCTCCGGCTCGACCGTGCTGGCCCACATTCTCGGGTCGCATCCCGACATCGCCGCGGTCGGCGAGACCCACCATCCCTATCGGCGTCCGGCCGATCTCATCCGCCTCGCCTACACGTTGATGCGGCTTCGCAACCTGGGGCGTCTGCCGCGCTGGGCGCTCGAGAAGGCCCTGGACGTGGGCCAGGTGCATGCGTCGGTGCTGGCCGATCGCCGCGTCCGGGTCGTCCTCCTCACGCGCCGCCCCGGGCCGGCGGTGGCGAGCGCGCTCACGGACGTGCCTGACGCCTTCGGCCCGGGTATCGATCCGGCCGACCTCGAGGCGCGCGCGTTTCGCTATCTGCTCACGCGCTACGGCGAGCTCGCCGCCGCGGGACGCTTGCTCGGCGAGCGAGCCTTCGCGCTCGACTACCAGGATCTCGTCGAGGCGCCCGACGCGACGCTCGCGGTGCTCACCGCCTGGCTCGGCCTCGACCCACCGCTGACGCGCCACTACGTCGTCGACGCCTTCACCGGGCGGCCCGGACTGGGCGACCCATCCGCGGAAATCAAGACCGGCTGGTTCGACCCGACGATCCGACCGCCGCTCGTTCCGCCCAGCGGTCCGCTCGACGTGCGCTCGCTAGCCCGGGCCGAGGTGGCCTACGCCGCCCTCCGCGGCGCCCTCGCCGGCTGCGTGAGCCCATCTTCCGGTCATCCGTTCGGTCGTCCGTGACCCACGCGCCGGGAGGCCTGGCTGACGCCTGCGACACCCGGCGCGCAGTGTGTTGGGGAACTCTCCGCGGTCACCTCCCAGTCCGCCAGCGGTGCAATCACCCTGTCGTCGCTTCGCTACGCGATCTCAGCCTGTGTGTGGGTCTTGGCCGCGTGCCGCCCCAACGCCGAGGACCCCGCGTCTTCGGCCAAGCCGGCCAACGACGGCCTCGTGCCGAGCACCTCGCCGCGGTTGGCCTGCCTCTGAGTCGCGCCGACCTACTCCGGTGCGATAGCGAACGTGCTGTCGCCAGCGACTGTGCCGAGATCGACCGAGCCGAGGCGGACGACCCAGTGTGAGCCGGTCACGGTTTGGTGATCGAGCTCGGACTGCCGCTCGAACCAGATGTCGTGCGGTCCAAACACGACCTCTTCGAGGGCCTGATGCGAGCAGCCTCGAAAGACCGAGGCGCTCGCGCTGGTCTCTCCGATGGGGCTCGTCGCGGGCCCACTGACGAAGAACATCGGCGGGTCATGGCGCACCCAGCGGATGGACTTCGGGCGCGTCAGGAACTCCCAATTGATGACGTCCGAGTTCGGCCGGGTCGCCTTGCCGTCGGGCCCGTCGCAGGTGAATGCGGGCACCTTGCGGCCATCTCCCATCATCGTGCTTCCATCGAGGATGTCGGTCTTGTGGAGGGCGACCCTGTAGCCGGCCGGCGCCTTCAACTTCTTCAGCTTCGAGAAGTCAGTGCCGCTCTGTGAACGGCTCACGGAGCGAGCACCTGCCGGAACTCTCCTGGTGAGCGCGCTGACGCTGTGGGTGGCGGGGTCGACCTTCAGCGCGCGATAGGACGCGCACGCCCCCGGCACGTCGTTGTATGCGAGGCAGGTGCCAAGCCAGATAACCTGCTTCTTGTCGACGAGCAGCTCGATGATGAGGGGGGCTCGGTCACGTCGTTGCCCCACGACTCGCGCGGTACGACAACGCGTTGACTGGCTGGCTTGCCATCTTCGTAGGGCTGGATATACGCGCCGCTTTGCTGGGTGGTGCCGGCGACCAGCAGCGTCTTGTGATCGACCCAATAGACGATCGGACCGGTCCCATCCAATATCAGGTGCTCCGTATGCCTTTGGCGGTCCGCACACAAGCAGGACTGCCACCGCAATCTCTTCGACTCCCGAAGTCCGCGGCGATGGTACGTGGAGACCACGCCGAGGTCCACGTGGCCCCGAGCCGAGTGGGTCGTCGTCTCGGTGTTGCGTAGAGAAGCCGGCGTAGCCTCGGGCGAAGTGCTCGGCGACAACATCCTCATCGGGGCGACGCTTACGTCCCCCTGAGCCGCACCTCGGCAACCCGCTGCGAGTCGCACCTGATCACGACACGCGGGCCGACACGCGGATAATCGCCGCGCGTGAGACCACCTCGGGCGGCAACGCGTCGCCGAGCAGTACCTGCACGGCCTCGCGTCGGGGGGATGGCACCGCGTTGGGCTGCGCCAGAAGTGCACGCGCGCGGGCGGCGGCATCCTGACGGCTCGGATCGAGGCGCACGAGCGTTGCCAATGCGAGCGCTTCGATGGCACGCATGTCCACCCGGTCGATGGCGCGCAGGGTCCCCTCGAGCAGCGTGATGCGGGCCTGTCGCTCGCCCGGCAGGCTCGCCTCGTAGATGCGGACGAGGGCCGTCAATAGGAGCCGACCCTGGCGCTGACTCTCGAACCCGACCGCGCTATAGGTCGCACGCGCCTCCTCGAACGAGCCACGGTCGTGATGCAGGTAGGCGATGATCGCCTTGGCGGCCAGGCTGTAGTGGCGCAAGCCCGCCTCCAGCGCGGCTTCATGGGCGCGCGTCAGATAGCGCAAGGCGGCGCCATGGCGCTCGAGATCGAGCAGGTAACGGCCGCAATGGATCTGCATCTGGATGCTGCGCCGGGCAACGCCAAGCTGCTCGAAGCCGCGCAGCGAGGCTTCAGCCAACGCGAGGCCGTCTTCCACGTCGCCGCGGTACCAGGCCGCGCTCGCCATCGCCGCCAGCCGGTCGGCCTGGCCAAGCGGTGTGTCGCCAAAGAGGTGATGGGCCTCACCGCGGGCGCGTTCGGCGTTGGCGTCGTGCCCGAGCGTGCTCGCCAAGAGGGTCCAGGCTTGTGCGCGTACGCGGTCGGGCGCGCTCGTGTCTCCGCCCGCCTGCAGGAAGGCGCCGAGCGCTTCGGGGATGCGCCCCAGGCCGAGCAACAGGCGGCCGCGCAGAAACTCGAGAGGCCCGCGTGAGGCGTCGCTCGCTTCACCTGGATGCGTCTCCCGAACGACCGCCTGGATGCAGGCGAGCGCGTCGGCGTAAGGCCCGTCGGTGAGCCACAGCGAGCGCTGCGCCAGCACCAGCTGGCAGGCCAGCGACGGGTCCTGGGCGAGCACCTCCAGTGTCGCTGAGCGCAGATTGCCCGCCTCGTGCGCCAACGCGTCGCTGGCCTCGCGAACGGCACGGGTGTCCCCGGTCTCGAGGTCGCCTACCCAGCCGAGCGCCGCCTGGGCGAGCCAGCGCGCGGCGGTCAGATCGCGTTCCCCGGCGACGGCGACGGACGCGACATTGCGCGCGAAGGCCCGCACCGACTGAGCCACAGCGAAGCGCGACGTGTGACGGTCGACGGTGACGAGCGACTTCCTGACGAGCTCGTCCAGGAGGTCGACCTCGCTGCTAGTGCCAGCGACGAGGTCGCGGGCGACGCCGAGCACCGCGTCCAGGCCAAAGCCACTCGCGTACCACGAGAGCCTGAGCAACAGCGTACGTGCGGCCTCGGACAGGAGGTCCCACGACCAGCGGATGTTCGTCTCGAGGCTCGAGTGGCGCGCCGGACCGGGGCGTTGGAGGACCTCATCGAAGCGGCGCACCAGCTCGCGCGGTGGCATCAGGCGGCCGCGCGCGCCGGCCAGCTCGAGCGCCAGTGGCACGCCTTCACAGGCAGCGACGACGGCCTCGACCTCATCCGGAGTGAGCGCCGGTGCGTCGGGCGCCGCGCGGCGGTAGCACCCACTGAAGAGGGTGCCTGCGTCCCGGCCGTTGAGGGCCGGCACGACAATGACGGACTCGAACGGGCTCGCGAGCGTCTCGCGCGTCGTCGTCAGGACCGTGAGGCCCGGGACCCGCGCCAACGCATCGGCGATGAACGTGCGCGCCGGTGCGAGCACTTGTTCGATGTTGTCGAGCGCCACCAGTACCCGCTTCGGGCCGAGCAACGCGTGCGCGATGGCGTCCTGCGGGGCGATTGCGACGAGCTGCACACCGAGCGTCGCAGCGAGCTCGTGCACGAGGTCGTCGGCCGAGCTGGCGGCGCTTACGTCGCAGAAGACCACGACCCGATCATCGGTCGCGAGCCGTTCCAGGATGGCGTGCGCGATGCGCGTCTTGCCGATGCCGCCAGGGCCAAAGAGGGTCAGACAGCGGGTGTTTTCGAGGGCGAGCAAGGCGTTGGCGACGAGCGGGTCGCGGCCGAGCAGCGCGGTCGGCGGCGGGTTGTGCGGCATGCGCGAGGTGAGGAACTGCGCTGTCGACAGGGCCGGGGCCGACTGTGCGCCGACCGGGAGCAGCAAGCGATAGCCGAGCCCGCGCTCGGTCACGAGGTGATCGGGCGCCTTGGCATCGGCTTCGATTTTCTGGCGCAGGCGCAGCATGGTCGACATCACCGTGTGCGACTCGACCCCCTCGCGGTAGCCCCACACCTCGCGCTCGAGCTCCCGTTTGGCGACCGCGTCGGGGCTCCGACGGGCGAGGTAGCGCAGCACCTTCAGCTCCGTCGGCGAGAGCTTGCTGACCTGGCCCTCGCGCATCACTACCCCGATCTCGAGGTTGATGACGGCGGCCTTGAGCCGCAGCTCGCGCATGCTCACCACCGCCAGGTCTTGAACCGCTCGCGCAGCTCGGCCGAAGCGATCCCCTCGCCGCCCGATGTGATCATGTCGATCGGCGACGTCTCGGTCATGTGGCGTCCTTGGCTTCGGCTTGCTTGTTCGAGCTCATGACGTGGACTTGAGTTGCATAGGAGTTCACAGAGGTTGGCGAGCCGACGGAGCAACGTATCCCTGCGCGCACCAAACAGAAAGGCGTGTCGTATCCGTTTTCGAGCGCTGTCCCTACTGCGGGCCTTCCGGCTGAAGTCATTCGCGAAGGCCTCGCGAAGCGGGGCTGCCCACGCGAATTGTGATCGCGTTGTGATCTCCAAGCGCGAAGCTCGCAGGCTAGGAAAGAGTTCCCGCGCCGCCCACGCTCCAACCGAAGCCGCGCACATGGAGGCACATCTTGAGAACACACCGACTCTTCTTCGCGGCCCTGGGCCTGACGACTCTCCTGACGACGCCCGCGCTGGCGCAGACCCAGACGTGGCAGGTCGCCCTCTCACCTGACAACATCGCCAATGGTCGAAAAAGGATCTTCTCGGCGGTCGACGCGGCCGGGAACGTCTTGCTCACGGGCGCGGCCCGGAACATCCCGGGCGATGCAGCGCAGTGGCTGTGGATGGAGAAGCTCGACGCGGCCGGCAACTCGCTCTGGTACTCGGAGTGGGTGAACCCCCATGGCATGATCAGCCCGCGCGGCGTCATCATCGACGGGCAGGGCGCGGCCTATGTCGTCGCGAGCGCCGCCAGCGCGGTCTTCCGCACCACATGCTGCGATGCCAACGACGGCTCCTTCCAGGACAACGTCGAAGAACAGCTCACGCTGAAGTTCGACGGCGCGACCGGCGCCGTCGTGTGGACGCGCTCCTTCGCCAAGCCCACCTCGAGCGGCGTGTCGCCGTTCGACATCATGTTCGACTCGCTCGGTCGCGTCGTCACGAGCGGTACCTACTCCGAGCCCTACCTCACCACCAGGGCCTACCGCAACATCATGACTACCGCCGGCGTCGCGGTGTGGAGCGCGCTCGAGACCGACCCCCTTTACGAGCGCCCGTGCGCGGCCGGAAGCAACGGCGAGCTCGTGTGCGTCAGCTCGGGCGCGCCCTTCGGCGACTACAACGGGAACATCAAGGTCTACAAGTACACGAAGACCGGCGCCCTCACCTGGAGCAAGAACTACGACGACCAGGGGGTCCGGAACGTTGCCGCCGACGTGGCGATCGATGGCCGCGGCAATGTCCTCATCACCGGCTACAACCACGTGCCGGGCGGGCCGAGTCCGATCCTCAACATGCGCCTCAGGGGCTCGAGCGGCGCGCTCATGTGGCTCACGCGCCAGTCGCTGAACTTGCGCGTGGTCAACGCCGGCACCTCCGCGCCCAACGAGTACCAGAAGCTGGTGCCGACGACCCAGGGCGACTTGATTGTCATCGCTGGCGACTGGTATCCGACGCCGACGGGAAGCAACATCGACACCTTCGTCATGCGCATCGACACCACCAGAGGCCACACCGAGTGGAGCGCGCGCCGCAGCGGGGGCACGCCTTTCGGCATGGACGTCGACGCCGCCGGCAACGCGGTGGTCCTTTCGGTCGGCCCGGCCGCGCCGCTGCTCCGGACCTACGCCGCCGCGTCGGGCGCGGTGCTCGCTGAGATCCCGCTGACGACCGGGCGGGTTAGCCAGACGCTGTCGATCGACCCGGTGCGCGGGCGCATCTTCGTCTCCGGCGTGACGTCGAACCCCGACTTCTCGCTCACGGGCCACACCGCGGCCATCGAGTAAGTACAGACACGCGGTAGGTCGCCAGCGTAGCCTCGTTACTCCAAAGGGAGTGAGCCATGCGCGACGTCGAGCTATACCGGCAGCTTGTCGATCACCTCAAGGGGGGCGCCGCGCCGCCGACCGACGCCCGCGAAGGGCTCCTCATCGTGCGCGCGGTCCAAGCGCTGAGACAGCGGGCCGGCGCCACATGAGCATCGTTGCAACCGTCATCATTCCGACCACCGGTTGTCGCGGTGCGCTGCTCGCCTTGTCGGTGCCGACCGTGCTCGCTCAGACTGTCTCGGCGATCGAGGTCTTCATCGTCGGCGACGGCGTGAGTGACGCAGCCCGGGCGACCATCCGAGCGCTAGCGGCCGACCCCCGGGTGCGCTTCTTCGACGCCCCCAAGGACGCGCGCCGGGGGGAACGCCGACGGCACGCCATCCTGGCGGAGGCGCGCGGTCGCATCATCACCTACCTGTGCGACCGCGATTTGATGCTGCCCAACCACATCGAGGTCATGGACGGGCTGCTCCGTGACGCTGACTTCGGTCATACGTTGAACTTCGGCATCGCACCGGACGGGGGGCTGTATTTTCACCGCGAGCTCGACATCACCGACGCGGTCGGGCGTGCCGAGCACGGACCGAACGTCGGCCCACCGTTGTCGTTCGTCGGGCACACGCGCGCTATGTATCACCGCCTTCCCGAAGGCTGGCGCGCGACTCCTCCCGACACCTTCACCGACCTCTACATGTGGGCCCAGTTCCTGGCGGATCCAACCTGCCGCGCCCGGATGAGCATCGAACCGACGATCCTGTACTTCAAGCGCGGCGATCATCCAGGCTTGCCGGTCGCTGAGCGAGCTCGGGAACTCGCGTTGTGGACCGAACGCATGCGTGAGCCAGGTTGGCATGCCAGCTTCCGGGAGCACGCGCGGGATCTCGCGATGGCCGATCGCTCACGCTTCGTGAGCCAGCTGCGACGGGCCGTCCAGCGCTGGGCGGGTCGACGTTTCCCCCACGCCTTGTCGTGGCTGCGGCAACATCGCAGCGCCGACGCACTCGCGGCCTGGGTCGTCGAGACTGCGTCCAAAAAACTGAGAGCGAGAAAACCCGAACCTCCTGCTCTCACGCAAGCCGGGCGGCCGAACGTGCTCGGGCTGGAATCGATCGCCGTCACTCCCGGACTCAGGCTCGAGGTCTGCTGGATCAACGCGGCGCTCGGAAGCGGGCCGCGCGCCTCCGTCTACACTTTCGGCGACGAGCTCATGCGGCTGGATTGTTTCGCCTCCGGTAATGCGCATATGCATCTGAATATGACTCAGACGCAGATGCCCTCCGCAAACGGGGTCCCCCGCTTGCATTTCCAGCCGGGCGACCTGAACGCCTACATCACGCGCGCCGCCTTCGAGCTCGAATACAACCTCGCCTTCGCGCTGGCGACCCACCGAGACCGTCGCGTGCGGGCACTTACCGCGCCGCCTGAACGACTTACCCAGGCTGCAAACTGGATGCGTGAGCGCATGGAGCGCCTCGCATCCAAGCACAGCGGCTCATCCCCGTAGCGGACCTCGGGCTCGGTGGGCGAACGCTTGTTCACCACTGCCAGGTCTTGAACCGCTCGCGCAGCTCGGACTTCTTGAACTTGCCGGCGGACGTGCGCGGGATCGCGTCGAGAGTGACGAACGCATCCGGGATCCAGAACTTCGCGAAGCGCGCGCCGAGGAATGCCGCGAGCTCGGTCGGGGTGGCACTCTGGCCCGGCTTCCAGACGACCGCCGCCAGCGGCCGCTCGCTCCAGCGCGGGTGCGGCACGCCGACGACCGCGGCCTCGAGCACCG
>Ga0105046_10013298_pt1 | contig 12748 bp, 12 predicted proteins | sample MAT03_FD_78385 | JGI IMG/M metagenome (GOLD analysis project Ga0105046, IMG submission 78385) | Freshwater microbial communities from Lake Fryxell liftoff mats and glacier meltwater in Antarctica - MAT-03 (megahit assembly) | ecosystem: Environmental > Aquatic > Freshwater > Ice > Liftoff... | reverse complement strand
GTCGGTGTACTTGCACTTGATGCAGGATTCGAGGACGACGTGGGTCATGAAGGCGGCTCGTTGGGAAGGTCGTTGTTCGCGGATGCCGGCGCCATCTGATGCGGCGCTGCCCCCGGCCAAACCATCATTTTACGTGGCCGCAATGCCCTGGAAGGCAGCGCGGCGCATGGGCGCCACAGTCTGCGCTGAAGACCTTGCCCCTCCTGTCACCGCCCGCGCCCCGGCCCCTACCGTCACCACCGTCGGCCGCCCGGCGTGCTGCATTGCCGCCTCGGCCAGGCCGTTCAGCGCGTGGCTGCTGGCCAGCATGTCGGGCCAGCCGGCATGCGAGACCACGCACACCGGCGTGTCCTGCGGCCAGCCGGCGCCCAGCAGTCTGCGGCCGAGCAGGCCGAGCTGCCGGCCGGCCATGTAGTAGACCTCGGTGTCGGCGTGGCGGGCGGCCTGCATTCCGAGGTCGGCCGTCATCGCCGTGCTCAGGCTGACGCTGCGGCCGCTGCCGCGGCGCGTCAGCGGGCGCAGGGTGTCGGCGGCGGCAGCGCTGGCGGCGGTGATGCCGGGCACCACCTCGCAGGCGATGCCGGCGGCGGCCAGGGCTTGCAATTCTTCTTCCAGCCGGCCGAAGACGCTGGGGTCGCCGCCCTTCAGGCGCACCACGTGGCACTGCGTGCGCGCAAACCGCACCAGCAGCGCGTCGATGCGGGCCTGCGCGGTGCTGGCGCAGAAGCCGCGCTTGCCCACGTCCACCCAGCGTGCCTGCGGCGCCATGGCGCGCAGCGCCGGGTCGGTCAGCGCGTCGTGCAGCACCACCTCGGCGGCGGCCAGGTGGCGCGCACCGCGCAATGTGATCAGGTCGGCGGCGCCGGGGCCGGCACCGATGAAGACGACCCGCGGCGACGCCGTCATGGGGTGGCCTCGGCCTCGGTCTCGAGCTCGTTCGCAACGTCGACCTCGACCCCGTTCGCAATCCCGTTCGCAATCCCGTTCACAACCTCGTTCGCAACCCCGGCGGCGCGGGTCGCTGTCGCCCTGGCCGGCGCCAGGTGCAGGCCGCATTCGCGCGGGCCCTGCTGTTCCCACCACCAGCGGCCGGCCCGTGGGTCTTCGCCCGGCAACACCGCGCGGGTGCAGGGCGCGCAGCCGATGCTGGGCATGAAGTCGTCGTGCAGCGGGTTGTAGGGCACATCGTGGTCGGCGACGTATTGCCAGACGTCGGCTTCGGACCACGCCGCCAGCGGGCAGAACTTCTCGCGCCCGTCGTCGATCGTCACCTCGTCCACACCGCCGCGGTGCGACGACTGCTCGCGTCGCAGGCCGGTGATCCAGGCTGTGCGGCCGGCCAGCAGCCGCTGCATCGGCTGCACCTTGCGCAAGTCGCAGCAGGCCTGGCGCAGCGCCACCGACTCGAACATCGCGCGCTCGCCATGGCGTTGCACGAATTGCACGATGGCCTCGGCCTGCGGCTGCAGCACCTCGACCTCGATGCCCCAACGCTGGCGGATGCGCAGCAGCAAAGCCAGCGTCTGGGCATGCAGCATGCCGGTGTCCAGCGTCGCCACCGGAATGGCCAGGCCGTGGCGTGCCGCCAGGTCGGTCAGCACCATGCCCTCCACACCCAAACTGGACACCTGCACGACGCGGTCCGGGTGCCGCACTGCGGCCTGACGCAGCAGCGCGACGCTGTGCGCCACCCGTTCGGCCTGGCCGGCGGTGCGCCGCGCTTGACGCTGGACCGCGGGCCCCGTCATGCCGACACCTGCGTGCCGACGCCCGTGGCGGCGTCATGCTGGTAGTGGCCCGGAAAGGGTCCCGGCAAAGACGCCAGCATGCGGTCGGCCAGACCGGGGTCCTGGTCGGCGCGCAGCTGCGCGGCGTCGAAACCGCAGCGGCGCAGCAGCGGCAGCATGTCCACCACCACCTCGCCCGTGGCGACGATCTCACCGCCAAAGCGCAGCCGGTTGCGCAGCAGCACGGCCTGCGAATAGGCGCGGCCGTCGGTCCACTTCGGGAAGTGCAGCGCGACGGCGGTGACACCGCGCAGCGCATCACGCAGTACCAGCACGTCTTCGGTGTTGGCCAGGCTGAGGATGCCCGCGGGCAGGGGTTGGGTGATCAGGTGCATGGGTGTCTTGCTTGCGAGTTCAGACGGTCAGTGCCGCATCGGCATGGGCGAACGCGGTGCGGGCCGTGCTGCGGCGCACGCCGTCGGCGGCGGCACGAAAGGGCGCCACGCCCAGGCGCCGTACGGCGTCGATGAAGCGTTCGCCGGCCTCGCGCCGCAGCCGGTAGGTGTCGACGACGGCTTCCAGCGCGTCGCCCACCTCGTCGGCGGCGAAGGCCGGGCCGATCACGCGCCCGGGCACTGCCGGCCCCGACAAGGTGCTGCCGTCGGCACCGCCCAGCGTCAGCTGGTACCACTCGGCGCCGTCCTTGTCGACGCCGAGGATGCCGATGTGTCCGCTGTGGTGGTGGCCGCAACTGTTGATGCAGCCGCTGATGTGCAGGTCGAGGTCGCCGATGTCGTGCTGCAGGTCGAGGTCGTCGAAGCGCGACTGAATTTCGGCCGCGACCGGGATCGAGCGCGCGTTCGCGAGCGCACACAGGTCGCCGCCCGGGCAGGCGATCATGTCGGTGATGAAGCCGATGTTCGGCGTGGCGAAGCCGCCTTCGCGCGCTGCTGCCCACAGTGCCGGCAGCTCGGCCGCAGCGACCCAGGGCAGCAGCAGGTTCTGGTCGTGCGTGACGCGCAGTTCGCCGCATGAATAACGCTCGGCCAGCGCCGCCGCGCCTTCCATCTGCGCGGCCGTCACATCGCCCGGCGGCAGCCCGGCCCGCTTGAGCGACAGCGTCACGGCGCGCAGCCCCGGCAGGCGGTGCGCCTGCACATTGCGCTGCAACCAGCGCTGGTAGGCCGCGGGGCCGTCGGGGTTGGCGACCGCCTGCGACCCGATGGCGCCAGCCGCGGATGGCACGGCGAAGTGCGCGGCCATCCGGTCCAGCTCTGCCTGCGGGATGAAGGCCGTGCCCGGCTCGGCGCAAAGCGACGCGAACTCGCGCCGCACCGCGGCCACGAAGGCCGGCCCCTCGGCCCGCACCAGGATCTTGATGCGCGCCTTGTAGATGTTGTCGCGCCGTCCGTAGAGGTTGTAGACGCGCACGATGGCCTCGATGAAGACGAGGATCTGCGACCAGGGCACGAAGGCATCCAGTTCGGTGGCGATGACCGGTGTGCGGCCCATGCCGCCGCCGACCGCGACACGAAAGCCCACCTCACCCGCGGCGTTGCGGCGCAGTTGCAGGCCGATGTCGTGCCAGTCGGTGGCCGCGCGGTCCTCGGCCGCACCGCTCACCGCGAGCTTGAACTTGCGCGGCAGAAAGGCAAATTCCGGGTGCAGGGTGCTCCACTGCCGCAGGATCTCGCAATAGGGCCGCGGGTCCACGATCTCGTCGGGCGCGATGCCGGCCAGCGCGTCGCTGGTGATGTTGCGGATGCAGTTGCCGCTGGTCTGGATGCCATGCATGTCCACCGCCGCCAGCAGGTCCATCACGTCGGCGGCGCGGGGCAGGGGGATCCAGTTGAACTGCAGGTTCTGGCGCGTCGTGAAGTGGCCGAAGCCGCCACGTTCAGTCGCCCCGCCGGCGTCCTGGTGGTCGAAGTCGCGGGCGATGTGCGCCAGCGTGCGCAATTGCGCGCTGGACAGCTCGCCATAGGGCACGGCCACGCGCAGCATCGGCGCGTGGCGCTGCACGTACCAGCCGTTCTGCAGCCGCAGCGGGCGAAAGTCCTCGTCGGGCAGCTGCCCGGCCAGGTGGCGCTGCAACTGGTCGCGGAACTGCGCTGCACGGGCGTGCACGAAACGACGGTCAAAATCGGTGTAGCGGTACATCGCGTGGCACGTGGACAGGCTTTTGGTGGTCTGGCGGGATGGCCAGGCCGGCGCACTCTAGGAGGCGCGCTTATGTTCACGAACTACTTTTTGGTTGGCTGTTTATGCCTTTTCGATTGAAGCAAGCTTGGAGGCTGCGGATCGGCCGCTGGGCCGTCGCCGGCCTCGCCGTGCTGCTGGCGGCCTGCCAGAGCCTGCCGCCGGCACCGCCGCCGACGGTGCCCCCGACTGCGCCGCCCGTGATGCAGCCTCCGCTGAAGATGCCCACCCCGCCGCGCCTGGGTCTGGCCCTGGGCGGCGGTGCGGCGCGCGGCTTCGCCCACATCGGTGTCATCCAGGTGCTCGAGGAAGCCGGCATCCGCCCGGCCCTGGTCGTCGGCACTTCGGCCGGCAGCCTGGTGGCGGCGCTGTACGCCTCGGGCAAGACCGGAGCCGAGATGGCGGCCCTGGCGCTGACCATGGACGAGGGCTCGATCACCGACTGGTCGTTCCCCAGCCGCGGCCTGATCCGCGGCGAGGCGCTGGCCCGCTACGTGCGCCGTCACACCGGCGAGCTGAACATCGAGCAGATGAAACTGCCGCTGGGCATCGTCGCCACCGACCTGGACAGCGGCGTCGGCGTGCTGTTCCGCCGCGGTGACACCGGCCTGGCGGTGCGTGCGTCCAGCGCCGTGCCGGCGGTGTTCCAGCCGGTGCGCATCGGCACGCGCGAATATGTCGATGGCGGCCTGGTGGCGCCGGTGCCGGTGCGCTATGCGCGCGAGATGGGGGCCGAACTGGTGCTGGCGGTGGACATCTCGACCCCGCCCGACGGCGCCGCCACCGGCGACCTGATGAAGCTGCTGCTGCAGACCTTCGCCATCATGGGCCGCAGCCTCAGCGGCCATGAACTGAGCCAGGCCGACCTGGTGCTGCGCCCCTCGCTGGTGGGTGTGGGCAGTGCCGACTTCACGGCCCGCAGCCGCGCCATCCAGGCCGGGCGCGAGGCCATGACGGCCGCGCTGCCGGCCTTGAAAGCGCGCATCGCGGCCATGACGCTGTAGCGCACTGATCGGCGCACTGATCGGCGCACTGATGGGCACCCAGATGAAAACGGCCCGGTCGTTGCCGACCGGGCCATGAAAGGTACCGTCGAAAGAGGTTCGAGTGGTACCGAAAGCCAACCTTCCACACAAGTGCCCGGCCTCTGAGGCCGCCGGACAGGACGATGGAGGCGTGCGCCGACGAAAAAGTTCCGCCGATTCCGGCTGCATGTCGCCGCTGCAAACAGAAAAGCGCCCGGCCCTTGCGGGCACGGACGCATTTCAGAGGCGGAATGGGCCCATTGGGCCCCCCCGGCGCCGGCCCCGGACGAGCCGGTCAGCCGGGTCAGGAACTCAGGCGGCCTTGCGGGCGACCTTGGTGGCCGTCTGCGTCGCCTTGACGGCCTGGCTGGTCAGGGTCTGGAAGTTGGCTTCAGCCACTTCGGTCGCCTGCCTGGTGGCCTTGTGCACGCTCTCGAAGGCGTTGCTGGCAGCGGTCACGGCCGACTTCATCATCGCCACGGCACTTTCGCTGCCGGCCGGTGCGTTCTTGACGGCCGTGTCGACCAGGGCCAGCACCCTCGCCTGCGTCTCGCTGACGGTGGCTTCTGCGACCTTGCTGACTTCGGCATTGGTGCCGGCCATGATGTCGTACAGGTGGCGGTTGTAGGCGGCGGCCTTCTCGGCGGCGGGTTGCAGCATGCCGGCTTGCAGGGCCATCAGCTGCTGCACATCCTTGACCGACATCGCGGCCTGGGTGGCTTCGGCGGCTTCGGTCAGGGTGGCACGTGCCACCTGCAGATTCAGTTCGACCAGCTTCTCGACGCCTTCGAACGCCTTGTGGGTCAGACCGAAGAGGGTGTCGAACTGGGCCTTCTGGGCGGCGACGAATTGTTCGGGGGTGAAGTTCATGAAGTGCTCCTGGAGTGTGGGTGGGCGAAACAGAACCCGGGTAGGCAGCACTGTCAGCCCGCCGGGGCGGTTTGCTGCGCTGCAACATGAAACGAAGTATAGGGTCTGTACGGATGCGCGCAAGCTGTTTTTGCTGCGGTGCAACAAAATAGGGGTGTCTTCCTAGAATCCGCCGGGTGCAGGCTTTTCATTCAGATCAGTTCGTCTTGCCGCTGCCCCCGGGGCACAGCTTTCCGATGGGCAAGTACAGGCTGCTGCGCGAGGCTGTCGAGGCCCATCTGCCCGCCATCCACGTGCTGGAGGCGCCGTCGGCCAGCGACGGTGAGTTGGCGCTGGCGCACGACCCGGCCTGGATCAGCGCCGTCGCCGAAGGCACGACCAGTGCCGCGCAGCAGCGCGAGATCGGCTTTCCGTGGTCCGAGCGCATGGTGCAGCGATCGCGCCGGTCGGTGGGTGCGACCATCGCGGCGGCGCGGGCAGCGCTGTTCGGTGACGCCGGCGAAATGGGGCAGGGCGTGGCCGCCAACCTGGCCGGCGGCACGCACCACGCCCATGCGCACAAGGGCTCGGGCTACTGCGTCTTCAACGATGTCGCCGTGGCCGCGCGGCTGATGCAGGCCGAATGGCACCGCCGCCACGCCCATCGCGCCCACATGCTGCGTGTCATCGTCGTCGACCTCGACGTGCATCAGGGCAACGGCACGGCCGCGATCTTCCGCGACGACGAGAGCGTGTTCACGCTGTCGATGCACGGGGCGAAGAACTTCCCGTTCCGCAAGGAGGCCAGCGACCTCGATGTCGAGTTGCCCGACGGCTGCACCGACGCGCCCTACCTCGAGGCGCTGGACCAGGCTCTGGCCAGCGCCTGGGCGCGACATGGCGACGCGCCCCCGGGCCTGGCCTTCTACCTGGCCGGCGCCGACCCGCACGAGGACGACCGCCTGGGCCGGCTGAAGATCAGTGCGGCTGGCCTGGCCGAACGCGACCGCCGGGTGTTGCGCTGGCTGCGCGAGCGGCGCGTGCCGGTGGCGCTGAGCATGGCCGGCGGCTACGGCCGCAACCTGGCGACGACGGTGGCGGTGCAGCGGCGCACGCTGGAAGAGGCGCTGGCGTCGTGGCGGGCTTGGCAGGCGGTGCAGGAGGTGGGCGGGGAAGTGGGCGTGAAAGAGGGCCTGAAAGTGGGCCTGAAAGTGGGCGTGAAGAAAGTCGAGAACGAGGGCGCAAACGGTGGCAGGAACGAAGGCGGCACGGACAGCGTGCGGTCGCCGAACCCGATGAAAGAATCCGGCAGATGACCACCAGCCCAGACGAGCGCGCCGCGCCGCTGCCCCGCAGCCACTTCCGCCACTTCGAGGCCGTGTCCACCCGCTGGGCCGACAACGACGTCTATGGCCACCTGAACAACGTCGTGCACCACGCCTGCTTCGACACCGCCGTGAACCGCTACCTGATCGAGGCCGGGGCGCTGGACATCCACGCCGGTGCCGTCATCGGCCTGGTGGTGCAGACCCAGTGCAGTTACTTCGAGCCGGTGGCCTTCCCGCAGCCCTTGCAGGTGGGGCTGCGGGTGGCCCGGCGCGGCCATTCGAGCGTGCACTACGCGCTGGGCCTGTTTGCCGACGGGGCCGATCTGTCGGCTGCGGTCGGGCGCTTCGTGCATGTGTATGTCGACCGCCACAGCCGCCGGCCGGTGGTTCTGCCCCCTGAACTGCGCGCCGCACTGGCGCCGCTGGAGATTTCCGCGTGAACCAGATCCCCACCGCCGAGCAGACGGCCGCCGTCGATGCCGCCATCAACAGCCGCCGCTCGGTGCGCGCGTTCCTGCCCACCTGGGTGCCGCGCGCGACGATCGAAGACATCCTGAGCGTCGCCACGCGTGCGCCCTCGGGCACCAACACCCAGCCCTGGCGCGTGCATGTGCTGACGGGGGCGGCCAAGGCGGCGCTGTCGGCCGACATCCGCGCGGCCTACGACGACCCCGAAGAGCGCGCCCGCCACAGCGAGGAATACGCCTACTACCCGACCGAGTGGGTGTCGCCCTACATCGACCGCCGCCGCAAGATCGGCTGGGACCTGTATGCGCTGTTGGGCATCGCCAAGACCGACAAGCCGCGCATGCACGCCCAGAACCGCCGCAATTTCGACTTCTTCGGCGCGCCGGTGGGGCTGATGTTCACGATCGAACGTGTGATGAACCAGGGCAGCTGGCTGGACTACGGCATGTTCCTGCAAAACGTGATGGTGGCGGCCCGCGCCCGCGGGCTGGACACCTGCCCGCAGGCGGCCTTCACGCAGTTCCACCGCATCATCGCCCGCCACCTGGGGTTGGACGAGACGCGCGAGATGCTGGTCTGCGGCATGTCGCTGGGCTGGGCCGACCCGGCGGCGGTCGAAAACACGCTGCAGACCGAGCGCGAGCCGGTGGCCGAGTTCACGCGCTTTCTGGACTGAAAACCTGAGCACTGATCCGCGACGCCCGTTCGCGCGCCTCAGCTGGCGCCAGTCGATGGATCGGCTGACCGTCGCATCAGTCGATGGGTATTCGGCCCGCTGCCGGCCGCGTCGCCATCAGCACATCGGCAGTGCCTTCGGCCAGCACGTGCTTGGTGACGCTGCCCAGCAGCAGGTCTTCGGCAGCGCTCTGGCCATGCTTGCCCAGCACCACCAGGTCGCAGTCGCGGGCGCGCTCCTCGTCCAGCAGGCGCAGCGCGGCGTCACCCTCGACCAGCGCAGCGTCCCACTGACCCGGCTGCAGGCCGGCACCCGCAGCCAGCGCGTGCAACTGCTGCGTCGCCTGCTGGCGTGCCTGCTGCCGGTACAGCGCAAAGGCACTTTCGTCCACCCCGGCGAATCGCAGCTTGTCCTCGAAGGGCACCTGATAGGCGGTGCACAGCACCCAGCGAGCCTTCGGCGCCACCTTGCGCGCAGCGGCCAGCACGGCGGCCGACCAGGGCGAAAAGTCCAGCGCCAGCAGCGCCCGGCGGTATGGCCCCTGTGCGGGCTGGCGCACCACCAGCAGCGGGCGGGTCGTGCGGCGCAACAGCCGCTCTGCGGTGGTGCCCAGCATCAAGCGGCGCAGCACGCCGGCACCGCGGGCCCCGAGCACGACGAGATCGGCATCGACCGCCTCGCCCGCCTGCTGCACCGACGCCAGCACGGCAGCGCACTCGGTGCGCGTGGCGATGGCCACGGGGCCCTCGGCCTGCAGCTGCAGTGCCAGTTCGTCGAGTTCACGCCATGCGTCGGCCAGCAGGGCCTGCGCCAACGCACTGCCGGTGCCCGACCCCAGCCACTGGCGCAGCTCGTCCAGCGGGCCTGGCGGCAGCACTTGCAGAAGGGTCAGCCGCGCGCCGTGTTCTCGCGCCAGACGGGCGGCGCGTTCACTCGCCAGACGGGCCGGCGCCGACATGTCGGTGGGGGCCAGGATGTGTCGCAGCGCATTCATGTCGGGGCCTCCGGAGCGGGGTTTCTGATCTGCTGGGCCAGCCGGCGTGCGGCATGGTCGGCAGCGTCGTCGAAGGGGTTCAGGACCAGCTGCACGCCGGCAGCAGCCAGTTCCCGGCCATGGGCGGCATCCCGCACCGCCGCCGCGATGGCGCCGCCAAAGCCCAGGCTGCGCAGTCCGTGCAGCAGCGCGCGGTTGCTGTCCGGTTGCGGAAAGGTGGTGACCACCCAGCGTGCACGCGCCAGCGGCAGCGACTCGAGGAATTCCGGGTCCTCGCCGTCGCCGAAGTGCGCCGGCAGGCCGCTCTTCTGCAGGTGGCGCACGGCCTCCGGGTCGAAGTCCACGCCGATCGCAGCCACGCCGTCGTCGCGCAGGCGCTGCAGCAGCCGACTGCCGTAGCGGCCCAGGCCGAACACCACGACCTCGGGCGCGGTGGTGTCGGCGGCGGAGCCGGCCTCTACCGCCAGCTCGCGGAAGGGCTTGCGGCGCTCGAACACGCCCAACCAGGGGGCCAGGCGTTCGTACAGCGTTTGCGAATAGAGGATCATGTAAGTGGACACGGTGATCGTCACCAGCCCCACCAGGGTCGTCAACCCCAGCGCCTGCACGCCGACATGGCCCAGCGTGATGCCCATGGCGACGAAGACGATGGAGAACTCGCTGATCTGCGCCACCGTCAGCCCCGCCAGCAGCCCGGTTCGCTTGCGGTAGCCCATGTAGCCCATGATGGCCATCACGATCAGCGGGTTGCCGATCAGCACGAACAGCGACAGCACCAGGGCCGGGCCCAGTTCGGCGCCGAGGGTGGAAAAGTCGAGCTTGGCGCCCAGGTCGATGAAGAAGAACAGCAGCATGAAGTCGCGGATGCCGGTCAGGCGCGCGTTCATGGCCTCGCGGTAGGGGGTCGATGCCAGCGAGAAGCCGGCCAGAAAGGCGCCCGCTTCCTTGCTGAAGCCGGCCCATTCGCCCAACGCGGCCGCGGCCAGGCCCCAGGCCACGGCGAACACCAGCAGCAGTTCCTGCGAGCGTGCCATCGCCGCGACCACCCGCGGCAGCACCCAGCGCATCAGCACGTACAGCAGCACCGCCGCCGCGGCCACGCGCCCCAGCAGCGACAGCGCCACCGTGGCCGCGTCGGCTTCTTCGCCGGCCGCACGCAGCGCGCTCATCGCCATCATGGCCACGACCACGGCCAGGTCCTGCACGATCAGGAAGCCGACCGCGATGCGGCCGTGCAGGCTGTCGAGCTCACGCTTGTCCGACAGCAGCTTGACGATGATGATGGTGCTGGAGAAGGTCAGCGCCACGGCCACGTACAGCGCCTCCAGCCAGTCCCTGCCCAGTGCCAGTACCAGCGCGAAGCCGATCACGATGGTGAAAGTCAGCTGCCCCAGCCCGTGGCCAGCGCCACCGGGCCGATGTGGCGCACATGGTGAAGGTCCAGCTTCAGGCCGACCACGAACAGCAGCACCGCCACGCCGACCTGAGCCAGCAGGTCGATCTGGTCGTGCGCGCTGACAAGGCCGAACCCTGCCGGCCCGACGGCGATGCCGACCACGATGTAGGCCACCAGCACCGGCTGGCGCAGCCGCGTGAACACCGCGCCGGCGACGGCACAGGCCAGCAGCAGCAGGGCGATCTCGGCGAAGGGTCCGTGGTCGAAGTTCGGCATGGTGGCTTGCTTCTCGCGCCGATCAGAGATGGGCGATCAGTCCAGGCTCACGTGCAAGCGCCGCAGCAGCAGTTTCTCCAGTTCCAGTACCAGCAGCACGGCAACACCTGCACCCAGGATGCCAGGTACCACTGCCAGCGGCAGGTCTGCGCTGGCAAACAGCGCCTGCATGAAGGGCGCGTACGTGAACATGCCCTGCAGCAGCACCACCGCGGCCACCGCCATCAGCACCCGCGGTGTGCCCTTCACCCCGGTGGGCGTGAACGAAGGCGCCTTCAGGTAGCGCACGCTGAAAAGGTAGAAGACCTCCATGCACACCAGCGTGTTGACAGCCACCGTGCGTGCCGCCTCGGCCGACAGCCCGCTCGCCAGGGCCCAGCCGTGCAGCGCAAAGATGCCGGCCAGGAACAGCACCGAGACGAAGGACACGCGCCACAGCACGAAACGCGACAGCAGCGGGGCTGCGGGCGGACGCGGCGGGCGGCGCATGACGTCGGCCTCGGCCGGCTCGAAGGCCAGCACCAGCGCCAGCGCCACCGAGCTGACCATGTTGACCCACAGCACCTGGGCCGGTGCGATGGGCAGGGCCACCCCGGCCAGCACCGCCACCAGCAGGGTCAGCGACTCGCCGCCGTTGATGGGCAGCAGGAAGGTGACGGTCTTCTTCAGGTTGTCGTGCACCGTGCGGCCTTCCTCGACCGCGTGCGCGATGGAGGCGAAGTTGTCGTCGGTCAGCACCACGGCGGCGGCCTGGCGCGCCGCTTCCGTGCCCTTGCCGCCCATGGCGACACCGACGTCGGCCTGCTTCAGCGCCGGCGCGTCGTTGACGCCGTCGCCGGTCATGGCCACGATCTCGCCGCCGGCCTGCAGCGCGCGCACCAGGCGCAATTTGTGCTCGGGGCTGGCGCGGGCGAAGACCTGGGTGCCCTGCACGACCTTGCGCAAGGCGGCGTCGTCCAGCACTTCGATCTCGGGCCCTGTGAGGGCCACCACGTTGTCGGCCAGTCCGAGCTGCTGCGCGATGGCGCTGGCCGTGACGCCATGGTCGCCGGTGATCATCACCACGCGGATGCCGGCCTGCCGGCACTGCGCCACGGCACGCATGGCCTCTTCGCGCGGCGGGTCGATGATGCCGACCAGGCCCAGCAGCGTCAGGCCCTGCGCGATGTCGGCATGCCTCAGGTCGTTGTGCCTCAGGTCTTCATGCCTCAGGTCGTCGTCCGTGGCCGGCAGCTCACGCTGGGCCAATGCCAGCACGCGGCGGCCGGCGCGCGCCTGGGTGTGCACCGCCGCGGCCCAGAGTGCGTCGTCCAGCGGCTGCGCCCGCCCGTCGGCGCCCAGCTGGCTGGCGCACATCGCCAGCACGGCCTCGGGCGCGCCCTTGACCAGCGCCACCGTGGCGCCGCCCGCTTCGATGCCGGGGTGCAGCGTGGCCATGTAGCGGTGCGCCGACTCGAAGGGGATGAGCCCGAGTCGCGGCCGGGCCAGCACACGCTCGGTCGGGTTCAGGCCGGCCTTCATCGCCAGCGCCAGCAGCGCGCCCTCGGTCGGGTCGCCAGTCAGCTGCCAGGCGCCATCAAGTTCATGCAGGGCGGCGTCGTTGCACAAGGCCGCCACCTCCGCAAGCGCGGCCGCGGCTGGACAGCAGTGGGGCAGGGTGGCCGGGTCCAGGGCAGTCGGATGGTCGGGTTCGGGGGCCTCGGGGGCCTCGGGGGCCTCGGGCGCCCGAGCGGCGTCCGCGGCCCCGGCGGCCAGGCGCAGCGCGCCCTCGGGGGCGTAGCCCACGCCCTCCACGTCCAGCACGACGCCG
>Ga0105046_10013297_pt1 | contig 12748 bp, 13 predicted proteins | sample MAT03_FD_78385 | JGI IMG/M metagenome (GOLD analysis project Ga0105046, IMG submission 78385) | Freshwater microbial communities from Lake Fryxell liftoff mats and glacier meltwater in Antarctica - MAT-03 (megahit assembly) | ecosystem: Environmental > Aquatic > Freshwater > Ice > Liftoff... | reverse complement strand
TGGCAATCGCGCTGCTGGTCGCCGCGTTCACCGACTTGCGGCGACGCAAGATCGACAATTGGCTGACCGCCGGTATCGCGCTGACCGCGCCATTGTTCTGGTGGGCGACCGACCTCTCGCTGTGGCCCGGCGTGGCCCAGCAGTTCGGCATCGCGCTCGCCGCCTTTGCGATCCTCGCCGGACTGTTCGCCATGCGCATGATGGGCGGGGGCGACGTCAAGCTGCTGACCGCGCTCGCGCTGTGGCTGCCGCTCCAACCGTACTTCACGCTGTTGATCCTGATGGCGCTGCTCGGCGGCGTCCTGACCGTGGTCTTCGCTGTCATCCACAGGCTGGGCCAGCGGCCCGGACGCATCCAGATTCCCTACGGACTGGCCATCTCCGGCGCGGGCCTGTGGGTTATCGCGACGACCTACGGCCCGAGCCCACAAGTGCTCGGGACGCTGGGGTGAACCGGATTTTAACCATTCTAATCGAGATGTCGGCCAACACCGACGGCGAAACTGAGAAGGCAGGGCACTAGCCATGGACAAGAAAAAGCTGCTGTTGCTCTCGGGCGCGCTGATCATCGCGATCGGCACGGCCTTCATGGCTCGAAGCGTTTTCACCGGTGCCTCCTCGCCCCAGGCCGAAGCCGCCGCGATCCAGGCCAACGGACCCAGAGTACTGGTCTCGCAGCGGGCGCTGCCGGTCGGCACGATCATCACCGCCGACGCGATGTCGTTCCAGGCATGGCCCAAGGAAATGGTTCAGGACGCCTATTACATCGACGGCGAGGCCGACATTGCCAAGCTGCTCGGCACCGTCGTGCGCTTTCCGATCACCGCGGGCGAGCCGATCACGCAAGGAACACTGGTTACCCCGGGCGACCGCGGCTTCCTTGCCGCCGCGCTCGGGCCGGGGATGCGTGCGGTCACCGTGCCGGTTTCGGCGCGCACCGGGGTCGCCGGGTTCGTGTTTCCGGGCGATCGCATCGACCTGGTGCTGACCCAGACCGTCAAGGGCAACGAAGGCCAGGCGCTCAAGGCTTCGGAAACGATCCTGCGCAACCTGCGCGTGCTCGCCACCGACCAGTCGACCGAGAGCGACATCGTCGACGGCAAGACCGTGGTCCGCGCGTTCAAGACCGTCACCATCGAGGTGACCCCCAAGATCGCCGAGAAGATCGCGGTCGCCCAGACCATCGGCACGCTCAGCCTGTCGCTGCGCGCGATCGCCGACAATCAGTCCGAGCTCGAGCGCGCAATCGCTTCGGGCGACGTCTCGATCCCGGCCGGCGCGACCAAGGAAGAAGAAGAGAAGTTGCTCCGCGCGGCGATGAGCCGCCCGCAGGACACCGGCACCACCTTCGTGACCGGCGGCGACGTGTCGCGCTTCCAGCGCCGCTCGATGCCGTCGACCAGCATGCCGCAGTACTCCGCGCCGGCGCCCGCGCCGGTGGCTTACTCGCCGACCAAGGGCACGATTTCGGAAGTCGTCCGCCAGGGGCCGAGCGTGCGGGTGACACGCGGCAAGTCGACCGAAGCGGTCGAAGTCGAAGGGAACTGAGATGACGCGGGTCGCCACGACACGTCACGCTTTGAGGGGCAAGACAATGAATCGCCGATTGATCGCCAGTTTGCTGACGGCCGCCTGCGCCATGGCTCCGCTCGGCCTGCTGCTTCCCGCCAGCTCGTTGAACGCGCAAAGCGTCAGCCGCCCGGCCAACGATGTTGTGCTCTCGATCGGACGGGGCCAGCTGGTCACCGTACCCGGACGGATGGCCGACGTGTTCGTCGCCAACGACAAGGTCGCCGACGTCCAGGTCAAGTCCACCAGCCAGCTCTATGTATTCGGCAAGGCCGGGGGCGAGACCACGGTCTATGCCAGCAACGCCGGCGGCGATGTGATCTGGTCGGCCAACGTGCGGGTCGGTTCCAACCTCGACTCGGTCGACCAGATGCTCGGCATCGCGATGCCCGATGCCCGGGTCAACGTCTCGACCATGAACGGCACCGTGCTGCTGACCGGCACTGTCGCCGCGCCCGAGGATGCCGCCGAGGCCGAACGACTGGTCCAGGCGTTCGTCGGTGAGGGCACCAACGTCATCAGCCGCCTCAAGATGGCGACCCCGCTGCAGGTCAATTTGCAGGTCCGGATCGCCGAAGTGAGCCGCTCATTCATGCGCGATGTCGGGGTCAACCTGACCACCATCGACGGCACCGGCGGGTTTCAGGGTGGGGTCGGCCAGGCCGGACGAGCCTTCTTCAACACGCAATATGTTGGCCCAGGCCAGGCGCTCGGCGTCGGCGGTCCCATTTCGGTCCAGATACCCGATCCCAACAACCCTGGCCGGTTCATCACCGCGCCCGGATCGTCGATCAATACCGGCACAGTCGGCTCGACCTTCGGTTTCGCCGGCAAGCTGCTTGGGCTCAATCTACTCGGCGCGCTCGACCTGGGCGAGACGGCGGGCCTCGTCACCACGCTGTCGAACCCCAACCTGACCGCGCTGTCGGGCGAGACCGCGGATTTCCTTGCCGGCGGCGAGTTTCCGATCCCGGTGAGCCAGGGCAACAATGAAGTCACGATCGAATATCGCAAATATGGCGTCAGCCTGGCCTATACGCCGACGGTGCTGGCCAACGGGCGGATTTCGCTGCGGGTCAGGCCCGAAGTGTCCGAACTGACCACGCAGGGCGCGGTGACGCTTAACGGCTTCCAGGTGCCCGGCCTGACTATCCGTCGCGCCGAAACGACGGTCGAGCTCGGCTCCGGCCAGAGCTTCATGATCGCCGGGCTGATGTCGAACAATGCGCTGAACCAGCTCAAGAAAACGCCGGGCGCGGGTGATATCCCGTTGTTCGGCAGCCTGTTCCGCTCGACCAGCTTCCGCCGGGGCGAGACCGAACTGGTGATCGTGGTGACCCCCTATCTGGTCAATCCGGTCAACGCCGCCGACATCAAGCTGCCGACCGACGGCTTCCAGTCGCCCAACGACATCCAGCGCCTGTTCGGCAACATGGAGAACGACGGCAAGTCCGGCGCGGTGCGCCCGGGACCGACCGCCGCCGATGGCGACGCGGCCAACGGACCATCGGTAGGCGCGCTTGCCGTGCCCGCGCCGCCCGGGCTGCTCGCCGACCAGCGCAAGGCCAAGCGTCCGCGCAAGGGCGACAAGCAAGCCGCCGCCGCCGTGCCCGGCTTCAGCATCAAGTGAGAAGGGTCAGAACGATGTCGATCTTCACCAAACGCGCGCGCCGTCCCCTGACGGTCGCAGTCGCCCTCTCGCTCGGGCTGGCGCTCAGCGCCTGCGGCGGAATGCCCACCAACCGCGGGCTGGAAAGCCTCAAGCAGCCGGTTGTCGAGCGCAACAACTACACGCTCGATCTCGCGGGCGGCCCCGGCGGCCTGTCGCTGCCCGAACAGCGCCGCCTGGCCGGCTGGTTCGAGACGATGGAGCTTCGCTATGGCGACCGCATCTCGGTCGACGATCCCGGCGGCGGCTATGCCGCGCGCGACGCGGTCGCCGCACTCGCCGCGCGCCACGGGCTGCTGGTCAGCGACAATGCCCCGGTCACCGCGGGCAATGTCCAGCCGGGCACGATCCGCGTGGTGGTCAGCCGCTCGACCGCCTCGGTTCCCGGTTGCCCGGACTGGTCGGCCAAGTCCGACTTCGGCCTGAACAACGCGACGCACCCCAATTACGGCTGCGCAGTCAATTCCAACATGGCCGCGATGGTCGCCGATCCCGAGCACCTGCTCAAGGGCGCAAACGGCAGCGGCGAGACCGTCGTGATGAGCTCGAGCAAGGCGATCGACAGCTATCGCGCGGCCAAGCCGACCGGCGAGAAAGGCCTGAAGCAGAACACCACAGGCGGAGGCAACTGAGATGAATGCTCCCTGGAAACCAGCGGCCCAGACGGGGCGCGACGCCTTCTCCGCCTTCATCTGCGACGACGCCGCGCTCGACGTGTTGCGCCCGGTCGTGGTCGAGATGGGCTGGCAGCCCGAGAAGTGCAACAAGGGCGGCCTGCGCAACGCGGTCCAGTCGCTGTCGATCTCGGCCAGCCCCAACATCCTGCTGGTCGACCTGTCCGAAAGCGGCGATCCGCTCAACGACATCAACGGTCTGGCCGAAGTCTGCGAGCCCGGCACGGTGGTGATCGCGGTCGGCCAGGTCAACGACGTCAGGCTGTATCGCGACCTCCTCGCAAGCGGCATCCACGACTACCTGCTCAAGCCGCTGTCGGCCGGGCAGGTGCGCGATTCGCTGGTCGCGGCGCAGACCATCTTCATGACGCCCAAAAGCCACGAGGCGCAGGCGGTCAAGAAGCACGTCTCGACCGCCGTGGTCGGCACCCGCGGCGGGGTCGGCGCGAGCACGCTGGCGACCTCGCTCGCCTGGCTGTTCAGCACCGATCACAAGCTGAGTACCGCGCTGCTCGATCTCGACGTCCATTTCGGGACCGGCGCTCTCGCGCTCGATCTCGAGCCGGGCCGCGGCCTGACCGACGCGATCGACAATCCGAGCCGGATCGACGGGCTGTTCATCGAACGCGCGATGATCCGCGCCAACGATCACCTCGCGATCCTGTCCGCCGAAGCGCCGATGAGTTCGCCGCTGATGACCGACGGATCCGCCTTCGTGCAGCTGGAGGAGGAATTCCGCCAAGCGTTCGATATGAGCGTCATCGACCTGCCGCGCAACATGCTGATCAACTTCCCGCACCTGCTCACCGACGTGAACGTCTTCGTGCTGGCAACCGAGATGACGCTCGCCTCGGCGCGCGACGCGATCCGCATCCTCTCGTGGCTCAAGACCAACGCTCCCCACGCCCGGCCGATCGTCATCGCCAACAAGGTCCACCCGGGCAATGCGGAGATCAGCAAGGCCGACTTCGAAGCCTCGATCGAACGCAAGATCAACATCACGATCCCGTTCGACCTTAGGGCCGCGGCCAATTCGGCCAAGCTGGGCCAGACGTTTGCCGAGGCCAACCGTTCGTCCAAGGCCGGAGTGGCGTTGCGCGAGCTTGCCAACGCGGTGATCGGCAGCGCCGAGGATGCGGCGGCCGAGGCCGCCGAACAGGCTCCGGGCGCGAAGAAGTCGCTGCTCGGCAAGTTCGGCGATTTCAAGTCGCTGATGCCAACCAAGGCCAAGAAGTAGGTTCGGGACGCGACCGGGCATCGATCCGTCCCGACCGCTGACGCGGCGGGACGAGGTACCCGGTCCGACATGACGAAAGGCGGGCTTGCGCAATGAACATCCAGCTGTTGCTGATGGCCGTGGGGCTGATGACCGTGCTGGGCCTGAGCTACGCGGCCCTGGCAGGTCCGTCGGCGGGCAAGGCAAGCCAGCGCCGCCTCCAGTCGGTGCGCTTCCGCCATTCCGAGAGTGCCAACGACAAGGTCGAGGCACTGTACCGCAAGGCGGTCGCCGCGCGCAAACCCCAGGTCCACCAGATCGCCGGCTCGAGCAGCCGGATCGATGCGCTGGCGCTGCGGCTGCATCGCACCGGCAAGGGCTGGACGATGCAGCAGTATCTCTACGCCTCGCTCGGGCTGATGCTGGCGATCACGGTGCTGGTCTACCTGAAATCGGGGGCCTTGCCGCTGTCATTGGGGGTCGGCTTGCTGATCGGGGCAGGGCTGCCGCACATGGTGGTCGGCCATTTCATCAAGAAGCGCGGCAACCAGTTCACCTCCAAGTTCGCCGATGCAATCGACCTGCTGGTCCGTGGCCTGCGATCTGGCCTGCCGGTGACCGAGACGCTCGGCATCGTGGCGACCGAAGTGCCGGGACCGGTCGGCGAGGAATTCAAACTGGTGTCGGACCGGATCAAGGTCGGCCGGACGATGGAAGACGCGCTCCAGGAGACAGCCGACCGGCTAAACATGCCGGAGTTCAGCTTCTTCGTGATCACGCTGGCGATCCAGCGCGAGACCGGCGGCAACCTGGCCGAGACGCTCTCGAACCTGTCGGACGTGCTGCGCAAGCGCGCCCAGATGAAGCTCAAGATCCGGGCGATGAGCTCCGAATCCAAGGCTTCCGCCTATATCGTCGGGGCGCTGCCGTTCATCGTGTTCGGGATGATCTGGTGGATCAACCCCAGCTACATCGGCAAATTCTTCATCGACGAGCGGCTCATCGTGATCGGTCTGGGCGGCATGGTGTGGATGAGCATCGGCGGCTTCATCATGGCCAAGATGGTCAGCTTCGAAATCTGAGCGCGGAACGGGAACGACCATGCTGAACACGCCTCAAGGCCCCTCGCTCCTCGGTTTCGACGTATTCTTCGTCGGGACGATGCTGGTCGCGGTCGCGACCCTGGCGCTGATGGCGGCGATCTATGCCGCCGTGACCGTCCGCGATCCGATGGCGAAGCGGGTCAAGGCGCTGGCCGAGCGGCGCGAGCAGCTCAAGTCGGGGATCGTCACCTCGTCGGCCAAGAAGCGCGCGAGCCTGATCCGCAAGAACGAAACCACCGACAAGATGAAGTCGACGCTGGAGGGCCTGCGCGTTTTGCAGGACAGCCAGCTCAAGGCGGCCCAGCAGCGGCTTGCCCAGGCCGGCATCCGCAAGAAGGAATGGGCGGTCGCGGTCATTTTCGCGCGGATGATCGCGCCGATCGTGATCGGCGTGGGCGTGGGGGTGCTGGTCTACTGGACCAACTTCTTCCCCGAATGGGGCTCGTTCAAACGCTTCATGGCCTTCGCCGCCGCAGTCGGCATCGGCTACAAGGGTCCTGACATCTTCGTCGCCAACCTCGTCAACAAGCGCACCGACGCGGTCCGCAAAGGCCTGCCCGACGCGCTCGACCTGCTGGTGATCTGCGCCGAGGCGGGGCTGACCGTCGACGCCGCGTTCAACCGCGTCGCCAAGGAACTGGGCCGCGCCTATCCCGAGCTGGGCGACGAGTTCGCGCTGACCGCGATCGAGCTGTCGTTCCTTCACGAGCGCCGCCAGGCCTTCGAGAACCTCGCCTACCGGGTCAATCTGGAAGCGGTGAAGGGCGTGGTCACGACCATGATCCAGACCGAACGCTACGGCACCCCGCTCGCCTCGGCGCTGCGCGTGCTCTCGGCAGAATTCCGCAACGAGCGCATGATGCGCGCCGAGGAAAAGGCCGCGCGGCTCCCCGCGATCATGACCATCCCGCTGATCATGTTCATCCTGCCGGTGCTGTTCATCGTGATCCTGGGCCCGGCCGCCTGCTCGATCACCGACGCCTTTGCGGCCAAGCCGGGGCAGGCATAGGGGCGCGAACCTCGACGAAGACATTGGGCGGTTCCGCGAGGGGCCGCCCCTTGTTTTTGGGGCAACGCAAAGCGGATATGCCGCGTCTGCAATTGGGTGGAAAACGGACCTACGGAGAGGTGGTCGGCAGCACATTCGCGTGGCGTGCCAGCCACAACCAGCGGCCCTGCTGCCAGACATAGATGTTTGTGTAGCGACGCTGGAGCGGCTTGACGCCGAAGTTTCGGCCAAGTTCGCTGCTCGCCGCGGGGGTGAAGGTTTCGCGTCCCATGACGACGGCGATGTCTCCGCTGATGCTGACATTCTCGGCGGTCCTTTCGAAGGCCTCTGCCGCAATCTGACCGGTACCCATATTGGCTAAGAACTGCTCGCGGGACAGCACCCGCCCACCGGGAGCGTTAATCCGGAGGTTCGCGTGGGCAAGCCGTCCTAACCCAGCGACGTCTGAGGCTGCGACCATAGCTCGCTGCTGGTCGTCGACGGCCAAGACTGTAGCTTGGCCGCCTACGCTCGGAACGGTGGCACAAGCTCCCGCAAGCACAAATGGTAAGCAGAGCACGGCTGCTCTCATTTGGGCCTCCCACGCACCCAGTGCCGTGCCAGCGCCCGAACTGCAATGTCCGCAGTGGGTCGAAACACGCCCCAACCACTCACCCCCGCACGACCTCGCTCTCGATCGCGCCGAAGATCGAGTGGTTGTGCTTGTCGCGCATGTCGATCCGCACCGTATCGCCCCATTTGAGAAACGGCGTGGTCGCCTCGCCGCTCGCGATGGTCTCGACCGTGCGCTGTTCGGCGATGCATGAATAACCGCGCCCGCCCGCTCCCACCGGGCGGCCGGGCGAGCCGTCGGGGTCGCGGTTGGAGACGGTGCCCGAGCCGATGATCGAGCCCGCGCCGACCCGCCGCGTCTTCGCCAGATGCGCGATCAGCGTGCCGAAATCGAACGTACATTCCTCGCCCGCCTCGGCCCGGCCGAACGGCTGTGCTCCTGAGCCTTTTCTGGTCAGATCGACCATCAGCGGCAGGTGCAGGCGTCCATCGCGCCAGGCATCACCGAGAGCATCGGGGGTGACAAACACCGGCGAAAAATGGCTCGCGGGCTTGGCCTGGACGAAGCCGAAACCTTTCGCGAGTTCGCCCGGGATCAAGTTGCGCAGAGATACGTCATTGACCAGCCCGACCAGGCGGATCGCGGCCAGTGCCTCGTCGCGGCCCGCGCCCTGCGCGACGTCGCCGGTGACCACGCAGATCTCGGCCTCCATGTCGCAGCCCCACGCCTCGTCGGCCAGCGTGATCGGCTCGCGCGCGCCGCGCAGGTCGTCGCTCCCGCCCTGGTACATCAGCGGGTCGGTCCAGAAGCTTGTCGGCAGTTCCGCCCCGCGCGCCTTGCGGACCAGTTCGACGTGATTGACGTAAGCCGAACCATCGGCCCACTGATAGGCGCGCGGCAACGGCGCGGCGGCCTCGCGCTCATGAAAGCGCAGCCGGGGAATCGCCTCGTGCGCAAGTTCGATGGCGAGCGACTCGACCGCAGGAGCGCAGCGCTCCCATTCGTCGAGCAGCGCCTGCAGGGTCGGGACGATGTGGTCGGCGTCGGCGTACCAGGCGAGATCGTCGGACACGACCACCAGTCGCCCGTCGCGGCCCCCGGGGAGCGAGGCGAGCTTCACTTCGCCCCGCCGGGAAACGAACGCGCCGAATCGAGCAATTTGGCGAGGATCGAGCGCAGCTTGTCGGTCTCCCGTTCGGTCAGGCAGGCAAAGACTTTCTCGTACATGTCTATCGCCAGCGGCATGATCTGCCCGTGCATCACGCGCCCTTCCGCAGTCAGTTCAAGATGGTGCGAGCGGCCGTCGCTGGCGTTGGGAATGCGGGCGACCAGCGCTCGCACTTCCAGGACCTTGCAGGCGCGATTGACCGCCACCTTGTCCATCAGCGTGGCAGCGACCATCTGGCGCTGGGTCAACGCCTCGGCATCACCGAGCACCGCCATGACCCGCCATTCGGGAATCTTGAGCCCGAACTGCGCGCGATACTCGCCCGCGATCAGATCGCTGACCGCATTGCTCGTCACCGAGAGCCGGTACGGCATGAATTCGGCGAGACGGGTTTGGCTGTGTGGCATCCTCGTCTTGTTACTACTGCAACCGCGTTGCGGCGCAAGACCGTGCTTACAATGGCTTCACCGCCTCGGGCGCGGCGCGGGCGAACGGATCGAGCGCGCGCAGCGCCGCATCGATCCGCACCAACCGCGGAAAAGCGCCGAGCGGTAGGTCGAACCGCCGCGCGTTGTACATTTGCGGGACGAGGCAGACATCGGCGAGATCGGGACTTTCGCCGCCGAACAGCCCGGTTTCGGGTGCACCTTGTTCGAGCGCATCGAAACCGTTGGCGATCCAGTGGCGCACCCACATGTCGACCCGCTCGCCGTCGAGCGCAAGTTCGTAGCGCAGCGTGTTGAGAACGCGCAGATTGTTGATCGGGTGGATGTCCGCGGCGATCACCAAGGCCCGTGCCAATGTTTGCGAGCGGCGCAGCGGATCCGATGAGACCATCGGCGGGTCTTTGCGGGTCGCATCGAGATAGTCGATGATCGCCAGGCTCTGGGTCAGGACGTGGCCATCGATCTCGAGCGTCGGCACCAGCCCCTGTGGATTGAGCGCGTGATACTCGTCGCGCGACTGCGCGCCGCTGGGCAGGTCAACCGGGACAGAACGATAGGCCACGCCCTTCAGATTCAGTACGATCCGCACGCGAAAGGCCGCAGATGATCGCCAGAAATCGTAGAGGATTGTCTCGCTCATTGGTCCGCCCGTATCCCTGCCATGATCAGGTCGATGATGTGCGCCTTGTAGCGGTCGCGCAGTTCTTCGGTCAGCGTGTCCTGGCCGAAGCAGTGGCGCAGCACCAGCCGGGCGGAAAAGAACCGGTCGGCCGCGCCCGTCGCGCTGAAATAGAACAACTGCGGATCGACATTGCGGAACACGCCCTTGTCCACCCCTTCGCGGATCAGCCGCTCGTAAGCCGCTTGCAACGGGCTGAGATAGGTGTCGGCAATCCGCCGTGCCTCGGCATCGTCGCTGTCGCGAACCAGCCGCATCAGCAGGCGGTTGAGATACGGCGTCGCGTAATATGTATCGACCATCTTGCCGAGGTGCAGCCGGAGCTTGGCCACCGGGTCCATGTCCTTGGACAGCAATGCATCGACGCTGTGCGTGATCGCGGTCATGTCGCGATCGAGCAACGCCTTCATCAGTCCCGCCTTGTTGCCGAAATAATACTTCACCAGCGCCGAGTTGAGCCCCGAACGCAGCGACAGTTCTGACAACGAGATGTCGACGATGTCGCCCTCGCGCATGATCGCGCTGGCGGTGTCGAGCAGCAACGCCCGCGCCCCGGGGCTCTCGGCGAGCGGTTCGGCCACGGCATCGTGGGGGGGGCCAGACTCGGTCATTCGTAGCCGGGCTCCTCCCACCACGGGTAGAACGCGGGCATATCCGCGCTGACCCGGCCGGGATAGTCAGGTTTGCGCTTTTCGAGGAAGCTGGCGACGCCTTCCGCCATATCGGCACCGCGCGAGAGGCTGTAGATCGAGCGGCTGTCGATCCGGTGCGCATGCATCGGATGATCGCTCCACGGCAGCCGCCACAGCATCGCGCGGGTCATCGCAACCGAGACCGCGCTGGTGTTTTCGGCAATCTCGGCAGCCAGTGCGCGGGCGGCGGGGAGCAGGTCGTCGGGCGCGTGGAGCGAGCGGACCAGGCCCCCGGCCAGCGCCTCCTGTGCATCGAATACCCGGCCGGTCATCGTCCATTCGAGCGCTTGCGGCAGCCCGACGATCTTGGGCAGGAACCAGCTCGAACAGGCTTCGGGCACGATCCCGCGCCGCGCGAAGACGAAGCCGAACCGCGCCGTGGTGCTGGCGAGACGGATGTCCATCGGGAGCTGCATGGTCGCCCCCACGCCGACCGCCGCGCCGTTGATCGCGCCGATCACCGGCTTGGTCGACTGGAAGATCCGCAGCGTCAGCTTGCCCCCGCCATCGCGCACCCGCGGGTCGGAAAGGTCCTCGACCGGTTCGGGATTGGCGAACACCGATCCGCCGCCCTCGGGCGTCAGGTCGGCCCCGGCGCAGAACGCGCGGGCCCCCTGGCCGGTGACGATCACCGCGCGCACCGCGTCATCGCCATCGGTCCGATCGAACGCATCGGCCAGTTCGAGCCGCATCGTCTCGGTGAAGGCGTTCATCTTGTCGGGACGATCGAGCGTGATCGTCGCAACCCGGTCGGCGACTTCGAAGCGGATCTGGGTGTAATCGCTCATGTCGATCAGCGCGGTGCCATGCGGATCGCCCCGTCGAGCCGCACGTCCTCGCCGTTGAAGTAGCCGCACTCGATCATGGTCAGCGCGAGCTGGGCGTATTCGGGCGGATTTCCCAGCCGCTTGGGGAACGGCACCGAAGCGGCCAGCGCGTCCTTCACGTTTTGCGGCGCGCCCATCATCAGCGGGGTTTCGAAGATGCCGGGCAGGATCGTGTTGACCCGGATGCCCTCGCTCATCAGGTCGCGTGCGATCGGCAGGGTCATGCCGACGACGCCGCCCTTCGAGGCCGAATAGGCCGCCTGGCCCATCTGGCCGTCCTCGGCCGCCACGCTGGCGGTGTTGACGATCGCCCCGCGCTCGCCATCCTCCAGCGGATCGAGGTTGAGCATCCCCGCCGCCGACTTGGCGATGCAGCGGAACGTGCCGATCAGGTTGATCTGGATCACCCAGTTGAACGCATCGAGCGGGAAGTGCTTGATGCTCCCGTCGGTTTTGGAACGGCTGGCGGTCTTCATCGCGTTGCCGGTCCCGGCGCAGTTGACGAGGATGCGCTCCTGCCCGTGGGCCTCGCGCGCCTTGGCGAAGCCGGCGTCGACCGAAGCATCGTCGGTCACGTTGACCTCGCAGAACACCCCGCCGACTTCCTCGGCGATGGCCTTGCCCTTCTCCTCCTGGAGATCGAAGATCGCGACCTTGACGCCCTTGGCGGCCAGCGCGCGCACGGTCGCCGCGCCCAGCCCCGAAGCGCCCCCGGTAACGACGGCGGCGACGGTGTTGTCGAGTTTCATTGCTATTTCCCTTGATTGAAATCCGTTCGTCCCGAGCGTCGGCTCGAGTGTTACGAAACGTTCAAACCATCTCGACGATCGTGACGTTGGCGACCCCGCCGCCCTCGCACATCGTCTGGAGGCCATACTTCTTGCCGCGCGCCTTCAGCGCGTTAACCAGCGTCGACATCAGCTTGGTGCCCGAGGCTCCGAGCGGATGGCCGAGCGCGATTGCCCCGCCATTGACGTTGAGCTTCTCGGGATCCGCCCCGGTATGCTTGAGCCAGGCCATCGGCACGCAGGCGAAGGCTTCGTTGACTTCGTAGAGGTCGATGTCGTCGATGCTCAGCCCGGCGCGCTTCAGCGCCCGGTCGGTGGCGAACAGCGGTTCTTCCAGCATGATCACCGGATCGCC
>Ga0105046_10013294_pt1 | contig 12749 bp, 12 predicted proteins | sample MAT03_FD_78385 | JGI IMG/M metagenome (GOLD analysis project Ga0105046, IMG submission 78385) | Freshwater microbial communities from Lake Fryxell liftoff mats and glacier meltwater in Antarctica - MAT-03 (megahit assembly) | ecosystem: Environmental > Aquatic > Freshwater > Ice > Liftoff... | reverse complement strand
CGGGACTCCCAGCCCCGCTCTCCGCTGCCGAAAGCCGTTTGGAGTCCCGGCTTTAGCCGGTGCTGGGCGCGACCCAGAGCCAAAATGAGAATTGCTGGAAGCCGGGGCTTTTCACGGCCCCGGAGTCAACGGCAGCACCCGGGGGAAGCCGGGCAGCAGTTCTCAGTTTGACCCCGACCGCCTAAAGCCGGGACTCCCAGCCCCGCTCTCCGCTGCCGAAAGCCGTTTGGAGTCCCGGCTTTAGCCGGTGCTGGGCGCGACCCAGAGCCAAAATGAGAATTGCTGGAAGCCGGGGCTTCGCGAGTTGCTGCCCTGGTCTGGCCAAGGCATCAAGCCCGAGATCCGTCGGCGGAATCGGCCCGACCATGCGCCGTCGAAATTAGGCTTCCCGAAACAGGCTTTGGCGCGGGCACATGCGAGGTTTGGGATTGGGGAAGCGCTTGGGTTTCGGTGCTTGAGCTGCCTTCGCATCGCGACGTTCGGCATGTGGATTGCCGGCGGTTCCTCGCGAAATCCCCCTTTCATCCGCCCCCCGCCGACCGCTACGTTCCGGGCCGTTATGGAAGCAATTTTGAGCGTCTTGTTCGGCGAGGGCCGGTTCCTCGGCATCCAGTGGCATTTCTGGAAGGTCGTAGGCTGGACGGGGAACGTGGTGTTCTTTTCCCGGTTCGTCATCCAGTGGATCGCCACCGAGCGCAAGAAGCAAGTGGTGGTCCCCTCAGCGTTCTGGTGGTTGAGCTTGGCGGGCACGCTGCTGCTGCTGGCGTTTTCCATCCACGAACGCAACTCGGTCTTTATTTTTTCCTATTGTTTCGCGTGGATTCCTTACCTGCGGAATCTCGTGGTGCATCGGCGGCACAAGAATTCCCTGCTGGACTGCCCGGAATGTGGCTCCATCTGCCCGGTCAACGCCAACTACTGTCCGAGTTGCGGCACGCCGCTCAGTCCGGACGCGCCTGTGCCAAAGGCAACGCCGTCCCGGTGAGCCGGAACGGCGTGGCGAAGGGAGCGTCAGGAAGTGGTTATCTGCGCGGGGGCGGAGCGCCGCCGGTGGAGGGGCTGGGGGCCGCCGGGCGATTGGTGATGCCGTACTTCTGGAGGACCGGCGTCAGGTCGGGATGCGTGCTGGCGTAAACTTGCAGGTTTTGCTGGAGGGAACGCAGCAGCGGGACCGAGTTCGTATTGTAATCGTCAATGAACTTCTGGGCGTCGGTGAGGTTGCGTTTCACGATCCGGTGCTGGCCGTAGAGGAAGAGCGACAGGCTGGCGCCGATGGCGAGCGCACACGCGAGGGCGAGCGCGAGGATGAGGCGCAGGGACTGGACCTGCTTCTCCAGGTCGGAGGCGGACTGCGGGGTGGATTCGGTTCCGTTCATGGGAAAATTGGGCTTAGCGTTGGGGGGCAGTGGCCGGGGCGGCGTTGGTGAGCGGTTGCTTGAAGCCGTATTGCCGGAGCAGGGGATCAATGGCGGGGCTCTTCTCGCTGTATTTGACGAGGTCGCCGCCCAGTGCGCCGACGAGCTGGTTCATCTGTCCACGCATGTTGGTGGCCATCATCAACTGGCTCTGCAGCCGATGCAGTTTCAAGTACGTCAGGTTGTAGCTCGCGACCAGGATAATGCTCGCCGCGGCGACCAGGCCAAGCAAGGCCAGGAGCACCTTGACGGGGGTGTTGTTTGCCATGGGCGGGATTCTAGGAATGGGCTTTCGAAAGTCCACCGGGATTTTCCAGAACCGCACTTTTGAACCGGAAACGCGCTCCCGGAGGCACCTTGGCAGCCACCCGCGCCTGGAAAATCTCCTTTGCCACTCCGGGGGCCGCCCTAGAATCCAGCCATGCACCCGTCCATCCTTGGCCAGTTCCCCGTCGTTCGCCCACGCCGCCTGCGCCAGTCCGCCGCGCTGCGGCAACTCGTCCGCGAGACCACCCTGAGCGCCCGCCAGTTCGTGCTGCCGCTGTTTGTGCGCAGCGGAAAAAAGCTTCGCCGCCCCATCGCCGCGATGCCCGGCGTGGCGCAGCTTTCCCTGGATGAAATGCTCGCCGACGTCACCGCGGCCGTCGAGGCGGGCGTGCCAGCGGTGTTGTTGTTCGGCATTCCCGACACCAAGGATACGAAGGCCAGCGGGGCCTACGCCAAGAATGGAATCGTCCAGCAAGCCGTGCGGCTGTTGAAGCGGGAGTATCCCGACCTGCTCGTCGTGACCGATGTGTGCCTGTGCGAATACATGGCGCACGGTCACTGCGGCCTCGTTCAGCAGGACGCCCGCGGCGCGCGCATCCTCAATGACCCCACGCTCAAGCTGCTGGCCCGCTCCGCCGTCAGCCACGCCGAAGCCGGCGCGGACATCATCGCCCCCAGCGACATGATGGACGGTCGCGTGCGCGCCATTCGCGAGGCGCTGGACGCGGCGGGCTTCACCGAGACGCCGATCATGAGTTACGCGGCGAAGTTCGCCTCCGCTTTCTATGGTCCCTTCCGCGAGGCGGCGGAATCCGCCCCCAAGTTCGGCGACCGCCGCAGCTATCAGATGGACGCCGCCAATGCGAACGAGGCTCTGCGCGAAGTCGCCCTCGACATCCAGGAAGGCGCCGACATCGTCATGGTGAAACCCGCGCTCGCCTACCTCGACATTCTCTGGCGGGTGAAGAGCGAGTTTGGCCTGCCCACCGCCGCTTACAACGTCAGCGGCGAATACTCCATGATCAAAGCTGCCGCGGCTCAGGGCTGGGTGGACGAGCGGGCGTTGACGCTGGAGACCTTGCTCGCCCTGCGCCGCGCCGGGGCGGACATCATTATCACCTACCACGCCGTGGAAGCCGCCCGTTGGCTGCGCGCAGGGTGAGCTTTGGGGGAGCAGTTCAGCGACCAAGACCCTCCGAGGGCGCGAAGGACAGCGCCCGGGGCGGGCGCGCTCCCAATCCCGCTCCAGAATTCGGGTTGAGCCGCAGCCCGGTTTGCGCGAGCCTTGCGCCACCTTAACATCCAACGCCCACTACCATGTCCACGCACCCTCCCTCCCGACTCGTCGAAAAGGATTCCAAGCTCAACAAGGACGACCTCCTCGTCATCACCGGCGCCGGTGGATTCATCGGCGGATCGCTCGCGCGCTATTTCACCAAGCAGGGTTTCACTCGCATCCGCGCCGTGGACAAGAAACCGCTCTACGAATGGTATCAGCGCGTGCCCGGGGTGGAGTCGCTGTGCCTGGATCTGAGCGTCGAGGAGAATTGCCGCCGCGCCTGCGAAGACGCGGTGGAGGTGTACCAACTCGCCGCGGACATGGGCGGGATGGGATTCATCGAACGGTTCCGCGTCGAGTGCCTCCGCAGCATTCTCATCAACACCCACATGATCGAGGCCGCCTACCAGGCCGGCACACGGCGGTTTTTTTACTCCTCGTCCGCCTGCGCCTACAACGTCCTCCTCCAGCAGGATCCGAAGGTCACGGCCCTCAAGGAAGCCGACGCCTACCCCGCGATGGCGGAGCGCGGTTACGGCTGGGAGAAACTCGTCTCGGAGATGTTCTGCCAGGAATACTGGGCCGAACGCGGCATGAAGACGGCCATCGCGCGCTTCCACAATGTCTATGGCCCAAACGGCACCTGGGATGGCGGTCGCGAGAAAGCCCCTGCGGCCATCTGCCGCAAGGTCATCGAGGCCCTCGAGCGCGGCACCGGCAAGATTCCCATCTGGGGCGACGGCACGGCCACGCGGAGCTTCATGTTCATTGACGACTGCACCAAGGGCATTGACATGATCATGCACTGCGACGCCTTGATCGCCACGCCCATCAACCTCGGCTCGAACGAACTGGTGTCCATCAATGAACTCGTCTCCAAAGTCGAGCGCATCGCCGGCGTGAAGCTCAAACGCGAATACGACTTGAGCGCCCCGCGCGGGGTGGCCGGCCGCAACAGCGACAACACCTTCATCCAGCAGGTGCTCAAGTGGCAGCCGGACACCACCCTCGACCAGGGGTTGGCGGCGACCTACAAATGGATCCAGCAGCAATACCAGGCGCGCAAACAGGGCCGGCGGGTCGTTGAGTAGGACCGCGCTGCGCTGATGCCCGCCGCTGACGCCATCCCGCCCGCCCCCCGCCCGCGCGAGATCATCCACTGCGCCAGGTGTGGTGAGGAGAACCTCGCGGGCGCCACCTGCTGCCACGCGTGCGAAGCGCACCTCTATCTGGCCTGTCCCGCCTGCGGCCAGCGGTGCCTCCGGGCGCTCAAGCAGTGTGCGCAGTGCGGTGCCCGGATGGGGAGTTCGCGGTGGAACCGGATCAAGAGCAGAATCTTCCGGTGGTGCACGCCGTGGGAGGCGCTCGGGGGACTGGTCGTTTTGGCCGCGCTGATCGTGCTGCTCGTCCAGTTGGTGCTTTCGCTGGGGAGCACGGTGGCGCAACCGCCGGAGGAGCCCGATTCCGATCCCGCGACGCCGCGCGGGGGTGCCGCCAAGCCGTCCGCAGACACCGCGCCGGTGCCCCCGGAGGATTGAACTTCGCCGACCGGACTACTTCGCTGCCCGCCCGATTTCCACCCGGCGCAACAGCAGTTTGAAACTGGTGGCGTCGCCGAGAAGCCGGATGAGCCACCGGGTCAGGGCCGTGCGCCCGCCGGAGTAGCGGTCGTGCCAGACGACTTCGTAGCCGGCCTGTTTGAGGCGGCTGACCAAGGCGAGGTCGTCAATGCCCTTTTCGACGTGGTACTCCGCCAGCATCCCGGCGGTGGATTCATTGATGGCGGCCTTGGATTTGTCCGCTGCGCTGGCGCCGGCAAGGATGCGCTTCGTTCGCCGCCCCGCGGCCGCCCAGACATCCGACGTCTGGCAAAAAACCTTGTACCCGTAGTAGTCCACCCGCTGGATGACGCGCGTGAGCAGGTGATGCTGGGCGCGCGCGGTGGGATCGAAGGTCGTGAAGAGCAAGCCGCCGGGCGCCAGTCGCTCGCGGGCCAGGCAAAGCACGGCCTCGACGTTTTCGAGATGGTGGAGCGCCGAGGAAAAAACAATCAGGTCAAACTGCGCCTCCGAGCCGGCGAGAAACGCGGCAATTTCGCCGGTGTGAATCCGCGGCGTGAACCCGGCCGCGTCGCACTTGCGGCGGAAGATCGCCTGTAGATCCTCGGAAATGTCCGCCAGCGTCACCTGCACCCCGCGGCGCAGCAGCTTGAGCGAGATATTGCCGGAACCGCCGCAGGCATCCAGCGCGCGCACCTGGGCCAGCGGCCGCGGGATGAGTTGCAGGATGCGGTCCAAGTCAGCCTCGAGGAGGGCTTGCGCCCGGGGATCCGTCACGCACGTTTCCGTGAGATCGTACAGCGCTGCCGTCTGGGCATAGAACAGCCGGTTGGCGCTGGCGATTTTGGCGTAGATGTCCGTCGGCTGCCACGGTTGCATAGAAAGGCCGCCGAAATAGAGCGCGGGGGAGGGAAAGTCAACAACTCCGGCGCGCGCTCCCGCCCTCCGCGGCTCGGTGCCCGCGTCCCCCAAGTCTCCCGGCCAGTTGGCTCAACCAGGCGCGGCGTTGCTGCCTCCTTCACTCGCTTTCAGCCGGATCCCGGCAGCGCGGAGCGCGGCGGTTGCAGTCGCAGCCGCGTTCGCAAACCGGGAGCACAAGGTTTCGCCACCGAGCCTCAGCAGTTCTCAGTTTGATCCCGACCGCCTAAAGGCGGGACTCCAAACCTCGCTATCCGCTGCCGAAAGCCGTTTGGAGTCCCGGCTTTAGCCGGTGCTGGGCGCGACCCAGGGCCAGATTGAGAACTGCTGACCGCGCCTGCGGGAGCGTTCGCGCTCACTTCCTGCTGCTCGTGGGTCCCGGACGGGGAAGTTGGTCTGGCCCGGGTTGTCCGTGGCGGAGGCGGAAGCCGCCGCGCTCCGTCGGTCCTACACCGCCGCGAACAGGCGACCGAGCTTCTCCAGCAGCAGCGCAATCTCCTCGGGCGTGACGCTGAGCGTGGGCCGCAGGCGGATGGCATCGGTGCCGGCACCGAGCAGGAGCAGGCGCTCGCGGTGGAGCGCCGCTTCGAGGAACGCGCCTTTCTGGAGCGGCGGCTTGAGCGTGAAGCCCTGGTAGAGGCCCAGGCCGCGGATGTTGCGCAGCTTCGTGGGGAACCGGCTCTGCAAGTGCCGCAAGCCCCGCACCAGTTGCTCCGTCTTCGCCGGCACGGCTTCGAGCAAGCGTTCCTCGCTCACGATTTCCCACTCCGCAACGAAGCGCACCATGTCGGCCAGGCTGCCGCCCCAGGTCGAGTCCAGCACGCCGAGGTCGTCCATCGGGTGCAGCATGAACACGGCGCCGTTGCCAAATTTCTTGGCGGTGGCCACGGCGTGCGGCGGATGCGGCAAAGCAAACAGGTCGCAGGCAAAAACCGCGCCCGCCTGGCCGCCCGCCGTTTGCACTTCGTCGAACCCCAGCGGCACGTCGTATTGCTGCGCCAGGGCGCTGAGTCCCCGGAAAAACTCCGGCGCCGCCACGCGCTGTCCCCCGGCCCCCTGCAACGGTTCGATGACGATGCCAACAATGTCCGTCGGATAGCGGCGCAGCAGTTCCTCAACGATTTCCAGGCTGCGCCGCGTGCGCGCGGCGTGTTTCGCCGGCGGCTCGTCGGTGTCGAGGTCGGGAAAGGGCACCTGGAGGTTGCCGGGAATGAAGCCGTGGAAGTCCTTCGTGATAACGGGGTCGTGGCTGAGCTGCGTCACGTTCAGCGCGAACACGGTGCGGCCGTGGAAAGCTTGATCGAAGTAGAGGATGCGCCGCGTGGCGGGGGTGCGTCCAGCTGCGAGGCACTTCTGGTCGTGCAGGTTGATGAAGTACTTCAGCAGGTTTTCCACGGCCTCGGCGCCGGAGTTCACGGCATACACTTCGAGCCGCGGATTTCTCATGCCGACCGGTGCCAGCGAGTGCAGCAGCCGGTAGTAGGCGAGGCATTCGGGGGTGAGGAAATCGGGATTGGCGGTCTTGGTATTGGCAGCCAGCGCGAGCCGGCGCAGATAGGCCGGGTCGCTCAGGCGCGGGTGGTTGTAGGCGATGAGCTTGGAGCCGTACATGCCGCCCCAGTCGAAGAGGCGCTGCCCATCCACCGTCGCCAACCAAGGCCCGGTGCAGCGTTCAAGATCGAGCACGAACGGATACGGCTCGGCCACGACGTAGCGGCTGAGTTCCTCGAGCTGAGCACGGCTGTGCGGGCCGGGGAAAGCGGAGAAGGCGGAAGGCGGGTTGGCCATGGCGGCGGCGGGTGGAACGGCGATTCGCCACTGCGGATCAGCGCGGCACCAGCAGCCCTTGGTTCGGGGCCTCAGCCGGTTCGCTGCCGGCGGGCGCGGGCATTTTGGCGGTCTTGCGGTAGGTGGCGATTTCGCCGCGCACTTTCTGCAACTCGGGCGTGTTCGCGCCGCCGGAGGTTTCGATGTTCTTGGCGAGCGCCTCCAGGACTTCGACCGATTTGGCAGGGTTGCCATTGCCCGCTTGCGCGCGGGCCAGCAGGGAAACCATGCCCACGTCGTCGTAGCCCGTCTGCTCGCAAGCGCGCTCGGCCAGGGTGAGCGCGTAGGCCTTGTCGGCCGGTTCGCGCTGGGCGAGGAGAATGCCGGCGAGCGTGGTCAGCACGGGAGGATCGTTCCGGTAGAGGCCGTCGGCGAGTTTGCGCCCTTCCGCTCGCGCCGCCGCCGCGTCGAGTTGAAAGAGCAAACTCATCCGCAGGCTCAGGAAACTGCGGGCGAGAATCGGGTCGCTCGCGGTCGCTTCGTCAATCGCCGCGAGGGCTTCGCGGGGTTTGCCTGCCCGCCGCAGAGCCGCGACGCGTTGCCGCAACGCGAGTTCCGGACTGGGCGTGCGGGCTTTGACATGGGGCGGCAGCTCGCGGAGGGCAGTCGCCACCGCCTCATCGAGGCCCTTGGCCGGGTGCCCAATCCAGGCGAGGGCTCCGTCTTTGCCCACCACGAAGGCGACCGGCAGATTCGTCGCGCCGGCAGCCTGCAACCACGTCTGGGCCAGAGGCCGGTTCGTCGTGTCCGCAGCCAGCGCATATTTCAACCGCGGCCCTTGACTGCGCACGAACGCCGCCAGCTCCGTTGCTTGCTGCTCCAGGTCGGCCCCCGGCTCCGCCACGCTGACGCTGAGCACACTGGCCTGGCGGACATTTTTCTGCGCCAGAGCGGTGACGATTGGCGTGGCCGCGCCGCGGGCGGAGCGGAATTCGACAACATAGACCCGGCCGGTCGAGAAGGCGCTGACTGGCGTGCCGTGGAACCACCGGGCCGCGGTGATCGGCGGGGCTGGCATCCCGACTTGCAGCGACGCTCCGGGCAAGGCGGACGCGGTCCCGGTCAGGGCTAGCAGCGCGGCGACAAGCGTCGGTTGGGGCCGGCGAAAGAGAGTCATGGACATGGGTTTCAATTACACCAGCCTCGCCGCCGCGCCAAGCCAATCCGAGGCGCACGGTCACAGGCCGGCGCATCTCAGTCTCTTGCAAGGTCCAGGGGAAAACCCCGGAAGCCGAAGCCGGAAGCCCAAAGGAAGCCCGAGGCCCGAAATCCGAAAAGGCCGTCCCGGCCAGCGTGCGGCGGGCTCGTCTCCGCCGTTGGCCTGGCGGGGGGTGCTGGGATGGGCCCGTGGACCCGGGCCAGCGAGTCGGCTTTGAAGGCCTGGCGGGGACGGCGTTCGGTTTTCGGGCTTCGGATTTCTTTCGGATCTCGGCTTTCGGGCTTCGGGCTTGGCGCGGCACCCGTTGCCCGCGCAAGCAAGTGAGCTGCGCCCGAATCGGTGGCAAACCCATTTCGCCGCTTGCCAGCGGGCGGTGTCTGGGGCATCAAGAGGGCACATGGCAACCGTTGGCGAACAACTCCGCGCCGGCCGCGCGGCCCAGCAACTCACCCTCCACCAGGTCGCGGAGACGACGAAGATCCGCACGGATTACCTCGCCGCGCTCGAAACCGGGGACTACAACCGGTTCGTCGCGCCGGTGTACATCCGCGGGTTCGTGCGCAGCTACGCGACCTTGCTGCGGCTCGACGTGGCGCAGGTGATGGCGGGCCTGGACGAGGAACTGGGCCAGACGACGAAGTTCCGCGAAGACCCTTCTCTGACGCCGGCCAAACGCGGGTTGATGGACGTGGTGCTTTACCAAATTTCCCGGATCAACTGGCCGAAGGCGGGGCTGGCGCTGGTGGCGCTGCTGGTGCTGGCCGGCATCGCTTGGGCGAGCTGGCTCTGGCGTAACACCGCCAAGGCGGACCCGCTGGCAGGCGTCAAGCCACCGGTCTATCAGCCGCCGACCAACAGCCCAGGCGGCGACGTGCTGCCACTGCCCTCGCCGCCGCCGCGCCGACCGTGAGCCGCCAGGAGGACTTGCTCGTGACCGGGGGGCCTATTTGCCCGGATTGGCACCTTTGAACTTCGTCCGCACGCTGTACAGCCCGGTGCTGGCGGTGATGAAGAGCGTCTGCCGATCCGCCCCGCCGAAGCAGACGTTTGCGGTCCAATTCTCGGGCACGTCAATTTGCGCCACGCGGAAGCCGGTCTTGTCGAAGACGATCACGCCTTTGCCGGTGAGGTAGATGTTTCCCTCCGTGTCGAGCGTCATGCCGTCGGAACCGAGTTCGCAGAACAGCCTCTTGTTCGTGAGCGTGCCGTCGGGCTGAATGTCATAGACCCAGGTGCGGCGCGCGCCAATGTCGGCCACGAAAAGCCGTTTGCCATCGGGTGTGCCGACGATGCCGTTGGGCTGCTTGAGATCCTCGGTCAGCTTCACGAGTTGCTGGCCATCGGCGGAGAGGCGATACACCTGCTGCGCGGGCTGGGGCATGTTCGTGTGGCCCCACCACGGGCGCTGGTAGTAGGGATCGGTGAAGTAGAGCGCGCCGGAGGGATGCGCAAAGACATCGTTGGGGCCGTTCAGCAGCTTGCCGTCGAACTTGCCCGCCAGGATCTTCACCTTGCCGTCCGGGGCCACGGCCCAGAGTTCGTTCTTCTCATCGGCGCAGACAAACAGCGTGCCCGCCTTGTCGAAGCACATGCCGTTGGCGCGGTTGGCGGGGTCCATGAAGGTGGCAAGCTTCCCGTCGGTGCTCCACTGGTGGATGCGGTTGTTGGGCTGGTCCACGAAGAAGACATTGCCCTTCGGGTCGCACGTGGCGCCTTCGGTGAATTTGAAGCCGCCCGCGAGTTTCTCGACCTTCGCGCCGGGCGCGATAATCGGATCCTCAGCGGCGGCGTGGGAACGGGTGGCGGAAGCAGCCAGGAGCAAGGCGGCTAGGGTGAGCAGTGATTTCATGGCGGGGAACTTGGCCCGCGGACGGCGCGGAAGCCAGCGTTTCCCGCGCTCAACGGGCCGGCGCGACCGCGGCCTTCGCCTTCGCCAGCGCGGCGATCACGGCTTCGGCATTGGACAGCGCCTCGGCCGGTCGCGGGTTCGCTGCCGTGAACACCCGCAGGCTGTCGGGGTTGGCGACCACCGTGCCCGCCTCGTTGATGCCGCCGCCCGGCAGCGTGACCCGGGCAAGGTCGAGCTTCAGATGACGGGCGAAGAAGGGATACATCGCCTGCCGCTTGCTGGGGCCGTAGTCATGGACTTCGTACGGCAGATGGCGGTTTTCCACATCCTTTTCCGCGCCGAAAAGTTGATACACGCGCCAGAGGTAGGGAAACTCCACCCCGGGCACATTTTTCGTCCAGTCCGCGCCGCACGACACCACGAGCAGCGGACGCGGCGCGATCATGGCGGCGATGTCGGCGTTGTTGCATTCATGGTTGGCGCTGCGGTGGATGGGCAGGCCGGACTCGCAATTGCAGCCGCCGAAGAAATGCGCGCTCACCATCACGATCGGCGCGGCCGCGGCGATGCGGTCGTCGAGCGCGGCGATGAGAAAGCTCTGCGTGCCGCCGCCGGACTCGCCGGTGATGCCGAGGCGCTGCGCGTCCACGTCTGGTTGTGTGAGGAGGAAGTCCACGGCGCGGAAGCCGTTCCAGATTTGCAGGGTGAGGACGTTGGTATCCGCGTGCGGCACCTGCGTGCTTTCGCAATAGCCGACCATGTCCCAGGCAAACACCACTGCGCCCATGCGCGCCAACGTCGCACAACGGTTCTGCACGTACGGCAGCAGGCGGGCGACGAAGCGCCGCTTCTGCGGATCCGCCGGATCGGGTTCGGTGAAGTGGCCGTGCGGACAAAGGACGCCCGCGAAGGGGCCGGTCTGGCCCAGGGGGCGGTAAAGATTCCCGGTGACGAAGAAGCCCGGCAGGCTCTCGAAGGCCACGTTCTCAATCGTGTAGCCGTCGCAGATTTGTTTACCGCGGACGATCGGATTCAGCGGAGTGCGGGCAGGCAGCGGGGCCAGGTTCGCGCCGGCCAGGATGCCGCGGCGGTTCCGCTCTGCGCGCGCCTGCCATTCCGCTTGCGTGGAAAAAGTCCGGGCGAAGCGCGCCAACTGGGCGGCGGCCTCGGCCTCGGTCTGGTGAGGCGGCTTGGGGCGGGCCTCCGCCGCACGCAGCGAGAGCGTGCCGAAGGTGACGGCGAGGGAGAGCAAGAGCATGCCTTTCATAAGTGGGAGTGGCCGAGTTTGGTGCGGCGGAAGCCTACGCGAGCCGGCAGTACCGTGGAAAGCGGAACCAAGCTCCCATCGGCCAGCGGGATCCACTTGCCCGGAGGCAGGGCCAAGTTCGTGGGCGTTCCTTCCTGCGGGATTTGGCGGTCGCAATTCACCAAACGGTGTGGTCCCGATACGCTGCGAACTTCAATTCAACCTGAAATTCGAAGTCCTGAAGAAATCCGAAGCCCGAAGCCCGAATGCTCGGTACCAGAGAACGCTTCGGGCTGCACTTTTTCTGACACGGTGCGCCAGCCTTTTTCGGCCTTCGGATTTCGGGCTTGTTTCGGATTTCGGGAGTTCGGGCTTCGGAATTCGGGTTCAATTCCGGGGGCGTGGCGCCTTGAAGCCTGCTGCGTTGACCAGCTATACTCGGGTGCATGAACCGAGTGAACACGTGCTCGTGGCATCCGGCCGCCGACGCCGGATTGCCGGGAAGGTGCGTTCGATGAGCGAGCGAATTTCGATGCTGGCCCGCGCGCTGCCTCGTCCGCGGCCGCGGCTCGTCGCGGCGATTTGGCTGTTGGTGGCTGGGGCGCTCCTCTCCCGATTCTCCGCCGTTGCGGCGCCTCCCCCACTCCCAGGCACGGAACCGCTGGCCTGGTCCGGCGATATCGCCTCGAACATGGTTGCTGGGATTGACCGGTTCCTGCTGCGCGAGTTGGAAGCTTCGACCGCGCGGCGGGCGAAGTACTGGCAGTTGGATTTCTCCTCGCCTGTGCGGTACGCGGATTCGATCGAACCGAATCGAAAACGGCTGGCCCACATCCTCGGCGTCCGCGAACCGCGCACCCCAAGCCCGGTTCCAGAACTGGTTGCCACCACCGACCAACCGGCGTTAATCGGCCGGGGCAGTGGCTTTGAAATCTACGCCCTCCGCTGGCCGGCATTCGGCGACGTGCATGGGGAAGGCCTGCTGCTCAAGCCGATCAACCGCGCACCGCTGGCCGATGTGATCGCGATTCCCGACTGCGAGCAGACGCCCGAGCAACTCGCGGGCTTGAGCGGCGGCATCGCACCGGCCTCGCAATTCGCGCGGCGCCTGGCGGAGCGCGGCTGCCGGGTCGTGGTCCCGGCGCTCATCAATCGCAACCTCGGCCCACACCTCGGTCGGTCGCAGCTCACGGCGCGCGAGTTTCTGCACCGCTCCGCGTTCGAGTTGGG
>Ga0105046_10013293_pt1 | contig 12750 bp, 10 predicted proteins | sample MAT03_FD_78385 | JGI IMG/M metagenome (GOLD analysis project Ga0105046, IMG submission 78385) | Freshwater microbial communities from Lake Fryxell liftoff mats and glacier meltwater in Antarctica - MAT-03 (megahit assembly) | ecosystem: Environmental > Aquatic > Freshwater > Ice > Liftoff... | reverse complement strand
TTCAATACGTCGGCGCAGGCGGTACCTTCGGGGTATTTCAGTTCGCCGTGCTTTTGGACGATGAACGCCCGCCGCAACGGGATCATCATGAGGATGCCGAGCAAGCCGCCGAGGACGCCGACGGTCATCACGCGGATGACGTCGATGTCGAAACCGAGCACGAGCAAAGCGGGCATGACCAGGCCGACGCCGAAGGCGATGCTCTCGCCGGCGCTGCCGGCCGTCTGGGCGGTGTTCGATTCGAGGACGCTGCGTTTCCGCATGCCGATGGATTGCATGACGCGGAAGATCGCGAACGACAACACGGCCACGGGAATCGACGCCGAGACGGTGAGGCCGACCTTCAGCACGAGCCAGACCGACGACGCCCCGAAAAGGACGCCGAGCAGCGAGCCGATGACGATGGGGGCGATGGTGAATTCGGGCGGCGACTCATGCGCGGGGACGAACGGTTTGAATTCGGGTTCGGGCGCGGCCATAGACGATCCATCCGGATGAATGAGCGACGAGAGAGGACGCGAATAGATTCGCCGGTGGCCGCGCCGGTGGCAAGGGGAATTGCGGATGCAGTCGGCGTGGCCCGTCGTCGATGTCGAATAGACACCCCATTTTGATTCACACGCCGGAAATCGATCACTTCATTTCTTCGGCAGCGGCAGAATGGTTTCCGCCGGATCGGGGTCGGGGACTTTGAGTTCCTTGCGCAGGCGGGCCAATTCCGTTTCCAGTTCCTTTTGAATCTCCGCGTATTTCGGAGTGCCGTGGACGCTTTTCAATTCTTGCGGATCGGTCTTGAGGTCGAACAGTTCCCAATAGTCGAACTCGGGTTCGTAGAACCGAACCAGTTTGTAGCGATCGGTGATGACGCCGTAGTGCCGGGCGACGCTGTGGACGGCGGGGTGTTCGTAGTAGTGGTAGTAGAAGCTCTTCCGCCAGTCTTTCGGCGTGGTTCCTTTCAACAGCGGAAGGAAGCTCCGGCCTTGGATCTCAGCCGGGATCGGTACTCCAGCCGCTTCCAACAGAGTCGGGGCGAAATCGATATTGCTGACGATCTCGGCGTTCGTCGATCCCCGTTTCGCCGCGGCGGGCCACTTCATCAGCAGCGGCGTCCGCAGGCTTTCTTCGAAGATCCAGCGTTTGTCGAACCAGCCGTGCTCGCCGAGGAAGAATCCCTGATCCGAGGAGTAAACCACGATGGTATTCTCGGCCAATCCTTCCGCGTCCAAATAATCGAGCACCTTGCCGACGCCTTCGTCCACGGCTTTGATGCAGCCGGTCACGTCGTGCAGATAGCGGTTGTAGCGCCAGCGGACGAGATCTTGCCCCTTCGGGTTCGCCTTCTCGAAGGCTTCGTTACGCGGCTTGTAGTATTCGTCCCACTTCTTCTTGTCGGCGTCGGTCATCCCTGGCGGATAGACCAGCTTTGCATCGAGCTTCGTGAACGTCTTTTCGAGGGTCATGTCCTGTGACTTCTCCGCTTTCCCGCGTCCGGAGTAGTCATCGAAAAGCGTGTCGGGCTTCGGATAGTCCCGATCCTTATCGTGACCGAGGTGGCGCAGCGCCGGCGCCCACTCGCGGTGCGGTGCCTTGTGCTGGCACATCAGCAAGAACGGTTTCGTTTTGTCGCGGGTCTTCATCCAGTCGAGGCTGAAATCGGTGATGAGATCGGTGACGTAGCCGACGTTCGGCTCCCGCTTGCCGTTGCGGATCATCGGCGGGTTGTAGTAGATGCCTTGGCCCGGCAGGATGTGCCAGTGATCGAAGCCGGTGGGGTCCGAAACGAGGTGCCACTTCCCGATGATCGCGGTCTGGTAGCCGGCCTTTTGCAGCAACTTGGGGAACGTGGTCTGCGCACCGTCGAACTTGCTGTTGCCGTTGTTGTAGAAGCCGTTGACGTGGGAATACTTGCCCGTGAGCACACTGGCCCGGCTCGGCCCGCAGATGCTGTTCGGCACCAAGCAGCGGTCGAAGCGCATCCCTTCCTTGGCGATCCGGTCGATGTTCGGCGTCGTGTTCAGTTTCAGCGGATGGCCATAGGCACTGATCGATTGGTAAGCGTGATCGTCCGAGAAGATGAAGACGATATTCGGCGGCTTCGGTTCCGCGGCGGGTGCGACCGCGGAAGCGAGCGAAACAGCGAGGCCGATGAGACAGACGCGCATGGGTGGTCTCCGAAGTGCGGGGCGGGGTTCGGTTGAAGTGATGCGGAGAATGTACGAAGCCGGCCGGGGCGGGGAAGGATGGGGTGCCCTGAGCAGCAACCCTCCAGCACTTATGGCTGCACCTTCAGGCCTGACCGAACCCACGCATTGGATAGTCTCCTTGCTTTGGTTCACCCGGGTAGGTACCTTGCAATTCGGATCGATCTTGAGACGACAACTCCCGGACCGAGAATTCCCAATGGCCCGTACTCTGCTGATTGCCCTGTTGCTGGCCACTCCGCTACTGGCCGCCCCCACGCCCCCGGAGGAGAAGCCGAAACCGCGGGCGAAGTTGCTCGGCACGGTGAAACTCGACAAAATCGTGATTGAAGTGTGCTGGACGCCCGACGCCAAACACCTGATCCTCATCACGGACGAAAAAGGGCTGGTGATCGGCCGCGATCAAATCGGCGAAGATGCCCCCATCAAGCCGATCGCCGAGTTCGCCCTCCCGGTCGGCGGGACGTGCAAGTTCGGCATGACCCCGGACGGCACGGAGCTTTACGCGATGGTGACGGCACGGCGGATCAACGCCGAAACCCGCCTCTGCTACTGGACCCTCAAAGATTTGCTCGATGGCAAGAAGAAGGCCAAGCCCGACCGGGTGGTGAGCTTGGAGCTGGACAAGCCGAGTACCTTCGCGCTCTCGGCCGACGGGAGAAGCCTGTACACGGTCGTGAGTGAACCGCGGCGCGGTGGGCTGCTTCCGCCGAACGGCCTGCGGCCCCAGATTGGCAAGGTGCTCCGGTCAAGTACCAAGACGGGCGACATTGCGGAAGAGTGGATGCCCCTCGATCTGCCGAACGCGACCTTGGTCGGAGCGGCGGTTCACACCGTTTCCGGCAAAGTCTTCGCCCATTTCCAGACGGCCGAGGAACACGTCGTTCGATGCTTCGACCGGGCCGGCAAGAAGGAAAAGTGGGAGCGGACGTTCCCGCAACCGCTGCCGAACGGGAATGTCGGGGACGGTCCGAAGGTGTCGCCCGATGGTCGGGTGGTGGTGGCGTACTGGTCGCGCCAGTTCTCGACCGTCCAGCCCGGTGCGGTTCCGCAGCCGGGGCAACCGCCGCCGCTGGTCGCGGTCTACACGAACTGTCCGCAACTGCTGAACGCCACGAATGGAGAAGTGATCGCCGACTTGGGCGGGGACGACGTGTACAACAGTGAAGTGATCGACTTCTCCCCCGACAGCAAGCTGATGTTCGGCTGGCTGAACCGCCCCGGCGGTATCCAATCCGTCGTGTGGGAGACGAAGACGGGCAAGGCGCTCAAGGCGTGGAACCGCGGGTCGGGTGACTTGACCGCCGCGTTCGCACCCGGCCGCCACGAACTCGCCATCGTCGAGCATACTACACACAATTCGAACCCCTCGCACTTGACTCCGGAGCGGATCCACGGAGGAATCCTCATGGAGACCGATGGTGCGGATTTGCAATATATCCGGAATGTGTTCCGACAACAGCGGGTTCCGCGGGTCGAAGAGGAATCGATCATCGGTGTCTGGGATTTGGCACCGCTGGTGAAATGAACGGCCCGAATTGCTGTGGCGGTCCCCATATTCGCCACTCAATACACATCATCGTGCGAACCGAGGGCGTGCAAAACAATTGCTTCCGCCCCGTTGAGCGATGCGTAATCGAAGACGATCCGCAAATCGTAGCCGACACTGCAGGCCCAGTACCCTGCGAGTTTGCCTTTGAGTTTGTGAGTATGGAGCGCCGGTATCGAAGGGTCGATCGCCAGTTGTTCGAGAACGGCGAGTATCGCAGCGGACGTGTTCGGATGCGACTTCAGCCACGATTGCAAATCGCGGCGGAAGGCCGGTGTTTGGATGACCGGTCGCATTACGACAGGGCTTGCTCGAGGATTTGGGCGGGTGTCAAAACTTCGAATTGACCCGCCTCGAACTGTCTTCGGCTTTCATCGACTTTCCGGATCAAATCTTCGCGCGAGGATTGGGCTAGGCGTTTCGAAAGCACAGACACGAGTTCGACCCGCGAATCGTGATCCAGCGATTCGGCGGCGTCGAGCACTTCGTCCAAGCTTGCTGCGGACATGGGTATGGCCCCCAAGCTTAAAAACGTCGCCGGGGCGGGGAAGGATGGGGGTGCCCTGAGCAGCACCCTCCAGCACTTATGGCTGCACCTTCCGGCCTGACCAGGTTCACACCTTCAGGTCTGTCAGGCCCCCACCCATCCTCGCCCCGGCGATTTGTACTTACTTCTTCGTCTGTCCGCGTGCGAAAATACTGGCGACGAAGTTCAGCACGTCCGTCGCACTGGATTCGTTGTAGCCGTAGTTGCGGATCAGGCGAGCCTTCACCACGTCGATTTTTTCTTGGGTCGCACGGTCGACGACGTTGCTGACCAAGCTCGTGAGCTTGATCGTGTCCTTTTGATCCTCGAAAAGCTTGAGTTCGAGGGCTTTTTGCAGCCGCTCGTTGGTGCGGTAGTCGAACTTCTTGCCGTCGATGGCCAAGGCGCCGATGTAGTTCATGATCTCGCGGCGGAAGTCTTCCTTGCGGCCCTCGGGGATGTCGATCTTCTCTTCGACGCTGCGCATCAGCCGTTCGTCCGGGTCGTCGTAGGCGCCGGTGTAGCGGTTGCGGACCTTCTCGCGCTGGGTGTACGCCTTCACGTTGTCGATGTAGTTCCCGCACAGCCGGGTCAACGCTTCTTCATCCGCGGCGATGGCGCGCTGGACTTCGTTCTTCACGACGTCCTCGTACTCCTCGCGGACGATCGACAGCAATTCCTTGAAGTGGCGGTGCTGGTCTTCGTCCTTGATGAGGGCGTGGTGGCGCAGGCCGTCTTCGAGTTGCTTCATCACCATGAAGGGGTTGATGTTGTCCTCGTCCGGGTGGGCCACCAGGGCGTTCGAGATTTTGTCCTGGATGTAGCGCGGGCTGATGCCCGTCATGCCCTCGTGCAGGGCTTCGCGCTTCAAGTCGATGACGTTGTCCTCGGTGAAGCCGGGCATCGTCTTGCCGTTGTAGAGCTTCAACTTCTGCATCAGGCTGAGGCTGGCGTTCTTCGGCGGGTTCAACCGCGTCAGCACGGCCCACATCGCGGCGACCTCGACCGTGTGCGGGGCGATGTGCTTGCCCTTCACTTTGGACTCGTTGAAGTCTTTCTCGTAGATCCGCACTTCGTCCCGCAGCCGGGTGACGTACGGAATGTCGATCTTCACGGTGCGGTCGCGCAGAGCCTCCATGAACTCGTTGTTCTGGAGCCGCTTGTATTCCGGCTCGTTGGTGTGGGCCAGAATCACTTCGTCGATGTCGGTCTGGGCGAACTTCTTCGGCTTGATCTTGTGTTCCTGCGATGCTCCGAGGAGGTCGTAAAGGAACGCCACATCGAGCTTCAGAACTTCGATGAATTCGACGATGCCGCGGTTGGCGATGTTCAGTTCCCCGTCGAAGTTGAAGGCGCGCGGATCGCTGTCCGAACCGTACTCGGCGATCTTGCGGTAGTTCATGTCGCCGGTCAGCTCGGTGCTGTCTTGGTTCTTCTCGTCCTTCGGCTGGAACGTGCCGATGCCGATGCGGTCCTTCTCGCTCAGGATCAGCCGAAAGATCCGGACTTCGTGCTTGAGCATCTCGAGCCAGTCGCCGTTGTAATTCTTGAGGCGTTCGCGGAACTCGTACCGGCTGGCGGGGCAGAGGTCGCCCTTGATGCGGATGCCGTAGGGGTTCGGCCCGGTCGCCTCGGCGTTCAGTTGCCCGAGGAGTTCGGTGCGGTACTCTTCGGGGATGAGTTGCAGCGGTTCGCCGTGCATCGGATCCTTGGCGAAGGTGCCATCGGCGCTCTTCCAGCTGAAGCTGAAGAGCTGGCCCGCATCGCTACGGCTGTATTCTTCGAGGCCTCGCTTCAGCAAGCGGGCGATGGTCGATTTCGCACTGCCGACAGGGCCATGGAGCAAGATCACCCGGCGTTCGGTGCCGTAGCCCAGTGCGGCGCTCTTGAAGGTGTTGACGAGCGTCATCAGCGGGCGGTCGAGGCCGTAGATGCCATCGCCGTGGCGGGTGGCGAACTCGGTGAAGAACTTGTAGCGAGTGAGTTTGTCTTTGTTTTCGTAAATGTCTTCGGTGCCGTGGGCGAGGATCATGTCGAAGAGCCGCTGGTAGGCGGTCCGCGTCACGGTCGGTTGTTTCATCACGATTTCCAAGTACTCCGGGAACGAGCATTCCCAATGGAGTTTCTTGAAATCGCTCAGATCCATCTGCGAGCGGAGGCCGTCGAGAATGCCTTGGGCCGTGGCCATCTGGTTCTCCTGAGTCGAATCCGGCGCGCGGGCACCGGGGGATGATCGAAGCCAAAGATGAACGGAGAGAGGGCGGACGCCGTCGGTTCACGGCGAAGCAGATGCATTATAATCCGAAAGATGTGTCCATTCCAGAAAGTCAGCTCCGGACTTCGGAAAGGCTGCCCCACGATTTTGGCAGTGAACCGACTTCTGGAACCACGCGTTGCCAGTTGTTGTGCCAGAAATCCGAGCGATGCCAATCGCGATAGTCCACTTGAGCGACACCCATTCGCGCGATATACTTCCACCGTGCCCCTTTCCTCACCGAACTCCGAGCCGACGTCGGCCGTGAACGCGAGCGCCCCTCGGGTGCTGGTGCTGGGGAGCGTACCGGTACTCGACCCCGCCGCGGATCCGCAAATCGCCTGTACGGTCGAAGCCGCGGCCGAAGTTCTCCTTCCCGGTCGCTTCGATGCCGTGATCGCCGAGCCGGCGATTCTCGCCAAGCTCTTAGACGAAGCCCGCCGCGACGCCCTGATTATGTCCTTCGCCGACCGCGCGCTCGCCGTGCTCGATCCGCTCGGGCAGGTCACGTGGTGCAACGGTGTCCTCGCCGCGTGGTGCGGGGGAGCGCCGATTGGCCGGTCGCTCTTTTCCGCACTCCGCGCCAAAGTCCTCGCGTCCGAATCCGCCGATCCGTTCGAGCTCGTCCGCCAGAATCACCCCGTCTCCCTCCGCATCCACCGCCCCGAAGAATCCGTCGCCGAGTACGTCGAAGTCCGGCTGCAGCCGATTCGCGGACTCAACGACGTATCCCACCAAATCTTGGCGATGTGCCGGGATGTCTCGGCGGAAGTCGATCAGCAGCGCAAGCTCGATGCCCTGCACCAAGCCGGCCGCGAGATGTCCGACCTCGACGTGTCGCAACTCTCGGAAATGAGCGAGCCCGAACGCGTGGCGCTGCTCAAGCACAACCTCCGGCGCTACATCCGCGACCTGTTGAAGTACGACACCATCGAAGTGCGATTGCTCGACCGGCGGACGGGCGAGTTGAAGCCGCTGCTCGAAGACGGCATGACCCGCGAAGCGGCCGGACGCACGCTGTTCGCGCGGCCGGAGAAAAACGGCGTGACGGGGTACGTCGCCCACACCGGCCGCAGCTACCTCTGCCCGGATGCGACGACCGATCCGCACTACATCCAAGGGGCCAGCGACGCCCTCAGCAGCATGACGGTGCCGCTGATCTACGGCGACGAAGTCGTCGGCACGCTGAACGTCGAAAGCCCGAGGCTCAACGGCTTCGGGCCTGACGACCTGCAGTTCACCGAGTTGTTCAGCCGGGAAATCGCCTCGGCCCTGCATACGCTCGACCTGCTGAGCGCCCAGCAATCGTGCGCCGTGTCGCAGTCGATCGACCAAGTCAGCCGGGAGATCGCACTCCCCGTGGACGGCGTCCTCGCCAGCGCCGCCGTGCTCTTGAAGAAGTTCAGCGGCCTCGATCCGGAGGCGACCCAGCACCTGCGGCGGATCATCGCCAACGCCCGGCTCGTCAAAGATTGCGTGCGGAAAGTCGGCCAACAGGCCCTGCCCTCCGAGACGGCCGCGGAACCGCAACTCCTCCACGGCAAGCACATCTTGATCATCGAGCAAGACGAGCGGATGCGGAAGTCGGCCCACCTCTTGCTCGAGCGGCTCGGGGCCGAGTCCGAGTCGGCGGCGACGGCGACCGAGGCGCTGTGCATGCTCGCCGATACGTCGTACGACGCGGTCTTCACCGAAGTGCGCCCGCAAGACATGAGCGGCTACGAAACCTTCTGCCGCATCCGCGAAATACGGCCGGGGATTCGCATCGCCATGACCACCGGCTACGGCTACGACGCGGCGCATTCGCTCGTCAAAGCCCGCATGGACGGCCTGCGTCACGTGCTGTTCAAACCCTTCAAGCAAGATCAAGTCGTGAATGCGGTGCTGGCCTCGGTCGCCCCGCCCAACGCCCCGGCGCCGGCGGGGACGTTTTGAAATCGATCCCGTCCGACCGGGAGGCGTAGCCGTGTATCCGTGGGATCGGGTGGTTGATTGCGACTGATTTGTTGACGCTGGCGTTGGGCACCCCCTATCACGTATACTAGAATATTATCCCGCCACCTTTGAACTCGTCGATCCATTCCGGGAGCCTCCCATGACCGACCGCGAACTTCTCGCCGAATCGACCTTCCGCGAATTCCAATCCCACGCGACCCGCCGGCAATTCTTCGGCTCGGCCGGGTTGTCCCTCGGTACTGCGGCGCTGGCGTCGATGCTCGGCCAATCGCAGGCGGCCGAATCGAAAAAACCCGGCACGATCGGCGAGAACGCGGGCCTGTCGAAGCTCGACTTCCCGAGCAAGGTGAAGAGCGTCATCTACTTGCACATGGTCGGCGGGCCGAGCCAAGTCGATCTCTTCGACTACAAACCGAAGATGGCCGAGATGTACGACAAAGACTTGCCCGAGTCGGTTCGCAACGGCCAGCGTCTGACGGGAATGACCAGCGGCCAAGCCCGCTTCCCCATCGCCCCGTCGAAGTACAAGTTCAAGCAGTACGGCCAAGGTGGCGCCTGGATCAGCGAGAACCTGCCGTGGAAGGCGAAGATGGCGGATGACCTCTGCATCATCCGCAGCATGAACACTGAGGCCATCAACCACGAGCCGGCCATCACGTTCATGCAGACGGGCAACCAGATTACCGGTAAGCCCTGCCTCGGGGCGTGGATGAGCTACGGCCTCGGCACGCTGAATAAGGACTTGCCGACGTTCGTGGTCATGGTCGCGGTGCCGAGCAATCAGGATCAAGTGCAGGCGATCTCGGCGCGGCTCTGGCAATCGGGCTATCTGCCGGGCGAGCACGCCGCTGTGCCATTCCGCGCGAAGGGGGACCCGATCCTCTACATCAACAACCCGCCCGGCGTATCCAGCGATGTCCGCCGGACGACCCTCGACGGCCTGAAGAAACTGAACGAACTCAACCACGCCCAAACCGGGGATCCCGAGACGCTGACGCGCATCGCCCAGTACGAGATGGCCTTCAAGATGCAGTCGAGTGTGCCCGATCTCACCGACTTGTCGAAAGAAGATGCCAAGGTCATCGAAAGCTACGGGCCGGACGCCAAGAAGCCCGGCACCTTCGCCAACACCGTGCTCACGGCTCGCCGGCTAGTCGAACGCGGCACCCGCTTCGTGCAGGTCTACCACAACAACTGGGACCACCACGGCAACCTCGTCGGCCGGATGGCGTCGCAGTGCAAGGACGTCGATCAACCCTGCTACGCGCTAATCCAAGACTTGAAGAACCGCGGGATGCTCGACGAAACGCTCGTCATCTGGGGCGGCGAATTCGGCCGGACGATCTACAGCCAAGGCGGGCTGAGCAAGGACAACTACGGCCGGGATCACCACCCGCGCTGCTTCAGCATGTGGATGGCCGGCGGCGGCTCGAAGGGCGGAACCGTCTACGGCGAGACCGACGACTTCAGCTACAACATCACGAAGGATCCCGTGACGGTCCGCGACTTCCACGCCACGGTGTTGAAGCTGCTCGGCATCGACCACGAGAAGTTCACGTACAAGTACCAAGGCCTCGATCAGAAACTCACGGGCGTCGAACACGCCAAGGTCGTGAAGGCCCTCATCGCTTGAGTCGGCGCCGACTTGTCGGTGCGGTCCGCTTTCCGTAGTTTGGCACTTCGTATTTGGGCCACGAAATCGACGATTCGGGAGATATTTATGGCGGGGCGTAAGGCGGGCGGCGGGCGGAGCCGCATGGATTTGCGTCGTCAGGCGGATGCGGCCGAAGCCCGCGATGGCGGCGCCGCCGAGACCGAGGAAGTCGAAGCCGACGATGAAGACGAGGACGAAGACGAGGACGAAGAGGGGGAAGGCGACGGCGAAGAAGCCTCCGAGGACGACGCGGCCGCTTCCGAAGATGACGCCGGGGACGACGATGACGCGGGGGACGACGACGACGACGAGGACGGCCCCAAGAAGAAAAAGAAGAAAGCGAAAGTGAAGGCGCCGGCCAAGGTGAAAGTCAAGAAGGCCCCCGCCAAGCGGAAGCCGAAGGTCGTCAAGGAAGTGCGCCAGCGGGCCATCTGGGTCGTGTTCGACAACGGCAGCAAGCGCGTCGGCACCTTCCCCTACCCGCAGCGGAAAGAAGCCGAAGAATTGATGGCCGCGAAGATGGAAGAAAAGAAGACGACGTTCTTCATCCAACTCATCAAAGAACCGATCGAAGAATAGATCCGCCAAAGAGCGAGGATGCGAGTCCTCGCTCTGCCATTTTCACAGTCGCCTGTGCCCGTCGTCTTCTCCGCTGCACTTCGCCTTGCGTTCCCGGCCGATATTCAGTCCACTACCGACCAATTGCAACTCTCGGGCAAGGAGGCTCGGCCATGCGTGCGCGGTTACTGCTCGTTTCCCTCACCGGAATTCTGTTCCTCGGTACCGGCCTCGTCGTGGCCATCGGCCAACCGCCGATCACGCCGGCTCCGCTGCCGCCGACGGTCACCCCGGCCCCGCCCGCGTACCTGCCGCCGAGTGTCACCGGTCGGCCCGGTGTTGGCATCACCCCCGCATCCGCGACCAAGCCGGTGGCGCCGATCGAGCGCTTCGAAAAGAATCTCCGGGCCTACCCGGCCGAGACGGCCGCGTGCATCCCGAGCACCCGCCACGCCGCGGCGTGGCTGGTGCGGATGAATCAATCGGATGGCCGTTTCCTCGGCGGCGTCAACCCGGCCCTCGCCCGACCCCTCGACGGCCTGACCGATTTGAATCAAGCCGTGGCCTGTTGGGGTGTCTGCCGGGCCGCCAAGTTCACCGGCGATGATAAACTCGGGGCCTGCGCCGCCCAGGCGGTGTTGACCCTGCTAACGCTGACGAAGGCCGAAGCGGCGGATGCTAACTGTCGGGCGCCGATCGCCGAGTCGGCGAAGTGCAACCGCGTCGGCCTGGCCGCGCTGATCATTCTCTGCATCCACGATCTGCCGGCGCCCGATCCGAAGCTCGTGGCCGAAGGGGAAAAGATTGCCGCATTCTTGAAGAAGCAGTGCGGGGCCGACGGCTCGATCCAGTACACAGACGGCGCGGAACCGGCGTTAAAAATCGACCCGGACGGTGTGAACCTCTATCCCGGACTCTGTTTCCAAGCGCTGCTGGCGAGCGACCGCGCGAAGCCGGAACAATGGAAGCGCGACGCCCTCATCGCCGGGATGAAGCACTACCGCGAGTGGTTCAAGGCCCACCCAGCGCCGCAAATGGCCGGGTCGATGTTGCCCGCAGCTTGCGAGCAATTCCTGCGCACAAAGACCGGGACCGTCGCCGAATTCGCCTGCGAAATGGCCGACCAACTCTGCGGCTGCCAGTATTCCGCCGGCGAGACCCGAGACGGCCGCACCGCCGGCGCATTCCGCATCCCCGGGCAGACCGTGCCTTCTTCGAACGGCGCCGTCTACGCCGAGGCGTTGGCCTGTGCCACGACACTCGCGGCCCAAGTGCCCGACGCGACGCGGTACGCCAAATACCGCACGGCGTGCGTCGCCGGGTTGGGCTTCGCGCGCGGTTTGCAATTCAACGAAGATTCCACATCCCACTTCGAGAAGACATTCCGCGCCCAGTTCCTGCTCGGTGGCGTGTGCACATCGCACTCGAACGGAAACATCCGCGCCGACAGGACCGCGATGTTGGCACTGGCCCAATTGCGGTTTTTGGAATCCGGTGCCGAGAAGGGGGAATAGCTCAATCGTTCGAGGGGCACTTTTCGGCGAATAGATCGGAGAAGAGTCTGCGGAGGAGCTGGCCGATGGTCATGCCCCGTTCGCGGGCGGCGGCTTCGAGAGCATTCACTTGCCACTCGGGCAAAAGAATCGGGAGTTCGATGACTTCGAACTCGGCGGAAGAACGCGAATTCGGCACCGTGCCGGTCGTGGTAGTTGGCCAGCCGGCGGTGAGTGTAGGCATAGGGCACGCTGAGGGTGGGAGCCATGAATCGCATGGCTTTTCAGGATACTGCAAACACGATACCAATTCCAAAAAAAGCGTAAACTGGTTCGGGATACACGAGAACCGTACAAAATCAATCGCTGCGAATCGACGCTGACGGAGAATTCGCCTAATGGCGAAGCACTTCCTGCGCGACAATCGGGAAGACCATACGGCCTCGGGCAAACTTGAGTCAAAGTCAACAATTCCGGCTGGTGCGACAGGAAACTGGAGAAAAAATCGATATGGCCCATGATCTTGGAGCAAATAGCAGTTAACCTACAGTGTGAATTC
>Ga0105046_10013291_pt1 | contig 12752 bp, 7 predicted proteins | sample MAT03_FD_78385 | JGI IMG/M metagenome (GOLD analysis project Ga0105046, IMG submission 78385) | Freshwater microbial communities from Lake Fryxell liftoff mats and glacier meltwater in Antarctica - MAT-03 (megahit assembly) | ecosystem: Environmental > Aquatic > Freshwater > Ice > Liftoff... | reverse complement strand
TTCATTTGTAAACCCCCAATTTAAGCGAATTTCGGATAAAAACAAGACAAAAGTCTCGTTCGACCTTACGGTTTAAAAAGGAAGAGCAAAAACAACAAAAGCTAACGTAACCTAAGTTCCAAATCACACAATTCACCTTCATTTATTAAGTGATGTTACGCAGCTTCTCCTGGGAACGCCGGCCGGATGCCGGCGTTCCCAGTGCGTAACATGAGTTATTAATTTATTGAGTGATTGGGCCGGTGGTATCACTGGCGAGGTGCTCTATGTCGATGGTGGTTACAATATTATGGGTGCGCAGGAGCCAGGGGCGACGGGAGAAAAGAAGGAGTAGGCTAATAAAATTAAATCGGAATAAGTTCGATTATTTACCACTCATTCAAATGAGAAATAAAACAGCCTGCCTTGGATTGTTTACACCAAGGCAGGCTGTTTTTGCATTGTAAACGTGAACAAAAAAAGATAGTGGTATGCACAGAGCACGCGAATGGCTAGCTTGAAGGGTACTTTGCAGAAGGGTCTATAATTACACAGTGCGCATAATTTTACCCAAGAATTTGCGCGACAGCAGTCAGATCACAAACAATACCTTTGGCAATGTCATGATCAGTACGCTGACGATCCACCAAATAGGCCTGCATCCCGACGGCTCGCCCACCCTCCACACAGGCTATTTCATCATCGAAGAAGAGGCACTCCTCCGGTTGTATGCCCAGCAACTGGGTGATGGTTAGATACGCTTTGGCATCCGGTTTCGCCGCGCCGATCACAGTGGCAGCGCACGCTACATCCACAAGTTCAGCCAGATCGACCGCCGCGAGGGAGCCATCCAAACTAGCCAGTGAAAAGTTGCAAAGCACGCCTATCCCCAATTTGCGTTGGCGCGCTTCGAGCAGCGCCGGTCGTGCATCGAGAAAAGGAAGCATACAACTAGTGTACTCAAATCGCTGTAGCTGAGAACGGATTTCATCAGAAAGACCCAGATCCACACTGATAGCAGCCCAAAATCCCCTAAAAAAGGCTACCTCTTCCGCCAAACTGCGCGGAAACCCAATTTCTTTGCCCCTTTTTGCCCAACGCCGCGCAATCTCCTCTAAAGAGATTGGAAGAATTGGTTGAAAGAAAGCCACAGCAGTGACTACATCAAAGTAAGTGAGAACACCATCACGATCAAAGATGACCGCTTTAATTTGCAGAGCCATATGCGCCTTTGCGAATTGGGTAAAAAGTCATGATAAGGAATAAAGCTAAAAAAGAAATGCTTGAAACTCGATAAATATTTCATCGAGCGTTGCTTAATTTTGTTATATTTAGGACTTACGCAGCTACCTGGGAACGCCGGCATCTCTGGCGGCAGGCCGGCAAGATGCCGGCGTTCCCAGGTAGCTGCGTAAGTCCTAATATTATGTAAATTTAGCCAAATTGACAGTGAAAGGATTTTACCTTACAATATTTAAAGAAGAAAGAGTAGACAATACTTGTAGCTAATCTTTAATTAGGCTTTATGTTCCGACGGCATATACCCCCCGCACTAATTCGTATTCGATCAGTTATGCAAAATCTTCCAACCCATAAATTCCTAATGACCCCTATTTTTATCAACTGTCGTTCACTAAAACAAAATAACCCCTGTAATTTTGATTGGTGAGTGATCTCATTTCCAAAACATTCTATTCCGAAAGCGCATCCATGCCCTATTACATCGATCCAATGTTGACGGAACTGCGCGCCCTGATTGCCGACCTAGGCAAAGGCGGTGGCATTATCAGTCCCTCTGTATACGACACTGCTCAAGTTCTAAGGCTCTACCCACCAAATGAAGATGTTGAACCGGCTTTTCAATGGCTCTTAGCCCAACAGCGCGCGGATGGCGGCTGGGGATCCGCAGAGACCCCTTATGCACGCGATGTGCCTACCTTGGCGGCCAGTTTGGCACTGCATACCCATTACCAAGGTAAGCAACAAGCGGCGGTAGATGCGGGGCTAACCTTTTTGCAGCAGCAGGCCGATCAATGGGCAGAGTTGCCCATTGATGCTCTGCCGATTGCCACCGAAATGATTCTGCCCTACCTGATTGAGGAAGCCAACACCTGTGGGTTAGCCCTGAACCCTGCGCCTTACGCGATCCTTTATCAACTACGAAATCGTAAACGGGAGAAAATTGGTAAGCGCCCCCTGCAGGCGGGCGCGGCGCCAACGTATTCTTGGGAAGCTTTGGGGCAACATGTAGATACGCTTTTGCCTGATCAGTCCGGTGGCATCGGCCATAGCCCGGCGGCCACTGCGGCCTGGTTGCGTCAGGCGACGAGACACTCGGAGCTGGCCGAATCGTGTGCCACCGCACGCCGCTACCTGGCCAAAGCAGCTGCTGCTACCCGCATGGGCATCCCTGGGGTAGTGCCCAATGTGTGGCCGATTGTCGGTTTCGAGCTATCCTATGCACCCTATGCGCTCTTGATCACGGGTTTACTCCAACACTCGGCACTACAGGATGTGATTGATCCAATTATGGACGAGCTTTGGGTTATCATGAAGCGCGGTCATGGGGTAAGTTTTGGTCAATACTTTACACCCGATGTTGATGAAACTGGTGTGGCAATGGCTGTCCTGCAAGCTACTGCTTACGCAGTAGATCACTCTGTTATATTACAGTTTGAAAACGGCAATCACTTTTGCACATTTCAACATGAACTAAATCCTTCTGTATTTTCTAATGCCCATGCCCTCAAAGCCCTTGCCACTGTCGGTAAACGTTACCCGGCGGCAGAGGATTTTTTGCTCAAACGACAATGTAACGATGGCCGTTGGCAGGCGGATAAATGGCACAATTCTTGGCTTTACACAACGCTAGAGGTGGCATTGACGCTTGATCATCTAGGTCATACTATACCAGTCGAGAAGGCACTAAAGTCATTTTTACAAAATCAGAAATCAGATGGCGGTTGGGGTGGCAGCTGTCAATCGACAAGAGCAGAGACTGGCTATGCAATCATAGCCTTACAAATGGCGCAAAAGCGTGGCTACCTTGATCCGCAGGGCGCCTATGCATTAGAACGTGGTTTTGATTGGCTACAGCGAGAGTGGCAATCGCCAACCAAGACGGACGAGATGCTTTGGCTGGGTAAGGAACTCTATACACCGTACCGGGTTGATCGCATTTATGAATTGAGTGCGCTCTTGTCGGTAGCACAGGAGCCAGTAATGGCATGAATACAGAATCGATTCCGACATTAGAAGAATTTCTAACAGTGTCAGTTGAAGAAGTAGCCAAAGTCGCGCCAACAACAATGATCTATGCACCAGGTGGTACTCGCCGCCAGGCTGTATTTGAAGGAATTGAACCTTGGAGTGATGATTATATGCAATGGATTCGACCTCATTTCTTCCGGTGTGGCGAGCTTATTTTTCATTGCGGCGTAAAACATCTGATTATGCCATTTATCACACCTGGCAATTTGCAGGAAGTAAACCGTTACCGCAGTCAATTATTGGAAAAAGCTAAGTGGGCGCTAGGGGGATTGGAATCTCTGGCAGACTATAAACGTTTAGGTTGGCGGGTTCGCCTACTGGGCAGCGAAAGTTTACCAGAACTAAAAATGGTTGCTGAGTATTTGGTTGAGAATACGCCTTCGAGCAGTGAGCATACCCTTTATTGGCTTGCAGTAGTCGATACGGACAGCCTTTGGCACGAATTGTTGGCTGCTGTCCATCAATCGCAGGCCAAGACGCGCACAGAGGCAGTCTTTGCGCTCTATGGTGAAGAGATTCCGCCTGCAACGCTGTATCTGGCAACCGGCAAGCCGACAATTTCGTTCGACCTTATACCGCCCTTGCTCGTTGGTCAAATTCAAGCTTACTGGAGCCAGCAGCCAGGCTATACCCTAAACGAAACACAATTACGTACGATCTTCTATGACTATGCTTATTTGCGCCCAACCTGGCGCGAGGAGAAACTAGAACGCGCCAAGGAGGCCCTGGCTCACCGTCATGCATGGGAAGAAGCACCTATGCTGGGGTTAGGCATGCGCCTCGGTCCATTCTGGTATCCAGCGCCAATGTCATCACCGGCTTGGTCTGCAGAGCGGGAGCCTTGATTTTACGGGTAACGTTCAGCCATGAGGCTATTCTGGAATTGGGGAACGCCATGCAGATGGGGTTCGATCTGCTGGATGAGGGAGTCAATCGTATAAGGTTTTTGAATAAATCCAGCTAATCCTTTGTTGACAAATTGCTCCATTACTTCCTGTTCGCTGTAACCAGAAACAAGTAAAATTGGAACGCTGGCGTTAATTGCGCGCAATTTGTAAAAGACTTCTTCCCCATTCATTCCCGGCATCGAGAGATCAAGTAGAACCAACTTGATCTCTTGCATGCGTTCGCGGAACAATTGGATGCCGGCGGGGCCATTCTCGGCTTTGATGACCTGCAAACCCGTCTCGGTAAGAACATCGGCCATCGCATCGCGCACCATATCTTCATCATCGATCACCAAAACGAGTTCGCCGTCCATTGGTACGGGTTTAACCGCTTGAGTACCATTGGCTAAGTGAAGTAGTTCAGTTAAGATAGGAAAAATTAGGGTAAAGGTTGTGCCTTTACCCACTGTACTGGATACTTGCATCCCGCCTTTGTGCGAACGGACGATACCCAAAACGCTGGCCAGGCCCAAACCGCGCCCCGTAAATTTGGTCGTGAAGAATGGATCAAAAATTTTCGTCAACGTCTTCGCATCCATCCCAGAACCAGTATCGCTTACCGCCAACCGCACATAGCGGCCAGCCAGTAGCGGAATACCGGTCCATTGCCAATATTGAGTATCATCCGCTGTTATTTCCTGGATATCTGTGGTTACGGTGATCGCGCCAGCTTTTTGGCCAATCGCATCGACGCCATTCAAGATCAAATTCATGAGCAGCTGCTGGATCTGGCCTTTATCACCCATCATCAGGGGGATGGCGGCGGATAACTTTGAATCTAGCAGTACAGTTTTAGGGATAGCAGCCGAGAAGAGATGAACGTTATCCATGATCAGATCATTCAAGTCCATCGGCTTCGTTTCCGATTGATTACGCCCCGAGTAATTGAGCATTTGACGCGTTAACTCGGTTGCCCGTTCTGCGGCCTTAATCGTACGCTGGATATGCGGGCTTACAGGGTGATCGGGCGGTAATTTGCGCAAAGCGATGGACATTTGCATCAGCATGGCCGCCAGCAAATTATTAAAGTCGTGCGCCACGCCGCCGGCTAAGACACCCAAGCTTTCCAACTTTTGGGTTTGATACATGGCCGCCTCGGCCTGTTTTTGCTCGGTAATGTCGGTCGAGATCAGAATGAGCGCGGTAACTTTGTCATCGCGCTGAATCGCGCCAACGCGGTTGATTCTCCACTGCGGACCAAACGCTGAGCTTTCCTCGCTTTCGTAACTGATCGTCGCGCCGGTTTCTAAAACACGCCGCATATTCTCGGCCAATACGGCTTGATATTGCGCTTTATGATGGAAGTGGACAGCCGAAACACCGACCAGGCTATCCGGTTGACGGTTGCGGATTGCCCGATTGATAAACGTAATAGCACCATTTAGATCGATGTTGACAATGACTTCGGGTACATTTTCGACCAGCGAGCGCAATTTAGCTTCCGATGTGCGCAATGCATCGACAACACGTTGGCGCTCCTCTACCTCTCGGTGTAGATCTTCGGTTCGTTGCCGCACACGATCTTCGAGTTTACTGTGTGCTTGCTGCAATTGGCCTTGACTAACCTGGAGCTTAAGATTCACAGCGGATAAATTTGCGGCTACTCTTCGAATTTCATTTGCTTTTTCATCTGCTCTTCGCGTCGATGCATTTAATAACGCAGTATTCAGCATAATGGCCAGAGCTAGCACAATAAAGTCATTAATGATAGGCGCTGCACTTTGCACTGGCTCAAGTATTTCTAAGGACTCGGCATAGAAAATAGCGCTAATTACCAACATACAAAGCCCAGCAAAAAAATTCATATTACGCCGGCCAAGCAAGAGACCGACAAGTGGAATCATTGCGAAATAGGCCATAATATTAGGACTGCGTATACTTTGAAAAATTACAACATTAATGTATGTGATTATAATGAACAGGGTCGTAATCAATATTGATGCAGCCAATCTAAAGAAGCCGCTCTGCATCGTAAGCCAGACAATTACAATGACAATTAACCCAGTTACATCTGCAATCAGAAAAAAATTATTTTTACTGTCATTGGGCGAACTTATCAGCGTTATCGCCAAAAGGATGCTAATCACAGGTAAAAGAATCAATAAGGCAATGTTGAGCCAATAGGCTGCCCGTGTTTGTTCTGGATCGGGGAAGGTGGGTGCAGTGAGCAGTCGTTTGAGGAAACGCCACATCAATTCAGACTTCATTACAGCAATCCTTTGCTGCTAGCTACGATAACACTGGTCTGGCTCAAAACAAAGGTGCATCTAGCTGTAGGCTGGGGATAACACACCAAGGCGTGTGTGTAATGAATAGACCACAGCACGCACAAACAGCGGCGGGAAACGCATCGGCGGTTGATATCTGGGTATACATATCCAGAGTTTCTTGGGCTTGGCACAAACTCTCATCGTCCTGCTCTAAGATCGCAAGGTAATCAGTGCCAATATGCCAATATACGCGGTGAGCATGACATAGACCATACTGCTTATGGCCGATGCGCAATAACCCCTCATTGTTGCCACAAAAGGGGCAGACGCCCAGTGGTGTATCGGCATAAAAACTGGATATACCAGTCACCCGCACAATATCGACAATGGCAGCGGCTAACGAGTAAGCATCTTTGATCTCACTCTTCTGGTATAGTTTTTCTGCTAACCGACGCAGCAGATTGATCGTCTCAAAATGAATCACTGGCTGAGTATCGATGTTCTACTTCCTTTATAGACTTTATAGAATAGTGTCTTATCGGTTAAGTTCCCCTTTAATTAGTATAAATGACTTTACTCGCTCATCAATCGGCCAAATGGCTGATTTTTGGATAGTCAATGGTATCAGGCCATTGCCCAGCCAACACTTGGACAATTGTGCAACATTGTACTCACCGACAGGTTGGCATGTTGGCAGATTTGCTCGAATCCATCCAGTGATGCCCGCACTTCATCCATCGACAGGTTGTGGCCTTGTGCCTGGCTTTCTGAATCATGATCCGGCCACTCAATCAAGCGACCAGATGTTGGATAGTTGGTGCTGTTGCGCTTACTAAATTCGATATCAGCTATGCTCAGCACTAATACCAGAAATTCGTCGGTTGGCCAGTTCATTCTCTATGCTCCTTCATCTCAATCAAGTTGTGCGCAACGCGTTACGTTGCTCTACCCCTATCATAAAACAACAACGTTGATGGACCGTTGATTTTGCGTACCATCATGATCGCGAAAAGCGTACCTTTGTCTTAACGCCAAAAGTAACGGAGCAGCGATGTCGGTTGTTAGCCCATTGTTATTTACAGGTTTACGGTTTACCACAAACAAAATTGCGCCAAGCTCATCTACGGCTTGGCGCAATTTTGGACTATTTAGAGAGGCATATGTTGATTAGGCGCTTATCCGCTTGATCATGCGCTTTAGTCATCTAACGCGGCCTGCGTAATGATAGGTAAAAAGACATGCAGGCTGGGCTCTTCTTCTACCTCTAAGTCGTCGCTTTCCTCATCCATCCATACATCTGCATCTGATCCTGTCTCTACGGCGCTCTTTTGCACGGTAGCGCTCAAGACCGGCGACAACAGACCGAGACCAATGCTGTCCAAGTGATCGGCGCCATAATCATGTTGATCAGCGTCCCAAAAGAACGCGTAGCTACATGCACCGGCTGGGGAGAGCGTGCAGACAAAAATATCGTTTGAATCAATATCCTGCTGGGCAAAGGTAAATTGATCTTTGACCGTGAGATAAAGCTCGTTGCTGGCTGGATCGATCCACAAACCATTGATATCCTCGTTCGCCAATCCAACTGTCGAGCCATCCAAGAAGAGGCTCCAGACGCCACTGCTGGGATTACCAAAGGTGGCGTTGTTCAGCTGGATCAGATCTTCATCCTTGCCCGCAACATTCGGCGTGTTGAAATCACCAATCGTGCTGACGACAAGGTGAGCATCGTCGGTGAAGCCAATCGCATCAATGTCTTCACTATCGGTCGACAAGCCCACGTCGGCGCCGCGCAAGTACCAGGCAAAGCTGCCAACAGTCTGGCTACCCAGCGCCGTAGGGATGAAGCGCACGATATCAGAATCGTCCACCGCGCCCAGACCGGGCACAGTGGTAGGACCATTGAAACTTAGCAATAGACTGCCGTCCGCTTGAACGTGGAAGGCGTTGACATCCTTGGTAATGCCCACATCCGAACCGTCAAAGATCATTGCCCAGCTACTATCGCTAGCGTCGTAGGCCAGGATGTCCTCATCGCGGAAGGCAACGTCGCCGGCGCGCCCGCTGCTGCGCGAGCTGACAAAGAGCAGGTTGTTTGCGACCGGGGCTGCGGCTTCGTAGGCCCCAATGTCGCAAGCTGGGCCTTGGGGACGCACCACGCCCCGTTGATCGACACCACCCACAGCTGCCATGGCACAGTTGGCAGCGTTAGCACTATCAATGGCCACACTGCCCGCCAACAGGGCGTGGGTTAGCGTGGGGCCCCCGTTATCTGCCAGCGGCCCAAGTAGAGCCGTGAAAACTGTCGTATTATCAATCGTGATGTCGCCCGGCCCATCGCTAGGACAATTGCCCACATTGCCCAGCAGCGTAGCGCCCAGGCTGGTAAAGGTGCCCGCGCTAAAACAATTCTGGGCAGTCGTCTTCTCGTCAACATCCAGTAGATTGCCGGCAATGATTGTGTTGGTCGCTGTTGTCACACCGCGATTATAGAGACCACCGCCAATATTGTTGGCAATCGTGGTATGGATCAACATGACGGCGCCGGGGTCATCAAACTCATTGCCATTAGCGATACCACCGCCGCTGCCGCTGCCATTGGCGCTGATGGTGCTATTGATCACTTTTAGCCGACCGCCAAGGCGATTAGCGATCGCACCGCCGGGGCCGCGCACAGTGTGATTGTCCGTCAAGGTGCTGCGCTCAATGTGCAATGTACCTTGATTGACAATGCCGCCCCCAATCCCATAGTCATTATCGTCCGACACACTATTATTCTGAATCGTGCTCTGCGTCATCGTCATCACGCCATCGTTGCGAATAGCGCCACCTTCACCGTAGCTGGCTTCACCCCCCGCGGCGTGATTGTTGGCAAGCAAACTATTGGTTACCGTCAATGTGCCGTCATTGAAAAGGCCACCACCGTGACCAGTCCGGAAGGCGCTAGCGGCTCGGTTGTCGACCACATGAACACGGTTAAGGAGCAGCGTACCGCTGTTGCTAAGACCACCCCCCATTTCACTCATCAGGCCATTGCGGATCGTCAAATCTTCAACGGTGACCTTGGCCGTAGACAACACCTCCAGCACCCGATCCCCCTGGTTACCGTCGATAATGGTGGCGGCTACGCCCTTGCCCACTAGCACCAGGTCATCGGCAATGTCCAGATCACCGATCGCGTTGCCGTCTTCGTCGACCGAGTCGTTTTCCGCATCGCGCAGGGTCGGGATCGTGAGCAGGTACGTGCCGCTGTCCAACTGGATCTGATCTGGGCTGGGACGCAAGTTGGCGGCGGCAATTGCCTCGCGCAGCGAACAATCGCTATCGCAGACGCCATCATTGCTATCGGTAAACTTGGTTACCGTAAAAGTTGCACCTTGGTCGATCTGGACTTCCACAGCCCCAATATCGCAGTGTGCGCTTTGGGGCCGCGCAACGCCCCGTTGGTCAATGGCATTGACCGGAGCTGCGGCGCAGACGGCATCATCACCCGCGTCAATAGCCTGGCTGTCGGACAGCAGGGCGTGGGTGAGGGTTGGGCCACCGTTGTCGGCCAACGGGCCTAGGTTGGCGTTGCCGTTGGGAATGTCACTAGGTTGGCGCACATCGGCAGGCAAGCAGGTGCCATCGCTGTCCAGGTTGTGACCATCCGAGACATAGCGGCTGGGCAAACCAGGGCTAACCGCCAGTGTGCAGTCACTGCCTGTCGTGTTCATAACTACCAGTGTGTTGGCAAGGGTTAGCAGGCCATCCAGCTTGTATATGCCGCCGCCTTCCGTGGCCGTGTTGTTGGCAACCGTGCTATTGATCAAGCGAACGTTGGTGCTATCAAACTCGGTCGCGCCTTTAATAAACACGCCACCACCGTTGCCGCTGCTCGCCCGGTTGCTGCTAATGGTGGTATTGCCCACCGTAACCACTGTAGAACCACGCGACTCCACGTGCAGACCGCCACCCGCGCTCGCCATATTGTCCGTGATGGCTACGTTGTGCAGGGTCAGATTGGTACCCGCCGCTTCATTGCCAGTGCGCACACTGATGCCGCCGCCGGCGCCATTCACCACTACGTTGCTAGCAATGGTGCTGGCGCTGATCGTGGCATTGGTGCCTGAATCACCCGCACGCAAGAAGATACCACCACCTTGTTCTTCGGCGCGGTTGTGGGTCACTTGGCTGTTCGTCATCACCAATTCGCTAAAGAGTTCTTCGGCAGTTGGGATGTAAATCCCGCCACCGAGGACAGCATGGTTATTGCGGATCAGCGAATTGGTGATTGTGATCTTACTGCTATCACACAGATTGGCAATGCCGCCACCGTTAGGCGCTTCGTTGTCTTCGACAATGCTATCCAACAAGGTCAATCCGCAACCCCCGTCACGAAATGACGCGGCCAGTTGAATGCCACCGCCGCTGTCGTCGCGTGTGCCATCCAAGGGTAAGCGTCCGCCGCGTAGGGTCAGATTGCGGATCAGAACGTGGGTCAGCTTTACCGTCAGGACACGACCATGCCCGTTGGCATCCAGCGTGTAACCATTGCCTTCGATCACAATCTCGGTTGCGGCTGGGTTGGTGAGCACGGGTGATGGTTGCGTAAACGAAATGTTATTGGTCAGCGTGATCGTATGCGTGCCGGGGCCGGCGGTATTGATACAACGAATGGCACTGGCCAACGACGCCTCATCAGAGGCAATCGGGTCGCAGACGCCGGCGGTGGGCCACTCGGTCACACTGTCGGTTGCGGTGTCGAAAAGCTGGATGATATCTTCATAGTTTAGCCCGGATGGGTCGGTGCGTTGATTGAAAAGCGCAGCCAAGTTAACGCCATCTGGGCGCTGGTAGATCGCGGTAAAGGTGCCTGGCACGCTGCCAAAGAACACATAGATGTAGCCATTTTCGCCAGGTGAGCGCGGGTCGCCACTGATCCAGAAGCGGGTCAAAAAGTCGGCTAGAGTTGCACTCGTTGCCGTAAGCGCATGCGACCCCGCATTAAACCCGCCATCGGCACAGGGAACCCACTTAGCCGGGTCAAGCACACTAGAAGGGTCAAAGACATTGGGGCAGGTGTTTGGATCAGAATACCAAATCTCGCGCGAATTGCGGTCTGGGGGCAAGGAAAAACTGCGGTCTATGTCCAGCCCGAATTCGGTCTGTAGGTAACCGACCAACGTTTGCCCAGCCACCTGTTCAACAATCGATTTCAAGAGAGAATAGCCAAAATTGGAATAGGCCGTGCGCGCGCCAGGTGCAAATTGCAGCGGCTGCCCAGCCATATAGCGCGCAATATCCGCAGCCTCGGCAGGGCTGGGAATGCCTAACGCCTCGGCAATGTGGATGACCTCAAACATCGGGTCAAATTGTGCTTCCTGGGGATCCCAACCACCTTGATGATCGAGCAAATGCTGAACCGTGATGTCGTTCAAACGCGGGTCAGGTGTCTGCCCGGGGGGGGGAGTGATATTGAGCAATTCAAAGACTTTGGTGGTTGCGCTAAGTTGCCCCTGGGCAAACAGCCGCTTGATGGCCGCCGCGGTCAGGATTTTATCGATGCTGGCAAGCCGCAGCAAGGTGTCGGGTTGCAGTGGCGTTTGCAGGGTGCTATCTTTCCACCCATAGCCACGGTTAAAAATAACAACGCCATTGCGTGAAATCGCTAGGGTGCCGGCCTTGATGCTGCGCTCACTCATAAACTGCTGCATGGTGTCATCAAAAACCGCCAATTGGGGCACCGGCGCGCCACTCACCGGTAACCCATTCAGCAACGCTGGGGCATTGGCCGGCGCGCGCGGCACTGTCCTAGCAGCAGCGGAAGGCATCGCTAACCGCGCAACGGCTTCTGGCGCGGCCTGGGCAGCATTCGGAAGCAGGCCGAGCAGCAAAAAGGTGATCAAGATCAGATACAAAAAGCTGGTGATTGGTCGCTGTTTTGGCCTAGTCAGAAACAGGAAATGCCAAGCACTCTGCTGGGCGCAAAAGGCTTTAACAGACATAAGAAGCTCCTTTGGGTTGAATTGAATTGTACTTACAATGCTACCTAGTGCATCATCTGCGCTAGAAATTCGGGTTAATATGTAGTCTGTACCCGAAATTTAAGACTGGACGATGCACTAGTTTGAAAGTAGCGACTACAAGTAAGGCTGCGGCGATTGGCCCAAACTTTCTAGGGAAAGCGGAGGTTATGGGCCATTTACAACGACGGTTAGTGCATCTATCATAAGTGTAAACTTAAGCAACGGCGCTGTCATTCTGAGGCTGCTTTTTGCCGAAGAGTCTGTGCTGCCAAAGCGGGGATTCTTCGCATACTACCGCTCAGAATGACAATATCTATCCTTAAGTTTACACTTATGGT
>Ga0105046_10013290_pt1 | contig 12753 bp, 14 predicted proteins | sample MAT03_FD_78385 | JGI IMG/M metagenome (GOLD analysis project Ga0105046, IMG submission 78385) | Freshwater microbial communities from Lake Fryxell liftoff mats and glacier meltwater in Antarctica - MAT-03 (megahit assembly) | ecosystem: Environmental > Aquatic > Freshwater > Ice > Liftoff... | reverse complement strand
TTCGCCCGGGCGTCATGCTCCGCGCGCAGGAACGCGGAAGGACCATCGGGCGCATCGAAACGGTGGAAGGACGAACGCTGGACGAATACACGTCCACACAAGCGATCGCCGACGCCACCGTCATCGATCCCACGCCGATGATCAAGCTGGAGCACGACCCGAAAGAGCTCACCACGCGCGTGATCGATATCCTCGCGCCTGTCGGCTTCGGACAGCGCGGCCTCATCGTCGCCCCGCCGCGCACGGGTAAAACGATTCTCATGCAGAACATTGCGCGCGGGATTCATGCGAATTATCCCAACGTGCAACTCAATCTGCTGCTCATCGACGAACGCCCCGAAGAAGTCACCGACATGCGCCGCAACGTGCCCGGCATGGTGTACGCGTCGAGCAATGACAACAGCATCGCCAATCACCTCGATCTGGCGCAGCTGATGATCGAGCGATGTAAACGGCAGGTGGAGTTCGGCGCGGACATTGTTGTGCTGCTTGATTCGCTCACCCGGCTCGGCCGGAGTTTCAACGTCGGCAGCAACAGCGGCAAGACCCTCAGCGGCGGGGTGGACGCGCGAGCACTGGAGATCCCCAAACGCCTGTTCGGCGCTGCCAGGAAGATCGAAAACGGCGGGAGTCTGACCATCATTGCCACCTGCCTCGTCGACACCGGCAGCCGTATGGATCAGGTCATCTTCGAAGAGTTCAAGGGCACCGGCAACATGGAGCTGACGCTCGACCGCAACGTAAGCAACATGCGGATCTACCCCGCACTCAATATCGCCTCGAGCGGTACGCGCAAGGAAGAAAAGTTGCTGGGTGAGAAGAATTTGCTCGCCGCCCGCACGGTTCGGCGGCACCTGGTGAACATGCCCCCGAACCAGGCGATGAAGAACCTCCTCGAAGCGCTGCAAAAGTATCCGACGAACCAGGCGCTGTACGATTCGCTGCGCATCACCTGATCAATCGCTTTTCGAGTGATCCACACACCGCAGAATCCGCAAATTCGCCCATGTTTACGCGTGTCATCCAGCCTTCCACACTTCGTTCGCAGGAGATTTGACATCCCCTGCCGCGACCCGGAGACTACTCCGTAAGCAAACCTTGAAAGGCAATCGAATTCACATGACCAAGCAACGCGTTTTGATTCTTACCGGCGGCGACTGGCACGACTATGCGGCGGGCGCGAAAATCATGTCCGAGGCACTCACGCAGGCAGGGATGGAAGTCACCGCCACACAAGATAGCTCGGCGGTGAAATCGCTGGCGAACTTTAGCGCGGTCGTCCTTTACACGCAGGGCGACAAGTTCAAGGACGACGAAGTCGCGGCGCTTACGCAGTACGTCCGCAACGGCGGTGGGCTGGTGGGCGTGCATTCGGCTTCCGATACGAATCAGAAATCAGAAGCGTACGGCAAGCTCATTGGATCGCGATTCATTGGGCACGGGCCGGTGTTTAACTTCAGCGTCGTGGTCTCGGACGAGAAGCATCCGGTCGCGCACCGGGTGAAGTCATTTCGAATCACCGATGAACTTTACATCCTGAAACCTGAGAGCGATTTTCACGTGTTTCTCGAAGCCTGGTGGGACGGCAAAAAACAGCCGATGGCGTACTCCCGCGCCGAAGGCAAAGGCAAGGTGGTTTACCTCGCGAACGGTCACTGGGCAGAGTCGCTGGCGGACCCGGCGTGGCAGCAAATTCTGGCTCGATCCGTTCGCTACGCGGCCGGCGAGGATTGGTCCGCCAAGACAGTGAAAGTTGCGGCGATTGGTTACGGCGGGGCTTTCAACATGGGCAAGATGCACCTCGACTCGTGCAAAACTGCCGGCCTTACTCCCGTCGCGGTTTGCGACGTAGACCCGAAGCGCGTCGCGACCGCCAAGACCGAACTCGGCGAGCACATTCAGACCTACACCAAGGTCGAAGATCTCCTGAGCAAAAGCGACGCCGAGATGTGCATCGTCATTACCCCGCATAACACCCACGCCCCGCTTTCGATTCAATGCCTCGAGGCCGGTCGGCACGTCGTCACGGAAAAGCCGTACACTATCACGACTGACGAAGCGACGCGCGTTATCGAAACCGCGAAACAGAAGAAGCTGATGGCGACGGTGTTTCACAATCGCCGGTGGGATGCGCACTTCGTCACGCTCAAACGGATCATCGAAGCAGGCACGATTGGCGAGGTGTTCTTTGTGGAGTGCCAGTTCGGCGGATACGGCGAACAGAAAACCGACTGGTGGCGATCGTACAAAGACGTGTCCGGCGGATTTATCTACGACTGGGGCGCGCACATCACCGACTGGACGCTGGGCATCATGCCTTACAAGATCGAAAGCGTCAGCGGATTTTTCGCCAAGAAGATGTGGCATCAGGTGAGCAACGAAGACCACACGCTGGCGATGATCCAATTCGAAGGCGGCCGTCGGGCGCATATCGAACTGTCGAGCCTCGCGTCGGTGGGCAAAAGTCCGATGCGCATTCTCGGTACGAAAGGCGGAATTGAAATCGACAATCTCTGGGACAAAAATCCCGGCCTGAAGCTCGTGACATTCGGCCCGCAAGGACAGCGACAAGAACAACGCGTGCCCTACGACGACGGCGATTGGCACAGCTTCTACCGCAACGTCGCCGACCACCTCCTGCTCGGCGAGGCACTGGCGGTAACTCCGGAATCAGCTCGGAAAGTGATTGCCGTTCTGAGCCTGAGCGAAGAATCGAGCAAGAAAGGCGGCGCGCCGGTGGCGATGCCGTTCGAACAGTAGGATTGGTTAGTGCCCCAGTGGCCGGAACGCGCAATGGCGTCGAAAAGTGATTCCAATGTGGCAACCATTCCCGCTCCGGCGAAGCCGAAGTCCGCGCCCGCCAAGAAGCCCAGGAAACTTCCGCCGTGGAATGTGGTGCTGCTCGATGATGACCAGCACACGTACGACTACGTGATCGACATGTTGCAGTCGATTTTCGCGTACGACGAGCAGAAGGCGTTTCAACTTGCCAAGGAAGTCGACACCTCCAAACGGGTCATCGTGCTGACGACGCACAAGGAAAAAGCCGAACTGAAGCGCGATCAGATTCTCGCCTTCGGTGCTGACGTGCGAATTGCTTCTTGCAAGGGATCGATGAGCGCGACCATTGAGCCGGCTGAGGGAAAAGGCTGATCTAGATTCTTGCGGCTTGGTGAGTTCCCGCTCACCCGTGCATCACACCTTCGACTGCAAAAATCACCGCCGCCAGCCAGACCATGCCCGCGGCGATCCACATGCTTTTGCGCGTCTTGAGGTGGGTCATCGCGCGTTGGAGGGGAGCGATCTGGACATGCTTCGGATCGATGCGCGCCTGGAGCGACACGTCGGCTTCGCGACGCCGACGCTGGACGGGGGCAGCGCGGGGTGGCGCTTCGCCGGGCTTGCGGACGATGGGGCGCGGCATGACGCGTTCCATCACCAGCGGTCGGCTGTTTTCCATCAGGATTGAATCCCACGAACTCGACGCGATCATATCGAGCATGTCTTGCACGCCATCGGTTTCGTACGAATCAGGATGGACCGGCCGCGGCCGTGGGTACAGCGCTCGCGAATCGACCTGTTCTTCGGGGTCGGAATAATCGAACGCCGTCAGTGTCTCGCCGAGCAATTCTGCCGGCGTGTTGGGTCGACGCTTGCCGCGTTTCCCGGGGAGCGAGTGCGTGGGCAGTTCCACCTCGCCGGCGCGAAACGTCAACCGCGTGCGGCCGATACGAACCAGGTCTCCGTCTTCAAGCCGCTGCTTCCACACCCGCCGGCCGTTGACGAATGTGCCGTTGCGACTCTCGAGGTCATGGATGAGCCAATCGTCGGCCGACCGGGTCAGATGGCAATGTCGGCGGGAGAGCTGAATGTCGCGCACGCAAAGCGAGCACGTGGCTTCACGGCCGATAACCAGCGTGCGGTCGAGCGCACGCCGGTCGATCTCTTCATTGTTGCAGGAAATAATCAGATAACTCATGCCACCCGCGACGGCGTGGGTCTGGCGCGCCCGACGTCGCTGCTCTAGTATCGAATACATCCACCCGCGCAGGCCAGTTTTTATCGCCGGTGTTGAAAATTGCCGGCTGCCCCGCCGCCAATGCACTATTGCATTCCTCGCGCAAAACCTTCAAATATCAGCCCATGAGAACCTCGCAACTTTTGAAGAAAATCGATTCCCTCGGCATTGACCTGCCGAAGATTTCCGGGCCGTTCGGATCGTACCTGCCGGCCAAACGGTCTGGCGAACTGATCTTCCTCGCCGGGCAACTGCCGATGAAGGACGGCCAGTTGATCGCCACCGGAAAAGTGCCGTCGGTGTGCTCGATCGACCAGGCCCGCGAGGGCGCCCGCCAGGCGGTGATCAACGCGCTCGCAGCCGCGATCACGCTGGTGAAAGATCGCCCGGGCATCGCAGGCGTGCCGCAGGTGCGCGTGTTCGTTAATTCCGACCCCGACTTCGGCGAGCAATCGAAAATTTCCAACGCCGCCAGCGAACTGCTCGAACAGGTCTTCGGCGAAGCCGGCAAGCACGCCCGAACGAGCATCGGCGTCACCGCCCTTCCGCTCGGCGCGGCCGTGGAAGTTGAAGTGGTATTTGAAACCGAGCCCGAAGAAAAAACGGACTGACCGGAAACGCAGAAATCGAATCACGAAGTCCGAATCGAACCGCGCAGCCGGCGAAACGTATTATTTCGTCTCTAACTTCAGATGGACTCCGATTATCTCAGATATTAGATGCAGCGTTGTGCAAGCCGTTGAGTCCAGTTCTCGCTAACCAAGGAACCATTCGTCATTCGTCATTCGAATTTCGAGCTTGATCAATGATCCGTCCCGCCACCATCCACGACGTTCCTCGCTTGCAGGAGATCATCAATTCTCATGCAGAACTCGGGAAGATGCTCTTCAAAAGCTTCGCGCAGCTGTACGAAGACGTGCGCGACTTCGCCGTTTATGAAAAGAACGGCAAGGTCGTGGGGTGCGTCGCGCTGGCGGTCATCTGGGCCGACCTCGCGGAAGTGCGGTCGCTCGCGGTTGACAGCGCGTCCTTCGGCCAGGGCGTGGGCGGGAGGCTTGTTCAATGGTGCATTGAGGAAGGACGGCGGCTTGATCTGCGGCGCATCATGTCGCTCACGTACGAGCAGAAATTTTTTGAAAAGTATGGATTCGAAGTCGTGCCCAAAGAGACGCTTCCGCTGAAGGTATGGAGCGACTGCGTCCGCTGCCCCAAGCAGGCTAACTGCGACGAAATTGCGATGGTGCTTGAAGTGCCGGGTGTAGCGATGATCGTCATGCCAACGGCCGCACCCACGCCGCGCGGCGTGAGCATTCCTGTTCTCGACGTGATCGAAGATTAAGCGGTCCGCCGTGTTCAAAGTAGCGCCCCCGATCAACGCAATCGTTCGCACCGGCCCGACAATTTCCGGCCGAACTTTATCATCCTCTCCCGCGTCCCGCGGCTTTCTAACTATTCATGCGTTCCAAGCCGATATGCCTTGCATGAGCGCTGTTTCCCAATCGTCGTCCTCGGTCAACTCGCCCGCCGAACGTCGCCGCTCCCAGCGTCGGCCTTTTGTCGTCGACGCGTACCTCAAGACCGATAACAGCCCCGAATCCGACGAAGCCGAGATCACGTCGCTTAACCTGAGCAAGCACGGCGTGCGATTTGAGATTGACCGCCTGCTCAACCCCGGCACGTTCTACTTCATCGAACTTGCGATGGGCGACGCGGCCATGGTGAGCGAGATTCGAATCGCCAGCTGCGTGCGGGTCGACGACGAGATGTTTCACGTCGGCGCGGAATTCTGCTGATTCAATCCGCGGGGCACACGGGAGCGAATGCGCCTTCCAAACGGTTTCTTTCCGACGCACCCGGCTCTATAATTCCTAGATGCTCCACGATAATTTTTCTAAATCGCTCGAAGACCTTTCATCCCGGATCATTGCGATCCGGGACTCTCTTTGACCTGCCCACCCGAAAAGCACGACGCAAAGAACTCGAAGACAAATTAGGCGAGGCCGGCTTCTGGGATAACCAGGATAACGCAAAGGCTATCGTCGGCGAGATCAAGGTTCTTAAGGCGATGATCGGACCGGTTGACGACATGCTGCGCGGCATCGATGACGTCCGCGCGCTGTACGAACTGGGAGAAGAAGCCGGCGACGAAGCATCGCTCGTCGAGGCGGACAAGCTTCTGGCCGAACTCGAAGCCCGCGGAGAGCGGGTGGAACTTCAGGCTTTGCTCGACGGCGCGAATGACCCGCTCAACTGCTTTGTAACGATTCAAGCCGGTGCCGGCGGGACAGAAGCGCAAGACTGGGCGGAGATGCTCGCGCGGATGTATCTGTATTTCTGGGAGCACCGCGCGTGGGACGTGTCGGAAGTGGACCGGCAGTACGGCGAGCAAGCGGGCATTAAAAGCGCAACATTTCATGTGAAAGGCGAGTACGCATTCGGATACATGCGTGCCGAGGCGGGCGTGCACCGACTGGTCCGCCCGTCGCCGTTCAACTCGCAGGGGAAGCGGCAGACGTCGTTCGCATCGCTCGACATCGCGCCCGAGTTCCCGGCCACGGAAGACACCGGCGAGATTCCTGAAACGGATCTGGACATCGTCGCTTTCGTCCGGGCCAGCGGCCCGGGCGGGCAAAACGTGAACAAAGTCGCAAGCGCCGTTCGCATCACCCACAAGCCGACAGGCATCACCGTCACGTGCTCGGTCGAACGATCGCAACAGCAGAACCGCCGACTCGCAATGAGCATCCTTTCGGGCAAGATCGAATTGCTGGAGCAATCGAAACGTGACGCCGAGCTAAAATCGATCGTCGGGGAAAAAGGGCAGATCGCCTGGGGCAATCAGATTCGCAGTTACGTGCTCGACGACCGCCGGGTGAAAGACCATCGAACGAACTACGAGACGAGCCAGGTTGAGGACGTGCTGGATCGGGGCAACCTCGACCCGTTCATCGACGCGGAATTAAGGAGGCGCAAGGCGGCGAAGAAATGATCTTCACATCTGAAATATGGGATGACAGATTTCAGTTGAATTAAGGGGCCACCAAATGTGTGATTCCAGGTGGAATGAGTGGAACGTGGATCACATCGGCGAGCACGATGTTTCGCCGCAAGAGGCGGAGTATGTGGTCAACCATCGACGGGCACCTTCGCCCGAGTTGATCGGCGACGGCAAGCGGTTGGTGTTGGGGCAAACTCCCTCAGGGAGGATGATTCGTGTGATCTACATTTTCAGCCCGGTTGATGTCGTGTTCGTCATTCACTCGCGAGATCTGACCGAAACCGAGAAGCGTCACTACCGAAGAAGAAGCCAATGAAACGCAAAAAGCCATATTGGGAAATGAATTTGGAAGAGCTTCGCGAGGCGACGAAGGAATTCGACGATCCGCATTTCCACCCGAAGGCATTGCCCTGGACGAAGGCGGATCGAGAACAAGAGCGTCGCGCCCGCAACAAAAAGCCCGGCCGGCCGCGTGTCGGCGCCGGGGCGGCCAAAGTTCGGGTTTCCATGGAAAAACGTCTGCTCCGCCAGACCGACGCTTTCGCCAAAAAACACGACCTCAGCCGATCCGAACTCGTCGCCCGCGGCCTCCGCGCTGTGCTGGCCGGTGCTGCCTGATTGATCGCATCACGCCTTGCCGATGAGCACGGCCAGTAGCGCCTTCTGAAAATGCAGCCGGTTTTCCGCCTGCGGAAACACCAGCGACTGCGGACCTTCCATCACAGAATCGGTGATCTCAAACCCGCGATACGCTGGCAGGCAATGCAGCACGGCCGCGTGCTTCGGGGCAGCGGCGAGCAGGCGGTCGTCTATGCAGTAGCCGGCAAAATCCTTTACGCGCTTTGATTTTTCGGTTTCCTGACCCATCGAAATCCACGTATCCGTGTAGATCGCATCGGCCTGTCTTACGGCTTCGAGCGGGTCGTGCGTGACCTGGAAATCCATCTCCGGAACTTGCGACATGATGCGATCCATGTCCAGCGAATCCAACTCGTAACCCGCCGGCGAGGCGAGCACGAATCTCATTCCGAACTTCCCACACGCAACGCTGAGCGACCGCGCGACGTTGTTCCCGTCGCCGATGAACGCGAGCGTGAGCCCTTCCAGCTTGCCGAATTTTTCTTCGAGCGTCAGCAGATCCGCCATCGCCTGGCAGGGATGTGAATAGTCTGTCAGTCCGTTGATCACAGGGATCGTCGCGTGCTTCGCCAGCCCGGTGATTTTCTCATGCTCGAACACACGCGCCATGATTCCGTCGCACATCCCGCTGAGCACCCGGGCGACGTCGTTGATCGGCTCGCGCGAGCCGAGCCCCACCTCTTCCTGCCGTAACAGCATTCCGCTCCCGCCCAGGTGCGTCATCGCCACGCCGAAGCTCACGCGAGTCCGCAGCGAGGGCTTCTCGAAGATCATCGCGAGTGTTTTCCCCGCGAGGATCGGATCGTTCCGCCCGGTCTGGCGGTACTGAAGCTTCAGTGCCTTGGCCACGTCGAGCGTGTGGCGCAGTTCGTCGACGGGGGTTTCGGCGACCGAAATGAAATGCTTCATAGCTGCACCCAGGAATTGCTCGCCATTGAATCGCCAATCCCGTTCAGCACGCGCTGGGCTCGCAGTCCGTCGGCGAAGGTCGGGCAATCTACTTTCTCCCCGCGCAGGAGTCGGACGAAACTTTCCATGTTCGATTTGGGCTGTCGTGTCGCGAAGTCAGTGGGGATGAGCACGCGCGGGAAGGCCTCTTTGGCCCAGGTGCTGTAGCGGCTCAAGGAGCGTCCGACGTACATGAATATGCCTTCATTGTCCTCGCTGGAAAAGCGGAGCACGCCCTGCTCTCCGGAAATCTCTATGCGAAAATGATTCCCGTACCCGGGCACGACCTGGCTGGTTTCGAACGTGCCAAGGGCACCGTTGTCATATTCGACAAGGAAGCTGGCATTGGTATCGGTCGTGATCGGCTTGCTCACTCCGGCCGGATCTTTCTTATGCTTCACAAGCGTCTGGGCAGCGCCCACCGTGCGAACGGGCGTGAGCGACGACACGAACCCGGCCCCGTCGATCATATGAACCCCAAGGTCACCGAGCGCCCCGAAACCCGCCACCGAAGCGTCGTTTCGCCAGGACCACGGCGTGGTTTCGGCACCGAGAAAGCTCTGGAGATACACGACGTTCAGCCGCTGCACCCGACCGAGTTCTCCGGAAGCGATGATCTCCCTGGCGAATCGAAATGCGGCGACGCAACGGTACGAAAAATTGATCGCGCCGATCGTGCCCGCGTCGGCGCGCGCCTTCTCCATCGATTCTGCCTCGGCGACGTTCATCGCCATCGGCTTCTCACACATCACGTGTACCCGCGCCTTCAGCGCCGCCAGCGTGAGCGGGGCGTGCGCGATGTTCGAACTGCACACGCATGCAAAGTCCGGGCGCGTTTTGGCCAGCAGCTCGGCAGGGTCGGTGGAGTAAATGGCGTTGGGGTATCGCCCCTTCCATCGATCGAGCTGCGCCGTCGAAATGTCTTGAAATCCGACGACCTGTACGTCTGGCTGCGAATCAAAATTAGTGATGTGGAAGTTCGCGATTCCGCCTGAACCAAGAACGACATATTTCAAAATGGCCATGATCAAATCCTGGGTCAATTTCTACTTCTGATCGTTCGTCGTCGATTCGCAGCGTCACAAGATCCCGCGAACAGCGAACGATCGCAATTGCACAATTCACAGCACAATTTCCGTGCCAATTCCCGCCTCGGTGTAGATTTCAAGCAGCAACGCGTGCGGGATTCTTCCGTCGATGATGTGCGTTTTCGTCACGCCAGCTTTCAACGCCAGCACGCACGCCTCGACTTTCGGGAGCATGCCGCTGCTGATCACACCCGTCTGAACCAATTCGTCAATCTGCGAGATCGTAAGATGTCGCGCCAGGCTCTCCGGGTCTTCGGCCTTCGTGCGAATGCCGTGCGTGTCGGATACGACGACGAGCTTCTCCGCCTTCATCGCCGCGGCCACCGCGCCGGCGGCGGTGTCGGCATTGACGTTCAGCTTCCCGCCGGCAGGGTCGCGCGCGATCGTCGCGATGCACGGAATGGAATCCGCCTGCACCAGCAGTTGTAGCAGCCGCGAGTTTACGGTCCTGACGTCGCCTACGTGTCCCAGATCGATACGCCGTCCCTCAGGGCCCTGAAGGTACGTCTTCTCCGCGAACAACACCGTGCTCGAAAGCGAGTGCAGGCCCATCGCTTCGCAGCCTTGTGTCTGGATGAAATTAACGATGAAGCGATTAATCTGATTGCAAAGCACCTGCTCCGCGATCGCCAGCGTGCGGTCGTCGGTGTAGCGGCGGCCTTGCACCCATTGCGGCTGGAGCCCGGCTTTTTCCATTGCCTCGTTGATCGCCTTTCCCCCGCCATGCACAAGGATCGGCTGCATGCCGACGTAGTTCATGAAGACGATGTCGTTAAGGAGGTTTGTAAGCGCCGCCTCGTCGTCCATGATCGATCCGCCGATCTTCACGACGACCACGCGGTCATGAAACCGCTGGATATAGCCCAGGGCTTCGATCAGGGCTTGCGCTTTTTCGATTGCGTCATTCATCAACAGGGCCTCGAATCCTCAGGAATGAAAAGGGAAAAGTCTAGAACCCTCACTCCGGGGTGTCAAAAGATTACTCGAACAGACCGATAGATATCCTATGATCTCGGAGTCATGACGCATCATAAAATGTACATCGCCGGCAAATGGACGCACGGATCGGGCACTGCATTGCGGGAGATTCTGAACCCCGCGACCAACGAAGTTATAGGTACAGTCCCCGACGCGCTGCGGGCAGACGCCGAGGCGGCCATCGATTTCGCGCGCCGCGCCTTTGATTCCGGGCCCTGGCCGCGCATGCCCGCGGTCGAGCGCGCCAAGCGGTTGAGCAAACTTGCCGATCTAATCGACCAGCACGCCGACGACTTGGCGATGCTCGAAACGAAGAACAACGGCAAGCCGCTGCGCGAGGCGAAGTTTGATGTCGCCGACGCCGCCACCTGCTTTCGTTATTTCGCGGGGCTCATCACCAAGCCCAGCGGGCAAACGTACGAAGTGCCTGATCCTACGATTCTGTCCATGGTCGTGCGCGAACCGATCGGCGTGTGCGGGCAGATTATCCCGTGGAATTACCCGCTGCTGATGGCCGCGTGGAAGCTCGCGCCCGGGCTCGCGGCGGGCAACTGCTGCATTCTCAAACCCGCGGAAGTCACGCCCCTCACTGCGATCAAATTGTTCGAACTGATCGAGCAGTGCGATTTTCCTGACGCTGCCGCGCAACTGCTGCTAGGCCCGGGCCCCACAGTCGGGCACGCGCTGGCGGCGAGCCCGTAGGTCGACAAGATCGCTTTCACCGGCGGCACGGTTACGGGTCGCAGCGTCATGCAGGCCGCGACGGGCAACATCAAAAAAATCACGCTCGAACTCGGCGGGAAGAGCCCGAACATCGTCTTTGCTGATGCAGACATGGAGATCGCACTGGAATTCGCGATGTTCGGCATCTTCGCCGGACAAGGCGAAGTGTGCTCGGCGGGGTCGCGCTTACTGCTGGAGAAAAGCGTCGCAGATTCGTTCCTGCCCAAGCTCGCGGCGGCGTGCGGGAAGATCGTCGTCGGCGATGGGCTTGATGCCGGGACAGAAATGGGCCCGCTGATCACCCGCGCCCACATGGAAAAAGTTCTCGGCTACATCGACGAAGGCAAGCGCGGCGGCGCGGAGTTGTTGTGCGGCGGATCGCGCGTCACGGACGGCGTACTGGTTCGCGGTAATTTCGCATCTCCCACCGTGTTCGTGAACACGCGACCCGACATGAAAATCGTCAGGGAAGAAATCTTCGGCCCGGTGCTTGTCGTTCAGATTTTTAACGACGAGGCCGAAGCGATCACGCTGGCCAACGACACGGTCTATGGCCTGGCGGCCGGAGTCTTCACGCGCGACACCGCCAAAGGCCTGCGCGTATTGAAGAGTGTTCGCGCCGGCATTACCTGGCTGAACACCTATCACCCCACTTTTAACGAAGCCCCCTGGGGCGGTTACAAGCAATCTGGCATTGGCCGGGAACTGGGCACGTTCGGGCTCGATGCGTACATGGAAACCAAGCAGATCAACATCAACCTCGCGCCGGCGAAACTGGGATGGTATTCGGGCTTGGCGTCGAGTTGATATGTTTTTGAAGGGATTCTACCTGCCGCGACGCTGGATTCGGCGAACCTGCCAGGGCACTGCCACGACCGCCATACCCGCGATCAAACCACAGACGTGGGCAGCGTTGGCGATGTTTCCGACCAAGCCGGTCATGCATAGGAAAAGCCAGAAGATCATGATCATCACGGTATCTTTCGATACGCCCATTTGCTCGGCGGGCTGAAGTTTTCCTTTGAGCCAGAGGTACCCGAACAGGCCGTAGTTCACACCGCTCATTCCCCCGCTGGCGGCGAATCCGGTGCCCGCGAACGTCACCCACAGCGCCTCGCCGAGGCTCGCAATCGCGGAGGTAAAGAGCACCAGCGCCGCGAATTTCATGGCCCCCTTTCGACCTTCGATTGCCTGCGTGAATGACCAGAGCCAGAACATGTTGAACATCAGGTGCAGCCCGCCGAAATGCAGGAACATCGGCGTGACCAGCCGCCATACCTCGCCGCGTGTGATTGACGACCACATCGTCGGCGGCTGGTTTGCGGCCACAAGCATCTGATTGATCTGCTCGTCCGATTTGC
>Ga0105046_10013289_pt1 | contig 12753 bp, 10 predicted proteins | sample MAT03_FD_78385 | JGI IMG/M metagenome (GOLD analysis project Ga0105046, IMG submission 78385) | Freshwater microbial communities from Lake Fryxell liftoff mats and glacier meltwater in Antarctica - MAT-03 (megahit assembly) | ecosystem: Environmental > Aquatic > Freshwater > Ice > Liftoff... | reverse complement strand
CAATGCAAGCTCGCGCCTCACGGATTCGGCTATGTCGCAAAAGAAAAAGGCCGAGGTCTCCCCCGGCCTTTTGGCCTTCCCCGGCCCCGATGTTTCGGGGTAAAGGCTTGCTTAGAAGCCGAAGGTCCAGCCGCGCGTCCAATCGTCGTTGACGTCGCGGAAGGCGCCTGAGTAGCCGGTGACATCAAAGAACGGATCGATTTGCACGGCCACGCCATTCACGCGGAAGCCGCTGCCGGAGAGAACCGAACCGACGGCTGGCAAGTAGCCAACGAGGTTCGGTGTGTTATCGATGCGGTTGCCGAATCCCGCTGCGTTAAACAGCGCTTCAGACGTAAACGGTACGGTTTGGCCGGCTGACGGCGTGGACAAGAACGCGGTGGTTGGGCAGTTGCTGAACACGGTGCCAGCCAAAAAGAGATTGCCGCTCGGCTGTGCAGGTGTGCCAGCGACGCCAAACGTGGCGCTGTCGCGGATTTCCAGGCAAGCGCGCTTGAAGCCCGTTGCAAAGGTGTTGTAAACCCGACCGCCGGAACCTTCCTTGAACTGGATCGCATCGCGGGTGCTGCCGCTGCCGGCCGTGCTGCCGCCGATGAAGGTCAGGTTCGACAAGGTCGGAATTGCGCGCGGGAGGGCGTCAAAGTTTTCTGGCGAATTGGCCGCTTCGATGCCGAAGTCTTCACCGAAACCGGTGCCGAAGGTCACCAGAGCGTATTGCAGTTTGCCGCTCCAGCCTAAGTCCCAATCGATACCATCATCGCCGCCTTCGTTGAGCACAACGTGCTTGAGATTGACCGTTCCGCCGAACATTTCGACACCGTCATCGCCGCCGCGGAAAGACTGGAAGTAATCGATCGTGGTGCCCGAGCCAACGCCTTGCAGAGTCAGCGAATTCACTTCGCGGTTGGCTTGGAACACATAGCCGGAGTAGCGCACTTGGAAGTAGCGCAAGGTGCCGGACGATTCGGTTGCATTGCTGCCGCCGAAGCGCAAGGTCGGATCAAATTCCGACGCGCAGCGCTGTGGGCAGTTGGTTGGCGCGTTACCGGAGATCACCAATCCACCCCAATCTTTCGGAGCTGGGCGCTGGCCACGGATACCGTCTTTCGGCGAGGTGAAAACAACCGGTGCGTACGCGGTGCCGTCGACGAAAATCTGCGAACCCGGCTGCACGTACAAATAGTCAGCCGTGGCACCTGCGCCCTGCACGCGGGTGCCGGCTTCAATGCGCATTGATGCGGGTGCGGTGTTATCGCCGCCCACGCGAACCAGGCCGCTTAGTACCCAAGTGGTTTCATTGGTCAGATTGATGTTGCCACCGAGCTGGCCGCTGAGCTGGCAGGTACGTGCTTGCGCAGCAACCGTCGTGGTGCCGGCTGGGCAAGCGGTGAATGGGCGCTGGTACACGCACTGTTGCGCATTCTTAGCCAGCGAGGGCGTGAGGCCGGTCAGCGTGCGCGTCGGCAAGCCGGTGGCGGCGTCCGGGCGGATGGTTAAATCGGCCGAATTACAGGTGTTGAAGTTGATACTGAGCGTGCCGATGCGGGTATTCGCGCCGCCCGGGCCGACTGCAAAGAACTGCGGGCCGGTTGAGCGCTCGAGCACCAAATCATTGAAAGCAAATTCGTTTTCAAACACTTCTGTCGAGGCGCCTGCCCAGAACAGCTGGTTGTTTTGGTCGTAGGTGAACACCGACACGGCCAGAATGCCGACCGCGCCGCTGGCGAGATTGGCTGGCAGGAAATCAATGACCATGCCCTGACGGCCGATCGCTTCGTTTGCCGCGCCACCTTTAAACCAAGTGCCGTCGAGGCCTTCGGTGACTTTGAACGCGGCGTGCGCGCTCAACGAACCTAGCGACAGTGCGGCAATCGCCGCCAGTCGGCAGAACCGCTGTTTAGTGTTTGAAAACATGAGAAACCTCTCTTAAGAAGGAGTGACGAATATCGGACGAATCAAAAGCGCGCAGCTGCCCAAACGCTCGAGCGACGGCACGGTAGAGAGGCCCGATGACAGAGGTGTGACTACTAGATGGCAACTTGGCGCGTCAGCAGCTTTGAAGTCGCAAAATATCGCGCGCGCTTTTTCGCCTTGAGCTTCTTCAAATCGATCAAGATCATGCCGTCCACGCAGTTGGCGAATGCTGGATCCAGCGCAAAGCCGAGAAAGCGCACGCCGCCCGCTTCGCATAGATCGGTGTATTGCCGATAGAGGGTCGGCACGCTCGCGCCGAGCGCTTTTAAGTTGGCTTTTAGCAGCAAATATTCAGCCTCGGCGTCCAAGCCTTCGGTTTCACCGAGCTTGGCGATTGCGTAAGGTTTCAAGGGCTGAGCGAGCGCGTCGTGATCCGGGAAATGGCGCGCGTAATAGTGAGTCAGCAGATCGCGCGCGGGTTCGCCAAGCGATGCGCTCGCCGAGACCGGGCCGAACAAATAGCGAATCTCTGGATAGCGGTTGAGGTAAGCGCCGATTCCCAGCCACAGGTAATCAAGGCTGCGAGTGCCCCAGTATTTTGGCTGCACGAAGCTGCGTCCAAGCTCGCAGCCGGCAGCGAGGTACCCTTCAAACGCCGCGTCAAAACGAAACAGTGTGGCCGAATACAGCGTGTTGGTCATGTCTGCGAGTGCCACGCCGGGCGTGCGCCGCAGCCGATAAGCGCCAGCGATCTCTTGCTCATCGCGATCCCAAACCAGCAGATGGTCGTAGTCGCCATCAAAGCGATCCCAGTCGTAACGCGTGCCGCCGCCCTCGCCGACCGCGCGAAACGACAGCTCGCGCAGCCGCGCTAACTCGCGCATCAGCTGCGAGCCTAGGCCCAGGCGTCCGACGTAGATTGCTTTGCCATCGGGCGTCTCGCCGATCAAGTCGAGCTGGGCAATCTCCGCGTTGACGATCGAGCGGGCCACCGGCCGCGCGGGCGCAAAAGGCAGCTGCGCATGCGCTGCGCGTTTCGGCAGATCAAACAGCGCTTGGCGCACGCGCTCAAGCACCCCACGCGGTTCGCGCTTTGATTCGGAATCGTGCGCAATTGGCGCGCCAATGCGCAGCGGCACACGCACGCCGCGCGCGCGCATCATCTCGCGCGGTAGCAGCGCGGCACTGAGCGATTTCGACGCGAGCGAACTCAAGTAAAACGGCCACGAATTGCGCGCGTCTAAATGCACCGGGATGATCGGCGCGCCCGTTTTGCGCGCTAAATGCACGCAGCCGGAATGCCAGCGCGGATCGACCAAGCCGCGGGCGCTGAAACGCGACACTTCAGCCGCCGGAAACACCACGATCAGCTCGCCGCGCGCGAGCGCATCTAAAGCGACTTGCCGCACCGGCGTGCCACGATCACTGCTAAACACGCTGACCGGAATGAGCAGTTCGCTCAACGGTTTCAGCAGCAGCAGCCAGTCATTGGCAAGAATTTTCACATCGCGACGCTGATCGCCCACCAGCTTCAATAACAGCAACGCATCAATGGCGCCGAGCGGGTGATTGGCGACCACGATTGCAGCGCCTGTTAGCGGAATATGCTGCAACTCATCCGGATCGAAGAGCGCGCGCGCATTCAAAAAATCTAACGCTACTTCAACGAAATTGAGCCCGAGGAGATGCTCGTGGCGCGCCAACCACGTGCTGATCTCGTCGAGTTGGCTGATGCGCACGAACGTATCGACCACCAGCTTGCCCACGGGCTTGAGCGTGGTGCGCAGAGTGAAGGGCAGCTTGGACAGCAATTGCTCGCGCAGGGCCATTGACGACTCAAATCGGCGGGTGACCCAGCTGAAAATAAGGGGCGCACATGTGCGTTCGTTGAACTAAAGATGTGAATTTTTTGACACGCAGCCACGTCATCGGACGGTCAAATGGCTGTCATCACTTTGCAAGTGGCCGTGCGCGAGACTGCTGAGCCATTCGTTCTGACGATTCTGCCCATGCGCTTGTCTCCACCAATCGCCTTTATTGTCGGCGCCCTGATTGTGTTTGCCGGCCAGGTCTCGGCCGATACTTTGCGCCTGAAAGGTTCCAATACGCTCGGCGCTCGCCTAGCACCCGCGCTCGCGGAGGCCTTTTTGCGTCAACGTGGCTGCGGCCAAATCACCCGCGAGCGAAGCGCCGCGCAATCGATCGTGATCCGCGGCGATGGCGCCTGTGCCGAATTGACCGTGGATATCGATGCGCGCGGCACCGCGACCGGCTTTATCGGGCTGAGCGATAAAACCGCTGAGCTGGCGATGGCCTCGCGGCCCATCAATGCAGCCGAGCTGGCGCTCCTCCCGGATCTTGCAAACCCCGGGATGGAACAAGTCGTCGCGCTCGATGGACTGGCAATTATTGTGGCGTCAAGCAGTCCATTGCGCGAGCTGAAGCTCGAGGAAGTGCGCGCGCTTTTCCTCGGTGAAGTTGACTCGCTGGCCAAGTTCGGCGGCCCGAGTGGCCCGCTTAAGCGCTACGTTCGCGACGATAAATCCGGCACCTTCGACACCTTCAAACATTTGGTCTTGCGCGATCGCGCGATTGCCGGCACAAATACGCTGACCTATGAAAGCTCCGAGCAGCTTGCCGCCGCGGTTGCCCGCGACCCAAATGGCATTGGCTTTGTGGGATTAGCCGCGATCGGCGCTGCACGTGCGCTTAAAATTTCTGGCACGGCGACCGAAGCGCTGGCCCCAAATGAGTTCTCAGTGGCGACTGAAGACTATTTACTGTCGCGGCGCATTTATCTGTATCACCTGCCCGACGCACCCAAAATAGCGCTTGATTTCATCGCCTTTTCGCGTTCGGCCGCCGCCAGCAAAATCATCGACAGCGAGCACTTTGTAGCGCTCAACGTACGCCAATTCAACCCGCGCTTGCCTGCAGATTCACCGAGCGAATATTTGGAATTGACCAACGGGCTAGCGCGTCTGAGCCTGAATTTTCGCTTCGCCGACGGCTTGAGCCTGCTCGACAGCAAGTCCCTCAGCGATTTAGGGCGTCTTGCGGCGTACCTGCAAGCGCAGCCAGCCAAAACCAAAGTGGTGCTGATTGGATTTTCTGATTCCTCTGAGAGCTTGCCGTACATGAGCTTGGCGCTATCGACCGATCGCGTTGACTATGTGGCGCAGCGTTTGGCGGGCGCAGGCGTTGCAATCAATAAAGCGCGCGGTTTAGGCGCGGCCGCGCCGCTGGCTGATAACCAAACGGCGTTGGGTCGCGAGAAAAATCGCCGGGTTGAGGTGTGGATTGAGGTCGGCGCCCCTCGCAGCACCGCCACCAGCTCAAGCCGCCCATGAGCCGCGCACTTAAACAAGAGGCACTCGCTGTGCACCATGAAGTTCACTGCGCAGAGATCGCGCGAGTTCCAAAGAAAAAACGCCCGATCCTGGTCTCAAGCATCATCGGTATTGCGCTTGGCTTGGGCCTGATCGCAGGCCTGAACTGGTTGGGCCGCAGCAAAGCCCCGCCCGCCGTCGCGAGCGTGAGCAGCGCGCCGCTGATAATAGAAGACACTCAAGTCAACCCGATGCGCCAAGCGCTGCTCGCGCTGCGCGCCGGCAAAATGTACGCGCCCGCCGGGGACAACGCGTTTGAATACTATTTGGCCGCACGCGAAGCACGCCCGGATGACGCGTCGGTGTTGAGCGGCATCCTCGAGCTGGTTCCGGTGGTGATGCAAGGCGCGGATTCGGCGCTGTCGAGGAACGATCCAGCTGAGCTTCAGCGCTTGATTGGCCTGCTGGAACGCGCCGATCCGACCTCTAACAACGTGCAGTTGCTCAAAGATCGGCTCGCTGCCAGCGGCATCCTTAAAGCGCGTGAAGACGCAGCGCTGCTTGCCGCCGCCGAAAAAGCGCAACTCGCCGAGCAGCAGGCTGCTGCGGCAGGAGTTCCACCCACAGCTGTGCCGCTTGCATCTGTTGCTCCCAAAGCGCTTCCGGCGCCTGCTGCAAACGCCGGGAACTTAAGTGTGGCCGCTGCAATGCCGCAACGTGAGATTGCCGCGCCGCGCACGCCTCGCCCACCCGTCGCTAAGCCTGAAACCCCTGAACCAGCGCGCTCTAGTGCCAGCATTGATCCGGCAGCGCGTCCTGTGCAACAACCCCCGGCTTCAGCGGCACGTGTCGCCCTCAAATTGATCGGTGCGATCCGCCCAACGTATCCGCGCAATGCGCTACAGCGCCGCATTGAGGGCTACGTGGATTTGAGCTTTCGGGTTGAGAAAGATGGCCGCGTGGGGAATGTGCGGGTGGTCAACGCGAACCCGAAGAATTTCTTTGAGCGCGACGCGGTCAGTGCAATGCAGCGCGCGCGCTTCGAACCAATCGAGCAGGCGCAAGAAGCCACGCGGCGGATCGAATTTAAGCAGGCGCAGGGCTAACCAAACCGAAGTGACGCAAGCTACACCGCGCGGCGCGCTTTCAAACGCGCATAAGCGTCAAAGGTTGCGCGACTTAAGCGATCGGGATGTTCGAACACCGCAATGACGCCGAGCGCGCGCAGCTCGGCTTGGGCCAAGTCCACGCGGCGTTGCAGGGCCTCGGCAGCAAGTCGGCGATTGGGAGCATGCCAGTCGCTGCCGGGGTCGAGTTGCAGCTCGCGAATCTTTGGGTCAATCGGGCAAGCAACCAGGCTCAGGTGCTTCGTCGCCAATAGTTTCAACGCGCGCAACAGGCCGCGCTCGTGGCTTAGCGCGCCCGCATCGGTAAACCAAATCACCAGCGCGCGGCGCTTTAAGTGCACCTTCAGCGCATGTGCTGCACTCAACGGATGAGCCACTTTGGGCACGATGTTTAATCCCGCAAAAGCGCCTTTGAGCTTGCGCAAACCGGCCGCGCCGTGGAGGTCCCAACTCGCGCGCAGCACCTGATCGGCGTAGGCAATCACGCTGACCCGCTCGCCGCGCAGCAGCGCCCATTCGGCCATGCGCGCAGCGCCGTTGATGCGCAAATGTTCAGCGCGCGCCTCGCCAAAATTGCGCTCAGCGCTAATCGATAAATCAAGCAAAATAGCCAGCTCGAGCTGCTCGTCACGCTCACGCAGGCGCACCATCGTTTGATTGGTCTTGGCGCTCGCCTTCCAGTCAATCGAGCGCAGCTGATCGCCCGGCGCATACGGTCGATGGCCGTAGTGTTCAGATCCGTCGCCCGGCGCTTTCATCGCGCGCTGCGCGCCGGGATCGTTGGGCAGCGCGTTGCCCGCTTGGCGCAAATCAGCGGGCTCGACCGTGACGCTCGCGATCATTGGCAGCACGTTCGGCCACCACAGCAAGCCCAGCGGCCCCAATAGAGCCGTGTGGACCGGCCCAAACGTGATCTCACCCAGCGCCAGCGCGCGCAATTTGCGCGTCACCATCCTTTGCGTGCGATCCAGTTCGCCGCGCAACGCATCGCCACCTGCGCTAAGCGGCACCGGCTCAGCAAAGCGCACGCGCGACAGTGGATTTTTCAACTGATAGCTGAGCGCAAACTCATGCCCCAGCTCAGCGCGCGCCGGCAGCTCGCGCACGAGATCGACCTTTCGGCGCATCACTAATTGCCATTCAGCAGTGAATGCCAGCGCCAAGGCCAAAGCCGCGGTGTGCCACAGGAAAGCAAGCTCGCTGACCCACACCCCAACGATGGCCACCAGCGCTAGCAGCACCAGCAGTTTGAGCGCACGCGCACTTAAACTCATGCGGCGGGGCGCGGAACTTCCACGCGATTTAGCACGCCATCGACCACACGCAGCGCGCTCAAACCGTCGAGCGCGGCCTCGGGTTTGAGCACCAGGCGATGCGCGATCACCGCATGGGCGACCGATTTCAAATCCTCGGGCGTCACAAAATTGCGCCCGGCGAGGCCCGCTTCAACGCGCGCGACGCGCGCCAAAGCCAATGCCCCGCGCGTCGAAAGCCCTAATGCGACCGCTGAATCCTGGCGCAGCGCGCTGGCAATCTGCTGGATGTAACTGTACAGCGGATCGCTGATCGAAATCGTGCGCAAATGGGCGCGCGCACCATCAATCAAGGCCCTAGGCAAAGCGCTCAACGGTGCCATGCGATGCCCGCCGCCCGGGCCATCGTAGGTTTTGAGAATCGCGATCTCATCGGACGCTTGCGGATAGCTCAGATCGAGCTTCAGCAAAAACCGATCCAGCTGCGACTCAGGCAGCGGATAGGTGCCCTCAAACTCATGCGGATTTTGTGCGGCGATCACAAAAAAATCGGGTTTAAGCGCATAGCGATCGCGCTCAATGGTGATGGTGCGCTCCTCCATCGCCTCCAGCAGCGCCGACTGGGTTTTCGGACCCGTGCGATTGAGCTCATCAATCAGCACCACGTCGGCAAACAGCGGCCCCGGTAGCAGCTCAAAAGCGCCCGTGGCGGCGCGGTAGATTTTCACGCCGGTTAAATCCGACGGGAGCAAGTCAGACGTGCACTGCACGCGCTTGAAACTGCCGCCCAGCAGCTGCGCAAGCGCTTTGGCGAGCAGCGTTTTACCCATTCCGGGCGCGCCTTCCAGCAGCACATGGCCCTCGCTGACCAACGCCCAGCTCAGCGCACGCAGCACGCGCGGCTGGCCCAAAATCACGCGGCCCAGGGCGCTTGAGAGTGCCGTGTGGAAAGCAATTAAGGGTGAGGCATCTTGCGGTGCGGGATCTTGCGGTATGGCATCAGTCGTAATCGTTGCAGCGCTCATTACTTGGGGTCTCCACGGCGGGCGCGCTCAATGCGAATGATCGCAGCAAGCAGTTGGTTGAGTTCAATATCGGCCTTGAGCGCTTGCGCGCAGGCCTGCTTGACGATGCGTAAATCGTCTTGGCCCACGCGCGGATCCAGCGCAAGCGCATGCAGTAGCGCGGCGCGATCAGCACCGGGCAACACGCTTGTGCTGAACGCACCCGCCAGCAGGCCATCGGCGCGTTCAGCGTGGCTAACGTGCCTGCCGATCAGGCGGCTTAGGCCTTTGATTTCATGAGCTGGAACCTTCGGCGGCTCATTGACCGTGGGCAGCAAACGGCGCTCAACGAGCACCAGGTAGGATAGCCACAGCGCCAACATGATCAACACGCTGATGTGCAGGCGCGGATCGCGCAACAGCGCGGCTGGATCGTAAAGATCTGAGCGACCCTGGTAGTAATCAGCAAAAATCACCCGCTTGCTGGATGCCAAATAGCTCACCGCGTTGCGCAGCAGCTGCGCGTTGTCGGCGCGGTCGAGATTGACATTGGCCCCCAAGCCGCCCAAGCCCAACAGGATCACGCGCGAGTTTTCACCGCGCACGTACCACGCCAGCTGTCCCAGCGTTGGGTGCTCCATCAGCAGCGCCACGGCGTTGTTTGACGATGCCACGCTGAGTCGATTGCTCAACGCCGTCGGCTTGAGCGCACGCACATTCAAACTTCGCACATTGCGGCTGATCGAATGGCTGGGCAGCACGGTCAGTTCGACAATTTCTTCGTCATCGAGCTCGCCATCAAGGCGCTCTATAAAGCGCTTTTGGGCAGCCGCGCGCTGTTTCTCGCTTTGTTTTGGCTTGCGCGCGCGCACCTTGAAACCCAGCGCCTCGCCGACCGAACGCAGATCGCGCAGCACGTTATCAACACTGACCGCGTCGGCGTGGCGCGCGGTCAGCAGCAGCGCATTGCCGTTGTTGAGCCACGATTTAAGCGCCAGCGCATCGCTTTGCCGAATCGCACGGTGCATCGGCGCGGCCAGGATCAACACCTGTCCTTGCCCCGGATGGCTCACGTCCAAATCGCGAAAGCGTTTGCGGAAGCTCGCCACTGCAAACCCAGACGCGCTCAACCAAGCGCTAAATGCGCTGAATCCGTAGCGGTCTTTGGCATCGCTGGCGGCCAAAGGCGCGGTGCGCGGGGTCATCTGCTGGCCGGGACCCAGCACCAGCACCACGATCAACATCGCCGACAGCGCCAGCACCACACGACTGACGCGCTCGTTCATTTAAGCGTGCGCGCGGCGGCTTGACGAAACCGCTCAAGCGCAAGTCCTGATATGTGCGTTGCACCAAACTCTTCAGCGTCAGCGGCTTGCGCAAGCTCATCGAGAAAGCTGAGTCCGGCTGGCGCATGCGCGTTGATCAGCCGCGCACGCTCAGGACTCGTGAGCGCGCGGTCGTCGCCCAAGCCAAAGCGCTGCATCAGCTCGCGGCCCACGCGATGGTTTAACTCAGCCGCCGCATAGCCGCCTAACTCGTCAGGCTTTAACGCAACCAGCGGGCTGGGTGTCACTCGTGCGACGCCCGGCTGACGAACGCGCCGCGCGCCTAACCAGCCGCTGGCGCGCACTTCGCGCCACAGGACAAAGCCCGCCATCAGCAAAATAACGATCGCACAAATATTCAGCACCCAAACCGACACCCAGGTCGGCACTTTGACCTGACTGAGCCAAGCCGGCAGCTCGCCCTCGGTGCTGCGCGCGAGCCGCTCGCGCAGCCATTTAAGGATTTTCTCGCGCGCCGACAGCACCCGCAACGGAGTGATTTCGCTATGTTTATCAATCAGTTCGCGCAGGGCCGAATGATCAACCGCCGCTACATCAGGGTTGAGCTCGCGGTAGTCAGCAACCAATGCCTCAAACGCCGCTAGTTGCTCAGGGGTGACCGGCAAATCGGCGCTGAACGGGCGCAAGCTGGTTGCTAGGTCAAGCTGATTGATGGCCTCAAGCAGCTGCGGGCAGACCTCGTTAAGCGGCGCGCGCTCTTGCCCTTCGGGCCAAATGCAATTGTCGGCAAGCGCAGGCGCACTTGCAGCTAACAACAGCAGCGCAGCGAGCAACCGCATTAGCTTGAGCTGGTCTCGATGCGCTCGATCAAATCTCCTCCGTCAGCGCGCACCACTAGATCGTTGAAGATTGTCACGCCCACCGCGACCATCAGCGGCATGCTCAGCGCCGTGACCGGGGCATTGAGCAGCTGTGACCAGGCTTGCAGGGTGTGCATCTGTTCAGGCGTTGGCGGCTGCCCGGTTTGGATGCTGGCCACCAGCACGTAGCCCATCGTAAAGGTGGCCACCAAGCCGCCGAGCGCAAACTGCAGCGCAAAAGGCACCAGCAGCATCACGACGACCCGCCAGAAATTTCCTTTCACCAGCTGCATTGAACGCTTCATTGAGGCGATCGTGCCGTTGCCTTCGAGCATCAGCGAATACGACCAAAAAAACAGCACTATAAAGACGTAAAACGCGCCTACGACCAGCGCCAAAAGGCCGAGCGCGGTGGCCAAAATCGCGATCACAAAGCCACCCAACAGGCCCGGAATGCGCCGTGCGCCGTTCTGTAAGGATTGGCTCATAGACTGCTCAAAACCACGCCCGATCATGCCTTGATAGTCGATCAAGCCTGCGTAGACCACGGTCAAAATCAGCATCACCACCAAGAACGCCGCAATCAGGCCAATGCCGAAGGATCGATAAAACGCAAACGGATCGCTGGCATCCATCACCGGCACAAACAGATACGGCACAGCCTGCAATAATGCCGCGCTCAGTGCCACGAAAAAACAGGGCTTCAGCGTGCGGAAATACAGCTTGAATGACGTATCCAACACGCGGCTGATCGATTGCGGTGCGGTTGATAAAATGGCGCTCATGGGCAGTCCGGGCGGTCAAAAAAGGGGGCGCCGCGAGCCTAGCACAGCCTCCCGAGCGGGCCAGCACCGGTGACGGCTGGACATGCTTTGCAACTGGAATTGGGGCGCTTGGCGCGCGTTGATGCAGAGCTTTTGTTGGCACACACGTTAGGGGTCTCGCGCACGCGACTGCACGGATTTCCCGAAACGTTGATCACGTCGCCTCAGCAAACTCTATTTGCAGAACTTTGCGAGCGGCGCGAACGCGGCGAACCGGTCGCGTATTTGCTGGGGCAGCGTTCGTTTCATGCGATCGATTTACGCGTGGATGCGCGCGTGCTGATTCCGCGCGCCGACACCGAAACGCTGGTTGAGCTTGCACTTTTGCACCTGCCAGCAGCCCGAACGCTGCGCGTGTTGGATTTGGGTTGCGGCAGCGGCGCAATTGGCTTGGCGTTGAAAATCGCGCGGCCGCTGATCGAGTTAACGCTGGCCGATCTGAGCTCGGCGGCGCTGCAAGTTGCTGCGGAAAATGCAGCACGCTTGGGCGTTCAGGCGCGCATCGTTCAAGGCCGCTGGCTTGAGCCATTTGATGGTGAGCAGTTCGATGTGATTGTGTCCAACCCGCCGTACCTTGGTGAGCTTGATCCCCACCTCAGCGAGGGCGATCTGCGCTTCGAGCCGCGCGGTGCGCTTGTTGCAGGCCCAAGTGGCCTGGAGTGTTACCACGCGATCCTAAATAATGTGCGCGCACATCTCGCCCCCGGCGCACTGCTTGCGTTCGAGCACGGCGCCGAACAGGCAGCCGCAGTGCGCGCAGCGCTAACCCACGCGGGCTTCGCTGAGGCATTGACGCTTAAAGATCTTGCAGGTCTAGACCGCGTGAGCTACGCGTTCGACTGATGCGCATCACGCTGATCAATCGTTTTTACGCGCCCGATCAATCGGCCACCGCGCAGCTTTTGACCGATCTCGCCGAGCACCTAGCGTCAAGCGGGCACCAGGTGCAGGTCATCACCTCGCGGCTTGACTACGCGCGCGGCATGACCGATTGGCCGCCGCTTGAAACGCGCAACGGCGTGCAGGTGCGGCGCGTTAAAACCACCGGTTTTGGCCGCCACAGCTTGCGTTTGCGCGTGTTCGACTATTTGAGCTTTTATCTTTCGGCGTTTATAGCGGTGCTGTGGCACGTGCGCCGAGGCGAGCTGGTCGTCGT
>Ga0105046_10013288_pt1 | contig 12755 bp, 1 predicted proteins | sample MAT03_FD_78385 | JGI IMG/M metagenome (GOLD analysis project Ga0105046, IMG submission 78385) | Freshwater microbial communities from Lake Fryxell liftoff mats and glacier meltwater in Antarctica - MAT-03 (megahit assembly) | ecosystem: Environmental > Aquatic > Freshwater > Ice > Liftoff... | reverse complement strand
GCAGGCCTTGCGAACGGCGGTTTTGGGCGAGAGCGTCAAGCGCGGCATTCGCCGCGCCGATGCCGCCCATCAACGGCGACGGCAGGATTGATGCCGAGGATGAGAACAGAATGAAGCAATCGAGCGGCCGATTCCCCAGCACGCGTTGCAGCGTTTGGGCTCCGTCGACCTTGGCGTGGAACAGGTGTTGGTAGTGCTCTTCCGTCAGGCCGCCGACGGTGGAAAGCTGCATTTCATCAGCCAGGTGGATCACGCCGCGGATCGGCGGGTAGCCTTCACCGTCGAACTGGCTGACGATCGCCGTCATCGCCGTTTCGTCGGCCACATCGGCGGTCGCCAGATGGATGCTCGCACCGAGTGCTTCGAGTTCGCGGATGATGGCAATCTTGCGCCCGACCGGGCTATCCGCGTCAACGCTGCTCCATCGGCCTCGGGCGGGAATCTGGGTCCGCCCGACGATCAGAAACCGTCTCGCCCCCTGTTCGATCAGCCCGCGCGCGACAACGACGCCCAGGCCGCCGAGCCCGCCGGTCAGCAGGTAGGTGGCATCTGCACGCCACGCGAACGGCTTGCCGGTACCCGCTTCGGCTTGCACCAGTCGGGCAACAAGTCGCTTCGATTGCCGCAGGGCGATCTGCTCTTCGCCATCGGGATGCGTGATCTGATTCGCGATTGCCGTCACTGCGTTGTCGGAATCGATATCGATCAGGCCGCCCCAATGTCGCGGTGTTTCCTGTGCCAATGTCCGGCCCAGGCCCCAGACCGAACGCCCGGCAACGGATGAGCCCTCTTGCGCATCGACGGCCATCGCCTGCCGGGTGATGGTCCAGATCTTCGGCGCCGACTTACCGGCTACCACGACGAGTTTGCGTACCAGTTCCGACGTCCGACTGCACAAGGCCACGGCATTGATGTTATCGTCGCACGCCCGCAGATCGACGATGCCCATCCAATCCGCTTCATGTGACTCGGCCAGCGTCTTCAGCGTCGATTCAAGCCGGTTACAGTCGCTTAACAGTGTGACGGAGTTACCCGTCGCGGTCAGTTCTTTCTCGAGCAGTTTGCCGACGTTGCCTTGGCCATCGAGCAACAGCCAGTGCCCATTGCGTGTGATCTCCGAAGCAAGTGGTTTCGCGCTCCAGCGCATCTCGAAGAGGAACTGAGCCGTCGGATCGGCGGCGACAGCAATTTCTTCACTCTTCGTCTTGTCCGCGCTGCCGAAGGAATGCGGGAAGTAACGGTCCGAATCGACCCAGAAGCGCTGCCGCTGCCACGGATAGGCCGGCAGTTTGGCGACCGCGCGCTGGCCCACGTAGACTCGGTCGAACGGGATGTCGCTGCCGGTCGCATAAAGGCGTGCGAATTCGTTGATGGCCTTTTCTGAAGGAGCGCCGGCCGTGCCGTTCAGAATCTCGGTGACGCGGATCGACGGCAGCGTCTGCCCGTATGGCTTGACGCCGGCGTTGACGCCATCGCCCGCTTCACCACGCAGAAACGCATCGAGTCGTTCGATCGCCTGTCCCGCGTTCGCCGCGACGATCGCCAGGCGATGATCGTGATGCTGCCGATGCAGCCCGGCCGAAGCGCACACCTCTTCAAACGCGCCGGCGCTTTTCAGCAGGTCGCGGTAACGTTCCGCCAGTGTTTGCAGTGCCTTGGCCGTTTTAGCGGAGATCGCCAGAAGATGTGCCCGCGGTCCCTTGCTCTGGCGAGGCAACACGGCCTCGCGCTTCGGCGCGGCCTGCAGCACCATGTGGGCGTTGGTCCCGCCGAAGCCGAAGGCGCTGACGGCCGCGGTGGCTGGCTCGTCGCCGGTGAAAGGACGCGCGATCGTCGGCACTTCGATCGGAATCTCGTCGAATGGCGCAAGCGGGTTCGGCTGGTTGAAGTGCAGCGACGGCGGAATGGTGCCATGCTTCAGCGACAGCGCCACCTTGATCAGACCCGCCATACCGGCGGCAGCTTCGAGATGGCCCAGATTGGTCTTCACCGAGCCGATCGCCAGCGGTTGCCCGGCCGGCCGATCGATCTTCAGCACTTCGTTAAGGGCCTGCACCTCGATCGCATCGCCCAGCAGAGTGCCGGTGCCCTGTGTCTCGACGTACTGCACTTTCGAAGGCTTGATCTGGGCCCGTTCGTACGCTTCACGCAGTACTGCTTCCTGTGCGGGGCGGTTGGGGGCGGTCAGGCCGTTGCTGTGACCGTCCTGGTTCACCGCACTGCCGAGAATGATCGAGTAGATCGGGTCGTTGTCCGCGATCGCGTTCGACAGTGTCTTCAGCACGACAACGCCGCCGCCTTCGCTGCGCACGTAGCCCGAGGCATGGGCATCGAATGATCGACAGCGCCCGTCGGCCGATGTGAACCCTGCCTTGGTCAGGTTCACCAGCGGTGTCGGCGTCAGAATCATGTTGACGCCGCCCGCGAGGGCGCAGTGGCTTTCGCCCGAACGCAGGCTCTGGCAGGCGAGATGCACGCCGACCAGCGATGACGAACAGGCGGTGTCGAGCGCGACGCTCGGCCCGCGCAGATCGAGCGCGTACGAGACACGGTTGGCGGCGATGCTCAGCGAGGTGCCGGTGCCGACGAACGCATCGGTCAGGTTCAGGTCGCTCGACAGGATCAGGCCATATTCGCTGATGGAGATGCCGACGAAGACCCCCGTCTTCGAACCGCTGAGTTGTTCGGGGACGATGCCGGCATCTTCCAGTGCTTCCCAGGCGAGTTCCAGCAGCAGGCGCTGCTGGGGGTCGACACGGGCTGCTTCCTGTGCGGAGATGCCGAAGAACGTGTTGTCGAATTCGTCGAACTTGTCGAGGAAGCCGCCCCAGCGGGTATTCATCTTGCCCGGGGCGCGCGGGTCGGGGTCGTAATAGGCGTCGACATCCCAGCGGTCGCGCGGGATCTCGCCGACGGCATCGCGCCCTTCGGACAGCAGGCCCCAGAACGACGACGCATCGTGTACCTGGCCCGGGAATCGGCAGGCGATACCGACAATGGCGATCGGCTCGGTCTGCGCCTTCTGCAGCGCAGCGAGCTTCCCCTGCGTGTCTTTCAGGAGAAAGGCGGCACGCTGCAGGGGCGTCAGTTGATCGATTCGCTCGGCAAGGCGGTCCATGAAGACCTCGTGGTGTTACAACCTGTTGCTGAATTCCCCGGCCAACATCGCATTGATCTCTTCCTCCGTGAGAGATTCAACCTCGGCCAGTGCCTGCTCGCGGGCTTCGTCGACCGCGGGCGTGATGCTCTCCCGGACCGGCCCGGCACTTGCCAGGCCCAGGATGTCGGATGCCATATGATTCGCCAGCGCTTCGAGCGTCGGGTAGTTGAACAGAATCGTCGGGGCCAGGTGCCGGCCCACGCCGCGCCCGACCGCATTGCACAACTCGACGCCCATCAGTGAATCGACGCCCAGTTCATTGAGCGTCCGCCGTGGGTCGGGCAACGTGCCTGCCGCTACTCGCAAGACGTGTGCCGCTTTCTGCTGAACGAACGCCAGTACCGCGGCCCGCTTTTCGTCGGCGGGTACTTCTTCCAACTTCTTGACCAGTTCCGGCGGCCCGTCGTTCCCCTTCGCGTGGCGGAACTGCGACAGGTCGGCCAGCCAGGTCGGTTCCATGCCCGCGGGGAACTGTTCGAAGAACGTTGCCCAGTCGATCGGCAGCACGCCGGCCTGCGGGCGCGACTGCGCCAGCAGTTGCTCGAGCGTTATCAGGCCATGCAGCGGGTCGATGCGGCCGACGCCGCCGGCGTCGTGCCTTCGGCCTTCGCGCTTGTCGAGTTCCGCCGCCATGCCGACTTCTGCCCAACCGCCCCAGTTGATCGACAGAGCGGGCAGCCCCATCTCGTGCCGGGCATGGGCAACGCTGTCCATGAACGCGTTGGCGGCGGCGTAGTTCGCCTGCCCCGGTGAACCGAGCAGCGATGCGGCCGACGAGAACAGCACGAAGTAATCGAGTGGCCGATTCAGCGTGTGCTGATGCAACTGCCAGGTGCCATCGACCTTCGCGCCCATCACACGGGCGAAGCGTTCGCGTGACTGCTGCACGATGATGCCGTCGTCGAGAACGCCCGCGGCATGGAAGACGCCAGCCAGCGGCGGGAAGCCGGCATCGAGTTGGGTGAAGACCGATTCGACATCGGCCGCGCTGGCGATATCCGCCTGCATCGGCGTGACGCGGGCCCCGTCGGCTTCCATCTCGGCAATCAGCGCGGCCGCATCGTCTGAGGGCAGACGACGGCCCGTCAGCACCAGATGCTTCGCCCCGCGGTTGACCAGCCAACGTGCGATCAGCAGGCCGAGCCCGCCGAGACCGCCGGTGATCAGGTAGGTGCGGTCGGCATGAATGGCGGCCGGGGTTGATGGCAGATCGTCGACGCGGCGCAGCCGGGCGACGAAGCGATCCGTCCCGCGCAAGGCGACTTGCGTTTCCTTGCCGTTGGCAGCGATCTCGGCGACGAGTTGATCGACGCCGTCGTTGGCACCCAGGTCGATGCGGGCGCAGTTCAGTTCGGACATCTCGACTGCCAGCGTCCGGGCCAGGCCCCAGAGGGGGCCCTGCGCGGGCACTGTGCGGTCGTCCTCAATGACATGTTGTGCACCGCGAGTCACCAGCCAGAGGCGCGGCGGTTTCATGCCGGTCCGGGATGCGAGCGTTTGGGTGATGTCGAGGATTCGCCCGCAATTCTCGATGATGTCGGCAGGCAGGGCGATTCCGCACGCGGTGGTGGCGATGATCGCATCGCAGGTGCCGCCGGCAATCCACGACTTCAGACGCTCGATGACCGGTTCGTTGTGTTTGATCACCGAACAGGTCGCGCCGATCGCGGACAGCTTGCGCGAAAGGTTCGAGCCGATGCCCTGGCTGTCGTCGATGATGAGATAACGCCCGTGCAGAACTTTTGGCGATGCTGCAAGCGGCGAAGATGCCCACGCCAGTTCGTGGACCCACTGCGGCGCGGGGCCGGCGGCCAGTCGCGGCAGCCAGTCGCGCGGGACCTGACGCAGGCGCACGTCGCGCAGTTCAACGAGCAGTTGCCCGTCAGCCGCGTGGAAGAAGACGTCGCCGCGGAGGCGATGGCCGGCCGCTTCGTGCGTGACCGCATGCACCCAGGCGATCGCATGTTCGCGGTCGTGGATGCGCACGCTGCCGATGCCCGACAGCAGATGCCGATGCAGCATCGCTTCGCCATGCGGATGCGCGGCTTCGAGCAGCAGAATGCCGTTCTCGAGGATGCCCGGATGCACGCGGTAATCGCCCGCGGCGATGCCTGGCTTCACCTTGGCGACTGCTTCATCGCCATGCGACCAGACGTTGTCGTTGGTCAGGAAAGCGTGGCCGAAGACGATGCCCGCGCGATCCCGTGCCCGGTCGAAAATCTTGTGCGGCAGTTCGCGACCCTGCACGACGATCGGCGATTGTTCGCCCGCGAACGCCCGTGTTTCATCGCCGGTCGGTGCCTCGATCAAATGCCCGGCAGCATGGGTGACCCATGCACCGTCCGAGGTGCGCGAGACAATCTTGAAGGCGGACCGACCGTTGTCGGCCTGCGCGATGATTGTCTGCAGGGCGCGTTGGGCCTTGTCGCGCAGCGCGAGCGGTTCGTGCAGGGCGAAGTCGTCGACCGTGAACGCATCGCCCAACTGCTTCGCGGCGGCCAATGCGGTTTCCAGGAAGACCGCGCACGGCACAACAGTCGTCGATGCCGCGCGATGCTGGCTGAGGATCTCGGGCCGGGTCGGCGTCACGCGATTCTCGAAGATCGACTCGGCCAGCGGCGTTTCGATGCGGTACCCAAGCAGCGGGTGCAGGATCGGGCCAGACATGGCCGCACCCGACTTGGCGGAAAGGCCGGGCAGATGGCCCATGTCGCCCACCCAGTACGATTGCCGCTGGAACGGGTAGTTCGGCAAGGGCAGCCGATGCCGAACATGGCCGCGATCAAAAGCGTGCCAGTCGATGGCGACGCCGAGCGTGAACAGGCGTGCGACCGAGTCGAGGATCGATTCCCAATCGTCGCCGTTCTTGCGCAGGGACGGCAGCCAATGGCAGGTGTCGTTGGTCAGGCAGCGGCGGGCCATACCCAGCAGCGTCGGGTTCGGGCCGATCTCGAGAAAGATCGTTTGCCCCTTATCAACCAGATGCTGAACGCTTTTCGTGAACTGCACCGGCCGGCGGGCATGCATCCGCCAGTAGCCGGGGTCCGCCAGCAGGTCGGGACCGGCGGGTTGCGCGGTCAGGTTCGAAATCAGGTCGATGTGCGGGGCGTTGAACTGCACCGTGCCGGCCGCCCGTTCCAGGCCATCGAGCATCGGGTCGAGCAGTGCGGAATGGAACGCATGCGAGGTGACCAGCCGTTGCGTCTTGATCTTCGCGGCCGTCAGTTTCGCAACCGTCGTTTCCACCGCGGCTTCCGGGCCGGAGATGACGATGCTGGTCGGGCCGTTGAATGCGGCAATGCTGACATCGGCATGCAGCAACGTCCGCAGGTGTGCTTCATCGGTGAAGACGGCAGTCATGATGCCGCCGGCGGGCAGTGCCTGCATCAGCCGGCCGCGCTCGGCCACGAACCGCAGGCCATCCTGAGCGCTGACGACCCCGGCGGCGCACGCGGCGGCGAACTCGCCGACACTGTGACCCATCACCGCAGTCGGTACCACGCCCCATGACTTCCAGAGTTCGCAAAGGGCATACTGAAGCGCGAATAGGGCCGGCTGCGTGTACTCGGTCTGATCGATCAGCCCCTCGTTATCCCCATCGCGCGGGAACAACACCGACAGCAGCGAATGCTTGCGGTACGGCCGCAGCCATTGATCACACTGGTCGATGGCAGTGCGGAAGACCGGTTGCGTTCGGTACAGCGTCTGCCCCATGCCGGCGTACTGAGCGCCTTGCCCGGTCATCAGGAATACGACGCCGGGGGCTTGCGTCTGCGCCTGATGGGTGTGCAGGCCGGGGGCTTCGTTGCCGGCGACAAACGCGTTAAGCATCGCCTTCGCTTCGGCGGCGTCCTTCGCGCTGACGGCCAGGCGATGTTCGCGATGCGTGCGGCCGGTGTTGGCCGAGTAGGCCAGGTCGGCGAGAGACACGTCGGGCAGTTCGGCATAACGATCGGCCAGCACGCGCAGCGACTCGGGCGTGCGTGCGGATAGGGCCAGCACATGCCGCGGACGATCGTTCGCGATCGTGACGGCGGGAACTTCGCCCGGTCCTTCGATCACCAAATGGGCGTTGGTGCCGCCGAAGCCGAACGAACTGACGCCGGCGAAGCGAGGCAGCGGGCCTTCGGGCCAGGGAGTCGTCTCGCGCGGGAAGGCGATCGCGGCGTCCTTGATCTCCAGCAGCGGATTGACGGTCTGCAGGTGCAGATGCTTCGGAATCTGCCGATGACGCAGGGCGAGGATCGTCTTCATCAGCCCGGCGATGCCCGCGGCACTCTCGAGATGGCCGATATTCGTCTTCACCGAACCGACAATAAGCGGCTTGGCAGGGTCGCGGTTCGGCGTCAGCGTCGAGACCAGCGCCGCCACTTCGATCGGGTCGCCGATGGATGTGCCGGTGCCGTGCGCTTCGACATAGTCGATGTCGAGCGGCGTCAGCTTTGCTTCGGCCAGCGCGGTCCTGATGACCGCTTCCTGGGCGGGTTTGCTCGGCGCGACCAGGCCATTGCTGCGGCCGTCCTGATTCGTGGCCGAGCCGCGGATGATGGCGACGATGCGATCGCCGTGGGCAACCGCGTCGCTGAGGCGCTTGAGCACGACGAGGCCGCAGCCCTCGCCGCGCACGTAGCCATCGGCCGAGGCGTCGAAGGTATGGCAGCGTCCGGTGGGCGACATCATGCGCGCCTGCGACAGCGCGATGGTCATCTCGGGGCTCAGGATCAGGTTGACGCCGCCGGCGAGGCAGACATCGCTTTCGCGTTCCCGCAGCGCCTTGCAGGCAAGGTGCACCGTGACCAGCGACGACGAACAAGCGGTGTCGAGCGCCATGCTCGGCCCGTGGAAGTCGAACAGGTACGAGATTCGGTTCGCCAGAATCGAGTGGGCGGCACCCGGCCCGAGGTGGGCGTTGATGTTGTCGAGGTCCTTGCCCAGCAGATAGACCCAGTCGACGCCGATCGCGCCGACGAACACGCCAGTGTTCGTGCCGGCCAGCGATGTCGGCGGGATGCCGGCATCTTCCAGTGCGTCCCAGGCGACTTCCAGCAGCAGGCGCTGTTGCGGGTCGATGAAGGAGGCCTCGCGCGGCGAGACGCCGAAGAATTCGGGTTCGAAGCGATCGACGTCCGGCAGGAAGCCGCCCCAACGCGTGTTCGCCTTGCCGGGCATGCCGGGCTCGGCATCGAAGAACTGGTCGACGTCCCAGCGTTCCGGCGGCACCTCGCCGATGGCGTCGACGCCATCGATCAGCAGCTTCCAGAACTTGTCCGGTGTGTCCACGTTGCCGGGGAAACGGCAGCCCATGCCGACGATGGCAATCGGCTCGGACTCACTGCGCTGCACTTCTTCAATGCGCTGGCGGGCATCGCTGACGGCCAGCGCCAGTTGCTGCAGCGGAGAAAGATGGGAGGCTTCGGCTGATTCACCAGCCAGGACGCGCAGGCGGGCCAGTTCGCGCTGGACCAGTTCGTTGAGTTGTGAATCGCTGAGGCCCGTCACATCCGCCCGTTCGCGCTTCGGCTTGCCGTCAGCGACCACCGCGACTGCTTCACCCGAGAGGTGCTTGGCCAGAGCGGCGATGGTCGGGAACTCGAAGATCAGCGTCACCGGCACCGGCCGGGCGAGCTTTGTTTCGAGTTGCCCGGCCAGTACAACCGTGTCTTTCGATGACAGGCCCAGCGACATCAGTGGAGCATGCACATTCAAGCTGCGGATCGGCATCGAGAGGCGATGGGCGATCCGTTCCATCAGCCATTCCTGGATGGCCGCGGACGTCAGCAGTTCCGGCCCGGCGTCGTCGGGCGCGATCACTTCCTCAGCCGCCGCGACGGTGTTCCAGCAGGTGATGGTCGCCAACTCGTCGGCCAGGTACTGGTCACGCGTCAGAGAGCGCTGGATCTTGCCGCTGGAGGTCCGGGGCAGGGCACCCGGCTTCAGCAGGGCGATGGTTGAAATTTCGACTTCATGCTGATCGGCCACGGCCTGGCGCACGGCGACGATCAGGTCGTCGGCCATCGCCTCGCGGAAGCCGCGTTCCACTTCGACGGCGATGGCCAACTGTTCGATACCATCCGCTTCGATCGCGAACGCGGCCGTACTCGCTGCGCGAACCAGCGGGTGGCTTGCTTCAACGGTTTGTTCGATGTCGGTCGGATAGTAGTTCCGCCCGCGAATAATGATCAGGTCCTTCACGCGGCCGACGACGTACAGTTCGTTGTCATCGAGGAAGCCCAGGTCGCCGGTCTTCAGATAGGCTCTGTCGTCGCCCGGCAGCTTACCCGCGAAGCCGGCTTCGGTGGCGACCGGATTGTTCCAGTAGCCGCGGGCGATATTTGCTCCGGCCACCCAGATTTCGCCGATGCGGTTGCCGTCGCAGCGTTCGCCGGTCGCGGGATCGACGATGGCGATCGATTCGCCGGTGAAACTCATGCCGCAGCCGACGATTGCCTTGCCACCCGGCGTGGAGATCACTTCCCGGCGGCGCAGCCCGGCGGGGTCGACATGCAGCACGCGTGGCGGCTGCGGCCGTTGACCGCCCGAGACGATCAGCGTTGCTTCCGCAAGGCCGTAACAGGGGTACAGAGCCTCGCGCTTGAAGCCGCTGACGGCGAACGCTTCGGCAAAGCGCTCGAGCGTTTCGGAATGGATCATTTCAGCGCCGGTGAAGGCCAGTTCCCAATGGCTCAGGTCGAGGCTGGCCCGCTGTTCAGGCGTCGTTTTCCGGACGCAGTGATCAAACGCAAAGCATGGCCCGCCGCCGATGCGGGCCTTCGTTCGCGATAGAAGTTCCAGCCAGCGCAACGGTTTCTGGATGAACGACGAAGGCGAGATGAACGTGTTCGTGCCGCTGGTGTAGAGAGTCTGCAGTACGCCGCCGATCAGGCCCATGTCGTGGTAGAACGGCAGCCACATCACGCCGGTCACGCCGGGTGAGTTACGGAAGCCGCGATAGATCATGGCCGAGTTGGCGAGCAGGTTGCCGTGCGAGACCATCACCCCCTTGGGATGAGCGGTCGAACCGGACGTGAACTGCAGGAAAGCCAAGTGATCGCGGCCGGGTGCGGGGTCTGACCAGCCTTCGCCGGAGCCTGCCGCGGCTTCGCTGACGTTCAGCCAGGGCAGGGCCATCAGTTCGGTGTTGGTGGCGTAGCGTGCATCGCGGTCTTTCCACAGCCCCGCCGGTGCCAGCACGAGCGAGGGGCGTGCCTCGGCAATGATCGCGCGAATGCGTGAGCAGGGCCGCAACGGCCGGGGCGGTGGGACGGGAACCGCCACCATGCCGGCGAAGACGCACCCGAAGAACGCGACGATACTGTCGAGATCGACTGGCGACAGAATGAGAACCCGATCGCCAGGCTGCAGGCGGGCCAGCAGCTCAGCGGCCACTGCCTTGGCTTTCTGTTCCAGGTGCGCGTAAGTGATCTCGGTGGGAATGTCGTTGTCGTCAGGCAGGCAGCGATAGAGAACGCGGTCCGCGATGCGGGAGGATTGTGTCCGAACGAGGTCAATCAGATTGGCGAAGTCGTCGGCCATAACCCAGGCACCTTGCCGTTGGGGAGTTCCGCAGCCCGTTCGGGGGAACGAGATTGCTGCAACCGTTCGCACCCGGTGGGACGCGACGGAAGGGAGAAGACAAAACCAGTACGCTCGGGCAGCGCGGTTGAGTCGAGCCAAAGTCCATAAACCCCTCCTTGGGATGCTTCGCTTACGAGTCGAGCAAGTCGTGGACCAACGATGAAAGCATTCTAACGGATGGGTCCTTCAACGGGAACACCCGGAGCCGATTTCATCATGGCCGATTCGCGACTTCTCGACATCTAAGTGCCGTCATGGCAATCGCTTGTGCGGGTGAATGTCCCAGACGGGCGTCTTCGCACACAGCGTTCATTGGATCGTAGCCCCCTATTAAAAGCCGAGCAACGACAATTCCCCCCTAAACTGCCTGCGTTGACTCTCTCTGCCTGTTCATGCGGAATTGTGGGTAGAATCGGCAGGAGAAAGGGGTCAGGGGTCAGGGGGCAGGGGTCAGAATGAGGAAGACAAAGTTGGAAAAGGGGAGAAACAGTTAGTCGCATACCTCTCCCCTGACCCCTGACCCCCGACCCCTGACCCCTGACCCCTGCGCCTACTGAATCAACGCAACCTGAATGCCGCCTTGCATGATGCGTTCCATGGCGTAGCGCAGTTTCTCGATCCGTTCCTCGTAGTTGCCCACGATGATCTTGTACGGTTCGCGGTCGACGTACAGCGACTGGTAGTCCAGCGAATCGGTGTCCCAACCGTTGGCGGAAGGGGTCGGCGTCGTTTTGCCATCGATCTGCACGGCGGCGAGGAATCGCAGGGCTGCCGGCTGCATGACCGAGGGTGTGCTGGCTTCGAACAGTTCGCCGAAGGCGATGGCGTGAACGCGGGCCGGGTTTCGGGCTGTCGAGTAGCCGGGGATGCCGTCGGTATCCATCGCCACGATCTGCCGGACGACGGCCCGGGCATTGTCCTTCGGCGGGACGTGGTGCACGGTGCTGTTGCCGATCAAGGAGATGCCGCCGATGCTGTCGTAGTACCAGCGGCCGACCGAGCCATCGCCGGTCTTCACCAGCGTGCCCTGGCAGGTGACGTTCGGCACGCCGTCCGTCTCGAAGATGACGACCTTGCTGGCCCCCTTGCGGCCGGTGTAGGTGCGGTTGTTCGCTTCTGCATTGCTGAGTTCGTTGAAGGCGACCATGAATCCCATCTGCGGGCCGGTATCGGTTCCTGCACTGGGGATGATGGTATTACCGTCGAACGGCACCCCCGAGGGGTTGTTGCCGTCGATCCAGCCGGACGAGAACGGGCGATAAACCGAGGCGGCGTTCGACAGGTTGTCGAGCAGCGTGAACGGGTAGAACATCGCGTTCTGCATCTTCGTGTAGTTCTTCCCCATGCCGACGCGCACGGTGCTGTACCCCTGCGAGCCGGAGAAGAAGTTGAGCGACGCCAGGTCGTTCGGGTGGTTGTTCTTGATGTCTTCGATGGCGGCCTTGATGCCCACCTTCAGTTGCCAGCACGGTGCCTCATGGCAGGTGCCGGAGAAAGCCTTGCGGTGTTGCAGGTACGCCAGCATCGTCTGCGGGCCGAACCAGAACTGACCCCGCGGGTGGATGGGGTTGTCGTCGTACTGCATGTAAGGCACGGGGTTGGCCCCGGCCGCGGCCACCAGCGTCGCCCGCGGCGTGATCTTCGGCGTCAGAACGCTTGTCGACGGGTTGTTGTAGCTGAGGTTTGCCCCGGCCCGGTTGTTGCGGTTCGAAGAATTGGCACCGAACAGAATGTTGTCCTCATCGTAGCGACCGGCTCCGACAACGTAGTCGATGTAGTCCTTCCAGAATCGCTGTTCGACACTAGCGCTGCTCGCGGCCATGCCGGTCGACAGGTTGAGCGGAATCGTGTCGGGAATCGCGTCGTAGTAAACGACCCGGCCGGAGCGCAGGCTGGGCGGCAGCGTCTGCGGGCCGCGTTTGAGCCACTTCAGAACGTTGTCGTAGTTGATGACGAAGTTGGCGTTCGAGCCCGGGTTCTGCAGCTTCCATTTGCCGGTCGAGTTCCAGAACATGCTGTT
>Ga0105046_10013284_pt1 | contig 12757 bp, 13 predicted proteins | sample MAT03_FD_78385 | JGI IMG/M metagenome (GOLD analysis project Ga0105046, IMG submission 78385) | Freshwater microbial communities from Lake Fryxell liftoff mats and glacier meltwater in Antarctica - MAT-03 (megahit assembly) | ecosystem: Environmental > Aquatic > Freshwater > Ice > Liftoff... | reverse complement strand
GATCACCCGGCCATTGGCGGCCAGCGCCTCGCCGATGGTGTCCAGGCTTTCCTTGACCGCGTCGTCGATGAAGCCGCAGGTGTTGACGATGACCAGGTCAGCGCCGGCGTAGTGTTTGCTGGTCTGGTAGCCCTCGGCACTGAGCTGGGTGAGGATCAGTTCGGAATCGGTCAGCGCCTTGGGGCAGCCCAGCGAGACGAAGCCGATCTTCGGGGCGGCGGCGACGGCTGTGCCGGGTGAAATCAGGGGTGCAGACATGCCGTGATTGTCGGCGACGAATACGGGGCGCAACCGCGCCAAGTCGCGCGCAACCGCCGCCGGGCTATTTCTTGGGCATCAACCCCGGGATGCCCGGGAACAACGCACCTGCCTGCATCTGCTCCTGCACCTTCTCCTGCATCTGCACGAACAGGTTCTTGCTCTGCTCGAGGTAGTTGCCCATCAGGCCCTGCATCAGCGGCGCCTGGCCGGTCATGAAGTGCGACCACATCTCGGGCGTGAAGGCCTTGGGGTCGTACAGGCCCTTGCCCTGCTCGGCAAAGCGGCCCTGCAGATCGACGAAGGTCTGCAGGTTCTTCTCGAGGTAGGAGCCCATCATGCCTTGCATGGAGTGGCCGTAGAAGCGGATCACCTGCGCCAGCATCTGGCTGGTGAACATCGGCATGCCGCCGGTTTCTTCTTCCAGGATGATCTGCAGCAGGATGCTGCGGGTGATCTCGTCGCCGGTCTTGGCGTCGCGCACCTCGAAGGTCTCGCCTTCCAGCACCATCTGCTTGACATCAGCCAGCGTGATGTAACTGCTGTTGCGGGTGTCGTACAACCGCCGATTGGGGTACTTCTTGAGCACACGCGGTGCGCTGCCTGCGGCGGCGGCGTCAGCGGCGGGCTTGGCAGCGCCGCGGCGTTGGGATGGCATCGGGTGCAGCTCCTTGGGCGTCTGTCCCATTCTAGGGAGCCGCCTGCAGCCGGCCGGCAGGCGTTTTCCCCTGGGGCAGCGCCGCAGGGATCAGCTGCCGGCCGATTCCTCGATGAACTGCTTCAGCAGCCGCTTGAGCTGTTCCACCTTGCGCGGGCCCATGGACTCCTCGACCGCGCCGTGGTGCGCATCGACCGTGACCTTCAGTCGCTGCACCATGTCCAGACCCAGGTCGGAGATGTAGACCAGCACCTTGCGGTTGTCAGACGCATCTGCCGCGCGCTGCACCAGCCCGCGGCTGACCAGGCGGTCGATGTTCTTGGTAAGCGCGGGGTGGTTCATCAGCACCTGCTCGGCCAGTTCACCCATCGACCGGCCCTGCTCGTCGGACAGCACCTGCAGCACCCGCCATTGCTCTTCAGTCACCTCTTCGGCGGCGATCGACTGCGCCAGGCCCAGGTGCATGCGGCGGTGCGCCGAAGCAAGCAGGTAGGCCAGATACTCGGAGATGTCGTTGTCGGGCATGGTCAGTGCAATCACGGGTCTGATTGACCGCAGAGTTTACGCAAAATCGCTTTCCAGGGAAACCACTGTGGTGCAGCACGCGCGGCATCCGGGCAAGAAAATTCCACATTGGTGCACCACCAGGAGTCGGCAGCATGGCCTCAACGTGTCTCGGTGTTTTACCCAGGGCGGGCCCGGCCTTCGGCAACCGCGCGCCCTTGCGTCCACGCCTCAACGGTGCCGCACGGATGCCGCTCGCTGCCGGCACGCAGCCGGATCTGGCCGTGGCGCTGTGCGTGCCGCTGGGCGGCTCGGCCGGCATCTGGGGCCCGTCGGGCCTGGCCTGTGCCCGGCTGGCGGTGGCCGAGATCAACCGGGCCGGCGGCATCCGCGGCCGCAGCTGCCGCTTGCTGACGGTGAACGCCGCCGACGACGCTCCCGACATCGAGGCCACCCTGGTCGATCTGGTCGAGACCGGCCAGATCGACGCGCTGATCGGCCTGCACACCAGCGCAGTGCGGCACCGCATCCTGCGCGCGGTGGGCGGGCACCTCCCGTTCATCTACACGCCGCTGTACGAAGGCGGCGAGCGCACGCCGGGCGTGTTCGCCATCGGCGAGGTGACAGCCGACCAGCTGCGCCCGGCGCTCAACTGGCTGGGCCAGCACCGCAAACCGCAGCGCTGGCTGGCGGTCGGCAATGACTATGTGTGGCCCCATGTGTCGCACCGCCAGGCGCGCGACTACATCGCCGAGACCGGCGGCGCCATGGTGGCCGAAAGCTACGTGCCGTTCGGCACCACCGACTTCAGCGCAGTGCTCGACCAGATCCGGCAATGCCGCGCCGACGCAGTGCTGGTGTCCCTGGTGGGCCAGGATTCGGTCGACTTCAACCGTGCCTTCGGCCGCGCCGGCCTGGCACAGCGGGCGCTGCGGTTGTCCTGCGCCATCGGCGAGAACGAGCTGCTGGGCATCGGCGCCGACAACGCCGACGACCTGTTTGTCTCGAGCGGCTACTTCGCCAACCTCGACACCGACGAGAACCTGGCCTTCAAGGCGCGCTACTGCAACCACTTCGGCGAGCGCGCGCCCACGCTCAACACCTTCGGCCAGTCGACTTACGAGGGTGTGCACTTCCTGGCTGCCCTGTTCAACCAGGCACTGCGCTCACCGCCCGACTGGGAGGACATGGGCCGCGCGCCCCTGCGCTATCAGAGTGCGCGTGCGGCAAGCTATGCCGGCGCGGGCAACAGCCACACGCCGATCTATCTGGCCCGTGCCGAAGGGCACCAGTTCCGTGTGATCACGCGCCTGTCGGCGTGACCGCCCGGCCAGCCTGGCCGCAGCGCCATCGCCGCCCGCTTTGTTTTCCCAGGCAAAGAAATTGCTTGCTGTGGAAAGCAATGAGCAGCAGAATAGATTGTGCACCTTGAACGTGCATCGGTTGCATGAGACAGCTTCAGCAGGCGCGCGACCAGGCCTGCCGGCACCACCGGGGCCTGCAGTGCAGGCACCAACCAACACACGGAGATTCCATGGCCATCAAACGCCCCACCCTCGACCAGTTGCAGGACGTTGCCCTGAGCCTGGGCATCCATCTGTCGCCCGAGCAGGCCGGTGTCTACAACACCCTGCTGCAGGCCAATTTCGACGCCTACGACGTGGTGGACGCCCTGCCCGACTACGTACCGCGTGTCACCTACCCGCGCACGCCGGGCTACTTTCCGTCGGCTGAGGAGAACAAGTACGGCGCCTGGTATGCGAAGACCACCATCAAGGGAAAGCCCGAGGGCAAGCTGGCCGGCAAGACCGTGGTGCTGAAGGACAACGTCTGCCTGGCCGGCGTGCCGATGATGAACGGCGCCTCCACCCTGGAAGGCTATGTGCCGAACGTGGACGCCACCATCGTCACCCGGCTGCTCGATGCCGGCGCCACCGTGGTGGGCAAGGCCACCTGCGAGTACTTCTGCTTCTCGGGCGGATCGCACACCAGCTCACCCGCGCCGGTGCACAACCCGCACCGCATGGGTTACTCGGCCGGCGGCTCGTCGTCGGGCAGCGCAGCGCTGGTGGCAGCCGGTGAGGTCGATCTCGCCATCGGCGGCGACCAGGGCGGCTCGATCCGCATGCCGGCGGCTTTCTGCGGCATCGTCGGCATGAAGGCCACCCACGGCCTGGTGCCCTACACCGGCGTGATGCCCATCGAGCTGACCATCGACCACACCGGCCCGATGACGGCCAACGTGACCGACAACGCGCTGATGCTGGAAGTGCTGGCCGGCCCCGACGGGCTCGACCCGCGCCAGCATGCCGGCCAGGGCGCCAAGCCCTATGCCGACCTGATGAAGCAGGGCGTGGCCGGGCTGAAGATCGGCATCGTGACAGAGGGCTTCGGCTGGCCGCAGAGCATGGCCGACAGCGACGCCAAGGTGAAGAAGGCCGCAGCGGTGTTCACCGCACTCGGCGCCAAGGTGTCCGAGGTGTCGGTGCCGATGCACCTGGTGGGCCCGGCCATCTGGCTGCCCATCGCCGCCGAGGGCGCCACCCAGCAGATGATGAAGGACAACGGCCACGGCTTCAACTGGAAGGGGCTGTACGTCACCAGCATGGTCGACTTCCACGCGGGCTGGAAGGCACGCGCCGACGAGCTGTCGGAGACGCTGAAGCTCACCATGGTGCTGGGCGAGTACTTCATCCAGCACTACCGCGGCCACTACTACGCCAAGGCGCAGAACCTGAGCCGCCAGCTGACCGCCGCCTACGACAGTGCGCTGTCGGATTTCGACCTGCTGCTGATGCCCACCGTGCCGATGACGGCGACGCCGCTGCCCCCTGCCGGCGCGCCAGTGGAAGAGGTGGTGGCACGCGCCTTCGAGATGCTGCCCAACACCAGCCCGTTCAACATCACCGGCCACCCGGCCATCAGCGTGCCATGTGGCCTGGTCGGCGGCCTGCCGGTTGGCATGATGCTGATCGGAAAGCACTACGATGAAGCCACCATCTACCGCGCCGCCTATGCCTTCGAGCAGGCCGGTGACTGGAAAGCCATCTGAGCGTTTCCCCCAGGCCGGCCGCAGGGCGGCTGGCTGCCCTGCCCTCTCCAGACAACACAACAGGAATCACCATGGACCGTCGTAAATTCATCCAGACCTCGGGCGCCGCCGCATTGGCAGGCAGCTCGGCCATCCTGCCCTTGTCGGCCCTGGCCGCCGACGAAATTGGCGTGGGCAGCATCCACGACCTGTCCGGCGGGCTCGACATCTACGGCAAGCCGATGGTCGATTGCCTGACCCTGGCCATCGAGGAGCAGAACGCCGCCGGCGGCCTGCTCGGCAAGAAGCTGAAGCTGTTCAGCTACGACACGCAGAGCAACATGCAGATGTACGCGCAGTTTGCCCAGCAGGCGGCGCTCAAGGACAAGGTGGCGGTGGTGCACGGCGGCATCACCTCGGCTTCACGCGAGGTGATCCGCCCGGTGCTCAACCGCAACAAGACGCTGTACTTCTACAACACCCAGTACGAAGGCGGCGTGTGCGACCGCGGCACCTTCAGCACCGGCGTGACGCCGGCGCAGACGGTGGGCAAGCTGATCCCTTACGCGATGAAGAAGTGGGGCAAGAAGGTCTACGTGATCGCCGCCGACTACAACTACGGCCAGATCACCTCCCAGTGGGTGAAGAAGTTCGTGCAGGACAACGGCGGCAGCGTCGCCTCGATCGACTTCTTCCCGCTGGACGTGACGACCTTCGGCCCGACCATCGCCAAGATCGAGGCCGCCAAGCCCGACATGGTGGTCTCGGCCCTGGTAGGCGGTGCGCACATGTCGTTCTACCGCCAATGGGCGGCGGCGGGCCTGACCAAGAAGATTCCGCTGGCCTCCACCACCTTCGCGGTGGGCAACGAGCACATCGTGCTGTCGCCCGCAGAAGCCGACGGCTTCCTGCTCTGCTACAACTATTTCGAGAACATCGACACGCCCGAGAACAAGGCCTTCAAGGAGCGCTTCCACAAGCGCTTCGGCAAGGACTACCCCAACATCACCGAGCTGGCCATGGGCACCTACCAGGGCTTCAAGCTCTGGGCCGAGGGCGTGAAGAAGGCGGGCTCGGTCGAGATCGGCAAGGTCACCACCGCGCTGGAATCTGGCATCAGCATCAATGGCCCCAGCGGCAAGGTCACCATCGACCCGGCCACCCACCATTGCATCCTGAACGTGAGCGTGGCCGAGGTGAAAGCCAAGAAGCTCAACATCCTGCTGTCCTTCCAGCAGCAGGCGCCCACCGACACCAGCGCGGTGTGTGACCTGAAGAAGAACCCGCGCGACAACCAGCAGTACGTCATCAAGGTCTGAGCACGCCAAGGCGCCCCCAGCATGGACCTCGCAATCATCGTCATCATCCAGGTGCTGTACGCCGTGGCCGGCCTGGTCATCGTGTCGGCAGGGCTGGCGGTCATCTTCGGCATGATGAAGGTGATCAACCTGGCGCATGGCGAGTTCATGATGCTGGGCGCCTACGCCACCATCACCGCGCACGGACTGGGGCTCAACCTCTGGCTGGCGATGCTGGTGGTGGCGCCCATCGCGGTGGGCCTGGTCGGCGTGGTGCTGGAGCGGCTGGTGATCCGGCGGCTCTATGGCCGCATGGTCGACACCATGCTGGCCACCTGGGGCCTGTCGCTGCTGCTGGTGGGCATCGTCACCTCGATCGCCGGCAACACCACGGTGGGCGTGTCGGCGCCGCTGGGCAGCTTCTCCATCGGCGCCTATTCGGTCAGCAGCTACACGCTGGTGATCATTGCGGTGGCGGTGGTGCTGGCGCTGGCCATCCGCTGGGTGCTGACCAAGACATCCTGGGGCCTGATCGCCCGCGGCACCATGCAAAAGCCCGAGATGGCCGATGCGCTGGGCATCAGCCCCGGCCGGGTGTACTCGGTCACCTTCGCGGTCGGTGCTGCGCTGTCCGGGCTGGCCGGCGCGCTGCTGGCGCCCCTCACCGGCGTGGTGCCCACCATGGGCGGCGCCTTCATCGCCAAGGCCTTCATCACGGTGATCGGCGGCGGGCCGGCCATCCTGGCGGGGCTGGTCAGTGCGTCTGGTTTGTTCGGCGCCATCAACCAGTTGGGCACCTTTCTCACCACGCCGGTGCTCGGTGAGGTGGCTCTGCTGTTCACTGCCATCGTGATGCTGCGCCTGTTGCCGCAGGGCATCACCGGTCGTTTCTTCAAGGGGTCGCTGTGACCGCATTTGCAAGCTCCTGGCGCAGCGCGGCGCTGACATTGGCCATCGGCGTGGTGCTGCTGCTGGCCTTGCCCGGCCTGGTGGACGACTTCACGCTGATCCAGCTGACCATCTATGCGGTGATGGCCATCCTGGGCGTGAGCCTGGGCTTCATCTGGGGCTTCGGCGGCATCCTGTGCTTCGGCCAGGCCGCGTTCTTCGGCCTGGGGGCCTACACCTATGCCATCGCGGTGATCAACATCGGCGACAGCACCATCCCCTTCTTGCTGGCCATCGTCGTCCCGGCACTGTTCGCTGCGCTGCTGGGTTATGTGATCTTCTACGGTCGGCTGTCCGATGTGTACATGGGCGTGATCACGCTCACCGTCACGCTGATCCTGTTCAACCTGGTCAATTCAACCGCCGGGCCGGAGTGGAAGATCGGCAGCGCGCCGCTCGGCGGCTTCAACGGCATCCCGGGCATCCCCACGCTCAACGTGCCTGGCGACCCCGACGCGGTGCTGAGCCAGCAGTCGCTGTTCACCGTCAGCATGGTGTGCCTGCTGCTGGTCTATGCGGGCCTGCGCTGGCTCATCGCCTCCAAGCTGGGCCGGGTGATCATCGCAGCGAAGGAAAACGAGCAGCGTGTGCTGCTGCTGGGCTACGACGCCCGCGTCTACAAGCTGATCTGCTTCAGCCTGGGCGGCGCCATCGCCGGTCTGGCGGGCTGCCTGTTCGCCAACTGGGGCGCCTTCACCAGCCCGACCATCTTCGGCCTGGCGATGTCGGCGCAGATCATCATCTGGGTGATCGTGGGCGGCCTGGGCACGCTGGTGGGGCCGGTGGTGGGCTGCGTGGTCATCCAGTGGCTCAGCACCCAGATCGGCACCCAGCAGACCTTCAATTCCAACCTGGTGCTGGGCGCCATCCTGGTGGTGTTCGTGCTGCTGGTGCCACGCGGCATCGTGCCCAGCCTGGGCGACGTGATCGCCGCCGCCTGGCGCCGCCGCAGGGCGCCGGCCGCCAAGCAAGCCATCCCGGCACCACTGGCCCCCACGGAGACGGCCGGATGAGCACTCCGCTGCTGGAAACCCGCATGCTCAACGTGCGCTTCGGCGGCGTGCATGCCACGCGCGACGTCAATTTCAGCCTGCAAGAGAATGAACTGCGCTGCGTGATCGGCCCCAATGGCGCCGGCAAGAGCACCTTCTTCAAGCTGCTCACGGGCCAGACCAAGCCGACCTCGGGGCAAATCCTGTTCCGCGGGAAAGACATCTCCAACATGCAGCCGCACCAACCGGGCCAGTTGGGCATCGGCATCAAGACCCAGGTGCCCAGCCTGTTCAACGGTCTGTCGGTGTGGGAGAACGTCTGGCTGTCGGCGCGCCGCACCAACCCCAAGGCCAAGGCTGACCTGATCACCCGCGACACGCTGGAGCGTGTGGGCATGCTCAGCCACAAGGACAACCTGGCCGGCCTGCTTGCACACGGCCTGCGGCAGTGGGTCGAGATCGCGGTGGTGATCGCCGCCGACCCGGCGCTGATCCTGCTGGACGAGCCCGCCGCCGGCATGAGCGACGCCGAGGTGGCGCGCACCGCCGAGCTGATCCTGGAGATCAACCGCCAGCATGCGCTGGTGGTGGTGGAGCACGACATGAGCTTCATCCGCATGATCGCCAAGAAGGTGACGGTGCTGCACCAGGGCGCCATCGTGCGCGAGGACACGCCCGACCGGGTGATGGCCGACCCGCTGGTGCAGCAGATCTACCTTGGAAAAAAGGCGCACTGAGCCATGCTGACCGTTCAAGGCCTGCACGCCGGCTATGGCGCCATTCCGGTGCTGCGCGACATCAGCATGGCCATCACCACCGGCGAATCGGTGGGCATCCTGGGCCACAACGGCATGGGCAAGACCACGCTGCTGCGCACCTTGATCGGCGCGCTGCGCGCCACCGCCGGCACGGTGCAGTTCAACGGCCACGACATCACCCGCGCCGCGCCGCACCAGCGCGCCCGGCTGGGCATGGCCTATGTGCCGCAGGGGCGCGAGATCTTTCCGGCGCTGAGCGCGCGCGACAACCTGCGCATGGGCCTGATCAAGACCGGCGCCAAGGGCACGGCGGTGGACGCCGGGCTGGACAAGATGCTGGCCGACTTTCCGCGCTTGAAGCCCCTGCTCGACCGCGCCGGCGGCTCGCTCTCCGGCGGCGAGCAGCAACTGCTGGCGCTGGCCCGCGCGCTGGCCGGCCAGCCCAGCCTGCTGCTGCTGGACGAGCCGACAGAGGGCATCCAGCCGTCCATCATCGAAGAGATCGCCGAGACCCTGGTGCTGCTGCGCGAGCGCATGGCGCTGACCATCGTGCTGGTGGAGCAGAACCTGGAGTTCATCGCTGCGGTGTCGCAGCGGGTGCTGGTGATCAAGCGCGGCCAACTGGGCGAGGAGATCCCGCGTGAGCACCTGGGCGACCTGGCCATCATGAGCGAATACACCGGCGTCCATGCCTGAACGCGGGCCCACCAGCACCTGCCGCATGTGCAGCGACGCGATGGCCGTGGTCGACCCGCAGCAGCGGGTGCGCGGCGTCGACGGGCTGGGGGCGGCCGATGCATCGGTCTCTCCGAGGATGGTCTCGGGCAACACCAATGCGCCGGTGATCATGGTGGCCGAGCGGGCGGCCGCGCTGATGCTGGCTGCGGCCTGACGCCCCACTGCGTTGCCGCAGCGCGTGCTGTTGACCCGATACGACAACCGGCAACGCAGTTTGCATGGCGGAGGGGCGTGGGAGTCGAACCCACCCGACGCGCTGGGCGCATCACACCGGTGTTGAAGACCGGGGGCTCCACCGGGAAGCCCTGCCCCTCCAAGAAATCAATCGCAGGCTGACAGCAATCCGCCGCGCAGCCAGTGTCGCTTGCCATCGAAGCGGGTGATGCCCGCACGGTCGAGAAATTCAAGCACCTGCACCGTCAGGTTGCGGCCGATGCCGGTGCGGTCGCGGTAGGCAGCGGCGTCCACGGCGCCGTCGGCATGTGCAGCCGCCAGCGCCCGCGCCGCAGCCGCCAGGTCGGCCACCGTCTCGGGCAGGAACCAGCGGTTGGGCGCCACTTGCACCAGCAGGCCGCGCGCGCCCATCCGGCCCAGGAACGGCAGCAACTCCGGCAGTGGCAGGCCCAGTGCGCTGGCCAGGTCGCCGACGATGGGCGGGCGCAGGCCGGCGGGCTGCAGCAGCGCGCCGCACTGCGCCAGCAAGGCTGCGTCGGCCGCTGCCAGCACCGGCTGGTGGCCCGGGCGGCAGCAGCGCAGGCCCAGGCGCTGCAGCGCGCCGCCGGCCACCACCGTGGCAATGGCGGCGCGCAGCACGGCCTGGGCCGCCACCGTGCCGCCCAGCCCCAGCGCCTGGCGCAACGCGGCGTCGTCCGGCCCCACGCTGTCGGGCTGCGCGGCATGCCAGGCATCCACCGCCTGCAGCAGGCGCTGCTGCCAGCCGGCCCAGGCATCGGCGCGCAGGCCCAACGGCCCGGCGGCACTGGCGATCACCCGCAACGCCAGGTCTTTGTGCAGCACTGCGGCCTCGGCGTCGCGCAGATTGCGGGCCGCCGCGAAATGGCCCAGGTCGGCCGCCAGCGGCGCCGCATCCACCCAGGCGGCCAGCGCCTGGGCGGGGTCGGGCCGGGCCAGCGCCGCCAGCTGGGCCAGCCGCAACGGCTGGCTGCTGCCACGCTCGGGGCCGAACGGGTCGACCACCCAGCCACCGGCCAGGGTACGGTTGGCAGCCGCATCACGCAGGATGAACCGGTCGCCCCAGGCAGCAGCCACGGGCCGCGCCAGCCGCAGCCGCGCCAGCCCGGCCCGGCCTGGCGCCGTGGCCGACCGGTCAAGCGCTGCATCGCCCAGCGCCGCATCACCCAGCGCTGAAACCCGCGCCGGCACCGCAGCCGCGCCCAGGTGCAACTGCAGCATGGCGCGCGGCCCGGGTGGCTGGCCATTGCCCGGCAGCCATTGCAACTGCACATCCAGCCGGTCGGTGAGCGGCGGCGCGGCCTCGGCCAGCAGCCAGTCGCCGCGGCCGGCCTCGCCGCGCTTCAGTTCTGCACCCGCCAGGTTCAAGGCGCAGCGCTGGCCGGCCTGGGCTGCATCGGCCTGCAGGCCCTGCACCTGCAGGCCGCGCACCCGCAGCGAGGCGCCCTGCTGCATCTGCGGGGTTTGCAGCCGCAGCATGTCGCCCACCGCCACCCGGCCGGACAGCACGGCACCGGTCACCACGCGGCCGGCACCGGCCACCAGGAAGCTGCGGTCCACCGCCAACCGGAAGTGGCCAGCCATCGGCCGCGCCTGCAGCGCCTGCGCCGCAGCCACCAGGTGCTGACGCACGGCAGGCAGGCCGCTGCCGGTGGGTGTGGCCACCGGCAGCACGGTTGCCGCAGCAAACGGCCCGCCGGCCAGCAGCATGTGCAGTTCCTCACCTGCCTGCGCCAGCCGCGCCGCGTCCACCCGGTCGGCCTTGCTCAACACCACCAGCAGGCGCGGCACCGCCAGCAGTTGCAGGATGGCCAGGTGCTCGCGGGTCTGTGGCATCGGCCCGTCGTCGGCAGCCACCACCAGCAGTGCCAGGTCGATGGCGGCCACGCCGGCCAGCATGTTGCGCACGAAGCGCTCATGCCCCGGCACGTCGATGAAACCCACCGCCAGGCCCGGCGCCAGCGCGGCATGCGCAAAGCCCAGGTCGATGGTCATGCCGCGCGCCTGCTCCTCGGGCAGGCGGTCGGTATCGACCCCGGTGAGTGCACGCACCAGGCTGGTCTTGCCATGGTCGACATGGCCGGCGGTGGCCACGATCACCGTGGCACCGCCGGCGCGTTCACGCGGTTAGACCTTGGCGCCCTGCCCCGACACCAGCCGGGCCACGATGCCCGGCAGCGCGGCGTCGGCCAGCGCCCGCATCTCGTCGTCGCTGCGGTCCTGGATCGGATGCGCCACGAACACCATGGCTGCATCGAAACCGAGCGACACCGACTGCGCGGCCGCCGCCTGCACGAATTCACTGGACGCAACACCCACCCCCGGAAGGCCGCGCGACTCCAGGTCTGCAATGTCATGCATACAGCACGACGTGCAAGACCCTCAGTCGGCCAGGCCTTCGATGACGAGTTGGTTCTCGGCCGCAATCTGCTGGCGCAGCGCGGTGGGCGCAGGCCGGGTGAAGGTGGGCTTCTTGTAGCGGTTGATGCGCACACCCTGCGCGGCCAGCAGTTCGGCCAGCCGGTCGAGGAACACATTGCCGCGCGGCTTGGAAATGTCGAGCAGCGCGACCGCCAGGCCCGCCAGCGCGGCAGGCCGCGCTGTCAGGGCCCGGGCGACGGGCGACCGCTCCGAGGTGGGGTCGAGCAACACCAGGCTTGTCATGCGGTGATCTCCTGTGAGACGGGAATGGAGCCGATCGGGCCAGAGGCGGCCCAGCCGGCAATGATGGCTGAAAACAGGCCGGCGCCACCGCCGGCCCGCACGATCAGCAGGCCGCCGGGGCGGAACTTGGGCACCAGCTTGCCGGCCATCGCGGCGGGGATGCCCTCGGCGATGCCATCGACACCGGCCACCAGCTGGTCGCCCGGCACGGTGAGCAGGGTGGTGAGTTCTTCGAGCAGCCGCGCCTTCGACCAGCCGGCCTCCAGGAAGACCCGGCAGTGGTCGGGCGAGACCACCAGCACCGCATCACCCGCCATGGCCAGCTTGGGGTGGTCGACCACCCGCAGGCAGGCGGCAAAACTCTTGGCCAGCGATTCCGGCGTGCGGCTCTTCTGGTCGACCACACCCTGCACGCCTTCACCTGCGAACAGCGTGACGGTGGACGCCTCACGCGCAAAGCCGCGCTGCACATGCAGCGGCTCCCAGGCGGAATCCTCGGCCTCGGCAAAGCAGAAGGTGTATTTGCCGGGTGTGCCCAGCGCGGCGCGGTCGACCTCACCCGGCCGGCCACCGCCCACATTGCGGATGACCAGCTGCAGCGCCCGGCCGATGCTGGCGTTGGCGCGGTGGCCCTGGCCCAGCGCATTGACACCCGAGTTGACACCCACCGCGCGGCCCATCGGCCCGTTCACGATCACCATCGGGCCGCAGAACAT
>Ga0105046_10013282_pt1 | contig 12758 bp, 8 predicted proteins | sample MAT03_FD_78385 | JGI IMG/M metagenome (GOLD analysis project Ga0105046, IMG submission 78385) | Freshwater microbial communities from Lake Fryxell liftoff mats and glacier meltwater in Antarctica - MAT-03 (megahit assembly) | ecosystem: Environmental > Aquatic > Freshwater > Ice > Liftoff... | reverse complement strand
TACTTGTGGCGCGTGAACAAGCGATAGTGCGAGGTTGGGAAGGGTGGGCCTGGTCGCGCTCTTGTCCATCTACGCCTGGCTGCGGCCGAAGCGATTGAAACCCAAATAACGTAAAGAACGCCAACAAAGACCTGTAACCGCCGACTTACAACCTAGAAGTATTGGCAAAGTAGATAGGGTAAGAGGCCTAGCATCATGACCAAAACATACCGGATGGTACTGGCGGCGTTCGTTCTAATGGCGGGGCTGGCACGGGCGGAGAACATTGTTTTCCCGGCGGATGCGGGTGTGGTGGATGTGAAAGCGAAGTATGGTGCCAAGGGCGATGGCGTCACCGATGATACGGCGGCGATCCAGAAGGCGATTGATGAGCTAAAGGGGATCCCCGATACCCTGTACTTTCCCAACGGCACTTATCTGATTAGCGATAGTGTGGGAATATTTAACGCCAAGGCTCACAGCCGAGATCGTTTTCTCACCTATCAGGGACAGAGCGAGGCGGGCACCATCTTTCGGCTCAAGGATAACTCGCCGGGGTTTGGTGATCCGGCCAAACCCAAGATCGTCTTCTCGGTGTATGACGGCCAGAGCACCGGCGACCTGATGCACAGCTATGTGCGAAACCTGACCGTGGATGTGGGCAGCGGCAACCCCGGCGCGGTGGGGTTGCGATTTCTGTCCAACAACAGTGGAGCGGTATACAACGTCACCATCCGCAGTAGCGACCCGAAGAAGGCCGGCAAACTGGGGCTTGATCTGACGCAGGGGCAGCAAGGTCCGCTGCTGATCAAGCATGTGACGGTGATCGGGTTTGATTGCGGCGTGGAAGTGGCGCGCACGTTCTCCGTGGTGCTTGAAGACCTGACGCTACAGCATCAGAACGTGGTGGGGTTTCTGAACTCCGACGGGCGCACGACCCTGCGCGGACTCAAGAGCGTCAACAGCGTGCCGGCGGTACGGAACAAATGGATGGACCTGACGCTGATCGAGGCCAATCTGTCCGGAGGCTCGGCCGAGAACTCGGCGATCATCAATGAGAATGCCCGGATGTTTCTTCGCGACATCAAGCAGAGCGGCTACGGCCATGTGCTTCAGGAAGCCGGGGGGACTCACGACGGGGCGACGCTCGATGAGTGGTATGAAGGCAAGGGTAACTCGTTGTTTGGAGCGGAGCCCAAGACGTTGCATCTTCCTATCAAGGAGACGCCGGAGATTCCGTGGGAGAGCGACTTGAGCAAGTGGGTGAAGGTGGAATGGGCCAAAGGCGACGACATCAGCCAGAGGCTGCAGGATGCCATTGACCACGCGGCGAAGGAAGGCAAGACCACGATCTATATCCCGCGTCATATCAGCACGCAGGACTACCCCAGGATCACGCAACCCATTCGGGTTCACGGGAGTGTCAACCGCATTCTTGGGATGTCCAATATTGTTAATGTTGCTGATCCGACCGGAACATTGGCGGGCGGGCAGGCGGTGTTTACGTTTGAGGATATGAAGGTTCCGGCGGTTGCCGTGGAACGCTTTTTCCTTTTGGGCGGTTGGAGATGCCCCAGTGGGGTAACGATGTTCGAGAATAAATCCGGCAAAGCGGTTGTGATCCGAAATATGGCGCAATCCGGCGTACACAAGAAGCCATCAACCAGCGGCGAATGGTTCATCGAGGACGTGGTCACCAATGGACTACATATCGGCCCTGGCGAGAAATGCTGGGCGAGACAGTACAACCCAGAGTCACCCGACACGGACATGATCGAGGTAGATGGCGGACAGTTGTGGATCTTGGGACTCAAGACCGAAGGCCGTGCCCGGACCATCGTCGCCAGAAACGGGGCGAAAGTGGAACTGCTGGGTGGGGTAAGTTACCAATCATGGGATAAGCAGGAACTGGATCCGCCGATGTTCACGGTGATTGATTCGGAAGCTTCCTTTACGTTTGGATTCTACCACTGGAAGTATCCCTTCAAGACGATCGTTCAGGAGACGCGGGCAGGGCAGACGAGAGAGTTGTTGCGTACGGAGCTGACCAATTATCACTTGCCTGTGTATCGGGCGGGTGGGGGGAAGTAGCAGGACGAAATCAGCGGACAGCGGTCGGGGAAGAACGGGGACGTTGGTAGTGGGCGGTTAGTGTTTGATATCTGGAAAACGAGAACGATGAAAAGGATGGAAAGTATGAAGAGGATGAAAGTGTTGGCGTTGTTGACGTTGGTAATGGTTTTGTCCGCAGGGCGGGTTTTTGGGGAGGCGGAGACGGGAAAGGAAGCAGCCGCTGTTGCGTGGAATGTTAAGGCGATCAGTGCGCCGGCGTATGAGACGGCCACCGCCCATGATCCGAAATTTGAGGATACTGCCTTGTGGCCTGTGGATGTGAAGATGGCCGATTATTTCAAGCAGGAATGGCCTAAGGCGCGGGTGTTGACCTGGGCGAATCCGGGGCAGGGAGCCAAGGACGGCTGGGAGGCGAAATACTGGCTTGAAGATGGCAAGCCGGCTACCACGCCTTTTGACGCCGATACGGATCTCGTGTTTCCGGAATCCGCCAAAGACTTCTATTGGGTCAGCATCACAGCGGGCAGGAAGTATCAGCCGGCGAATTATCGACATCTGACCATAGGCAAGCGGGCTGGAATCATAGGGCATTTCAGTGCCGGCGGGAACGTGTGGATTAAGGCCGGAGCCTCGGTTCAATACTTGGATTCAATGGTGGGCGGCAAGAATACCTTCGTTCGGAACGATAACGGGGACATGCGCCTGGTGGACCATTTCTTCATCAATAAAACACCAACGGCGTCGGTGGAGATGATTGGAAAATATAGTTCTGATGACAATTGGCGGGTCAATTCGGGGATGCTGATTGTCGGACCGGACAGTGAGATCTACGCGGGAAGCCGAACCGATCCGACCGTCACTGAAAAGGGCACGCTGGTGCTTCTGTCGGGGGGGTATTTTACGCGACGGTCGAACTGTGACTGGGGAATTGATCTGATCCTCAACGGCAAACTCCTTGCCGGACTGCCCGATCGGCCGCTCACACGCGATGCGCGGCTGGGGCTGGGATGGAAGTCCAAAGGCAAGCTGATGGGCACCGAGGGCGGTGGTCGCATGCCAGGGCCGAACGATTATGGGATGGTCGTTGCCGAGGGCGGCAGCATTGCAGTCAATACCGCTGATCTGAGCAAAGCTCGTCTGGTGATCAATTGCAGCAAACAGGATAACGACTGGGGCCAGATCAAAATCATCTCCCACGGTCGCCCTCTGCAGGGTGAGGAACTCATCGCCAAGCTGAAGGAATTGCCCCGCCTGACCGACATGGTTATCAAGGGCAAAGTGTCGTGGGAAGCGATACGGTTTGAGGACATTCGCAAGGGCGGAATCCATGTCAGGACGATGCCCAATCTCTCCGGGAAAAATGCCCCGACCTTTGGCGATGGCAACCAAGGCAAGCCCGAGGAATTGTTCACGGTGGTTGACCAGGCCAAGGCCGGAAAGTAAGGGTGTGTGATGCTGAATAGATCGTCTTGTGTCCCGGCCGCCGTGCTTGCGGCGTTGGTGGGCTTGTGCGCTCCGTTAGCGCAGGCCATGGTGAACCCCACGCTACAGCCGGTGGATCTGTTTGACCGCCATCGGGTTGTCCTATCACTGAAGATTACGGCGGTGAACGAAGAGAAGGGGGTCGTGGACCTGGCCGTTGAGCAGGTCTTCAAGGGACAGTTCGCAGCGAAGAAGATCGTGCTGTCACTGGGCAATGACGCGGCCAAGGAAGCGTTCCAATTGCTGCCCCGGCCGGACCTGAGCGTTGTGGCGTATGTGGGTGGCGTCAGACGCGGGCAGGACAACGACATTCTCTTCTATGCCGGGGGTGAAGGGCGCTGGCAGAAAGGGTTGGTTCAACCCGCATCCAATCCCGCTGAGCCGGCATCGTGGCAATGGACCGAAGACTTGGGTCCGCAAAAGTTGTACGGCACGTTCAACGGCCATCCCCAGCGGCTGGCCGAGATGATGGAGGACAAGGCCCTGGGCCGGGCCTTCTTCCCGGCCAAACCGTTTGATCAGTTTAAAGAGGATGTTGTCATCGGGCAGTTCACCAAGCCGATTGGCGGGGTGGCGCTCTACGACATCAATGGCGATGGCAAGCTCGATGTCTACGCCTGCAATGAAACGGGCAATCGCGTCTGGCTGCAAAGCGCCGAAGGCAAATTCACCGATGCTACAGACGCGATGGGGCTGGCCGGCGTGACCAGCGTCAGTTGCAGCTTCGCCGACGTTGCCGGGAGCGGCCGGGCCGACCTGTTGGCCGGCGGGGTTATCCATCGCCAGAATGCCGACGGGAAGTTTGCCAAGTCGGATCTGCTGCCGGTGGACGCCAACGAGAATGTGAAGATGTCCACCTTTGCCGACATCAACCATGATGGCTATCCCGACGTCGTGGTCTCCAAGGTCAAAGGGGGTCTGCGCGTCTATCTGAACCCCGGGGCCAAGGGCGGAAACTTCAGCGATGCCACTGCGGCATTGGGGCTGGACACTGCCGAATGTGGCGCAGGGCAGACGGGCTTCTTCATGCAGGGAGATTGGCGCGGCGAGGGGCGGGTGTCGCTATTTTACTCGGTGGGCGCGGGCTTGCTGCTGCAGCAGGACCAGACCGGCCGCTATGCACCTACCACATCATCGCTGCCGTATGACTTTACCACCTTCGGCGAAAACGCCGCTTTGACTGGGGCCGGCTGCTTTGCCCCGACCTGGCGGGTCGATCGCCAGGACATTGTCTTCTCTCGCGATTCCGGTGTGAATATCAAGGCCAACGTAGCCGGCAAGGCATTTGATGCGGGACAATTCGGCAATGAGATCATCGTGGCGACCGAGGAAGCGCAAGCCGTGGTTGCTGAGGATCTCAATGCGGATGGCTATGTGGATATCTATGCCGCCAGTCGTTCGGCGACAGTGCCCAATAACTTGTACGTGAACCGCGGGTATGGGTCATTCATGGTCAGCACACGCTACAAGGCCGGCGCGATTCCCGGCAAGGCCCACCAGCATGGCGCGCTGGGCGTGGCCATCGGTGATGTGAACGGCGACGGGGCCAACGATCTGCTTCTGGGCGGCGCGGATGGAACCTTGAGTCTGCTGATCAACGACACCCTGAGCTTGCGCCAGCCCAAAGAAAACCCCATCTCGCAGGAGAAGACGTTGGAGCAGACCGGCATCGTCAGCGTGACGGTGGGTGGAACGCTCGGTGTCGTCGGAGCGCGTGTGACGATTGCGGATGCCGACGGTCGCGTCGTAGGCCTTCGCGAAATCGGAGCAAATGTGGCCACGGGTTGTCGCGGGCCGGATACGGTGAACCTGGCCGTCCGCGAACCGGGGAAATACACCCTGAGCGTCCGCTATTCAGATGGTGTCACGAAGGCATGGCCGGTCGATGTGGTGGCCGGGACGCATGTGACGATCCACGCTGCGCGAGACGCCGCCTCCGGCAGCATGCCGTAGGTGCCAAGACATCGCTTTCGATGGGCCGTGTACGAGTGTTCCTTATGCCATGAGATGAAAGACTTTTTATGCCAATTCAGATGACATTGAAGATCGTCGTCGTGTCCCTTTTCATTTTCGCTGCTGCCGGAGCCGCGATGGCGCAGGAGGCGGCGTCGCTACCGGACGACTCGGAGTACGTTATCGTCTCCCCGGATGGTCATTTGTCTCTCCACGGCCAGCGCGTTCGATATTGGGGGTGGATCGGCCATTTCGACCTGGCGGACAGGCTGACCGACCAGAGAGTGAAACCCGGCGATTCTCCTGAGCGAAAGGCGGAGAAGATCGCCAAGACGCAGCGCGTCTACGACGCCATGGCCCAGCGCATCAGCGATCTGGGTTTCAACATGGTGCGCTGGTGGGGCATAGGGGACTGGCTCAATCCTGAATACACGCCCGGCGACGGCTCAGACGCGGATTTGGCGGCCTTCAGTCTGGCGGCCCTTGAGAAGCGGGGCATCAAAGTGTGGATGACTGCATTCAACGACTTCGGGAAGGCAGACGCCCGGACGGATGTGATGCTTGTCGATGACCCGGCCACCGCACCAGGGTGGGTCGAAGCCGTGGAAGCAATGAAGGATACCAGCCCGCGAAATCGGGACGTTGGCGCATGGGATGCCCGGATGCGGCAGGTACACCTTCGTCGGATGAAGCAGATCGCCGATTGGCCCAACAAGTACAAAGGTGGATTGCGCCTGGGCGATGATCCTCAGATGGCGGTGTGGGAACTGACCAATGAGGAGTGGATGTTCTCGCACATGGTAAACGGCGACTGGCAGGCCTTGCCGAAGTTCTTCAAAGATGAACTCCAGGCCAGATGGAGCGAGTTCCTCAAGGCCAAGTACAAGGATGATGCTGGCCTGACGCGGGCCTGGGCATTCCTGCTTCCGGAGGAGTCGATCGACAAGAACAGCATCCTGCTGATGCCGCTGGCCTCCCCCAGTGACGGCAAGGCATTCAACGACGCCAATCCAGCCGCCATCGCGGCGCTGACCGCAAGCAAGCAGACATTCAGCCGCGATGACTTCACCCGCCAGCGAGGAGCGGATGTGCTGGAGTTCTTTGTTGATCTGCAAGTCAAGTACAAGATCGATCGCCGCGACTATGCCAAGGCACTCGGTAAAAGTCTGAAGCTTTCCCCAATGGTTCTGGATACCGGCAACGGTTTTCAGATACAGGCAATGTATGTGCAGCAATACGGCGATGCGATGAGCATGTGCTCCTACCTCTGGGGCACCGCCATTGACCGCCAGCAACCGCGTTTCCCATTCGTCAGCGGTCTGGAGGAACAGCCACGTCTAGCCATGGGCATACCCTGGTTAGAGGTGGGACGTGTCCCGGGCAAACCATTCTTCGTGTATGAGTTTCAGACGAGCAACCCCGACAAGTACCGGGCGGAGGTGCCCTTCCGCATCGCGGCGCTGGGGGCGATTCAGGACTGGGACATTATCAACTTCCACCTGTTCGGCCGGCCCGATGATCCCGATCTACCCAACCCGTATGCCAAGAGCATGCACTACTCGCACCACGACCGCGGCGGCTCGATCGAGGGCGTCCATTTCAGAAATGACGAGATCTACGCCGCCGCGATGAAGACGGCCGGGGCGATGTTTATCAACGGAGCCCTCAAGCCGGTGGAGAAGCCGACGGTGATGACCTTCGGCAAGCGCAGTCTGTATGATCCGGTCAGCGCTGACTATGGCAGGAGCTTTGGTGATCTGGGACCGAAGATCGCTCCGACCGCCTTTCGCTACGGTTGCTATATGAAGGTTGATCCGTCGCAGGAGGGCGATACGGTGGTCGGAAAGACCGTCGAACGCGGCTTGTTGGAGGCCAACCCGATTCGACCTACGGATCAGATTACCTTCGACTGGCAAAAGGGATTTCTCAAACTCGATGCCCCCGCAGGCGTCTCATGGACCGGCTTCTATGCCAATCAAACTGGCCCTGTGGTATTTGGCAATGGCATCACGCTCTCCAACGTGCAGGTAGTCAATGAGGACGGGGTGAACTACCCAGTGGGGAAGGATGAGCTTTACGTCTCATTTGCGGCCGTGGCCAGCGACGGCAAACCGCTGGGGGAATCCAGTCGCGTGACTGTGTCATTGGTGTCCACGAGCTTCAATTACGGGTTCAAGCTCAACGAGGAAATGGTGGCGCGAGGTGACCTTGGATATACCGGCAAGCCCTATGAGGGGATGGATCGCGGCAGCCCGGCCGGCAAGCCCCCGGTGGCGTATGTCCGTGCCGGTGCGGTGATTACCGCCGGCCCCCTGGAGGGGATGAAGTATCTCCTGCTGGATTGGGACATGAAGGAGATCGGCGCTGGCACCGTCGGCAAGGAACTGGTCATCTCGGCTGACAAGCCGGTGTTTGTTATCACTCTCACGCGATGAGCAACATAGTAGCCCATTTGGCGATTGTAGAAAAAGGACCTTTGTATGGACTTCCCTCCCCAGGTTGGTATTGGCGTCAGTCGGACCGGTCGCGGCGTGGCCGCGGTCGCCGATCGCTATGACATGCGCGAGCATCTTAATCCGCGTCGGGCCACGATTCTCATGTGGGATCAGGCGTTTCTGTTGCGGCACCACGAAGGCGGCTCTTTCGCCGATTACGACCGCGTGCTCGATGAGACGATCGAGCGCGGCTACAACACCGTTCGCCTGGACCCGATGCCACAGTATCTCGATCTGAGCAAGCCGGAGACCGTCATGCCTTGGCGCGACACCGGCGACCGGTTCAATCCCTGGGGTGGCAATAAGCAGATTGACGCTCCGCTGGGTCAGTGGCTGATTGATTTCATGGCCGCGCTAAGCCGCCGCCCGCTCTATTACACCCTCAGCGCCTGGTGGAACAGCAACGGCGGACCGCAGCTTCGCAGCAAACCCGAAAATCACATTCAGGCGGCCGAGATATGGATCAATTTTCTCCATGCATGGGAGAAACGATTCGGCTTTGATCGCCTGCTGTATGTGGATATCCAGAACGAAGTGCCGTTCTTCATCCCCGGTTATCGCGATCGGTTCACCAAGGAAACCGGCCATGGCTGGGATGACCTGCCCAGTTTCAGCGACGCCCAACGCGACTGGCTGGCCCGTGATCTCAACGGGTCAATGCGGATGCTGCATCGCGAGTTCCCGCAGCTTCGCTTCACGGCGTCCATACATGGCGATGTTCGCTGGATCGACGTTCCCTTGGAGTTTGACTGCCTTGATGTGCACTTCTACAGCGACGCGGATTTGCGTTGGCGCGAGCGGACGAAAATGCATGACCATTTCGGCCACATGTACAGCGACGACTCGTGGTTCAAGGATTACTCCGACCGCTGCACGGCTGCCAATGCCTGTATGGGGCCGATGTTCCGCGCTCGACAGCGGGATAAGTTGGCTCAGTTCGCCGCATGGTCGCGGCAACGGGGAATGCCCCTGACCACCAGCGAAAGCTGGTCGAGCTGGTTCTATGTGGACCATCCGAATCTGGATTGGGGTTGGCTGCTCGAGTGGTCCGCCTGGACCGTGGAGGACGCCATTGACTTCAACATGTGGGGTTGGACTCCGCACAACTTTGGCCAGCCGCAGTTTACCAACTGGCAGGATGTCCAGTGGCATCAACGGCTCACGGAACGATTCCTGCGATCCTGAGTTGTTCTGAGATCAGCGAAACATGCATAAGGTGGAAAGAACGACATGAGCATCAAACTGGACCGGGGCAACGTATTTGACAAGCCGGGCAATTGGTACAAAGGCAATCTACACCTGCATACCACCAAATCCGACGGCAAGACCGATCCGGATACCGCTTTGCGCTGGCATAAAGACAACGATTACGATTTTGTGTGTTTCGGCGATCATTGGCACGTTACCGAGCCTCGCGATCCGGAAGGCAAGATTCTCGTCATCCCCGGATGTGAGATCGACACCTGGACCGACGGAACGATCGGCAACACCCATATCATGTGCGTCGGTGTCGATGGGATTAAGGGAGACTTTCGTCCCCGCAACCGGGCCGGCGTCCGCGAACTTTGGGACTGGGCGACACGGATCAGCGACTACCGCTGGATCGCTCATCCCTATTGGTCGACCCAGTCGGCCGAGTCGCTCAAGAGTTACCCCGGCCTGAAGGCGATCGAGGTTTTTAACGGCCTGTTCGATACAACGTTGGCGATGGGAGATGGGGAATATCCGTGGCACATGCTGCTGAATGAAGGCGTGCGGATTGACGCGCTGGCTGTCGATGACGCGCATGGCGGGGCCGAATCCATGGGAAAAGGCTGGATCATGGTTAAGGCGATGGAATGCACCCGCCCGGCAATCATCGCGGCGCTGCACGCGGGTGATTTTTATGCCACCCGCGGGCCGGGGATTGCATCAGTGGAGTTCACCGACAAGAGCCTGATTGTCCGAACCACGCCAGCCAAACGGATCATCGTCCGCACCAACCAATTTTTTGGTGGGGTGTGGACGGCGCGTGGGGGAGAGGGCGATTCGATTGTTTCTGCTGAGGCGAAGATCGACCTGAATGAAATGAACCATATACGCATCGTGGTGGAAGACCATCAGGGCCGAAAGGCGTGGTCCAATCCTTTCTATTTCACCGACACGAAACTGCAACCGAAACGGCGGATCGAAGTGGCCGGTGAACCTCGACCGCAGCCGTGGGGCTGATCGACCACTCGGCCTTGCTGCTTCGTGGCAGGACGCAGCAAACCCGCTGCTTGGCAGGGAATCGCAGGATTTCCTGCAAGTGCTCTGGAGCTTCAGCGAAGAACACGCGATGTACTTGTTATCACCCGTGATTCATAACAGGCGGAGCAGAATCCATGGTCGCGTGCATATGTCAGCAGCAATCACCATTGTGTGCTCGTTCTGAAAGCCGGTCAGTGCATACTGATGGCATTTGATCTAGACGGGTGACTGCTCGATGAAGTCCGACTGCCCCCTCGCAACGGAGACTGAAGATGTTCGAATCTGACCTACATACCCTGGCCGTGGTTCCCATTGTCGTGAATGCCGGAACGGCGCTCTTGCCTGCGATCGTGGCGGGGGTGGTGAGCGTCCTGGGGGTGCTGTTCCGCCCGGATCAGTGGAAACGGGTGATGCGTGAAAAACCGTGGGTGCCCATTGTCGTGACCGTATGCGTGGCGCTGAGCCTCGGCGGCTGGTTCTTTTTCAGTGGCGCGGAAACGGCCGCCCGTGCCGCGACCCCGCGCGGCGCGCCAGTGGGATTGACCACCTCGACCGGTCTCGACTGGTCGGCGATCGCGCGCGAGTACGTCCGCGACCAACATCGCCGTGCCCATGAGGCCCAAACCAAAGCAACCACCCCGGGCGGTGGCGCCTCGGTCAAGACCCCGGCAGCTTCCCGACTCCAGCAACCGTTCGTCTTCCGCGCGAACATGGAACGATCAGGCAGCCTCGATCCATCCGGACCTACCCAACTGAAAGAGCGCTGGACCTGGCGCGACCCCGAAGACCCTTTTGCGATGTATCTCTCCTCGCTTGCCACCGACGGTGTGAACCTCTACGGCGCATCGGCCTCGCTGGTACCGCCTGATACCTTCGGTGCCGTCTTCTGTCTTGATGCCTCGACCGGCCAACTAAAATGGATCGTCAGTGAAAGCCCCAGCGGACCGTTCAAGGGCATTTTCTCATCCCCCGCCCTCACCGCTGACGGTAAGTATCTTGTGATCGGCGAAGGCCTTCATGCGGACAAGGACAGTGCGATGCTCTGCTTCGAAGCCGCCACCGGCAAGCTCCTGTGGCGGATCGAGACCACCCAGCACCTGGAGAGCTCCCCGGCGATCGAGGGAGACCTGGTTGTGATCGGCGCCGGAGCGATCGAGCGGATGCAGGACAAAAAGGTTCCACCCGGAGGCGATCCCGGGTTCGTTCTGGCGGTTCATATCAGCACCGGGAAGGAGGCTTGGCGATATCCCGTCAATGACCCTGAGAGTAGTCCCGCGCTGGTCGATGGCATCTGCTACATCGGCAGCGGTGTCAATGGCAATGCGGTCGTGGCGCTTCGCACGGATAGCGACGAACAGCTAAAGGCGAATGGTCAGGACCGCCTGATCTGGCGCACGCCCACCCCTTTCCCGGCGCTCGCCGCCGTCACCGTCGTGGGTGATCTGGTTCTGGTCGGTTGCGGGGACGGCGATTTTATCCGAAGCGGGCCGAACGGTGTCGTGATGGCGCTGGATCGCAAGACGGGCGAAGTGAAGTGGCAGACCGACGCCAAGTCCATCAAAGCATCCGTGCTTTCCCCCGTCGCAGTTGGCGGCAACGTTGCGGTCGTCGGCGTCGGGAACGGCTCGGTCGTGGCGCTTGATCTACAGACCGGAAAGGCATTGTGGGCACAGCAGATCAGTCAGGCCGCGCCGGTGAATGCCGGGTGCGCCGTGACCGACAACCACGTCTACGCGCTCAGCGCCGACGGATGGCTGGCGGTCCTGGACAAAAGCGACGGAAAGCTGATCGAGAAGCACTTTCTCAACGACAAGTCACGTCCCGGTGAGCTGGGTATGACTGTCAGCGCGCCGGTGATTGTCGACGGACGCGTTTACGCAGGATCCGAAACCGGTGGCATCCATGCCCTGCAGGGAGCACAATAACATGACCCAGTTGAGTCTTACCACCGCGCAGACGCACTTATACGTCCTGCCGCTTCGGTCCTGTGAGGACGTGTCCCTGGTCGGGGGCAAGGCCGCTAATCTCGGTCAGCTGCTCCGCGCGGGTTTTGATGTCCCAGACGGATTCGTTGTCACCACCGCCGCGTTCGGAGGCGCCCAGGCAAACGGCAATCCCGCAAGCCTCAGCGACGATCTCGCGGCAGCGGTGCTTGACCAATATCAGCGCCTCGGTGGTGGGGCGGTCGCGGTACGCTCCAGCGCCACCGCTGAGGACATGGCGAGCGCCTCGATGGCCGGGCAGTACGAAACCTTCCTGGACGTTCAAACGCCACAGCAACTGATCGAGCGCATCCGCCATTGCTGGGACAGCCTCGATTCCCCCCGGACTCGCGCATACCTCGCCGAGCAGGGGATCCCGATCACCCGCGTCGCGATGGCGGTCATCGTCCAGAAGCTGGTGCCCGCTTCTGTCGCAGGCGTGCTCTTCACCGTCAATCCTCGCACCGGCGATGAGCAGCAGATGCTGATCGAGGCGAGTTGGGGATTAGGCGAGTCGGTCGTCAGCGGCGACGTCTAGCCCGATACCATTACGATCCGGAAATCC
>Ga0105046_10013280_pt1 | contig 12759 bp, 8 predicted proteins | sample MAT03_FD_78385 | JGI IMG/M metagenome (GOLD analysis project Ga0105046, IMG submission 78385) | Freshwater microbial communities from Lake Fryxell liftoff mats and glacier meltwater in Antarctica - MAT-03 (megahit assembly) | ecosystem: Environmental > Aquatic > Freshwater > Ice > Liftoff... | reverse complement strand
CGATCCGGCCGACCTCGCGCTGCACGTGCGCGGCTGGCTGATCGCGGCGGCGCGGCCGGAGATTGCGGCGGAGCTGGAGGGTGTGTACGCCATGATCGCTGATCAGGTCGAGGCGCGCGGGCCAGCGTGCTGGGCGTCAGGACGGTGCTGCAACTTTAAATCGACGGGCCACCTGCTGTACACGACGGGGCTGGAGGCTGCGGCGACGATGGTGGGGCTGGCGCGGATTGGGGTTTCGGTGCCGAGCGCGGCGGATGTGGCTTCGGCGGTGGTGCGCGGCGACTGCCCGTTTCTGACGATGAACGCGTGCGGCGTCCACACGATCAAGCCGATGGGATGCCGCGTGTACTTCTGTGATCGTGGCGCTGAGGAGTGGCAGGAGCAGTTGAGCGAGCGGTCGCTGCGCGCGATCCGGCAGATCCATGAGCGGCACGGAGTGGAGTATCGCTACACGGAGTGGCGGGCGCTGCTTGGGGCGATGGTGGAAGTGCGCGGCGGGGAAACATCGCTCTAGCGCGTTGCGATCACGGCGCAGGGCAGCTTGATTGTGGTGCACACTTCTGTAGTGGTACCTCGGGCAAACCCAGCCGAGGCTTCGGCGCCTGCGGTGCGAAGGGTCGTGCGGGGCGCGGGGCAAAATGAAGCGACCGGCCTGGAGGCCGGTGCTACTTGGAGAGGATCCGTTGCGGCTTGCTGATCAGCCCTTGACGAGCGCGGTCTGCCAGCCGTCGTAGGCGCCGCCCATGTCTTCCACGAGCTCGGTGAGTTCCCGGCGAATCTCGCTGATCACTTCGAGAGTCACGGCGTGGCGCTTGGTGGCTTCGACGAGGAAGTTGAGGTCGCCTTCGGCGGGCGTGGCGTCGTCATCGCCCTCGTCATCGCCTTCTTCACCGCCAGCCTTGGCGATGGGTTGGACGGTGAAGCCCTTGCGGATGAGGGCGTCGCGGAGCTTCTCGCCCGCGGCGGTGGTCTCGACGAGGAGCGCGTGGTCGACCGGGCGGGGCTTGTCGATCTGGTCGCCCGCGGCTTCGAGCTGGCTGATGAGCTGCTCATCGGCGTAGGCGGCGACGTCCTCATCGCTCGGGAAGAGAAGGCCGAACTGCTGCCACTCGGGATCCTCACCTCGTGCGACCTCGACGTCGTAGCCGGTGCAGACACCGGGCGCGGCCTCGGCGAGCGCGTCTGCGCCGGCCCGGGTGGCGTAGTACCAGATGTCGAGGTGGCCATTGCCACGGACGCTGGCGAAGTGGATGGAGTCGTGGAGCTCGCCGCTGGCGTCGAGGGCTTCCTCAAAGTCGGCGAGGGTGTCGCGCTCTTCGCCATCGCCCAGGCCATGCTCGCCGGGCTCTTTGAAGGGGACGCGGACCATGACGCAGAAGGGGCGGTCCGCATCGGGTGCGAACTCGGCCGCGGCGAGGTTGAAGAGGCAACTGGCGGGACCGTCGTCGGTCTCGAACATGTAGCCGGTCCAGTTGTCGTTCGTGCTTTCGCCCGTGTCGTCGTTCTGATCATCGTTCTGATCATCGTTCAGATCATCGTTCAAGTTATGGCTCATGGCAATCTCCGGCGGGGCTTGACGGGCGCGGTTGGTGCGGTCCACGCCACCGGGCGTTTTTCGCGCCGCAAGTCTATGGTCGGAGGATGATGCGGCCCGGCACCCCCGAGAATCCTGTTTCGAACGCGAGTCCGCCCTCGCCCGGGCTCGCGCCGGTGATCATCGGCGTTGATCTTGGCACGACCAACTCGCTGGTGGCGATCTGCGAGGCGGGTGCGCCGCCGCGGGTGCTGTTGGGCGGGGATGGGGACGCGCTGCTGCCAAGCGTGGTGCGATTTGAGGCGGGCGGCGTGGTGGTGGGGCGCGAGCCCAAGGCGCGGGCGGCGGAGTTCCCGCGGACGACGATCGCGTCGGTCAAGCGGCTGATGGGCCGGAGCATCGATGACGCCGCGCCGGACCTTGGCTACTTGTCGTATGAGGTGGCCGCGGGGCCGCGAGGGACCACTCGTGTGCGGGTTCCGGCGGCGGAGGTCGATGCGGATAGAGGGGCGGGTGGAGGGGCGGATGTGGCTGGCGGCGCCGAAGGCGTGCGCGACGTGAGTCCCGAGGAAGTGTCGGCGGAGATCCTGCGTGCGCTCAAGGCCCGCGCGGAGGCGGCGCTGGGCCGGGAGGTATCGCGCGTTGTCATCACGGTGCCAGCGTACTTCGATGATGCGCAGCGGCAGGCGACGCGCGTTGCGGGGCGTTTGGCGGGGCTTGAAGTGGTGCGGCTCGTGCCGGAGCCGACGGCCGCGGCGCTCGCGTATGGGCTTGGCGTGTATGGCGCGCAGCGAGAGACGCGGGCGCGGATCGTGGCGGTGTATGACCTTGGTGGCGGGACGTTTGATGTTTCGATCCTGCGCATCACGCCGCCGGGGGCTGGTGGTGATGAACAGGGCCAGCTGAAGGGCGAGCAGGGCGCGGACGCTGGCATGTCGTTCTTCGAAGTCCTCGCGACCTCTGGCGATACCCACCTTGGTGGCGATGATGTTGATCACTTGCTGGTCGCGAAGCTGCGCGAGGAGATGGCGAGCGAGCTGGGTGTTGAAGAATCGGCGTTGGACCTGCCGCCACACACGCGGCGATCGCTGCTTGAGATGGCGGAGCGGATCAAGATTCGCCTCTCCGCGGAGGAGTCGGCGCCGGTGGAGGTTGGGCTTGGTGTTGATGGCGCGGGTGCGTCGCGCGTGTATCGGCGCACGTTCACACGGGCGGAGCTTGAGGCGTGGATGACGCCGCTGGTGGAGAGGACGCTGGCGAGCTGTGCCGCGGCGCTGCGCGATGCGCAGCGTGCGATGGGCGACGGGAGCGCGCCGGTGTCGGCGGTTGTCATGGTGGGGGGCTCAACGCGGATTCCGATGGTGCGGCGGCGCGTGGGTGAGTTCTTCGGGCTTGAGCCGTACACGGGTGTGGATCCTGATCAGGTCGTGGCACTTGGCGCGGCGGTGCAGGCCTCGATCCTTGCGGGTACGCAGAAGGGTGCGCTGCTGCTGGACGTGATCCCGCTGTCTTTGGGCATCGAGACGGTGGGCGGCGCGGTTGCGAAGCTCGTGATGCGCAACAGCACGGTCCCCGCGCGCGCGACGGAGATGTTCTCTACCAGCGTGGACGGGCAGACCTCGATCCGCTTGACGGTGCTGCAGGGCGAGCGCGAGATGGCGGCGGACTGCCGCAGGATCGGAGAGATCGTGATGCGCGGCATCCCGCCGATGCCGGCGGGCATCCCGCAGCTTGAGGTGAGGTTTGCGGTGGATGCCAACGGCGTGCTGAATGTGAGCGCCACCGAGCGCCGCAGCGGCAAGCGCGCCGAGATGCAGGTCGTGCCGAACCATGGGCTGACGCCCGAGGAAGTCTCTCGCATCGAGCGCGACAGCGTGGCGTTTGCCAAGGAGGACATGGACCGCCACCGCGTGGTGGACCTCATTACGAACAGCCAGCTCGACCTCAAGTGGATCAGCGAGCGGCTGGAGCGTCATGGCGCGGCGCTGGAGGAGGGGTACCGCGCGGATCTGACGGCGCGGATCGCGCGCCTTCGCGAGATGGTGCAGGCGGCGAAGTCAGAGTGGAAGAGCATCGAGCCAAACACCTTCCACCGCGAGAAGGAAGAGCTCGATCGGGCCTCGATCAGGCTGCAGGAAATCTCGATCGCGGCAAGTCTGCGTGGGTAGGCACTAGGCACTAAGGGGAACGCGAAGGCAGCCGAATGAGGCATTGGGCATTCGTGGTTCGGCATTAGAAAAGCCGAAGATCGATCTGCACGAATGCTCAACCACGAATGCCCAATGCCTCTTCCTTCCCCAAGTGCCCAGTCCCCAATCCCCAGTCGCCTTTCCTACTCAGGCTCATTCGATGGCGACGTGATGCCGTGATCCGCCCAGCGGATCTTGAGGTCGTGCTCGACCTTGAGGAGGTCCAGGATCTTGCCGACCGTGAAGTCCACGATGTCGCCGATGGTCTTGGGCAGGAGATAGAAGCCGGGGTTTGGTGAGCAGAGGATCGCGCCAGCGAGGGCCAGAGTTTCCATGTTGCGGATGTCGATGAGGCTCAGGGGCATCTCGCGATGGCAGATGATGAGCGGGCGGCGTTCCTTCAGCGTCACCATCGCGGCGCGGGTGAGGAGGTTGCCGCCGCTGCCGGTGGCCATGGCACCCAAGCTTGCGGAGGAGCACGGCACCACGACCATGCCGTCGTGGATGAAGCTGCCCGAGGCAATGGTGGCGCCGACGTCCTTGTTGGGATGGATGAACAAGCGGCGCGCGATGGCCTCCGAGTCGGGCTGGCCGCCGAGCGTGGGGACGAGCTCTGCGAGCGTGAGGTTCTTCACCTTGGACTCATCAAAGAGCAGACGCCGGCCATAGTCGCTCACGACCAGGTGCACCTCGTGCCCCTGGCGCAGCAGGATCTCAAGCAGACGCTGGGCATACCACGCGCCGCTCGCGCCCGAGATGCCGACGACGAACTTGCGGGGAGGTGTGGTGTTCATGGAGGTTCCGGGAGGGTATCAGGACGAGGCCGGAACCAGTGATTCGTCGGCCGGGGTACTTTGGGGTCAGCCTGAGCGACCCGCGTGCAAGCAAAGGTCGAAATTAAGGACGCGGGACGAGAGGCTGCGCCTTGCGGCGAGTTGACCCATAACCTTGGCTCGACTCAGGAGTCGGTCCCGGAGCCGACGCTGGGAATATGGACCCAGACTTGACTGAGCGTCGACCTCGCACGGACCGAGCACAGGTTGCAGGAAGCACACACGATGGCATCTTCACTCTCAGGGTTGTTGGCGGGCGGGCGCGTGGCGGGCATGTCGCGGGTTCTGGGCGCGGCCGCGTTGCTCGGTCTGGCGGGCATGGCCCTTTCCGGCTGCTATCAGTACAGCAACTATCCAAACATCCCGACCGCACGGGGGACGCTGGAAGATCCGAATCGTCCATCGACGATGATGGCGATCGTGGCGTCGGTGCAGTATGTCGCGACGCGGTATCCGCCTGCCGCGAGCATCTATGACCTTGATCCAACGAGCGCAGAAGCGCAGAGCATCGCGGTGACGTACCCGATGGTCTTCAGCGGGCCGCGCGGATTCCGAAGGGCGTACTACGAGGACGCGTCGCGCCGCATCGGGCCGCAGGTTCTGCCGCTGACGCCGGAAGCCATCGACTCGGGCCTTCCGATCTTCCATGTGACGCGCGTCTGGATGCGTGGCAACGTGGCGACGATCGATGTGCTTCGTCCGATGCCCGAGCTTGGCAAGGGGCCCGACGGGCGGACAATCTACCAGCCCGTGACGGTCCGGCTCGAGGGCGGCTTCTCGCCCTGGCGCGTGGTGCACGCACGAATCTGGAATCCCGGCGATGAGGCCGAGCCGCCGTCATTTTTCCTGCCCGAAGTGGACCGTACGGATCAGTTCGAGTTCACGCAGGCGATGGACCGTGGCGAGTCGGTCGAGGGCGGCGGGACAACCCAAGCCAGGTAGGTCAAGTCCGATAATGAGTCTGCTCCAGGGAAGATCTTCAACCCTCCGTGAGGCCTCATCGCTCGATCCACAGAAAAACCACTGGGATGGTGGATTTGGCTTGCTTTGGAGACCTCGGTCGGACATACTGCGATTCAGAGTGGAGGAGCAGAGAGACACCCTTCTTCCAACTCACTTTGTTTCGCGAGGCCCGGCCCCGCGATTGGCGGCATCCGGCGTTGACGCGCTGGTGCTGATTTGGTGCGTTTCTGCTCGGGGGCAGACGCATGTTGGATCATGGCCGCTATCGCGGCCAGAGAGATGGAGAAAGACATGAAGACGACGATTGCGATTCTGAGCGTTCTTGTTGCGGCTGGCGCGGCTTCGGCCTCGGTCTACAGCAACGGCCCCTTCCAGACTGGCACTGGCAACGGCTTCGGCGGCGGCAACACAAGTGCCATCGAGGCTCCCTTCCTCACGTTTGGCTACGCGGCCTCGACGGCCAGCTTCTTTGCCGTAGCCGATGACTTCACGGTCACCGACGCTGCTGGCTGGAGCCTCAACTCGCTGACGGTCTACGCCTATCAGACGCAGGCGAATCCGAACCCGGTCTCCACGTTCACGGACATCCGCGTCTCGATCTTCGCGGTTAACCCCATCGGCACGCAGAACGCTCCGACCTACGGCGACCTCACGACCAACCGCCTTCTCTCAACCGCCTTTACCGGCGTCTACCGCGTTACGACAACCACCCTCACCAACGGTCTGCGCGGGATCATGAGCATCACCGCCAACCTGAGCGACATCCCCGATCTGGCGCCCGGCACGTACTGGGTTGGCTGGACCCTTGGCGGCACGCAGGCCTCGGGCCCCTTCACGGTTCCCGTCGTCCCCAACCCTGCTGGCGCGAACGCGCAGCAGCGCAACATCGGTGCAACGCCCACGAACTGGGACACCCTGAACTTCGCTGCCGGAACCCCCGCGCAGGACCTGGCCTTCGACATTGATTACGACGTTGTCCCCGCGCCCGGCGCGGCCGCGCTCCTGGGCCTGGGCGCCCTCGCTGGCCTGCGTCGCCGCCGCTAATCAGAGCGTGGTTCACTGCCACGTCTCAACGCGAGTGAGCCACGACCGATCAACTGCGTTCTGAATCTCACGGGGCCTCCGACATCTGTCGGAGGCTCCGCTGCTTTTGAGTGGCTTCTGAGGTCGCCGCGCTACCGACTCCAGGTCGAGGCTGGCGCGGTTGCGGCGTCGGTGATGGCCTTGCGGGCGGCGTCGCTGGGTGCTGCTTCGGCGAGCGAGCGCAGCATCGTTCGGGCCGCGGGCTCGCCTCGGACGCGCGACCAAGAGCCCGCGAGCGCGAGCGCGTCGCGCGCGAATGAGTCCTTGCGTGGGCTGGCGCGCAGCGCATCGAGCACGGCGTCGCGATCAAGACCAGCATCGGGCGACGCGATCGCGAGCCACACGCCGTCGAGCGTTGCGGTCTGCTTGCGCATCGTGGCGTCCGCTCGTGAGAAGGCCAGCAATCCATCGGCGATGTTGTTCTCGCGGATCAGCGGTAGCACGGCGAGCGCCCAGGCGCGGGCGGGGACCTTTGCGTCGGGCTTCAGGAGGAGCGTGGCGGCGAGGCGCGCGACCTCCGCATCGCGCCCTTGCAGGATCAGGATCTCGAAGGCGAGCTCGAACTCCGCCGCGGTCAGCGCTTCGCGCAGGCCTTGTGCGATGTCGGTCGGCGCGGCGGCGGGAGTTTCGGGCGAGGCCGGATCAGCCGTGCCAAGCCGGGGAAGCGTGTCATCATCGCGCTTCATCGGCGCGCCGATCATGGCGAGCGGATCGCCGAGCGTTGTCACGCGCCAGACCTGAGCGTTTTCCTGGCGTACCGCCGCGCCAATGGGGGCTCCGGCGAGCAATCGCCCCATCACCTGCGGCGTCGGCACGAAGGCCTGGAGGAAGGGCTCATGTACGGAGCCGACATAGACGTACGAGCCCTGATCGAGCCAGCGCCCGCCCACCGTCGTGCGATCCGCGGGGTTGCGCGCCGACCACGAGTGGACCATGTGCACCATCGTTGGCACGCGCTGGATCGGGATGTCGCCGGGCTCGCGCCGGCCCGCCTGAAGGTCGAAGTAGTCCCAGTTGCCCATCGTGTTGACGAGGACAAGGCCCGCGTCGAGGGGTCGAGCGCTGGCGGTGCGCCACGCCGCGGCGGTGTTGTTGGGCGTATCAAAGAGCGTGACCGCGAGCTTGATCGGCCATCCTTCACTCTCGGCGACCTTCTTGGCCTGCGTGCCGTCCCACGTGTTCCAGGGCGCGGTCTCTGCGTACGAATCAAAGATCCACGCGGCCTCGGGCTGGACGAAGAGCGATGACATGGCGCGATAGACACCTCGCGCCGAGGAGCCAAAGAGCTGGCCGCACCACGCCCATCGTGCACCAGCCTTTAGCCCGTCGCCGCTGCGCCCGACGCGGTCGGTGAGCGCGAAGAAGTCCTTGTCGTCGTTGCTGATGCGCGCGGGAACGTTCATCGCGAGCGTGACGGCCTCGAGCTCGTCGCCGAGCTTGTCCCACGTGAGACCGCTGGCGGTCGCGGCGTCGCGCGCAATCTTTTCGAGTCCATCGGCGTGCTTGACCTGCATCGCGGAGTTCACGTCCTGCCCCGAACCGACGAACGAGAAGGGCTGGCCCCACCCCGCGGCGAGCGCGAGGCCGCCTGCCCACGCGGGATCGTTCGCGGTCGCGAGCACAACGCCGGGCGGAACGTGGCCAAGCTCGCGCCAGCGCGAGGCCAGCCGCGTGACGGGGTTGGCCGATCCCGCGGACTGCGCGACCGCATCCCACGATTGCTCGTGCGCGAGCTGAACGGCGACCGGATCCGCGGCCGCGAAGGTCGCGCTCGCTTCCTTCGAGGGCGCGGGCCCGAATCGCATCACGCGCGCTGGACGGAAGGCACGTGCGAATCGCGCGATGTCCTCGCGGGCCTCGGGCGTGTCATCATCGATGAGAATTGGGAAGCGAAGACGATCGGACCACGCGCCGATGGCCGCGAGGTACGAGGGCGCGTCGCTCACGATCACGATCGTGCCGAGCACCGTTGTGCGAGCGCGGATCGCCGCGAGGCGCTGTCCGAGAAGGAGCTGAGGCGGAAGAGGCTGGCCCGCGGCCTGTGGCGCGCTCGCGGCTGATGGCTGCGCGGGGGGTAGCTGCGTTACGGGCGTTGTCTGCGCGCTCGCCCCCGTGAGCAGGGCGGAGGCGGCGACGAGCGCCATCGCGACCGGTGCGGCGCGCGACATGAAGGGCCGTTTCGACGCCGCGGCTGTGGTGAGCATCAGCAACTGTAATCTCCCGCACAGACTGGCGACGGAGGAGGGCGCTCGGCGCATCCGGAAGGCACGAGATTGGACGCGGCCCACGACGTGTGGTTCCGCGTGCTGCCATTGCGCGGCGGCACTTTCAGGGGTTCACGCATCTCGAAGTTGCCGTGTAACCCGGGCCAGATCGCGCGTAACTCCGCGTGCGAGGCCGCGAACAAACGGTCCTATTCCGCCATTGGCCTCATCGTCCTTGCGGTACCAAACCCGAAATGTTCACACACCCTCAAGAGTTCACCATGATCACGTCACGCCGATCGTTCCTTGCCGCCGCCCTTGTTGCCGGGGCTTACGGCGCGTTCCTGCCGCGGCTAGGACTTGGTGTCGGACCCACCGTGTTTCCCGGCGCGGGCAAGCGCCTGCTGATCCTTGGCGGCACTGGTTTCCTCGGCCCCGCCGTCGTTGAGGCAGCGAAGGCGCAGGGCTGGAGCGTCTCGCTCTTCAACCGCGGCCGCACGGAACAGCGCAAGGGCACGATGGAGGACGTTGAGAAGTTCTACGGCAACCGCGACCCCGACAAGCGCGCCGTCGACACCGACGAGACAAGTCCCAGGGGTCTGGAGCAGTTGGAGGCCGCAGTGAAGGCTGGCACGCGCTGGGACGCGGTGCTGGACAACTCCGGCTTCTACCCGCGCCACGTGAAGGCGAGCGCGGAGCTGCTTTCGAAGGCTGCCGACCGGTACATCTTCATCTCGACGATCTCGGTCTATGCGTCCAACGAGCAGAAGAATGCCGACGAGTCGGCGGCGCTGGGAACGATCGCAGACCCATCCGTCGAGACCATGGGAACGCAGGGCGAGAACTACGGCCCGCTGAAGGCGCTGTGCGAGCAGGCGGCCGCCGCGGCGTTTGGTAAGCGTGCGCTCTCGATCCGGCCGGGCTTCATCGTTGGCTCGCGCGATGATTCGGACCGCTTCACGTACTGGCCCGTGCGAGCTGCGGCGGGCGGACCGATGCTGATCCCGGGCAGCCCCGAGCACCCGGTCCAGTTCATCGACGTGCGCGACCTTGCCAACTTCATCATGGCCTCGATCTCGACCAACGCCAGCGGCGCGGTCAACGCGACGGGCCCGGTGAAGCCGGATCCGAAGGGCGATTGGGGCGTGCTCGTCGCCGCGTGCCTCGCCGCGGCCAAGGCCAGCGGGAAGACACCCGCCGAGCCTGTGTGGGTGGAGAGCAGATTCCTCCAGGCGCAAGGCGTCTTGATCGGCGGCGAAATTCCGATCTACATCCCGCCGGAGGGTGAGGCCGCGGGCTTCCACGCGCGGAGCATCAAGCGCGCCATCGAGCTCGGTCTCAAGACGCGCCCGATGGAGGAGACGTGCGCCGCGGTGCTGGCGTGGTGGCCGGGCGAGGTCGAACGCCGCACACGCGTGACCAAGCAGTTGATGGAAGAAGCCGAGAAGGCAGGCCGCCCCGCGCCGCAGACGCCCGACCCCGCGCTGCTGCGAACGGGCCTGAGGCCAGATCGGGAGGCCGAGCTGCTGAAGGCATGGGGGGAGCGGAAGTAGCGCCAGCGCAAGAAGTGGTGGAGCGGTGCGGAAGAAGTGGTCGAGTGGCAAAGTGGTCGAGTGCGGGATGCACGCGCGGACGCGGCACGAGCGAGCGGGCCGACGCACGGCTTTAGGCTTGACCACTCGACCACCTGATCACCTGACCACTCTGCTCCCTCGCCCCTTCTTCCCATACCCTCCGGCCATGCCGAATCTGACACGGGACCAGTTCCTCGCGCTCGCGGCTGATGGTGTCTCCGCCGCCGTCACGCGCCTCGTTCCTGTGGTGACCACGCTTCTTGCGGATCAGCTCACGCCCGTGGTTGCGTATCGCCGCCTCGTCTCGCCCGATCCGCGCAGCGCGCCCTCGTTCCTGCTCGAGTCCGTCGAGGCGGGTGAGCGGCAGGGGCGCTACTCGGTGTTGGGTGCGCGGCCACTGCTCGAAGTTGTTGCACGCGGCACCAGCGTTCGCAGCGTTGGCGCGCTCTCGCGTGCTGATCCACGCTCGAACGTGGCCGCCACGCCGAGCGATGTGCATGCACACGCCGATCCATTCGCCATCATGCGTGAAGAGTCGCGCCGCCTGCGACTCCTGCCCGCGCCCGGAACTCCCGCGTGCTTTCTCGGCGGCTGGGTCGGTTACGCGGCGTACGACAGCGTGCGCTACACCGAGCCGGAGAAGCTCCCCTTCTCCAGCGCGCCGCGCGATGATCGCTCGCTGCCGGATCTCCACTTTGGCTTCTACAACGGCCTTGTGATCTTCGATCACGCCCAGCGCGCCGTCCACGTCATCGAGCTCGCGATGATCGAGCCCGGTGCGGACCCGGCCGCGGCGTACGACCACGCCATCACCTCCATCAACCGCACCGTCGAGCTCCTCAACACGCACACCGAGCCGCTGCGCGCCTCCGAGATGCCCACACCCGGCGGCGATCGCGGCACGGCGCTGCCGAGCAACCTCACGCGCGAGGCCCACGGCGCGATGCTCGCAAAGGCGAAGGAATACATCGCCGCGGGTGACATCTTCCAGGTCGTGCTTGGCCAGCGCTTCGAGCGCCCGAGTGCCGCTGATCCGTTCGATGTGTACCGCGCACTGCGGGCCGTAAATCCCAGCCCATACATGGCGTACATCCAGGCCCAGGGCTGCATCCTGATTGCGAGCAGTCCAGAGATTCTGTGCCGCGTGCGCCGCACGAGCGCGGGGATGGAAGTCACCAACCGCCCGCTCGCGGGCACGCGCCGCAGGGGCAAGGACCCCGCCGATGACGCACGCCTCGAGCGCGAGCTGCTCGCGGACGCGAAGGAACGCGCCGAGCACATCATGCTCGTTGATCTTGGCCGCAACGATGTCGGCATCGTCGCGCAGCCCGGCTCGATCGCGCTCCCGAGCGTGATGGAGGTCGAGCGCTACAGCCACGTCATGCACATCAGCAGCACCGTGACCGGCACGCTGCGCGAAGGGCTCGACTGCTGGGACGCGCTCCGCGCGGCACTCCCCGTCGGCACCATCTCTGGCGCACCAAAGATCCGCGCGATGCAGATCATCGATGAACTCGAGCCCATCCGCCGCGGCCCATACGGCGGCGGGCTCGGCTACGTCGGGCTCGATGGCCAGATGGACATCGCCCTCACGCTTCGCACCATCGTCGCGCCGACCGAGCCGCCCTTCAGCGCGGGCCCGACGTGGACGTACCACCTCCAGGCCTCCGGCGGCATCGTCGCAGACTCAATCGCGGAAGACGAGTACCAAGAGACAGTGAACAAAGCCGCAGCAATGGCACGAGCGATCACAGTCGCGGAACACTCCTTCGGTGGCGAAGGCGATGGCCGATAGGCACTAGGCACTGGGAACTAGGAGAAGAGAAAGGCGAACGCGGAGACGCGGAGAAGAGCGGAGGGGGCGAGGGTGTTCGCGAACTTCGATGCGCGGGTGCCGTTGAGACGGGTCCAAGTGGTGCGTGCTGAACAACGAATGCCGACGGCGCTCGCGCCTTCCAGATTCCTCTGGCTGCATGGGAGGGAGCACTCCCTCACGGTCGGGCTGCACTTCCAGCCTTTGTCTCCAGCTCCCAGTCCCCAACGCCTCTCCTCTCTGCTGCTCTCCGCGTCTCCGCGTTTGCCTTTCTCTTCCCCCAGTGCCTAGTCCCCAATCCCCAGTTCCTTCCCCTTCCCTTCCCCTTCCCTTCCCCCCCTGCCACGTTGGCAGGACGCCGCCGATTCGGCTCTTCACACCGGCCCAGACGCTCGCGGAAGCCCCTTTCTTGCGACACCGGCTCTGGCACGCCTCTTGCAACTTGCCTCGTGATCGCCGCCCTGCGCTTCGGGGGCGGCGTCGGAGGCTTCTTGATGCGCATGGATCGCTTTACCACCGCCGCCCAGCAGGCCCTTTCCGATGCACAGTCTGATGCGGTCGCTCGT
>Ga0105046_10013278_pt1 | contig 12760 bp, 12 predicted proteins | sample MAT03_FD_78385 | JGI IMG/M metagenome (GOLD analysis project Ga0105046, IMG submission 78385) | Freshwater microbial communities from Lake Fryxell liftoff mats and glacier meltwater in Antarctica - MAT-03 (megahit assembly) | ecosystem: Environmental > Aquatic > Freshwater > Ice > Liftoff... | reverse complement strand
TTGTGATTGCGATAGGCGATGAGATGGCCGTAGTTGACAATGCCGCCGCAACCGATGATGCCGATGCCGTAGTCGGTTTTGGCCGGCAGCGTGGGCAGGTAATCGGGTTCAATCGCGTGGGTGGTCAAGCGTTGGTGACTATATGCTGGGGTATGGAGGATGTCAAAAAAGTGATGGTCATGCTATTCAAGCGGTCGGAGCGCTTTGAACAGACCAAATCCTGCGCAAGCCCCAAGAGCGCTCCAACCGCTGGCACGTCGACAATTACGCGCGAACCTTCGCTCGCAAATTCAACGACGGATGCCACATCAACACCGCGGCCAGCAAATAGAGCAGTGTGGAGAACAGAATGATGGCGGCGGTCGGCGCACCCAGATTGTGCAAGAACACACCCAGCAACGGCCCGATGATGCCGCGCAGGCCGAGCACGGTGCGCTGCAAGGCCGCGTATTCGGTCACCCGATCCGGGTCAGCCAGATCAATCGTCACGCCGGTGAAGGCTAAATCGATGCCGGCATTGGCCAGGCCGCTGGCGATGTAGGCCGGAACTAACATCCAACCCGATGTCGCCACCAGGAAGCTGATCGGGTAAATCACCAGGATCGCGCACACGATGCTCATGGTGCGGGTGCTGCCCAACCGGTCCATGATGCGGCCCCAAACCAAATAACCCAGCAACCAGCACAGGGATTGAGCCGTGCCCAGCAGACTCACATCGGTATAGGACAGATGCAGCCGGTCGACCAGAATGCCGGGGTAAAACGCGATGGGGATCAGGCCGGCCAGACCAAACGCCACCACGCTCAGCAGATAGCGCCTGAAGCGACGGTCGCGCCGCAAGACATCCAGCAAATCGGCCGGCGAGGACTTGCGCTGCCCCGGCTTCAACACCGGCGGCGCTTCAGCCACCAACTTGATACGGGTGAAGACCAGGGCCGAGGCAATGGCGACCACGGCCACCGCCGGAAACAACACGCTGACGCCGAACGTGTCCAGCACCCAGCCGACCAATGGCGTGAACAACAACATGCCCACGGCCATGCCCAGCTTCACCACGCTCAACACCCGCCCGCGCACATTGGCTGGGTAGATTTGCTGGACGACGCGCACATAGGCCGGCGAGGGAAAGCTATCCGCAAACCAAAACAAAGCCGAGATCACCAACAGGCCAGCCACACTGTGCCAGATCGGCGTCAGCAAAAACATGCCGCGCCCCACCACCCAGATGATGGCCAGAATCGCCAACACGCGCCGCTGACGCAAAAACACCACGCCGAGCGACGAGAACACAAAGCCCAGATAGGTTTGAGCCTGATACAGTGCCAGCGCATTGGGATCGGCCCCCATGCGCTGCAACACCACCGGGATGAATAGCAGCGCGGCAAAGAACGGCCCATAGAGCAGCGCGCTAAGCAACTCGATGCGCATGTTGCCGCGAACGATGGGCATGATTGGGCCGGTCATGCCGAACTCGATGCGCTCCCACAGCCCTAATGCCGATTGCAAAACACTTTTCGTCGCCTGCGGCGGAGCAGGCACGGTCTCACGCAAATCCATATTGGCCTTGATGTTACGCATGTTTTGAAGGGCGCATTTTCAAATTCGCTGCAACTGCGCAGGTTGGAAGATCGTGCACGAATCCCCAGCACTTGGCACCAACGCGGGATACTGTGGTGGGGATGGACGTATGTCGGTAGATGCAAAAACAAGATTGCTCGCGCGGCGCTGGGCCTGGGTTGTGTTGCGCATAGCTGTGCTGATCGGGCTGATCGCGTGGGTGCAACCGCCGCGCTTGCTCGTCACGCTCGGCCCACAACAAACCGTGCACACGCGCAATCCATTGGCCGGCGTGCACACCCGCTTCGTCGATGAAGCCGAAGCGTGGAAGATCCAGCGCGGCCTGAGTCTGGTGCGCGAGATGGGCGCGCCGTGGGTGGTGGAATTCTTCCCGTGGGTGTATTACGAGCCACGCCAGGGCGCCTTCGATTGGGCCAGCGCCGACCGCATCGTCGACCACGCCAACCAGCAGGGTTTGCGCGTGATTGCGCGGCTGGGCTTTGTGCCAGAGTGGGCGCGGCCCGCCACCACGTCCGCCGGCCAACCCACCACCTTCACCCATCTCGATCCCGATCGCTATCCCGATTTTGCGCGTTTCGCCGCGGCCTTTGCGGCGCATTTCAAGGGCCGCGTGCAGCACATCGTGATCTGGAATGAGCCGAACCTAAGCGGCGAATGGGGCTTGCGGCCGGTGGATGCCGCGGCCTATGTGCAAATGCTACGCGCCGTCTATCCCGCCATCAAACAAGCCAACCCCGACGTGCAAGTGCTGGCCGGTGCGCTCGCGCCAACGCTGGAGCCCATCGGCAGCCCGAATGGCCTGGACGATTTGGTTTATCTGGAGCAGATGTATGGGGCGATGGAACAGCTCAGAAGCCGCGACGACGGACGACCGACGACCGACGGCAATTCCTCGTCGTCGGTCGTCCGTCGTCCGTCGTCTCCCGTCTCCCGTCCCTATGACGCCTGGGCCATTCACAGCTACGGCCGCACCGCTCCGGCCGATGAAGCGCCGACACCCGACCGTATCAACTTCCGGCGCACAGAACTCCTGCGCGCCATCATGGTGCAGCATGGCGATGCCGATGTGCCCGTGTTCATCACCGAGAGTGGCTGGAACGACGATGTGCATTGGGCGTTTGGGGTGACGCCGGCCCAGCGCATCGACTACACATTGCAGGCATGGGACTACGCTGCGGCAAACTGGCCGTGGGTGGAATGCGTGGCCGTGTGGGTGTTCAAGCTGCCCGCCCCGGCGCAGGGCTACCGCGACCACTTTACGTTTGTGACACCGAGCCTGGAGCCGTTGCCGATTTACGAGGAGACGAGGCGGCATCTGGTGGGGCCGTGAGGCGGGGATCAGGGGATCGGAATCGTCGACCTCGACGTCGACGATTCTGATCCGTCTGCATAGAAGTCGCGCACCAGCACACATCCCCACTCCTATAATGCGCCGGCCCACAGAAGTTCATCGGAGGACATCATGATTCGAGGTTCAACCCACAACAGCGCCATTGCAATTTTGCTTGGCACACTGCTGCTGATTTCGGCGTGCAGCAATGACACACCCGCTGCAGAAGCCACACCAGCACCCACCGGTAACACGGCCACGGCGACGGGCGGCCTCAAGGCCCAGGTTACCATTTTTGCGCCCACGGCTGCGCCGACCGCTACATCAGCACCGACCGCCACACCGCGTCCCACCATCGCGCCCACGGAAACCCCATCAGCCCAGGCCGCGCCGACGCTGGCTCCCGGCAGTAATCCCTTCACGGGTTTGCCGGCCGATGAAGCCACGTTGAACCGCCGGCCCCTACTCATCAAACTGGCCAACACGATTGAGGTGCGGCCCCAGATGGGTTTGCAGGCCGCCGATATCGTGGTCGAGCACTATGTCGAGGGCGGCATTACTCGTTTTACCGCGCTGTATTTGACGAATGCGCCGGAGAAAGTCGGCTCGGTGCGCAGTTGCCGGCTGATCGACAAGGAGCTGCCGCTGATCTTCGACACGGCCCTGATGTGCAGCGGCATGAGCGGCGGCGTGAAGGAAATTTTGCGCGCGTCGCCGGTGCATCAAAATGAATACACCATGATCAGCGACTTTGGCGAGTGCGAGAGCGCGGGTGTGCCGCGCGAGGGCGGCTGTCCACTGTTTCGCGACCCGGCCAGCTTTGCGTATGCGCCGCACAACTTGTGGGCGAATGCGCCCAATGCCTGGGCCGAGCTGACTGAGCGCGGCAAAAGCGTGCCAAGCGTGTTCCGCTCGTGGCGGTTTAACCCGGTGACGCCGACGGTGGGTCTGACGGTGTCGCAGGCGACGATGGCCTATCGCTCCGGCGTGGTGGGCTGGGACTACGACTCCAAAACGGGGCTATGGGAGCGCAGCCTCAGCGGCCGGGCCTTTACGGACAAAGCCACTGGCGACGCGATCACGGCCGACAATGTGCTCGCATTGGAAGTGCCGCATGTGAACACACTCATTCAGGAAGATGCCACCGGCGCGCGTTCCATCGAAATTCAATTGTGGGGCGAGGGGCCGGCCAAGTTCTTTCGCGATGGCAAAATGATCCTGGGCAGTTGGCGGCGTCCGGCCGATGTGGGTGTGTTGGAACTGTTCGGCGAGGATGGCAAGCCGTATCCGCTGAAGCCGGGCAATACCTGGATTCAACTGGTGCCGAAAGATCTGGTCATTGAGGCGACGCCGTAACATGCCGAACTCAAACGTCAGGCGTCTAGGAAGACGTCTGACGTTTTAAGGCTAGGGAATCACCAGTAACTGGCCGGGGACGATGAGATTGGAGGTGAGGCCGTTGACCTGACACAAGTAGTTGGTGTTGATGCCAAAACGCAGTGCGATGCGAAACAGGGTGTCGGCGGGTTTGACCACATAGGTGCTGCTGCGCGGCGTGTATTGGCCGCCACCACTGCCGCCCCGTGCACAGGCCACGATCACCAGCCGCCGCCCGGACGACACCAACCGAACATTGGTGATGCCGTTCAAGCGGGCAATGGCGTAGGCGGTGGTGTTATAGCGCAGGCCAATCCGGAACAGGTTCTCACCCGGCCGCACCACATGGATCAGCCGCGTGCCACAGCTGGCTCCCCCACCACTGGACCCTGAGCCGCCCGAAGAACCGCCTCCGCCGCTTGAGGCACCGCCGCCATTCACCGGAATGGCCGGCACCGGCGTCACCTGAATGTTGGCATTGGACGATGAATTGACGATAGCTCCGGCCGGTGGAACAGCAATGGGCGGGGCACCGGCATCGCCATTGTTCACCACACCCGAATTGGTGGCAGGATCAGCAACCACTGGAACTTGCAGATCGGGAGTGGGTGCGGCTGCTTGTGTTTCAGGCTGCGGCGCAGGCACTGCGGTCTCAATGGGCAGGGGCAGCGCGGTCGGAATGGGTGACGGGGGTTGCTCCACGCTCGGGGGCACCGGGGTAAAGGTCGCCATTCCCTGAGAGGCCGGCAACGCCAGCCCACCCGCATTGGCATTGGGATCGGCCGTGGCTCCGGCAATAGGTCCAGACGCGTTGCCCAGAATATTTCCGCGCACCGCGAAGATGACGCCGACCACGATCATTAACAAGAGCGCGGCTACAGCGAGGATCACAGTTAGTGGCGACCGCATACAATTAACTATACTTCACTTCACTACGGCGCTCCTGGAGTTGCTGAGACCCTGATTGCAGCAATTCTGCAATTCCCAAAATTTGGTATCTAATTTGGTATTTAGTTGAGATTCAAACTATGCGGCGAGACGAAACACCGAAACAAGACGTCCTGTCATGGGCCGACGTAGATGCGTTGGTCGATCAGCTCATCCCTCAATTCATGGGTGCCTTTGATCTGCTGGTCATGGTGACTCGGGGCGGAATCGTGCCCGGTGGCATGATTGCCGAGTCGCTCAACATCAAAAATATTTTGACCGCGGCGGTTGAGTTCTCGGCCGGCGATGTGCCGCGCCTGCTGGCCTGGCCTACGTTCTTGCAATTCCCCAGCGAAGAGCTGGTGCAAGGTCGACGTGTGCTGGTGGTGGATGATGTGTGGACGCATGGCCGGCATATCATGACGGTGCGCGGCCGCATCGAATCGGCAGGGGGACGCGTGGAAACGTGCGTGTTGCACTACAAGCCGGCCGCTTCGTTGTTCCCCAACCACAAGCCCACTTATCTGGCTGCTGTCACGGATTCGTATATCGTCTATCCGTGGGAAATCGATCGTAAGCCACGCCCCAGCCGCATTGTCACGCCGGTGATCTAAAGCGCACACGGGACCAGACACGGCAATGTGTGCAACGTGTATTAGGTCATATTTATCTGACACAACAAACTGGTTTGAGGATCGGATCGCACTTTGGACGTAAGCAACTACCCGCCCGACATGTGTCCCTTGTGCCGGCAACGCGCACTCTCGTTGGACGGCACTGTTTTGGATTGCACTTCGTGTCATGCCAAAGCCGAGTTCGATGTGGGCACACGTCGCATTCGCTACACCTCGATCCCCAAACGCTACGAGCAGTTTGAAGCCGCGCTCAAGGACAAATGGCTCAGTCGGGCCGAGGCGTTTGAAGAAACCGAGCTCAAACCCTTGCCGGCCGTGGTCTTCTTCCCGGTCATTGTCTCGCTACTGGCTTTGTGCGCCCTGTTTGGTTTGATCGGGGTTGTCCTGGCCGTCCGGCCCAGCGCCGGCACCACCCGCCAGATCATCGAAGATGCCTATGCCCGCCAGTTTGGTGTGCAACCCGTGGGACTGGTCACGCCGTCGTTGACGGTGACGGTGGAACTGACTACGACAGTCGAAGTTGCCTTGACGGCCGAGCCGCTTTCCCCGGAAGCCGGCACCGCCACAGCCCTGGCACTGGCGGCGTCAAACATCGCGTCTCCAACGGCAGCACCCACCGCCAATGTGCCTCCGTCCGAGGTGTTGCCGACGCAGCCACCCACGCCTGCGCCACCCGATATTCCAACGGCGCTACCGCCCACCTTTACACCGCCCCCCCCGGCCGATCAGCCACCCACGCCGACTGCAACCGTGCTTCAAAATCAGGGGCCAACGACCACAGCCACGGCTGTCTTGCAATCGCCGTTGCCAGTTCCAGGCACCCCGACCCCCACCACAACCAATGATCCGGCCGTCGCGACCGCAACGCCGACGGCCTCGGCAACACCGGGCCAGTCGGGCGCGGTCATCGTCACCGGCACCGTTGCCATCACCAACGTGAACGCAGCTGCCGGCACCGCCTTTGATGAATATCTCGATATTTTGAATGTCGGGGCCGCGCCCGTCACATTAGTGGATTGGAAGATTCGGGTGGGCATTCAGGTTTACAACCTGTCCAATCCACCCGGCACCCAGTTGCAACTGCTGGCACAACAGGGTTGCCGCGTGTATACCGGCACCAATGTTGGGCCTGTGGCGTTGCCGGGCGAGTACAACGCGTGTGGAGCAAAATTCCTGGGCGTGACCAGCGGCATCAAAATCTACCCCAATAGCACAGGCTACCGAATTGAATTACTGAATGAGAGCAACGTCGTAGTGGCCTATTATGGCCGATAGTTGCACTCTTATGTAATTCTCCACATCTGCCCCGGAGCGCATCCGCAATAAAAAAACTTATTGCGCAATTTAATACAACTGTTACGGCTCAAATTTAGCCAAAAACACCTCATTCAGACCGATCAAATAGCCGGCCCAGGTGCAACCCGGTCTTACTTTGGTCACTTCATCCATACCATATCTGCTTGACAAGCCGTTTCGCAATCACTACTATCTTTCTAGGTTTCTGTAAAGTGCGAATTTGCCCCCTGCGAATTTGGTCGCGTGAGCGCGACGGCAAGCGCGGCGGTGAGCGTTGCGGTGTGTAGTTGTGATTGTTGCAGAGTGAACGGTGTCTGGGTTGTGGCCTCTTAAGCTTTGCGCAGTTTTAATACCCATCTCATTCACCCACCCTAGGTTGGTAAATTCGGTTTTGTATAAGATGGCGATAAAGAAAAGCGTAACCCCTAAGACGGTCGGAACCGATAAGCCGGTCAAAGCCGCCAAAAAAACAGTTGCCAAGGCTGCAACCACTCCTCCTAGCCCCAGCACGGCCCCAGCTGCTAAACGCAGTACGCGTGCTTCAACGTCTGCGTCGTCCTCGTCAGACTCGTCTGCGTCTTCACGCAAGCGAAATAATACTGAAGTTTCGCCCATGGCCACGGCTGCTCTCATTGCGGCCTCGGCCAGCGCCTCACCTCGCAAGAATATTATTTCGGTTACGACAACGACTGTCGTTGTTGCACCTGTCAGGGTTCCTACGGATAGCTCCAGGCCGGTATCGCTATCGGGAGGCGCGCAACTGGTGCCGCACATGACGCCGACCATGGTCTCGGATTTGTCTCCCAAGGCCATCGAAGAGATCACGGTTGATGAATTGACCGCCGAAGAGCAGTTGATCAACATCGGCCGCGAGCGTGGTTTCGTCACCTATGACGATATTTTGGGCTTGTTCCCAGATGCCGAGAAGAACCTCGAGCAGATGGAAGAAGTCATTGCGGCCCTGCAGGATGCCAGCATCTCCATCGTCAGCAACGAGGACGAAGCCGCCGACCAGATGGTCGACGACGATGACGATGAGGACGAGGAGTGGAACGAGCGCAACAGCGACAATCTTCTGGAAGCGATCGAAGCCGATGACACCGTTGGCCTCTACCTCAAGGAAATTGGTCGCGTTCCTTTGTTGACCGCGCCGCAGGAAGTGGACCTGGCCCAGCGCATGGAGCGCGGCAAGGACGCCCGCGATGAGATGGCCGAGAATCTCAAGATCACGGTCGTGGTGCGCGAACTGCGTGAGCGCGAGAGCGACGACGGCATGGCCGCTCGCGAGCACTTGATCAACGCCAACTCGCGTCTGGTGATTTCGGTGGCCAAGAAATATATCGGCCGCGGTGTGCCGTTTCTCGATTTAATTCAAGAGGGCAACATCGGCCTCATCCGCGCAGCCAAGAAGTTTGATTGGCGGCGCGGCCACAAGTTCAGCACGTATGCAACGTGGTGGATTCGTCAGGCCGTGACGCGTGCCATCGCCGACCAGGGCCGCACCATTCGCGTGCCGGTACACATGGGCGACCAGATCAACCGGCTCCTGCGCGCCAGCCATCAGCTGACCCAGGAATTGGGCCGCGATCCGACCGTGGCGGAGCTGGCCGAAGCGTTGAACGTGACCGTGCGCAAGGCCGAGCAGATGATTCAGGTGGCGCGCCGGCCGATCAGCCTGGAGACGCCGACCGACGACGAGGAAGAGAGCGTGTTGGGCGATTTCATCCCCGACGAGGACAGCCCCGCGCCGGCCGAGATGGTGACCAGCCAGATGTTGCGCGAGCAGCTCGGCGACATCCTCGACACCCTGCCGCCGCGCGAGGTTCGCATTCTGCAACTGCGCTACGGCCTGCTGGATGGCGAGACCTACACGCTGGAAGAGGTGGGCCGCAAGCTGGGGGTCACGCGCGAGCGGGTGCGCCAGATAGAGGCACAGGCGTTGAGCCGGCTTCGGCACCCCGCACACGCCCGCAAGCTGCGCGACTTCCTGCGGGAATAAGCCTCCGCAAGAATGAAATGAAATTGTCAGGGCGAGTCTTGCACTCGCCCTGTTTCGTTTTCCTAGGATTTGCCTACTCGCTGCTTAGTGGTCCTGTCAAGCGAACGCCCTTGGACTGCTCCAGGGGCGAACCTGAGCCGGCATGAAACCCATCAACCTAAGCCGTCATTCCCGCGAAGGCGGGAATCCAGGCATAACCCCGACGCGACAGTTGATTTAGCACTGGATTCCCGCCTTCGCGGGAATGACGTTGTTACTTAAAGACCCTGCTTTGACAGACTACTGCACGGCCCTGCGCGAGGAGATGGCCGACCAGATCAGCATGGCCAAAATGGCGATGGTGATGAGGCCGAGGATGACGAAGATGAAGTCGAACAGGCCAGGAATCGTCGATAGCGGCAACACGATAAACAGGATCGCGAAGATCAGAATCGGCCAGGAACTGGGTAGGGTTAGTTTCATGGTTAATACAAGACTCAAGACTCAAGAAAGAGTCTAGAGTTTAGAGTCTTTTCTTTCAATCCCACTTGGTAACGGCATTCAACGCCTTAAATTCGTCATCGCTCAGCCGGTATTCGGCCGCGCCCAGCGTGTCGTTGAGCTGTTCAACCGTGTTCGCGCCGATGATCGGCGAGGTGATGACGGGGTTGGTCAGCATCCAGGCCAACGCTGTTTGCGGGATGGTCTTGCCGTGCGCGTTGCCGATCTCTTCAAGCTTCGTAATCGTGTTGTTGCCCAGGTCGCTCTCGGCCCACTTGGCGATGCGCTCGTTGTTCTGGCCACGCGAGCCGGCCGGAATGGGCTGGCCCTTGCGATATTTGCCGGTGAGGAAGCCGCCGGCCAGCGGGCTGTAGGGAATGACGCCGATGTGCTGGTCTTTGCACAGCGGCATCAACTCGCGCTCGAACTCGGCGCGGTGCATCAGGTTGTAGTGCGGCTGCAACGACTCGAAGCGCACCAGATTGCGCACGTCGCTGACCCACAGGCTCTTGGTCAGCCACCAGGCCGGGTAGTTGCTGGCGCCGACATAGCGCACCTTGCCGCTGCTAACCATGTCGTCCAGCGCGCGCAGGGTCTCCTCATGCGGCGTCTCCATGTCCGGCCAGTGAATTTGATACAGGTCGATGTACTCAGTCTGCATCCGGCGCAAGCTGTCTTCCAACGCCTTCACCAAATGCACCCGCGACGCACCTTGATCGTTGGGTTTGTCGCCCATCGGGCTGCGAGCCTTGGTGGCCCAGATCACCTGCTCGCGCGGCGTGTTGGTCGCCTTCAACCACTTGCCCATCACGGTTTCGGCTGTGCCGCCCGGGTTGCCAGGCACCCAGCGCGAGTAGACATCGGCCGTGTCCATGAAGTTGCCGCCGGCCGCCACGAAGGCTGATAGCACATCGAATGAGGTTTTTTCGTCCGACGTCCACAAGAACGTCATGGTGCCGAGGCACAGTTCGCTGACCTTGAGGCCGGTGTTGCCGAGTTTGGTATAGAGCATGTTGGTTGCTGGTAGTTAGTTGCTGGTTGCTGGTTGCTATAGATTTTCAGATTTGAATTTGTAACGTAACGTCGCCCAGGTGCCTAAAAACAAGCCATTTGAGCGATGACTTTTGATTTACTTATCTGAACGTCTATAGCAACCATTCTAAGGCGCATCACCCCAATCTGGCACGCGCAGGCGCTCGCCATTCTTGAGGGCCGATTTGTGGGCCATCACACCGGCAGCCACATAGCGCGCGGCTTCCCACGCATTCACCGTGGGCTGGCGATCTTCAGCACACGCATTCACAAACTCATCGGCCAGGTAGGCATGCGAGCCGCCGTGGCCGCCCAAATCCTCGGCCAAGCGTGGTGGCAACAGATCGCGGTAGTCGCGCGGCTCGACGGAGGCCGACTGCGTTTTGGTGATCCAGCGGCCGCGATATTCATCGGTCGTGTCGCGCTCATAGCTGGCCTCAGTCCCGATCAGCCGCACCACACCTTCATGGCCCACATGCCCATTCCGGCGCGATTCGGTGACTTGGGCAATCGCGCCGTTGCTCATGGTGAACAACGCCGTTTCGTGGCTAAATGGGTTGTGCAGGGGTGAATCGGCACGAAACAACGTGTCGCCAGGATGGCAGTAGCCGAACGCGACCACATCCACCGCATGCGCGTGCATGATCGAGATGGGCGCGGCTGTGGAATGCGTCGGATAGTGCATCGGCGCATCAAAACCCGCAGCGTAAATCTCAGCCTCGCTCAAACCAGTGCGCGCTTTTTGCACATCAATCAGGTTGCAAGCCGGCAACCACGTGTCGTGCAAATACTCCGACTCCATGAACACAAAGTTTCCAAACTCGGCCGCGCGCTTGCGGCACATGATCGTCTCGGGCCGGTAATACGTGGTCTCGCCCATCATGTAGCGCTGGCCGGTGCGGCGGGCGGTGTCGATGAGCCGGTCACACCAGTCGAGGGTTTCATCGCCATTGCCACTGGCCGGCGAGACGATGGGCACCGCCGAATACGCGTGCTTGCCCGACTGCATCACCTGAATGGCCTGAGCCGCGTGCAGCCACGGCTGGGTGATGATCGCAATCGCATCGAGGTCGCTGTTGCAAATCTCGTCGAGGCTGGCATAGGTTTCGCTGACGCTGAACTTTTTGGCTGCGGCCGCCAGCTTGTTAGGGTCGATGTCGCACAGGGCGACGCGCTGCACGAGGGGGTGGCGCTGATAGAGCTCGACAAAGTGTACGCCGAACTGGCCCATGCCGACGATGCCGATGCTGATGGGTTTGTTTTTCATGGGTGTCATTGTTTCCTTAGAGACAGGGAAGCTATAGCCTCCAATGTCATTCCCGCGGAGGCGGGAATCCAGGCATAACCCCGACGCTACCGTAATTGTGAGTTCTGGATTCCCGCCTCCGCGGGAATGACGTTGCTATGTAAAAACTTTCGTTGATGCTTCGCGCTTTACCAGTTTTGTTACCTAACTTTCATCAGGCGCTCCGACCGCTCATTTCGTTTTAACGGCCACGAGAATGCCCGTGGCCCAATCGATTTGAACCACGGCAAAGTTGGGCCGCGCCGACAGATTGCGCACCAACTCGGCCGCCGGCACCGCATACTCATCCGTGCCATCCTGTAGCCGGCGCATGTCGTCGACCACGTAGAAACCACCGGGTTTGAGGGCGCACAAAGCCTCTTCCAGATGGAGATATTTGCCTTCAGGCGCGTCGGCAAAGATCAGATCGAACTCGTTGGCTGGCGCGGTTTCCAGCCACGCGCCAGCATCGCGCACCACGAATCTGGCGCGTTTGTCGTTGCCGATGTGGGTCTGGGCCGTGTCGCTGTTTTGGATGTTGGCGTCGATGGTGGTCAGCACCGATTGCGCATCCATGCCGCTGAGCAGCCAGGCGGTGCCGTGGCCCAGGCCCGTGCCCAGCTCCAGCAAACGGCCGCGCGGCTTGCTGGCCGCCAGCACGGCCAGCAGGTTGCCAGTCATGTTCTCGGACGAGTAGATGAAGCCGAGCCGTTCGGCATCGGCTTCAATCGCAGCCAGCGTCTGGTCAAGTGATGTGCTCATCGGCGAGCCACTGTGACATCCTGCTCACGCGGCAGGTTGAACCACGATTGTTCGCACGC
>Ga0105046_10013277_pt1 | contig 12760 bp, 11 predicted proteins | sample MAT03_FD_78385 | JGI IMG/M metagenome (GOLD analysis project Ga0105046, IMG submission 78385) | Freshwater microbial communities from Lake Fryxell liftoff mats and glacier meltwater in Antarctica - MAT-03 (megahit assembly) | ecosystem: Environmental > Aquatic > Freshwater > Ice > Liftoff... | reverse complement strand
CCGACCCGCCTCCGGTCAGGGTGACGACTGGAGGTGCACTGTAAAACTGGTTGTTGTCGAGCGTCAGAGCTCCGTTACGGGCAAACGCGCGGCCATTGACGACAGTCCCGCTGCCCATCGCGACCGCGTCCATCGCGATCAGCGTGCCTGCGAAGCTGGCCCCGGCCCCTACCGCGCCGGCGCCGTTCACCTGCCAGAACACCCTGGATGCCCGGGCGTTGTTGGTCAGGACCACGTCGCTTCCTGCGGCGAAAGCCAGGGCGCCGTTTACCTGGAAGACGAAGACAGCATTGGGATCTCCGCCACCATCAAGGGTCAGTGTTCCGGTGTTCGAGGCGGCGGCGGCAATCGTGTGAAGTCCCGGTGGGACGTTCGCGCCGGCCAGGGCGCCGGCCAACGGGGTGCCGGGCGGACGGGAGGCGATCTCGGTGTACGCAGCGACAAGGTCGTCGTGTGCCGAGTCCACCGAACTGCCGAACCTGATCGTGCCGGTGACGACCCCTGGCGGGAAACCTGTCGGCGCCGTATTCGCCTTCACGCCGAGGTCGCCACGGATCGTGGTGTGCGGAGCGCCGACAGCGCTGACGGTGTTGCCGACTGAGGCTCCGCTCAGCACCGCGTATGTCGAAGCCTGGCCCAGGTCAACCATGGGGGTCGGGGCGGCATTGGCGGAAGCGACTCCGAAGCCCGCGAGAGCCAGGGAGATTCCGATTGCGAGCCACATCAAACCGCGTCGGACACTTGGCCACGCCGTTCCTGATGTTCGGCTCGGCGCGGCGATCCTCTTGTTCATGTGGTCCCCTTCGGAGGCCTGGGCCCCGATGGAAGGGAGCTCAATATCAGGCTCCCAAGTTTTCCGAGCGTAACGCACTGACGGACCGAGATCAACAAAGCGGCAGCACGCGAGTCCCCGGAACTCCCGGTCCTCGGCCGCAGGCTCGAACCCTGTGGGCGCTTTTGGAGCCGGGCCATGCCACCGGGCGATCTCCCCAGCTGAATCCTCAGAGTCGAACCGCTCAGCGCGATCGAAAAAATTCACACGCCTTTCACAAATGGGTATACGTTGGATTCGTAGGTCCAAGGCTCCCGACTGCAAAAGGTGACGAAATGAATTCTCCCGATGTGAGGTACGTGGCTCTTCCGACAGGTTTCAGGTGGATCGCGCTTTGGACCTTCCTGATCGCGGCGGTGTTTCTTTTTCTAGGCTCGGGATCGGTGACGTCTGCAGAGGCGAACGGCCCCGACTGGGCTGGCAGTTCAAAGTGGGCTGGCAGTTCAAAGACGGCCACACGGGACTCCGGCCCCCCACCGTGCGTGTGCGGGAGCAAACCAGGGCCGCGAGGCCCACGGGGCTGGTCCGGTCCGCGGGGCCAGAAGGGTAAGACCGGCACCAGGGGCCCAAGGGGCAGGACCGGTGCCCGGGCTCTGGCAGGCCCCACCGGAGCAGCCGGTGCAGTAGGACCCACAGGCGTCAATGGCACTACCGGCCCTGCGGGCGCGACTGGCGCGACTGGTGCGATCGGGCTCACGGGCGTAACCGGTGAGGCCGGGCCGACAGGAGCAACGGGCGTAACCGGTGCGGTCGGGCCGATAGGACCAACGGGCGTAACCGGTGCTGTCGGGCCTGAGGGCGCGACTGGAGCCACCGGTCCGGCCGGAACCGATGGCACGGACGGTGCTACCGGAGCTACTGGAGCTACTGGAGCCACTGGAACCACTGGAACCACTGGAGCCACTGGAGCCACCGGCGCGGCCGGAGTCTCGGTCGCGTCTGACTACGCCTACATCTACAACACGGATGCCGCCACGGTGGCGATCGGAGCGCCGGTTCTTTTCTCGACCAACGGTCCGATCGGTTCCGGCGTCGTATCTCACGCGCCTGGTACCAGCCAGGTCACCGTGAATACGGCGGGTACCTATGAGATCGGTTTCAGCGTTTCAGGAGTCGAACCCAATCAGTTCACTCTGTTTGCCAATGGGTCGCCGATTCCGGGAAGCACATACGGTTCCGGCGCGGGTACGCAGCAGAACACGGGTGTGACGATGGTTGTGCTTTCGGTCGCTGATGTGGTCACGCTCGTCAACCACAGCTCCGCCGCGGCCGTGACCCTTCAGACGCTCGCCGGAGGGACTCAAACCAACGTCAACGCTTCTCTGACCTTCAACCGGCTTTCGGACTAGCCAGCCGAAACCAGGGTGCCTCAGGCGCTGACCGAGAGGACCTCAGGCCCAGGTCGCCGGCCCGCTACCGTAGGAAGCGGCTATGGCCCCCTCCGTGAAGAAAGCAGCTTTTGTAGTCGCAGCCCTGTTGCTCCTGGCCGCATTCGGACCGGTGTCGGCAACCGGGGTCTTGGTGGCAGGAGAGAGCGTTCGGGCGAGTTCGGAACCGATGTCACCGGTGAGCGTCACGGTTTCGGTTACCGAAGCACGAGTCAGGCCGGGTGAGAGGGTGTGGTTCAACGTGCGCGTACGGAACGCCGCCGACGCCGCGGTCGGAAACGTTCGTATCAGTCTGAAATCCACGAACGGCGGAGTGGTCCTTCCGTTCAGCTCGTTCGCCTTCAAATCGATCGGTCCGAAGGCGATCGCCACCAGATCGATACCGGTCACGGTTTTCGGCCGGGCCCAGGGCCGCGCCTGGCTGACCGCAGCTATCCCCGGGAAACAGGACACCGCCAGGCTGCAGGTGATCTACCTCGGACCCTGCCGCGATCCGATCGTCTCCGCCAAGCTGTTTTGTCCCGATTTCCGAGTAGCCAGACCCTCCGAGATGTACGTTGACCGCAGGACGCGTCCCGGCCGAACCCTGCTTCGTTCAACCAACGACATCCAGAGTCGCGGCCAGGGACCGATGGAGTTGCGAGGCAGGCGCGATCGCCCGCGGACCATGGCCGTGATGCAGGCGATCCAGCGCCGGGGCGGCGGCTACAAGCTCTATCCCGTCCAGGCGCGCCTGGGATTCCACAACGTCGGCGCCGAGTTCGGCGGCAGCTACTGGAAGGTCCGCAGCCCGCTCCGGTTCGAGCTCTGGACCGTTGGGGCGAAGGGGAGGGTCGATCGGCGAGTCAAGGTCGGTCCGAAGCAGTTCTACTGTTTCCGCGATCTCGTTCGGACCAAACCGGGACCGCGCTCACCCAGCTCAGTGGTGTACCCGGCCTGCAATCAGAACCCGAATCAGCGTGAGGTCACGCTCGGCACTTCGGTCGGTTGGTCAGACATCTACCCCTCGACCTACGACGAACAGTGGATCGACGTCACCGGGCTGAGGGGCTGCTTTGCCTACGTGCTGCGGGTCGATCCGCTCGGCCTGCTCTACGAATCGGGGGAGGGCAATAACGTCTCCCAGAGAAGGGTGCGACTCCCGTTCAGGGGTGACTCCTCGCGCGGCTGCTGAAGCCCGCGGTTACCTGTCCGGGGTCAGTGAAGAGGGGACGCAGGCGCGCCCCCTCTTCTCCAAGCCAGCCGGGGACGAGCTCAGTCCAGGTCGAAGCGGTCGAGGTCCATGACCTTGGCCCAGGCGGCGACGAAGTCGTGGACGAACTTCTCCTTTGCGTCTTCACTCGCGTAGACCTCGGCGATCGCGCGCAGCTCGGAGTTCGATCCGAAGACCAGGTCCACCCGACTTCCGGACCACTTCGAGTTGCCGTCAGCAACGTGGGTCTCGAAGGTCTCCGAGTCCTCGGATGCCGACTTCCACGCGGTGCCCGGATCGAGCAGGTTGGTGAAAAAGTCGTTACTCAGTGACTCCGGGGAGGAGGTCAGAACGCCGAGGTCGGAACCGCCGTGGTTCGCACCCAGAACCCTCAGGCCGCCGACCAGCACAGCCGTCTCGGGGGCCGAGAGGGTGAGCAGGTTGGCCCGGTCGATCAGCAGGTACTCGGTCGGGAGCATCTGGTCTCCGGTCCGGTAGTTGCGGAAGCCGTCCACGCTCGGCTCCAGCGCGCTGAAGGACTCGACATCGGTCTGCTCCTGCGACGCGTCGCCGCGGCCCGGGGTGAACGGAACCTCCACCGCATGACCTGCCTTGCGACCAGCCTGTTCGACCGCCGCACAGCCGCCGAGCACGATCAGGTCGGCAAGCGATACCTGCTTGCCGTCGGACCGGGAGTCGTTGAACTCCCGCTGAATCCCCTCAAGCGTGTCGAGCGCCTTGGCCAGCTCATCGGGCTCGTTGACCGCCCAGCTCCTCTGGGGCTCAAGCCGGATCCGGCCGCCGTTGGCACCGCCGCGCTTGTCACTTCCGCGGAAGGATGACGCCGAAGCCCAGGCGGTCGAGACCAGCCGGGAAATCGACAGACCGGAGGAAAGCACCTTGGCCTTGAGGCCGGCGATCTCCTCCGCACCGATCAGCTCGTGGGTGACTTCGGGGACCGGGTCCTGCCAGAGCAGTTCCTCCTCGGGCACCTCCGGTCCGAGGTACCTGGTCACCGGACCCATGTCGCGGTGGGTCAGCTTGAACCAGGCCCGGGCGAAGGCATCCGCCAGGGCGTCCGGATCTTCGGCGAAGCGGCGCGAGATCTTCTCGTACTCGGGGTCGACGCGCAGGGCGAGGTCGGTGGTCAGCATCCGCGGTTCCTCGTGTTGCGACGGGTCGTGGGCGAGCGGCACCATGCCGGCGCCGGCCCCGTTCTTCGGTCGCCACTGATGGGCTCCGGCCGGGCTCTTGGTCAGCTCCCAGTCGTAGGCGAAGAGGATGTGGAAGTACTCGTTGTCCCAGCGGGTCGGGTGGTAGGTCCAGGTGACCTCGAGGCCGGAGGTGATGGTGTCCCCGTTGGCACCACTTCCGTAGGAGCTCTTCCAGCCGAGACCCTGCTCTTCCAGCGGGGCGGCCTCGGGTTCGGGGCCCACGTACTGGTCGGGATCGGCGGCGCCGTGGGTCTTGCCGAAGGTGTGGCCGCCGGCAATCAGCGCGACTGTCTCCTCGTCGTTCATCGCCATCCGGGCGAAGGTCTCGCGGATGTCGTGGGCGGATCGAAGCGGGTCCGGTTCGGCGTTTGGGCCTTCCGGGTTGACGTAGATCAGACCCATCTGAACCGCGGCGAGGGGGTTTTCGAGATCCCGCTCACCGGTGTAGCGCTCGTCACCGAGCCACTCGGTTTCCGGGCCCCAGTAAACGTCTTCGTCGGGCTCCCAGACGTCCTCGCGGCCGCCGGCGAAGCCGAAGGTCTTCAGCCCCATCGACTCCAGGGCGACGTTTCCGGTCAGCACCATCAGGTCCGCCCAGGAGAGCTTGCGGCCGTACTTGCTTTTGACCGGCCAGAGCAGCCTGCGGGCCTTGTCGAGGTTGGCGTTGTCGGGCCAGCTGTTGAGCGGAGCGAAGCGCTGCTGGCCGGCTCCGGCGCCACCGCGGCCGTCGCTGATCCGGTAGGTGCCGGCGGCGTGCCAGGCCATGCGGATCATCAGCGGTCCGTAGTTGCCAAAGTCCGCCGGCCACCAGTCCTGTGAGGTGGTCAGCAGCTCTTTGATGTCTGTCTTCACGGCGTCCAGGTCGAGGCTCTCGAACTCGGCGGCGTAGTCGAAGGAGTTGCCCATCGGGTTGGCTTCGGCCGGGTTCTTGGCGAGGATCTTCAGGTTGAGCCGGTCAGGCCACCAGCCCCGATTGCCGCCACCCTCGGTCGGGTGGGGGGCACGGTCGGGAGCTACGGGGCAACGGCCGTCGGACTCATCATTCATTTCGCCAACAACGGCATCGTGGGTGTCAGACAAGGGATTCCTTTCGGGATGGGGGTGAGGAGGGGCGATCAGCGCTGTTCTGTTTCAGGCAGCCGGGACAGAGGCCGCGGTGGACCACTTCGGATTCATCGATTCGGTAGCCGTGCGTATCGAGCGGCTCGAGGCAGGGTGCTGCACCGACGGCGCACTCGACGTCGGCGATTGCGCCGCAGCGACGACAGACCATGTGGTGATGGTTGTCGCCGGTCTGGGACTCGTAGCGGGCGACCGAGCCGGGCGGCTGGATCTGGCGAAGCAGTCCGGCCTCGGAGAGCACGCGCAGCCCGTCGTAGACGGCCTGATGCGAAACCTCGCCCAGGTCCCCTCGCACGGCCTCGATGATCGAGTTCGTATCGGCGTGGGGATGCTCCTGGACCGCGGTCAGCACCGCCACTCGAGGGCGCGTGACACGCAGATCCGCCTCACGCAACTTGCTCTGGAATTTCAAGGTCGCTGACACCGAAGCAACGATACCTGTTTTCCTGAATCGTTCAAGTTACGCCGATACGCATCCGGCAGGCAAGTCAGCCCCTTTCGGCCAGGAGCGCCCGCGGGTTGAGGATTGGCTCAGCCGGCCAGACCGTTCGGTCCGAACTCGGGCAGAACGCAGTCCGGGACCCGCAGCGCTTCGACCAGGGCCCCGGCCTGAGGGCGGATCTCCTCGCAGATCGAGTTGACGTTTCGGATGACCGCTTTCGAGCGGGTGGATGAGATCCTGCCGTGCTCCTGGTACCAGCCGCGATTCCGTTCGATCGTACTCAGGGCGTAGAGATCACAGAGCCGGTCGAGCAGCGCCCGCGAGGATTCGTCCTCGCAACGCTCGACACCGCGGTTGAAAGCCTCGAGAATCTGGGTGTCGATGTGCGACCGCGCTGCGCTCAGGACGTGGTCCTGAACTGAGTTGAACACGTCGAACGGCTCCTCGCCCTGGTCGATCCCGGCTTTGAGCCGGCGCACCGCACCCTCGAGCACATGCTGCTCGCGCCACGCGAACAGGGCCAGCTGATACTCGCGCTTGTTGAGGTCCCCATCCTCCTCGGTCGCGGGAGTGATCTCGTCCCAGATCCGTCCCCAGAGTTCGCGCACGGCCGTCCTCTCGACCAGCCGGTTGACCGCCTGCGTGGCGATGAAGCCGGCCATGCCGAGCGGATTCAAGTGGCCGAACTCTTCGCGGTAGCCGGTCAGCAGGCTCTTGGCCACCAGCTGCAGAAGGACCGTGTTGTCGCCCTCGAATGTTGTGAAAATCTCCGCGTCGGCCTTGCGGGCGGCCAGTCCGCTGGAGTCGAGGTACCCCAGCCCGCCGCAGGTTTCGCGGCCGGTCTGCAGGCAGTCGACCGCATGCCAGGTCGCCACGGCCTTCACACCGGCGGCGCTGGTCTCCAGGCTGCGTCGCGCCTGCTCGTCGGTCTCCTCACCGCTGAAGACGCGATCGAGTTCGTCAACGAGTTCCTCCTGGCGGAAGTGGAGTGCGTAGGTCTGTGCCAGCAGGGGAAGCAGACGGCGCTGATGCGCCCGGTAATCGAGCAGAGGCACCTCTTCGCCGCCCTGGGGCGGGCCGAACTGACGACGCAACTCACCGTGGCGGATCGCCGTGGTCAGCGCCACTTTCGAGACCGACAGCCCGGCACCGGCTATCGAGACCCGGCCCTGGACCAGGGTCCCGACCATGGTGAAGAAGCGTCGGGTGGGGTTTTCGATCGGTGAGGAGTACTCGCCGCTCTCGGTCACCGATCCGTAGCGGTCGAGCAGGTTCGATCGGGGGACCCGGACCTGATCGAAATAGAGCCGACCGTTATCGACTCCGTTGAGGCCGAGTTTGTAGCCGATGTCCTCGATCCGGACGCCTTCCCGGGCGCGGCCGCCCCGGTCCCGGATCGGAACCACGAAGGCGTGCACGCCGTGATTCTGCTCGCCGGTGATCAGCTGGGCGAAGACCACGGCCGCGCGTCCGTGCAACGCGGCGTTGCCGATCCAGTCCTTGCGGTCGGACTCGGTCGGTGTGTTGATGATCCACTGCCGCGTTTCATAGTCGTAGGTGGCGGTGGTACCGACCGACTGAACGTCGGAGCCGTGGGCGGATTCACTCATCGCGAAGCAGCCGGGGAGATCCACGGAAGCGATATCGGCGAGATACTCATCGTGATGAACCCGGGTCCCGAGGTGGAGGATCGCCCCCCCGAAGAGCCCGAACTGCACCCCGGTCTTGACCAGTAGCGACAGGTCGCCGAAGGCGAGTGTCTCGAAGCTGGCAACCGAGCCGCCGATATCGCCGTCGCCTCCGTACTCGGTGGGCAGGCCGCGAGTGGCGTAGCCCTCCTGTCCCAGCAGCCGGACCCACTCGAACACCCGCTGCCGGTACTCGGGCGAGTTGATCTCCGGATCCACCGCGGCCAGCTCGGGACGTCCCAGTGCCTTTCTCATCTGTTCGCGAACCTCGCCGTAAGGCCCATCGAGGTAGTCACCAAGTGCAACCGTGTCGACCGCCATGTCCACAGCTTTGATTTCGGTCAGCTCAGCCATCGCCATTCCTTTTCCAATCGATCGGTTTCGTCAATAAATCTTGGCAAAAGAGCCGCGCGGGTCTGCGGGGTCGGGCAGGGGACACACTCTCACCAGCCCTCGCTGCCGGGCTCGCCCTTGATCGGTCCGGTGATCTCGTCGGTGATCCAGCCGCCGTAGAAGCCGCCGGGCTGGGGCCGGACCAGCTCGCCGTCGAGTCGGCATTCGACCAGGGCGGGGTACAGCGAGTAATGGCCGGCGAGTTGTTCGAAGGCGGACGAAGGTTCGGGGTAGCTCCAGACGGCGTGCTCGATGGTCCGGCCCCCGGCGACCACATCGAAGTAGGTGGCGGCGCCCTTCCACTCACAGAAACTGCCGCGTCCGCCCGATGGCCGTAGCGCTCCGGGCGTAATGTCTTCGGCGGGTATGTAGACAACCGGGCCGCCGGCGGTCTCGCAGACCCGCAGCGCCCGGTCGCTGGAGGCGATCGTCTCACCGTCCAGTGTGACCAGCACGCTCCGCTTCTCGGGCTCGAGCTTCGGCGGGCGCGGGTAGGACCAGACCGATTCGTAGGGCAGGCCGTTCGGGGCGGTGCCGGTCTTTACTTCCGGATCGGGTCTACCGAACTGAGGGAATCGAGGCTTCATCGGACAAGCCTATGGAGGCCGGGTCACCGGCTTCTCTAGTTTCAACGAGATGAACTCCTCCGAATCCGTCGCACCGATCGAAAAGCTGGTCGGGGTCTATGACGCGAACGGCACGCTGGCCGGAGAGCTCGCCTACTGGTTCGGCGCCCGGTTCGGGGTGCGGCACTGCTCCCTCTGCGACATCACCCACGGGACCTTCCGGGCGAAACCGGAGTGGCAGCGGCAGGCTGATCAGCTTCCGGTCGAGTTCACCGCCGTCCACCTCGACGAACGCGAGCCGGCGGTGGCGAAAGCGAGCGCCGGCCGGGAGCCGTGTGTCGTCGCACTGCGGACCGACGGCTCGGCCGAGGTGGCGGTCGATGCCGCTCAGCTCGAGGCCTGCTCCGGGGATCCGGGCAGCCTCACCGAGCTACTTTGCGCTTTGCTCCCCTGACTGCGAACCCGGTTTCGAACTTCAGTTGAGCATGCGGGCCAGGCGGCGACGGTGGGTCGAGGCGATTTCGCTGGCCGGACCGAGCTCGGTGAAGTAGCCGACCATCACTCTCCGGAGCAGGTCGCGCCGGTCTGCGTCGGCGCTTTCGACTTCGGCCTGGAGCAGGTCGAGCGAGGCTTCGTGCCGGCCGAGGTCCCAGGCGGCGAATGCTTCGCTTGGTGGGTTGTCGGTCACGGCCAGTTTGGCCCGGGCGTTGAGTCCGCCGACCACCATGTCGGTTTCGGCGAGGGCTTCGGTGAGCGTCTCGGCCTCGGCGGCTTCCCCGCGTCCGAGCAGGAGCCGGGCTAGCGCCGCAGTTGCATCGACATCGGTGGGGGTGGAGGAGAGAAGCTCGCGCAGGCCGTCCTCGTCTCCGGACTCGATTGCCGCCTTCGCGACCTCTTCTTCTTCCGAAGGGACGATCCGGTCGAGGAAGGCTTCGATCTGGGCCGGGGGAAGGGCGCCGGTGAACTCGTCGACCACCTCACCGTCCCGGAAAGCCTTGACCGCGGGGATCCCCTGGACCTGAAAGCTGGCGGCGAGCTGCTGGTTGCTGTCGACGTCGACTTTGGCCAGCTCGACCTTGCCCTCGCGTGCGTTTACGGCCTGCTCGATCGCCGGCCCGAGGGTACGGCACGGACCGCACCACTCGGCCCAGAAGTCGACGATGACCGGCACCTCTTTCGAGCGCTCGATCACCTGTTGCTGGAAGTCACTCTCGTTCACGTCTTTGACCATGGTCCGAGGATAGAGGGGCCGCCATATGATCGGGTGATGGCGATCTGGCCCGACCGGGTCAATAACTGGGGCACGACCGAGTCTGAGAGATTGCGGCAGTACCCCTGTGACCGCCTGTTGCCGGACCCGGACCAGGCGATGTATCGGGCGGTCGATGTCGAAGCTCCGGCGAAGACCGTGTTTCTCTGGCTCTGCCAGCTTCGCCTGGCGCCGTACAGCTACGACCGGATCGACAACTTCGGTCGGACGAGCCCGCAGCAGCTGGTCCCCGGCGTCGACGAACTGGAGCTCGGCCAGGAGTTCATGCGCATCTTCGAGCTCGTCGATTTCGAACCGGGCAGCTCGATCACGCTCGAGTCGAACAAGCCACCAAGCGTGCGATCGGTAGTCAGCTACGTGGCCGAGGACCGAGGCCCTGACCGCTCACGCTTGCTGGTCAAGTACGGCGTCGAGTACGGCTCACGGTGGATTGCCGCCCCGATGCGTCTGATCCTCCCGCCCGGCGACCTCCTGATGATGCGCCGCCAGCTGCTCAACCTGAAGCAGCTCGCCGAAGCCACATGAGCCGCATCCGTTCTGTCGATCCGACTGCGCCGGCCGGTCCCGTCCGGCGGGCGCTGATGCGGGTTTCGAACACCGGCCTGGGGCGCAGTGTTGGAATCAGGTTCGCGGCGAGGGTCGATCCGTTCCTGCTGCGGGTGTCAGGGGGGCGGGTCGCCACCACGGCCTTTTTCCCGGTGGTCACACTGATCGCGCGCGGGCGAAAAAGCGGCGAGGAGCGCCAGACTCCACTGGTCTATTTCACCCGCGGCGAGGAGGTGATCCTGATCGCCTCGAGCTTCGGCCGCCAGAAGAATCCGGCTTGGTTCTACAACGCAACCGCCAACCCCGAGGTCGAGTTACTGGTCAAGGGAGAGCGGTTGCCCTACGCCGTGCGCGAGACCGAGGGCGAAGAGCGCGAGCATCTGCTCGACCTCGCCGAGCAGCTCTATCCCGGTTACGGCAACTACCGCGAGCGCACCGCCGGAATCCGGGAGATCCCGGTCCTGGTGCTCGGTCCTCGCGCGGCCACACCGGACCCTTGACTTCATTTCCTGAATCTGGCGGCGAGGATGCGACGTCGCGGTACCGTTTTTCTCGAACATTCAACCAAGTGGTTGAGCTTTCGCGAAAAAGGGTGTCCGGCTCGCCTTGGCCCTGTCCCGCTGTGAGTTAGGTTTCGGCCATGCGCTACTCACCCGACCGTCCTTTGAACGTCGCTCCAGCGACCGTGCTCGATTACCGTGAACTGGCCCGGCGCCGGATGCCGCGGCAGATGTTCGACTACATCGACGGTGGTGCCTACGAGGAGTCGACCATGCGCTCGAACGTCACCGACCTCGACCAGGTTCTGCTGCGCCAGGTCGTGATGCGCGACGTCTCGGTCCGCGAACAGTCCTGTGAAGTGCTCGGCCAGACGCTCTCGACCCCGATCGTGCTCGGGCCGGTCGGCCTGGCCGGCATGTTCGGCCGGCGGGGCGAAGTTCAGGTAGCGAGGGCGGCCGAGAAGGCCGGAGTCCCGTTCGTCGAATCGACCGTCTCGATCTGCGGGATTGAAGAAGTGGCCGGGGCCGTGTCCACTCCACCGTGGTTTCAGCTTTACGTGATGCGCGACCGCTCGTTCGCGGAGAGCCTCATCGCCCGCGCAAAGGCGGTCGGCTCCCCGGTCCTCGTCATCACGCTTGACCTGGCCGTGGTCGGCGCGCGCCACCGCGACACCCGTAACGCGCTGCTCGGCGAATCTTCGACCTGGGCCAAGGTCCGGCGCGGACTCGATCTCGCTTCGCACCCGCGCTGGATCGCAGATGTTGCGATCAGGGGCAAGCCGCTGACCTTCGGCAACCTGGAGGACGCCGTGCCCGACGCGAGCACGCCGGATGACTTCAAGGAGTGGGTTGATTCGCAGTTCGACCCTAGCGTCACCTGGGAGGACATCGCCTGGGTCCGAGAGCACTGGGACGGCAAGCTCGTGGTCAAGGGCGTGCTCGACCCAGAGGATGCGCGCAAGGCGGCCGATGCCGGAGTCGACGGTGTGATCGTCTCCAATCACGGCGGCCGTCAGCTCGACTCCGTGCCGTCAACCGCGGTCGCGCTACCCGCGGTGGTTGACGCAGTCGGCGACCAGGTTGACGTGCTGGCCGACGGCGGGGTCAGGACCGGACTTGACGTGGTCAAGTTCCGCGCGCTGGGAGCGAAAGCGGTGATGCTCGGCCGGGCCTGGGCCTGGGCGCTCGGAGCCGGAGGAGAGGCAGCGGTCACGCATATGCTCGAGACGATGAAGGCTGACATCGACACCGCCCTCGGACTGACCGGACAGAACTCGGTCAACGACCTCGACGGCTCGGCCCTCTTTCGACGATAAGATCATTCGCGCGAACTCCAGCCGAAGTCGGACTGCGCCGACGAACTCTCTTCATCCCTGGCCGGTCATGCGCTCTGGCGAGAAAGCCAATCTGGGCACCGAAGGCCCTTGGCAGGGGCCGAATCTCCGGTCGGACCGTGGTAGGACGGGCGGTGAAGTGCTCGGTGCGCTGGCGGGTCAAGCCGACCAGGCAGCTCTCCTTTCTGTTCATAGTCGACGGACGGATGGTCGCTGATAGCCGGCGGCCGGTTTACCGGCTTCGACCCTCCGACCGCGGTGGTCGAATCAGCT